>Ga0075327_1000113_pt1 | contig 19646 bp, 16 predicted proteins | sample MayberrySE_Catta_2_FD_120056 | JGI IMG/M metagenome (GOLD analysis project Ga0075327, IMG submission 120056) | Natural and restored wetland microbial communities from the San Francisco Bay, California, USA, that impact long-term carbon... | ecosystem: Environmental > Terrestrial > Soil >...
GCGAGCTCCCGCATGAAGAGCAGGTTCGCGAGCTTGCTCTGCCCGTACGCGCGCGTCGGGTTGTAGGAGCGCTCGGACTGGAGATCGTCCCAGTCGATGCGCCCCCAGAAGTGGGCGAGGCTGCTGACGGTCACGACGCGCGCGCCCGGGGTCCGCCGCAGCGGCTCGAGCAGCAGCCCGGTCAGCGCGAAGTGGCCGAGGTGGTTCGTGCCGAGCTGCGTCTCGAAGCCGTCCGCGGTCTTGCCGTACGGCGGCATCATCACGCCGGCGTTGTTCACGAGGAGGTCGAGCTTCGGCTCGGCGGCACGGAGCTTCTCCGCGAAGGCGCGCACCGAGGCGAGCGAGCCGAGGTCGAGCGCTTCGAAGCGCGCCTCGGCGCCGGGCACGGCGGCGCGGACGCGCGCCTCCGCCTCGCGCCCCTTCTCCTCGCTGCGGCAGGCGAGCACCACGCGGGCGCCCTGCGCGGCGAGCGCGCGCGCCGTCTCGAACCCGATGCCGCTGTTCGCCCCCGTGACGACGGCCGTGCGGCCGCTCTGGTCGGGGATGTCGGCTTCGCTCCACGCCATGACCGCCCTCCTCGGACGCAGCGCGCCATGGTAGGCTGCCGCCGTTGACGGTCCGTCAACTCGGCTCGAGGAGGCCGCGAGCAGCCGCGCATGCCCGAACCCGCCCCCCGCCGCCGCGTGCCGATCGAGCCCGGCTTCTTCACCATCCCGGACGACCCGCACGAGCCGCCGCGCCTGCTCGGCTCGCGCTGCCGCGCCTGCGGCGAGCACTTCTTCCCGCGCCGCGTGGTGTGCGCGCGCTGTCTCGCTCGGGGCTGCGAGGACGTCCTGCTCGGTCCGCGCGGCACGCTCTGGACGTACACGTGGGTGCACGTGCCCTTCTTCGGCAGGAAGCAGGCGGGCGGCGCGGGCTACGGCGTCGGACAGGTGGACCTGCCCGAGGGCCCGCGCATCCAGGCCGTGCTCTCGGGTCAGGCGGGCAGCTTCGCGATCGGCATGCCGATGGAGCTCGAGCTCGAGACGCTGCGCGAGACGCCCGAGGGCGAGGCCGTCGTGATCCACCGCTTCCGGCCGCTGCCGGCGGACGCGAAGGCGCGCGCGTGAAGCTCGGCGGCGTCGCGGTGCTCGGCGTCGGCCAGGTGCGCTTCGGCGTGCACCGCGCGAAGAGCGCGCTCGAGCTCGCGCGCGACGCCGGGCTCCTCGCGTTCGCGGACGCGGGGCTCGATCTGCGCCGCGTGAACGAGGCCTTCGTCGGCTACATCGGGGCCGGCCCGATGCTCGGCATCCGGGCGCTGAAGGAGTTCGGGCTGACGGGGCTTCCCGTGACGCACGTCGAGAACGCATCGGCCACGGGTCTCGTGGCGTTCCGCGAGGCGGCACACGCGGTCGCGTCGGGCCGTGCCGAGGTCGCGCTCGCGCTCGGCTTCGACAAGATGAGCGAGTTGGCGCGCGGCGGCGGCGGGCGCGGCATCGGCCGCGACAGCATCGACTCGGTGATCCTGCCGGCCGCGTACTTCGCGCTCTGGGCGATGCGGCGCATGCACGAGCGCGGCACGAAGCCCGAGCACTTCGCGAGGATCGCCGCCAAGAACTGGAACCACGGCGCGCTCTGCCCGGTGGCGGACCGGCAGGCGGATCACCGGGTGACGGCGGAGGAGGTGCTCGCCTCCGCGAAGATCGCCGAGCCGCTCACCGCGATGATGGCCTGCCCGGCCGACGACGGCGCGGCGTGCGCGATCCTCGCCGCGCCCGAGCTCGTCCGGAGGCTCCAGCCGGGCCGCCCGCTCGTGCGGGTGCTGTCGTCGGCGCTCCAGACCGAGACGTATACGCCGGGCCACACCTTCGTGGGCCCCGTGGTCGGGCCCGCCACGATGAGCCGCGACACGGCGAACGAGGCCTACCGCGACGCCGGCCTCGGCCCCGAGGACGTCGACCTCGCGTTCTGCCACGACGCCTTCGCGAACGAGGAGCTCGAGTACTACGAGCTGCTCGGCTTCTGCGCGGAGGGGGAGGCGGAGAAGCTCGTCGAGGAGGGCGCCACCTCGCTCGGCGGGCGCATCCCCTTCAACACCGACGGCGGGCTCATCGCGCGCGGGCACCCGGGCGGGCCGACCGGCCTGGCGCAGATCCACGAGCTCGCCGTGCAGCTGCGCGGCGAGGCCGGGCGGCGCCAGGTCGAGAATGCGCGCATCGGCCTCGCGCATCTCGTCGGAGGCGGCAGCGTGTGCACGGTCTCCCTGCTCGCGCGCGATTGAGGAGAGCCCCATGCCCTTCGAGGACTTCGTCGTCTGCGACAGCGACATGCACGTGCTCGAGCCGGCGGATCTCTGGCAGCGCTACATCGCCGACGAGTACAAGCACGCGGCGCCGGTCGGCATGACGGAGCTGAAGCGCGATCTGCGCGTGAAGCTCAAGTCGCAGGTGCTGCTCAAGGTCGGCCCCGTGCGCCCGCTGCGCGAGCGCGGCGGCTCGGGCATCGGCTGGCGCACCGAGCAGGAGGCCGCGTACGCCGAGGCCGAGGCGAAGGGCTGGGGCCCCGAGGCGCAGCTCGACGCGATGGCGAAGGAGGGCGTCGACCTCGCCGTGCTGTTCCCGTCGCGCGGCCTCTTCGCGCTCGCGCTCGACTCGACCGAGCAGATCGGCGCGGACGGCCTCGAGCCCGAGTTCGCGGCTGCGATCGCGCGCGCCTACAACGACTGGCTCCACGACTTCTGCGCGCACGCCCCGGATCGCCTGTTCGGCGCCGCGATGGTGGCGCCGCACCACGTCCCGGCCGCCGTCGACGAGGTGCGCCGCACGAAGCGCGAGTACGGCTTCAAGGCCGTGTTCCTCCAGCCCGGCACGGTGCGGCGGCGCCCGTGGCACCACCGCGACTACGACCCGCTCTGGGCCGCGTGCCAGGAGGAGGGCGTCGCGCTCTGCTTCCACGGCGGCGGCCGCACCTCGCTCACCCCGGACTTCTCGCTCGAGGTCTTCGCCGACCGGCTCATGATGTGGCACACGTTCAACCAGCCGCTCGGCGTGATGACGGCGGCGGTCAGCCTCGGCGCGGGCGGCGTGCTCGAGCGTTTCCCGGAGCTCCGCGTCGGGCTCCTCGAGGGCAACTGCTCGTGGGCGCCCTGGCTGATGCACCGGCTCGACGAGCACCAGGAGTGGGTGGGCTGGTACGAGGCGCGCGATCTCACGCGCAAGCCCTCCGAGTACTTCATGCGCCAGTGCTTCGTGTCGGTGGACGCCGACGAGGAGACCGTGAAGCACTACGTCGACTGGTTCGGGGACTCGAACCTCGTCTTCTCGACCGACTTCCCGCACGGCGACGCGATGTACCCGCACGCGGTCGAGGGCTTCCGGAAGCTCCCGCTGACGGAGGCCTCGCAGCAGAGGATCGTGGGCGAGAACTGGAGCCGTCTGTACCAGACGCCGCTCGCGCGGAAGCGGAAGTAGGGATCAGTAGCGCGTCACCGCGGGGCCGAAGCGGCCCTGCTTCTCGAGCTCGGCCGCGCTGAACATCTTGCGCTCGATCGGAACGCCGACCTCGATCTTCTCGATCACGAGGTTGGTGGACGTGCCGCCCCGCACGTCCTCCATCAGGATCTCGCGCGGGAACCAGCCGGTCTTCACCGCGCCGACCTTGTCCCGCGCCACGCTCAGCACCTTTGCGGGCTCCTCGGAGCCCTTCTGGAAGAACTCGACCCGCAGCGCAACGCAGGTCTCCTGGTCGATGAGCGAACGGATGCGCGCGTACTCCGAGTCGGCGTTCTCGGCCGGGACGGAGACGGTCACGAAGACGGGCCGCCCGCCCAGCTGCTCGTCGGCCTGACGCTCGGCCGCGAGGTTGCCGATCAGGCCCTGGAGGCGCGAGAAGTCCTCGTACGTGAAGTCCGTCCCCATCATCTGGCCGTTCACCATCGAGGAGGTGATGCGGCGCGTCTTCCCGAGCTCGGGGAGGAACATGAACATGTCGTTCGTGGGCTTCTTCTCGATCACGAGGACGGCCGCGCCGCGCAGCTCGGGCGGGTTGTCGAAGTCGAGCCGCACCCTCGAGAGCTGCGTGCCCGGATCCTTCTCCCAGAACATCTCGGCCTCGAGCAGGCGTTCGACGCCCATGCGGTCCTTCATCACCATCCTGACCGTCTGCTTCATCGAGCTGTCGGGGAAGTTCCGCTGGACGCACTCCTGGACGTCCTGGGCGGTCATCTGCGCGGCGTCCACGGCTTCCGCGCGGGCGGAGGCGAGCGGGGCACCGAGGAGCAGGAGCACGGCGAGCGCGCGAGCGGGCAACGGAGACCTCCGGCGGGGGGAGAAGAGCGCTCACGATAACACCCATTCGAGGGTTGACCGCGTGGCGCCCAGAAGGGCAAGGTACGGCGGGAGGACCGTACCCGATGCCGCCGTCCCCGGCCGGCCGGTGCGCGCGCGCGGCGCTGGCCGCGCTGCTCGCGCTCTGCGCGTCCTCCGCGCCCGGCCTCGCGCAGGGCGCGGCGCAGGCCGCCGTGCCCCGGAACCGTGCGGAGTCCGCGCATGCGCTGCTCGGCAGCCAGCCGCAGGACGTCGTCGACGAGCTGATGGAGGAGCGGCTCGTGCTGATGCGCTCGGACGCGTCGGTCCAGGGGCTCGTCGAGGCGCTCGTGCTCTTCTCGCAGCCGCCCGAGACCGTGTGGGAGCTCCTCGTGCATCGCGAGCGGCAGAAGGAGTACCGTCCGGAGCTCACCGCGGTCGAGATCGTGGAGCGCGGCCCCGATGCCGTCGTCGAGGAGCAGCACCTCCGCATCGCCTTCCTGTCCGTCTCCTATCGGCTCCGCAACCACTTCGACGCGTCGACGCGCACGCTCACGTTCGAGATCGATCCGAGCTACGAGAGCGTCGTCCGCCACGTGTCGGGGTACTGGGAGCTGTATCCGCTCGACGGAGGACGCACGCTCGCTCGCTTCGGGACGCGCGTGAACGTGAGCGCCGCGGTGCCGGGCTTCCTGCAGAACGGGATCACGCGCAAGAACGTGCCCGAGACCCTCGAGAACACCCGGCAGTGGGTGGACTCGGGGGGGCGCTGGCGGCCCTGAGGCGGGGGAGGAATCGATGGCGAGCTTCGGGGAGCGCATGCTGCGCTCGGCCCTGCTCGACGCGGATGCGTACGAGGAGGTCGAGGCGGACACCAGCGCGGGGCGCCAGGCGTTCGTCGTCGTCGCGCTGTCGGGCGCGGCCGTGGGCGTCGGCGGCATCGCGAACAGCGGGCCGGAGGGCATCTTCTGGCAGGCCGCCGTCGCGGTGGTCGGCTGGTGGCTCTGGGCGTACGCCACGTACCTGATCGGCACGCGCCTGCTGCCGACCGTCGCGACGCACGCGGATCCCGGTCAGCTGCGCCGCACGCTCGGCTTCTCGGCCGCGCCCGGCATCGTGCGCTTCGCGATGATCGTGCCGGTGCTCGCGTTCCCGGCCTTCGTGGTCGGGACGCTCTGGGAGCTCGTCGCGATGGTGGTCGCCGTGCGCCAGGCGCTCGACTACGACAGCACGCTGCGCGCGATCGCGGTGTGCGCGATCGGGTTCCCGCTCTACGCGCTGGCGCTGATCGCGTCGATCCTGTTCCTGGGCCCGTGGCCGGTGTGAGCGTCAGCTGTCAGTTCCAAGGACGTCGGTCACACGTCGAGCCGGGAGCCAGGGCCGGCAGAGCCCCCACTCTGCTCCGGCTCCCAGAATCGGGTGATGTCGCCTCCGCAGAGCGGGGGCTCCGCCGGCCCGCGGACCTCGCTGCTTCGCGTCTCCCGTTTGTCGCTGAGATCGAGTCCGAATTCCGGCCGCCGGAGACCAGTTCCCGCGCAGGCGACATCACCCGATTCTTGGAGCCGGAGCGGGGACTGGTCTCCGGCGGCCTCTTCGAGCCTGACTGGCGACGCATCTGTGACGAACTTGGACTCGACAGCTAACCGCCGAACTCCTCGGCGCGGTGCTGCATGATGCGCTCGACCCACCACTTCGGCACGGCGTTCATCAGCGTCGCCACGTCCCAGTAGTCGCGCCAGAGCGCGATCCTGCCGCCGCGGAGCTCGTGGACGCTCACGAAGGGATTCCGCATCACCTCGCCGGTGTGGAAGTGCCAGACCTCGGTGTGCTCGAAGACGACGCTGTCGCCCTCGGCAACCATGCGGTGGGCGTGGTGCTCGAAGCGCTCGATCGGGTCGAGCCCGATGCGCAGCCGCTTCACGATGTTCGCCGGCCCGCGCGCGCCGGGATCGGGCGTCGGGACGTCCTCGTAGAGCGCGTCGGCGGTGAAGAGCGCCGCGAGCTCTTCCCAGCTCCGGGTGTAGAGCGTGGACCAGAGGCGGCGCACGACGGCCTTGTTGGCTTCGGTCATCCGGCGACGCTACGGCAGGCCGAGGAGCTTCGCCGCCTCGGACGGGGTCGCGAGGGGGCGGCCGACCTCGGCGGCGAGCGCGGCCGCCTCGCGCGCGAGCTCCACGTTGGTCGGCTCCCGCTCCGGCGAGAAGAACTCCTCGATGCCCACGTGCAGGTGGCCGCCGCGCTCGAGCGCGAGGCGGGCGACCGGCGTCGCGCAGAGGTCGCCGCCCCAGACCGAGACCGACCAGGGCAGCCCGCTGCCGGCGAGCAGCTCGAGATACGCGTCGAGCGCCCGCTCGGTGGGCGGCAGGCCGAAGCTGACACCCGGTCGTGTCGCGAACAGCCCGTACTCGCCGCCGAAGTAGAGCTTCACGAGGGTGCCGCGCGGCAGCCGGCCGCTGCGCTGCCACGCGAGCACGGTGCGCAGCGCCCCGGGCTCGTAGATGCCGAGGCTCGGCCCGAGCCGGAGACGCTCGCAGGCGGCGAAGGCCGCGCGCACGTCGTCGTACGAGACGCCGTACACCACCCCGCTCGGCAGGCCGTCCGGGCCCGGCATGCCGAGATTCGTGGAGCCCGGGTCGAAGGCGCCGATCCGGAGCCGCCCTCGGCGCGCGAGCGGCTCCCAGTGCGAGGTCATCGCCTCCATGCCGGAGGCCTGGCAGAGCGTCGGATACCAGAGCACGTCGGGGCGCTCCGCGACGAGTGAACCCCAGGCCGCGAGATAGTCGCGCGCCGCGTCGTCGCCCGTGGCGCGCATGTCCGGCGCGTGCGCGTGCAGGATCGCGGCTCCGGCGTCGAGACACGCGAGCGCGTCGGCCTGGATCTGCTCCGGCGAGCGCGGGACGTGGCGGTTCTTCTCGGGCGCGGTCAGGCCGTTCAGCGCGATCTCGAGAACGAGCGGCCCTGCGCCCGCTACCACTCCAGCACGTACGCGAAGATCAGCGGCGCCACGATCGTCGCGTCCGATTCGATCACGAAGCGCGGCGTCCTCTCGTCGAGCTTGCCCCACGTGATCTTCTCGTTGGGCACAGCGCCGCTGTACGAGCCGTAGCTCGTGGTCGAGTCGCTGATCTGGCAGAAGAAGCCCCAGTACGGGCAGGGCCGCCGCAGGTCCTGGTGGATCATCGGCACCACGCAGATCGGGAAGTCGCCCGCGATGCCGCCGCCGATCTGGAAGAAGCCCACCGTGCGCAGCGCCTGCTCCGGCGGGATCGCGCGCAGCGCGATCGACTCCTCGCCGTGCTGGCGCCCGATCTCGGGCAGCTGGGCGAGGCTCTTGCCCATCGTCGTCCGCACGTACCACTCGGCGAGCGCGCCCATCGCCTCCAGCCCGCTCTTCACGGGCGCGAAGCCGGCCAGGTCGCCCGACAGCACGTGTGCAACGAAGATGTTGCCGAGCGTCGAATCCTCCCAGCCCGGCACGAAGATCGGCAGGTCGGCCTCCGCGGCGGCGACGAGCCAGGAGTGGGCGGGATCGATCTGGTAGTGGTCGCGCACCCAGCCTTCGCGGATCAGCTGGTAGAGGAACTCGTGGGGGAAGTGCCGGCGCCGGCCGGCCTCGGCGCGCCGCCACAGCTCGAGCATGGGCTTCTCGATCGCGCGGAACGCCTCGACCTCCGGAATGCAGGTGTCCGTGACGCGGTTCAGGCCCTTCCGCTCGAGCTCCTTCTCGTCGCGCGGCGAGAGGTCGCGGTAGTGGGGGAGGCGCACGTAGTGGTCGTGCGCCACGAGGTTGAAGAGATCCTCCTCGAGGTTCGCGCCCGTCGTGCAGAGGGCATGGACCTTGCCGCGGCGGATCATCTCGGCGAGCGAGCGGCCGAGCTCGGCCGTGCTCATCGCGCCCGCGAGCGTGAGCAGCATGCGCCCCCCGCCATCGACGTGGCAGGCATACGCCCGCGCGGCATCGACGAGCGTCGCGGCGTTGAAGTGCCGGAAATGGGTCTCGAGGAAGGAGCGAACGGTCACGAATGCGCTCTCGAGCGGTTGACTTTTCGGGGCCTACGGGGACGATCCTGCCCACGCGGCGAAAAGTCAACCAGCCGAGGACGTTTGTCGGATGCGCACACGGCCCACCCTCGCTTCCTGCTTCGTGGCGGCTGCCTGGCTGGCGTGCTCCGGGACGCCGGATGGAGGGCAGGCCACGCACGAAGCGCCGGCGCCGCGGAGCCCGGCGCTCGCGAACGGCCTCTGCGCGCTCGTGCACTGCGATCCGTACCAGAGCGACGCGCTCCCCGTGCGCGGCCCGTCGCGTCCTTCCGGCGCGCTCGGCGCCGCAGAGATCGATCTGCTGTGGGGCAGCCCCGTGTCGGGCGGTGTGCTCGACGCGACGTACCCCGACGGCACCACGGTGTTCTGGGTGCCGAAGGTCGACCGCATCTGGAAGCTCGGGCTCGACCGCGAGCTCCGTCTCGTCGTGCTCGCCGAGCTGGACCTCCCGCTCCCGACCGGCCGCTATCCGCCGCACTCGGGCGAGTTCATGCGAGGCTGGATCGACGCGCTCGACGCGCTGCCCTTCGCCGGCGACGCGTACCGCGAGAAGGCGGCCTACTGGCGCGATTACCAGCTCGAGGCGCTCCACGCGTACCACGCCGTGCTCGACCGCGACGGCGTGCTCTTCGTCGGCGGGCGCGACCGCATCGTCGCGTACGGCGACGCCGAGCCCGGCAACCCGCGCTCGCCGATCGTGAAGCGCGGAGAGCTCGTGCTCGACGCGGGCCAGATGAACGGCGGCCCCGCCGTACTGGTCGGCCTGAACGTGAGCTGGGACGGGACGCTCCTCGCGGTGAGCCTCGACGGCACGGTGGTCGGCGTGGACCGCACGCTCTCCCGGGCCGTCTACCACCGCATCCCCGGCGAACGATTCTGGAACGGTCTCGCGGCCGACGAGCAGGGCGGCGTCTATGTGGTGAGCGACGAGCGTCTCCACAAGCTCGTCTGGACCGGGCAGGAGTTCAGCACGCGCGCCGAGGACGGCGCCTGGTCGGAGCCCTACGAGGTGGGCCCGAACGATGCGGCGCTCCGCGGCTCGCGCGGCAGCGGCACCACGCCGACGCTGGTCGGCCTCGAGGGCGACCGCGACCAGTTCGTGCTGATCGCCGACGCCGCCGACGTGAACCAGCTGGTGCTCTACTGGCGCGACGCCATTCCCGACGACTGGGAGCAGATCCCGGGCACGCCGTCGCGGCGGATCGCCGGCAAGGCGCCCGTGGACTTCGGGCAGAGCCAGCTCACGGACTCCTACTCGGAGAACTCGCCCGTCGCGCTCGGCTACGGAACCGTGATCGCGAACAACCGCCCGGCGAACCGCATGGAGCTCCATCTCGACAACCAGCTCTGGATCAACGATCCGGCGGTGGCGCCCCGCGGCGTGCAGAAGTTCGTCTGGGATCCCGAGCGCCGGCGCTTCGCGTCGGCGTGGGTGCGCCCGGAGCTCTCGATCCCGAACGCGACGCCCGTGATCTCGGTGCACGACCGGGCTCTCCACGCGGTCACCGTGCACGAGGGCGTCTGGACGTTCGAGACGCTCGACTGGGACACCGGCGCGACGCGTGCGCTCTACGCGCTCGGGCCGAGCCAGCGCTTCAACCCGATCCAGCTCTCGCTCCAGCTGATGGGGAACGGGGATCCCATCTTCTCGGTGTTCGGCGGCGTGCTGCACCTCCGGATCGGGCAGCCGTAGCCCACGCAGGGAGGGCGGAGCATGCAGCTCCGCGAGCTCGTCGCGACGTCCGAGGCGGTGGCCGCGACGCGCTCCCGCACCGAGAAGGTGGCGCGCCTCGCCGCGTGCCTCGCCGCGCTCGCTCCCCCCGAGATCGCGCTCGGCGCGTCCTTGCTCGCCGGCCGCCTGCCGGAGCGGCTCGGCGTCGGGCCCGCGGCGCTCGCCGCGGCCGCGCACACGGCGCCCGCGCCGGTGCCCGTGCTCGAGCTCGGTGAGCTCGCCCGCGCGCTCGCCGAGCTGGCCGCGCTCGCCGGCCGTGGCTCCGCGCGCGCACGAGCGGAGCGGCTGGCCGCGCTCTACGCGCGCGCCACGCGGCAGGAGCAGGCCTTCCTCGCGCAGCTGCTGGCGGGCGGGGTCCGCCAGGGCGCCGCCGGCGGGCTGCTGGTCGACGCGCTCGCGCGGGCCGCCGGCGCGCCCGTCGAAGCGGTGCGCCGCGCGCTCGCCGTGAGCGGAGACCTCGGTGCGGTCGCGCTCGCCGCGCTCGGCCACGGAGCGGCGGCGCTCGACGACTTCCGCCTCACCCTGTTCCAGCCGCTCCTCCCGATGCTCGCGCAGCCGATGGACGCCGCCGCCGCCGCCCTGGCCGGGCTCGGGGAGGCGGCTCTCGAATGGAAGCTCGACGGCGCGCGCATACAGGTGCACAAGGACGGCGGCGAGGTGCGCGTGTTCTCGCGCCGCCTGAACGAGGTCAGTGAAGCCGTTCCCGAGCTGATCGAGGCCGTGCGCGCACTGCCCGCGCGGGGCCTCGTGCTCGACGGCGAGACGATCGCGCTGCGCCCGGACGGCCGGCCCGAGCCGTTCCAGGTGACGATGCGCCGCTTCGGCCGGCGTCTCGACGTCGAGCGCCTGCGCGCGGCCCTGCCGCTCTCCCCGTTCTTCTTCGACTGCCTCCATCTCGACGGGGAGGACCTCCTCGCACGGACCACGGCGGAGCGCTTCGCCGCGCTCGCGGAGGTCGTGCCGGAGCGGCTGCGCGTGCCGCGGCTGGTGACGGGCGCGATCGAGCGGGCAGAGGCGTTCCTCGCGGTCGCCCTCGCCGCCGGCCACGAGGGGCTGATGGCGAAGTCCCTGGTGGCGCCCTACGAGGCCGGGGCGCGCGGCGGCGCCTGGCGGAAGCTCAAGACCGCGCACACGCTCGACCTCGTCGTGCTCGCCGCGGAGTGGGGCAGCGGCCGCCGGCGCGGCTGGCTCTCGAACCTGCACCTCGGCGCGCGCGACCCGGCGCGGGGCGGCTTCGTGATGCTCGGCAAGACCTTCAAGGGGCTCACCGATGCCGTGCTCGACTGGCAGACGCGCGAGCTGCTCGCGCGGGAGTTGGCGCGCGACGCGATGACGGTGTACGTGCGCCCCGAGCTCGTGGTCGAGATCGCGTTCTCGGGCGTGCAGACGAGCCCGCACTATCCGGCCGGCCTGGCCCTTCGCTTCGCGCGGGTGCGCGCCTACCGTCCCGACAAGCGCGCGGAGGAGGCCGACACGATCGACACCGTGCGCGCGATCCACGCGGCGGGCGTCGCGGCCGAGGCGACGCCGTAGCCCCGCTCGCGCGCTAGAACGCCTTCACGAGCAGCGCGATCGCGGCGACGAGGATGACGAGCAGGGTCGCGAGCGCGCCGAGCCCGCGCAGCGGGCTCCGCATGTTGGCCGCGTCGAGACCGAGCGGGTGCAGGATGCGCCCCACGAGCAGCGTCGCGCCGAGGCCGTGCAGCAGGCCGGCCGAGGCGCCGTTCAGCTCGAGCAGCGCGATCAGCAGCAGCGCGATCGGGACGTGCTCGGTCCAGTTCGCGTGGCGGCGGATCGCCGTCTCGAGCCGCGCGTCCCCGCCGGCACCGAGCGACACGTTCGTGCTCGCGCGCAGCCGTCCGATCGGCACGACGAGGCCGATCGAGAGCAGCGCCTGGAGCGCCGCATAGATGGCAGTGATCGGAACCGGGAGCTCGGGCATGACGTCCTCCGGCGGAGAAGAGCCGCGGGCGCCATTGGAGCACACGAGGCGCCGGACCGGAAGGCTCGGCCCGATTCCTAGCGCCGTTCGCGCTCGCGGCGCGCCCGCACGAACGCCTCGAACTTCTCGCCGCCGACCGCGGTGAAGAGGCCCTCGGCCTCCGCGGTGCGAATGCCCCCCGCCTCGACCTCGGCCGAGACGAAGAGCCGACGCCCCTCGGCCCGCAGGAGCCGCGCCGTGAAGGCGAGCTCCACCTCGATCGGCGTCGGACGCAGGTAGCGGACGGTGAGCTCGCGCGTCATGCCCGCGCCGCCCGAGAAGACGGTCGCGACCCCGAGCAGCTCGTCGAAGGCCGCGGCCAGGATGCCGCCGTGCAGCAGGCCCGGAGCGCCCTCGTACGCGCGGCCGAAGCGCCCGCTGCCGCGCGCGACCCGCGCCACGGGATCCACCGTGAACTCGAGCGGCGGCGCGAGCGGATTCGAGAGGCCGACGATCGGACCCGTGTCGTGGAAATGCTCCATGCCGGCGTAGAGTGGCTCCCGCTCGCTGCTCGGCGTCGTGCGGCCGGCGGCCTCGAAGCGCCGCGCCGCGTCGCGGATCACGGGCACGAGCGCCTCCAGCTCGGGCGCCGCTGCCGCGGTCGCCGGCAGCTGCTCGAGCAGCTCGCGCAGCGCGGCGGCGAGGGCCCGCTTCGCCCGCCAGGGCCCCTCGGCGCGCCGGGCCGCCTGGCGCATGCGCGCGACCCGCTCGGCGTGCTCCGGGTCTTTCATGCCGGTCGATTAGCAGATGCCCCCCGGCTAACCTCGCTCGCCCGATGCCGTCGCGCCGCCCCCGCTCGCACGTCGTCCCGCTCCTGCTCGCGGCCGCATGGCTCGTCGGCGCCGCGCCGGCGCGGGCGTTCGACTTCGACGACGTCGCGAAGCAGGCGCAGGCGGTCGCCGCGCAGCCGTTCCGCGATCCGCGCGGCGAGGTGCCCGGCTGGCTGCTCGGGATCGGCTACGACCAGTGGCGCGACATCCGCTTCCGCACCGACCGCGCGCTCTGGCGCGAGCGCGGAGCCCCGTTCGAGGCGCAGTTCTTCCATCCCGGCCTCTACTACGACCGCGTCATGCGGATCCACGAGATCGACGCCGAGGGCGTCCACGACGTTCCCTTCTCGCCGGATCTCTTCGACTATGGGCGCAACGAGTTCGCGAGCCGCGTGCCGCAGGACCTCGGCTTCGCGGGCTTCCGGCTGCACTACCCGCTCAACCGCCGCGACTACAGGGACGAGCTCATCGTGTTCCTCGGCGCGAGCTACTTCCGTGCGCTCGCCAAGGGTCAGGTCTACGGGCTCTCCGCGCGCGGCCTCGCCATCGACACGGCGCTGCCGACCGGCGAGGAGTTCCCGTTCTTCCGCGAGTTCTGGCTGGTGCGGCCGAAGGCCGGCGCGCGTACGGCGGTCGTCTACGCGCTGCTCGACAGCCCGAGCCTGACCGGCGCCTACCGCTTCGCGGTCCGCCCGGGCGTGCAGACCGTGCTCGACGTGGAGGCCCGCCTGTTCTTCCGGCGCGCGGTCGCGAAGCTCGGGCTCGGCCCGCTCACGAGCATGTTCTTCTTCGGCGAGGGCGATACCAAGCCGCAGCCCGACTATCGGCCGGAGGTCCACGACTCCGACGGCCTGCTGATCGCCGACCGCTCCGGCGAATGGCTCTGGCGGCCGATCCGCAACCCGCCGCGGCTGCGCATCTCCGGCTTCCAGTCGCCGAACCCGGTCGGCTTCGGGCTCGTCCAGCGCGACCGCGACTTCGACCACTACCAGGATCTGGAGACGCGCCAGGAGAGCCGGCCGAGCGCGTGGGTTGCGCCGAAGGGCGAGTGGGGCCCCGGCCACGTCGAGCTCGTGGAGATCCCGACCGACTCGGAGCGCCACGACAACATCGTCGCCTACTGGGTGCCGCGCCGGGCGGAGGGCTCGACCGTGCCGCTCTCGATCGCGTACGAGCTGCTCTTCTACAGCGACGACACCAACCTGCCGCCCGGCGGCCGCGTGGTCGCCACGCGGCGCGATCGCGGCACGCGCGACGACACCTGGCGCTACGTGGTCGACTTCGAGGGGCCGGGCCTACGCTCCATCCCGGAGGAGATCGTGCTCCAGGGCGTGGTGACGACGCGCTCGTCCGACGGCGACGCGGAGGTGATCGAGCAGCAGGTGCTGAAGAACCCCGTGACGGGAGGCTGGCGGCTCGTGTTCCAGGTGCGCCCGCGCGGCGGCGCGCCCGTGGATCTGCGCGCCTTCCTCCGGCGCGGCGAGCAGACGCTCACCGAGACGTGGGTGGAGACGCTCGAGCCATGAGCGAGCCGGCGCGGCGGGGCGGCGGCGGCGGTGAGCCGGCCGCGACCCCGGCGCCCCTCCCGCCCGAACGGCTGCTCCACGACTGGCGCACGGCGCACGACCGCGCCGCCGCGTACCTGGACGCGCTCGGCGCGCCGCCCGCGGAGACGCGCGAGTTCGCGTGGCGCGCCGCGGCGGGCGCCGCCACGGATCCGAGCTGGCCGCCCGGCGCGGGTGCGATCGCCTCGACGCTCCGCGCGCTGCGGTGCCTCCTCGTCGCCGCGACCGACGGCGAGCCGGCGGACGCCGACGAGGCGTTCCTCGGCTGGCGGCTGCGGCGGCTGCTCGCGGGCGCGGCACAGAGCGTGCGCGCGCGCCTGACCGAGCTGCCGCACGGCCTGCGCGATGCGCCGGAGATCCTGCGCGGCCACATGACCCCGCGCCTCCGCATGCCCGGCGCCAAGGCGCTCCGCCGCATGCGGCGCACGCTCGCCTGGGTGCGCGCCGCGCAGCGGCGCCACTGGCTCCTCGCCGTGCTCGTCCTCGCGCCGTCGGCGGTGGCGAGCAACTACATGGCGAGCGTGCTGCCGCAGCAGGGGCGCACCGGGCTCGAGGTCGCAATCGCCTTCGTGTTCGGCGCGCTCTTCGGCTGGATCTCGATCGGCTTCTGGACCGCGATCGCCGGCTGCCTCGTGCTGCTGCGCGGCGACCGCTACGCGATCTCGCGTGCGGCCCAGGGCGACGAGCCCATCGCCGCGGACGCGCGCACCGCCATCCTGATGCCGATCTGCGAGGAGCCGGTCGAGCGCGTGTTCGCGGGTCTGCGCGCGCTCCACCGCTCGCTCGAACGCGTGGGCGCGCTCGCGCACTTCGACTTCTTCGTCCTGTCGGACAGCATCGAAGCCTCCACCGTCGTGGAGGAGGAGGTGGCCTGGGCCGACTGGTGCCGCGACGTGGACGGCTGGGGCCGCATCTTCTACCGCCGCCGCAAGGTGCGCGTGGCGAGGAAGGCCGGCAACGTGGCGGACTTCTGCCGCCGCTGGGGCCGCCGCTACCGCTACATGGTCGTCTTCGACGCGGACTCCGTGATGTCGGGCCAGGCGCTCGTGAAGCTGGTGCGCCTGATGGAAGCGCGCTCCGACGTCGCGGTGATCCAGACCGTCCCGCGCTCCTTCGGGCGGCGCTCGCTCTTCGGCCGCGCGCAGCAGTTCGCGGGCACGCTCTACACACCGATCTTCGCGGCCGGCCTCCACTACTGGCAGCTCGGCGACGCGCCCTACTGGGGCCACAACGCGATCCTGCGCGTGGCTCCCTTCATGGAGCACTGCGGGCTCGCGCGCCTTCCCGGCAAGCCGCCGCTCGGCGGCGACATTCTCTCGCACGACTTCGTCGAGGCCGCGCTGCTCGCGCGCGCCGGGCACACGCTCTGGCTCGCCTACGACGTCGGCGGAAGCTGGGAGGAGACGCCCGCGACGCTCCTCGAGGAGATGCAGCGCGACCGCCGCTGGTGTCAGGGCAACCTCCAGCACCTGCGCCTGCTCTTCCAGTCGGGCTTCTTCGCCGCGCACCGCGCCGTGTTCCTGCAAGGTGCGCTCTCCTACGTGTCGGCGCTGATCTGGCTGCTCTTCCTCGCGCTCTCGACCGCCGAGGCCGTGTTCCTCGCGCGCGGCGGCATCGACTACTTCGCGGGGCCGGGGCTCTTTCCGCAGTGGCCCGTGTTCCGTCCCGGCTGGGTCGCCGGCCTCGTGGTGGTCACGCTCTCGCTGCTCTTCCTGCCGAAGGTGCTGTCGCTCGTGTTCACGCTGGCGCGCGGCGAGGCGCGCCAGTACGGGGGCGCCGGCAAGCTCGTGCTGAGCGTGGTGGCCGAGAGCGTGCTCGCGACGCTCCTCGCCCCGATCCGAATGGCCTTCCACAGCCGCTTCGTGCTGCTGAACCTGATGGGCCGCGAGGTGCCCTGGATCTCGCAGCGGCGCGAGGACCGCGAGACGCCGTGGCGCGACGCCCTCCGCCACCACGCGCGCGACGCGCTCGTCGCAGGCGCGTGGGGCTCGGCCGTGCTCTGGATCGCGCCCGCCTACTTCTGGTGGCTCACCCCCGTGCTCGTCGCGCTCGTGCTGTCGGTGCCGCTGTCCGTCTTCACGAGCCGCGTCGCGTTCGGGCAGGCCGCGCGCCGCACGGGCCTCTTCCTCACGCCCGAGGAGACCGCGCCGGCGCAGGAGCTCCGCGATCTCTACATCGCCGCGGTCGAGACGAACGCCGCGCGCGACTGGCGCCCGCCCCTCGAGCGCGACGGCTTCGTGCGGGCGGCGGTCGACCCCTACGTGAACGCGCTCCACGTCACGCTCCAGCGCGGCGAGCGGCGGCTGCGCCCCTCGATCCGCCGCGAACGCGACAGCTGGCTCGAGCGCGCGCTCGCGGGCGGGCCGCAGGCGCTCTCGAACGCCGAGCGGCGCGTGCTGCTCCAGGACCCGGAGGCCGCCGGCGAGCTCCACCGCCGCATCTGGGAGCTCGAGGACGAGGAGGCCGCGGAGCGCTGGGGCCGGCCCGGCGCGCCGCCGCCCGGCTGACCCCCGCGCTCGCGGCCCGGCGGATCAGCGCGGCGCCGTCCGCGGCCGGCGCAGCCACTTGTGCGCCTCCATCGTGAGCAGGATCGTCGAGCCGACCGCGACCATGCGCAGCCACGTCGCAGGCTCCGGGATCGCCTCCACGCGCAGCACGAACTGCGCCGGCCCGAAGAACAGCGCCGCGCCGTGGACGCCGAGCGCGGCGGCCGTCGACCCGAGCAGGAAGGGATTCGAGAACGGGCTGCGCGTGAACACGGACTGGTGCTCGGAGCGCGAGTTGCCGACGTGGAAGGCCTGGAACAGCACCATCGTGGTGAGCGCGACGGTCTGCGCGCGCGCGAGCGAGCCGCCCTCGACGAGCTCGTGGTGGAAGACGAAGAGCGTTCCGGCCGCCATGGTGAGGCCCGCCACCCCCGTGCGCTCCCAGAGCAGGGCGGACACGATGCCGTCGCGACGCCGGCGCGGCGGGCGCCGCAGGATGTCCGGGTCGCCGGGCTCGAAGGCGAGCGCGACGTCCTGGAGCCCGTTCGTGACGAGGTTCAGCCACAGGATCTGCGCCGGCAGGAAGGGGAGCGGCCAGCCGAACGCGAGCGCGGTCAGGATGGTCGCGATCTCCGCGGCGCCCGTGGAGATCAGGAAGAACGTGACCTTGCGCAGGTTGTCGAAGGTGATGCGCCCCTCCTCGACCGCCGCCGTGATGCTCACGAAGTTGTCGTCCGTGAGGACCACGTCGGCGGCCTCGCGCGCGACGTCGGTGCCGCTCCGGCCCATCGCCACGCCGACGTCGGCGGCCTTCAGCGCGGGCGCGTCGTTCACGCCGTCTCCGGTCACGGCGACGACCTCCTCGCGCCGCTGCAGCGCGTGCACCACCGCGAGCTTCTGCTCGGGCGCCACGCGCGCGAAGACGTCCGTCTCGCCCACCGCGCGCTCGCGCTCCGCGTCGGAGAGCGCCGCGAGCTCGGCCCCCGTCATCACCGTGGGCTCGGCGCCCGCGCCGAGCCCGAGCTCGCGCCCGATGGCGCGCGCCGTCTGCGCGTGGTCTCCCGTGATCATCAGCACGCGGATGCCGGCCGACTGGCACGCGGCGATCGATTCGCGCACGCCCTCGCGCGGCGGATCCATCATGCCGGTGAGGCCGAGGAAGGTGAGCCGCTCGGGCTTCGCGCTGCGGGCGTCCTCGTCGGGCGCGAGCTCCCGCAGCGCGAAGGCCAGCAGGCGCAGCCCGCGTCCGGCCAGCGCCGCAGCGTGCTCCAGGACGGCTTCCGGATCGAGCGGCCGCGCCTGCGCATCCCGGCCGGCCGCGCACTCGCACATGGCGAGGACGCGCTCGGGCGCGCCCTTCACGAACACGAAGCGCCGCCCGTCGGACTCGGCCACGCGGGCCGAGTAGGCGAGCTCCGGCTCGAACGGGATCTCGCGCAGGGAGCGGTACGCGGCGCGCTCCGCGGCGAAATCGAGGCCCAGCCTGCGTGCGGCGAGCAGGAGCGCGAGCTCGGTGGGATCGCCGCGCATCTCCTCGCGGCCGTCCTCGCCGGGCGCGACGTCCGCCTCGTTGGCCAGCACGCCGGTGAGGGCCAGCGAGCGGAGCGGCTCGCCGAGCGGCGGCAGCTCGGCATCCTCCTGGAGCGTCACTTGAGCGACGGGCGTCACGACCTCCATGACGGTCATGCGGTTCTCGGTCAGCGTGCCGGTCTTGTCGGAGCCGATCACCGTGGTCGAGCCGAGCGTCTCGACCGCGGGCAGCCGCCGGATCACCGCGTTGCGCTGCGCCATGCGGCGCACGCCGACCGCGAACGTGATGGTGACCACGACCGGCAGGCCCTCGGGAATCGCGGAGACCGCGAGCGCGACGGCGACCAGGAGCATGTCCGAGAGGCGCTCGCCGCGGAGCAGCCCCACGACGACGGCGAGCAGCGAAGCCGCGAGCACCACGACTGCGACCAGCTGCGCGAAGCGGCGCATGCGCTGCTGCATCGGCGTGGCGATGGTCTCCGCGGTCCGCATGCTCTGCGCGATCGATCCGAGCACGGTGCTCTTCCCGGTGGCCACGACGAAGCCCCGGCCGCGCCCGGTCGTGACGACGCTGCCCGCGTGCGCGATCCCGGTCCGATCCGCGACGGCCGTGTCCTCCGCCACCGCCGCATCCGATTTGTGGACGGGAAGCGATTCGCCGGTGAGCAGCGATTCGTCGACCGCGAGGTTGTTGGTCCGGAACAGGCGCAGGTCGGCCGGCACGCGAGCGCCCGATTCGAGGAGCACGACGTCGCCGGGCACGAGGTCCGTACTGTCGATCTCGGCGTCCCGGCCTCCCCGCAGCACGCGCGCCTTCGGGCTCGCCAGCCGCATCAGCGCGCGCACCGAGCGCTCCGCGCGCTGCTCCTGGAAGAAGCCGATCGCCGCGTTGAGCGCGAGCACGAGGGCGATCACCGCGGCGTCGATGGTCTCGCCGATCGCGACCGTCACGGCCGCGGCGACCAGCAGGATGTAGATGAGCGGGCTCTGGAACTGGTGGAGCAGCAGCTGGAGCGAGGTCGCGGCCTCCGCCTCCTCGAGCCGGTTCGGGCCGTGCTGCGCGAGCCGGCGCGCCGCCTCCTCGGGCGCCAGTCCGGAGTCGCTGCTGGCGAGCGCCCGGCCCGCCTCGCTGGGGTCGAGTGCGTGCCAGGGGCGGGGGCCTTCGGACGCGGGCACCGCGCTACGACGACTCGAGCGCCTGCCGCAGCTCGACGAAGCGCACGAGCCCGCTCTGCGTCAGCAGCCCGACCAGCTCCGA
>Ga0075327_1000114_pt1 | contig 19645 bp, 20 predicted proteins | sample MayberrySE_Catta_2_FD_120056 | JGI IMG/M metagenome (GOLD analysis project Ga0075327, IMG submission 120056) | Natural and restored wetland microbial communities from the San Francisco Bay, California, USA, that impact long-term carbon... | ecosystem: Environmental > Terrestrial > Soil >...
CGAGGGTGATCGCGCGCAGATCCGCGTCCGCGCCCGTGCACGCGAACACGAAGCGGGCGCCGTCCGCGGCCGCAGCGGGGCTCGGAGCGCTCCGCCCGCCGTGCGCGGCCACCCATGCCTCGGCGCGGCTCGCCGTGCGGTTGTAGACGACCACGTCGTGCCCGGCGCGCGCGAGGTGCCCCGCCATGGGCGCGCCCATCGCGCCGAGACACAGGAACGCGACGCGTTCAGCCATCGACGGGCCCCTCCGCGGCCGCCCAGCTCGTGACGCGGCGGGGCTCGATCGCGAGCAGGACCGGCTCGGCGTCGCGGAAGAGCGGTGTCGCCTCGTACTGGGGGTACTTGCGCCGGAGCGCCGCGGCGGCCTCCGGAACGCCCGGGGCCGCCGCGCCCTCCACGACGGCCGCCGCGCCGTCGATGCGGAGCCACCAGAGCGCGGACCAGTCCGCGGCATAGTGGTCGAGCAGCAGCGCCACGCGCGGGTCGCGCCGCACGTTCGCGACGCGCGCGAGCTCGCCGCCGCGCTTCGGCTTGGCGTCCACCGGGATCCAGAGCCGGCCGCCGCTCGGGGCGAACACGACCGGCACGAGCGCCGGGGCGCCGCCCTTGCCGAGCGTCGCGAGGCGCGCCACCGGCCAGCGCTCGAGCAGACGCTCCACCGCCTCCTTCGGGAGCTCCACGGTCACGCCGACCGGAAGCGCGCCGGATCGAAGGCCGGCTCGGCCCAGCCCTTGCCGAGCACGCCGTCCGCGACGAGGCGGCCCGTGAGCGGCGCGAGGAGCACGCCGTTCCGGTAGTGGCCGGCGGCGATCACGAGGCCGGGCGCGTCCGGCCACGGGCCCACGAGCGGCAGGTGATCGGGCGTGTCGGGCCGCAGGCCCGCCCACGCGCCGAGGAAGCGCGCGCCGCCCGCGTCCGGCACGAGCGCCTGCGCCGCGCGGAGGAGCCTCGCGACGCCCGCCGCCGTCGTGCGCCGGTCGAAGCCCACGCGCTCCGTGGTGGCGCCCACCACGAGCGAGCCGTCGAGCTTCGGCACGAGGTACGCGTCGGACCCCCACACGATCGCGCGCGGCATCGCCGGCGGCAGCTCGAGCGCCACGATCTGCCCGCGCACGGGCTCGACCGGGAGCCTCGCCTCGCGCCCGATCCACGCCGCGCACTCCGCGGCGAAGCTGCCGGGGCAGAGCACCACGAGGCCGCTCGCAAGCGCGCCGGCCGAGCTCTCGACGCCGCACACGCGCGCGCCCTCGCGGAGCAGCCCGCGCACCGCGACGCCGGTCTCGAGCCGCGCGCCGAGGCGCTCGGCCGCGCCCGCGAAGGCGCGCGCGAGGAGCGGGCTCCGCACGTGGGCGTCGCGCGGAGAGAACAGCGCGCCGTGCGCGCGGAACGCCGGCGCGATCCCGGGCGCGCTCCGCTCGACCTCGCCGGGCGCGAGCCAGACGAGCTCGAAATCCGCGTGCTGCTCGGCCTGCGCCGCGAGCGCGCGCGCCGCCTCCGTCTCGGCGGCCACGCGCAGCGAGCCCGACACGACGTACTCGGGATCGATGCCCGAGCCCTCGCGCACGGCCGCCACCACCTCCGGGAAGAGGGCGAAGCTCGCGAGGCGCGCGCGGAGCGCGGGCCCCATCGCGTGACCCTCGCCGATCGGTGTGAGCATCCCGGCCGCCGCGCCCGACGCCTCGGCGGCGAGCTCGCCCCGCTCGAGCAGGCGCACCGCGAGGCCGCTCCGCGCGAGCGACCACGCGACCGCGGCGCCGATCACGCCGCCGCCCACCACGATGGCGTCGGCCGCGCGGCTCACCCGGCGACGGCGGCGAGCGCGGCGCCGAGCGTCTCGGCCCGGTGCTCGAGCCCCGCGAAGCGCCGCGCGATCCGCCCCTCGGAATCGATCAGGAACGTGATCACCAGATGGTCGATCTCGCCGTCGCGTCCCGGCGTCGCGCCGACGCCGAAGCGCCGGATCACGTCCGCCACCTCGTCCTCGCCGCCCGTCAGGAAGGACCAGCTCGCGAAGTCGACGCCGCGCGCGGCCGCGTACGCGCGCAGCGCCTCGGGCGTGTCGCGCGCCGGATCGAGCGAGATCGAGACGAAGTGCACGCGCTCGCGAAGCTCGGGCGGGAGCGCGCGCTGCACGGCGACGTGCGTGCTCGTCAGGATCGGGCACGGGCCGGGGCAGTGCGTGTAGATGAAGTCGAGCAGTAGCGTCTTGCCGCGCAGATCCGCGAGCGAGAGCGTCCGGCCGTCCTGGTCGACGAGCGCGAAGTCGGGCGCCGGGTCGGCCTCGCGCTTCGCGCCGGCGAAGCCCTCGGCGAGCGGGCCCGAGCGGCCCGCCGGGCCGGCCTCCTCGAGCACGCGCGCCGCCACGACGCGGAAGCTCCGGCTCCGGATCTCGAGCGTGAACGCGACCTTCTGCCCGGGCGCGAGCACCTCGAAGAGGCGCGGGTCGGCGACGTCGAAGCTCATCGACATCGCGGGCATCACGCCGGGGATGTCCTCGTGGTCGATCACCACCTGCGCGAGCGCGGGATCGACCGCCTCGACCACGCCGGTCGCCTCGACGCGGCGCGCGCGCTGGCTGTGCTGCGCCACGTCGCAGGCGAAGAGCCACACGAGCGCGAGCGCGCAGGCGGCGGCGCTCCCGAGCCGCGTCATCGCGAGCCCGCGAGCCGCGCGCCCGCGCCCGGGTCGAGGCGCAGCACGCGCGGGAAGCCGCCCTCGACCTGCCACGTCGGCGAGTTCGAGTTCGAGGTCCAGACGCGGCCCTCGGCGTCGAAGTCGATCTCGCGCGTGTACGTCACGCGGGTGGGGAGCGGATACACCGTGAACTCCTCCGTGGCGGGATCGAGCCGGATCAGCGAGTCGCTGTTCGTGCCGCAGATCCAGACCGTGTCGCTGCGCCGGTCGACGTGGAGCGCGTAGGGCGTCTCGCTGCCCTTTGGCTCGATCGGCAGCTCGAACGTCTCGAAGGCGCGCGTCTTCGGGTCGAAGCGCGCCACGACGCTCGACGAGAAGCCCGGGATCCAGAGCTGGCCGCGCGAGTCGAAGCGGAGCCGGCGCGGCGCACTGAAGGGCGTGTCGATCAGCTCGGCCGCGAGCGTGTCGGGGTCGATGCGCCCGATCTTGTGCTGGTTCAGCTGGCTGAACCAGATGCCGCCGTCCGGCGCGACGTCGATCCCGTAGGGCACGGGCAGCGCGCCCGCGTCACCGCCCTCGGAGGCGAGGCCCGTCAGGTCGACGCGGCGCGCGAGCCAGAGCGCCGCAGGGAGGAGGCGCAGCGCCACCGCCTGTCCGAGGCCCGCGGCCGGGAGCCGCACCGTCCGGAAGCGCTCCGTCTCCGGATCGAAGAGGCCGACGTGGTTCGAGACGGCGAGCGTGAACCAGATGCGGCCCTTCGCGTCGAAGCGCAGCGTGTGCGGGTAGAAGCCCTCCTCGAGCGCGAAGATGCGCCACGTCCCGCCCGCCGGGTCGAAGCGCGCGAGCTGGTTGCCGAGCGCCAGCGTCGCCCAGACCGCGCCGTCGGGCGCGATCTGGAGCGAGTGCGGCCCGACGTGCGCGTTCGCGGTCGAGGGCAGCGGCTGGCCCTGGCCGCCGAACACGCCGCCGAGCGGCAGGTCGCCCTGCGGCAGGGCGAAGCTCGCCGTCGCGCCCGTCGCGGGGTCGAGCCGGTAGAGCCGGTCCTGCGTCATGTCGACCGAGTAGACCGAGCCGTCGGGGTGGACGGCGATGTCGTGCTGGAGCGAGGCGCGCAGGCCGAGCTCCCACTCCTCGATCACGGCGCGCCGCACCTCGGGCGCGGGCGGCGGCGCGAAGCCGTCGCTGCCCAGCCCGGCGGTGAGGCGCGGCACGGCGTGCGCCGGGTCGTAGGCCGCGCGGAACAGCGCGGGCAGCTTCGCGCGAAGCTCGGGCGAGACGGCGCCGCCCATGCGGGCCATCAGCGTCAGCACCTTCTCCCACTGCCAGTCCTCGCGCTCGAGGCGCGTCGCGGCGTTGCCCTGCTGATGGCAGAACGTGCACTGGCGGACGAACTCCTCGCGCTCCGCCGGCTCCTCGAGCTTCTCGAGGAGCAGCGCGAGCCAGCGGTTCGCCGGCAGCTGCGCCGCGACGGCGGCGGGATCGCTCTCCGGCACGAGCGTGAGGACGAGCGGAGCGAGTCCGGCCTCGGGGTCGAGCGGAGCGAGTCCGGCCTCGGGGTCGAGCGGAGCGAGTCCGGCCTCGGGCTCGAGGGCGAGCGGCTCGCGCAAATCGCGGAAGCCGATGCGCCGCACGCGGAGCGTCACGGCCGGCGCGGCGCCGAGGTCGGGCGAGCGGAAGCGGCCCGCCTCGTCGCTGAAGACGGTCGTCTGCTGGATCGGGTCGCCGCGCGAGAAGCTCACCATCGCGCCGACGACGGGCGCGCCGTCCGGAGCGCGGACGCGGCCCTCCACCCCGGCGGCCAGCGCCGCCTCGCCCGCGAGGAGCGCGGCTATGCTGGCCGCCGTGCAGCGCCCGAGACGAGTCCGCAGCATGCTCGGGACGATAGCGGCGCTGGCCGCGATGCTCGCCTGCGCGAGCTCGCAGCCCGGCGCGAAGTCCGCGCCGGCGTGGGACGACGAGCGGCGCGACGCGGCGGCGGCGCTCGAGGCCGCGCTCGCCGCGCTCCCCGCTGCGCGGGACGGCGAGCTGGTCGTGCGGCTCGCCTTCGAGGCCGGCGCCGACCTCGACCTCTACGTCTCCGACCCGCTCGACGAGACCGTCTACTTCGCGAACGCGCGCGTGCGCTCGGGCGGTGCGCTCGACGCGGACCGGCGCTGCGAGGACGCGGCGCCGCGCGTCGAGACCGTGCGCTTCGCGAGGCCGCTCGCCGGCCGTTACCGCGTCGGCGTCGACTTCCAGCACCTCTGCCCCGGCGGCGGCGAGGTGGCGCCGTGGGCGATCTCGATCGAGACGCGCGGCGAGCGGCGCCTCCTGCGCGGGCTCGCCGAGTGGAACGTGTTCGCCTCGCGCGTCGACGAGTTCGTCTACTGACGCGCTCCGAGGCGCCATGACCCGGTCCACCCGGCGGGATGCGTCCGAGCCGGAGGCGCGCGGGAGCGCGGGCGTCCCCGCGCGCGGGAGCGCGGAACCTTTCGCGCCCTCGCCTCCCCCCGAAGGCGTGGACGTCTCGCCGGAGGCGGAGGTCGAGCTGGTGCGCGCCGCACAACGAGGGGACGCCGTCGCGCTCGCGGGCCTGGTGGATCGCCTGGCCCCCTTCGTCGGGCGGATCTGCGGGCCGATCGCGCTCGAGCACGGCGAGGACGCCGCGCAGGAGGCGCTGATCGCCGTGCTGCGCGACCTGCCCGGGCTCCGCGAGCCGCGCGCGCTCCGTGGCTGGGCGCGCCGCGTCGCGGCACGCGAGGCGGTACGGCACGCGCAGGCCGCGCGGCGCGAGGCGGCGCGCAGCGGCGCGGAGGCCGGCGCGCTGCCGGCGCCGGGCGACCCCGCGCTCGCGGCCGACGTGCGGAGCGTCCTCGCGCGGCTCGGCCCCGAGCAGCGCGCGATCCTCGTGCTCCGCGACCTCGAGGGCCTCTCCGAGCGCGAGGCCGCGGCCGCGCTCGCCGTGGAGCACGGCACGGTGAAGTCGCGCCTCTCGCGCGCACGGGCCGCGTTCCGGCGCCGGTGGTCCTCGTGAGCTGGCGCCGGTGGTCCCCGTGAGCTGGCCCGCCGTCGAGCTGGATCCGGTGGCGCGCCTCCGCGCGCTCGCGGCGGCGCTCCCGCACGTCGCGTTCGAGGAGCGCGTGATCGAGGCGCCCTTCGCGCGCGTGTGGTCGTACATCGAGGACATGGAGCGCGGCGTGCCGCAGTTCGAGGGGAACGTCCGCGAGATCCAGGTGCTGCGGCGCGAAGGGGAGCGGCTCTGGCTCCGCTCCCGGAGCCCGCTCGGGCTCACGCTCCGCATGCAGGCCGTGCTGCGGCCGGGCTGGTGCGTGATGGGGACCGCGAGCGGCGGCGCGCAGATCGGCATGGCGGCGCGCGCCGAGGGCGGCCGCACGCGCTTCGCGCACTTCGAGGGCTCGCGCTGGCTCGGCCGCGCCGCGCGCCCGCTCTTCCGCGCCTTCGTGCGCCGCGACCTCGCAAAGCTGGCGCGCCTCGCGGAGAGTGTTTAGCGAGGGGACGCTCCTCGTCGTTTAGCGGCGCGTCGTGCGCGCGCAGCTAAACAAGCAGGACCGTCCCCCCGCTAAACAGCCTTCGCGCTCGGGCGGGAGGAGACGGCCTCGTGCCAGCGCGCGAGGTGCTTCTGCTCGGGCGCGATGCGGATGTCGCTGACCCGGCCGAAGTCGATCGCGCACAGCGCGGTGATGTCGGCGATCGTGTAGCGCTCGCCCGCGACGAAGGGCCGCGACGCGAGCTCGCCGTCGAGCCAGGCGAGCCGCGCGCGCGCCGCGTTCCGGCACACCTCCCCGTACTCGGGCACCTGCGGGATCCGGCCCGCGAAGAACTTGTGCGTGTTCTGGAAGCAGCTGGTCACGTGGCGGAACAGCTCGAGCTCCATGCGGCGCTGCCACATCTCGACGAGCGCGCGGTCCTTCGGGCCGGTGCCCAGCAGCGGCGGCTCGGGCTGCGTCTCCTCGAAGTAGCGGCAGATCGCGACGCTCTCGGCGATGCAGGTGCCGTCGTCGAGCTCGAGCACCGGGAGCCCGCCGAGCGGGTTCTTCGCCAGAAAGGGCGGCTGGCGGTTCACGGCCTTCGTGATGTCCACCTGCTCGACGGGCACGCTGATGCCCTTCTCGGCGAGGAAGATGCGGACGCGGCGCGGATTCGGCGCGGCGGCGCTGTCGTAGAGCTTCATGATTCCTCCGGCCGGGAATTCTGTCACGACTTCGGCTCGAGCGGCAGTCCCGCCGCGCGCCAGGCGTCGAAGCCGCCGACCAGCGCTCGCGCGCGCGGCCAGCCGGCCCTCCTCAGCTCGCGTGCCACCCGGGCACTCGTGGCTTCGTTCGGTCAGGTGCAGTAGGTGACGAGCCAGGCGCCCGAGGGGAGACCGAGCACGCGCGCGTCGGCGGCGGCGCCGTCGAGCGAGAGGCGGCGCGAGCCCGCGGCCTGGAGGTCGCTCTCCGCGAGCGGGTCGGGCTTGCGCGCGTCGATCGGCACGACGGCGTCGCCGGCCGCGAGCAGCGCTCGCACCTCCTCGGCGCTCACGAGCTCCGGCTCCGCCGCGCGCCCGCCCGGCGGCGGCGCACGTCCGCGGGCCAGCCACATCCACGTGCCGCCGTGGAGGACGATCGAGAGCAGCACGACGAGACACGTCACCCGGAAGATCTCGGGGCCTTCCGCGGCGCCGGCGAACACGGGGAGCAGCGCGAGGAGCAGCGACGAGAGCCCGCGCGGGCCGAACCACGCCACGATCCGGCGCGCCGACCACTCGACCCGCGACGGCGCGAACGCGGCGAGGTAGATGACGGGCCGCGCGAGGAGCACGAGCACCGCGAAGCCGAGCGTCGACCCCGTCGCGAGCGGGAGCCCGCTCCAGATCAGCGAGCCGCCGAGCAGCACGAAGGTGAGCAGCAGCAGCAGCTCGGCCGTGGTCTCCCCGTACTCCTTGAAGCAGTCGCAGAGCTCCACGTCGAAGTAGGCGATCGTGAGGCCGGCCGCGAACGCCGCGAGGAAGCCGCTGCCATGGACGGCCTCTGCGGCCGCGAACGCGACGAACGCGATGCCGAGCGAGTAGAGCGACTCGTAGTCCCGGCGCACGCCCACGCGCCGCCGCATCAGGTCGAGCGTCGCGAGGCCGAAGAGGCCGACCACGACGCCCGCGCCCGGCCCGAGCAGGAAGAGGTCGAGACCGAGCCGCGCCCACGCGGCCGGCGCGAGCGTCTGCTCGCCGGCGAGCGCGAGCGCCACCAGCACGACGGGCAGCAGCACGACGTCGTTGAGGCCGCTCTCCAGGCGGAGCGCGTGGCGCGCGCTCGCGGGCAGCTGGGGCCCGCGCAGCAGGCCCTTCAGCAGCACCGGGTCCGTCGACGCGAGCGCCGCGCCGAGCATTGCCGCCGCGGGCGGCGACAGCTCGAGCAGCCACCAGGCGGCGGCCCCGAAGAGCGCCGCCGAGACCAGCGTGCCGGGCCCGAGCGCGAGCGCGGCGAGCCCGCGGTGCTCGCGCGCCTCGCGCAGGTTCAGCCCGAGCGCGTCGGTGAACAGGATCAGCGCGAGCGAGAGCGTCGCCACGACGTGGAGCGCGGGCGAGTCGAGCCCCACGTCGAGCGCGCCGAGCCCGGCGGGCCCGAGCGCCGCGCCGAGCGCGAGGAAGATCGCGACCTGCGGGACGCCGCTCTTCTCGACGAGGCCGGAGAGGAGCGCCGCGATCGCGATCACCACGCCCACGAGGGCGAGCACGTTCGCGAGCTCGGCGGGCGTCATCCGGCCCCGGCGGAAACGTGCGCGGCCCCGGCGGGCACGTGCGTGGGGGGAACGGCGGCGCTCATCGGCCCTCCGCTTCGCGCGCCTTCTGGTGGCTCTCGATCGCCGCGCGGTAGTTGGGCGCCACGATGCCGTAGAGCTCGCCGTACTGCGCCGCGTCCGGCCGGTTCCACGTGCGCTGCAGCTCGCTCACCACGGCGTTCGTCGTGGTCGGCACGATGCCCGCCTGCACGAGACGCGCGAGCGTCACCTGCGACGCGAGCGGGCTCACGTCGCCCGAGGCGTCGATCACCGCGTACACCTGGTAGCCCTCCGCCTTCGCCTGGAGCGCCGGGAACACCACGCAGACGCTCGTCCAGACGCCGGCCAGGATCAGCGTCTTGCGCCCCGTCGCGCGCACCGTCTTCACGAAGTCGGGGTTCTCCCAGGCGCTGATCTCGCCCTTGCGCGGCACGTAGGTCGCGCCCGGCGCCGCCTCGGCGAGCTCCGGCATGAGCGGGCCGTTCGGGCCGTTCGGCTCGGAGGCGGTCGTGATCACCGGCACCTTCGCGAGGCCGGCGACCTTCGCGAGCACCACGGTATTCGTCCGCAGATCCTGGACCGGGATGTCCTTCACCGTCTGGAACAGCCCCGTCTGGTGGTCGAGCAGGAGCAACACCGCGTCGGCGGCGTCCATCAGACGCGGCGGCGCAGGAGCGTCCGCCTGCGCGAAGGCCGGCCCGGCGACCAGCCAGAACAGGAACCCGATCCGGAGCATGCGCTTCACGAGGACTCCTCCAGGAACGCGAGCAGGCCTGCATCGACGCGGTCCTTCCGCGTCGAGCCGATGCCGTGCTTCGTCGCAATCTGCCCCATCGTAAGCTCGTTCGGGGTCGGGGTGCCTCACCCCAGATCGAAGAGCAGCACCTCGGCATCGCTCCCGCTCGCGAGCCGCAGCGCGCTCTCCTCCGAGAGCGCCGCGCCGTCCCCGGCCTCGAGCGCGAGGCCGTTCAGCTCGCAGCGCCCGCGGGCGACCTGCACCCAGGCAAAGCGGCCGGGGCGGAGCGCGTGCGTCACGGACTCCCCCGCGCCGAGCAGCGTCGCGTACAGCGCGACGTCCTGGTGGATCCCGATCGAGCCCCCGCCCCCATCGCGCGAGGCCACGAGCCGCAGGCGGCCGCGCCGCTCCTCGCTCGCGAAGTGCTTCTGCTCGTACGAGGGCGCGAGCCCCTCGCGCTCGGGCAGGATCCAGATCTGGAGGAAGTGCACCGGCTCGGTCGCGGACGGGTTCCGCTCGCTGTGCGAGACGCCCGTCCCCGCGCTCATCCGCTGCACGTCGCCCGGGCGGATCACCGAGCCGGTGCCGAGGCTGTCGCGGTGCTCGAGCGATCCCTCGAGCACGTAGCTCACGATCTCCATGTCGCGATGGGAGTGCGCGCCGAAGCCGCGCCGCGGCTCGACGCGGTCCTCGTTGATCACGCGGAGCGCACGGAAGCCCATGTGGCGCGGGTCGTGGTAGCCCGCGAACGAGAAGGTGTGGAAGCTCTCGAGCCAGCCGTGGCGGGCGTGGCCGCGCTCGTGCGCCTTGCGGACGGTAATCATGCGGGCCTCCCCTCAGCCCACGAAGCAGTCGCACGCGAAGCCGGCTCCCGCGTGCACGTGGTCGGCCGCCGGGACGGCGGAGCGGCGGGCGGGCTTCGCCTGCGCCGCGCCGCCGAAGCGCGTGACCGGCGACCAGGCGGGGCTCACCGGCAGGAGCGGCGGCGCCAGCGCCGCGAACTCCTGCGCCGCGTGCACGATGCGTCCTCCCACCAGCGTGAGCACCGACTCGAGCGTCTGGATCTCCGCCTCGGGCACCGAGAAGAAGTCCCGGGACAGCACGGCGACGTCGGCCAGGCGGCCCGGCGCGAGCACGCCCTTCTCGCCCTCCTCGGAGGAGAACCAGGCGCTGCCGCGGGTCCAGAGCCGGAGCGCCTGCTCGCGCTCGAGGCGGTTCGCCTCGGGGTAGAGAGGCGTGCCGCCGACGGTGCGGCCGCTGACGAGCCAGGCGAGGCAGACCCACGGGTTGTAGCTCGCCACACGCGTTGCGTCGGTGCCGGCGCCGACCGGGAGGCCGAGCTGGAGCATGCGCCGCAGCGGCGGCGTGCGCGCGGCAGCCGCCTTGCCGTAGCGCGTGACGAAGGACTCGCCCTGGAAGGCCATGCGGTGCTGAATCGCGATGCCGCCCTCGAGCGCCCGCACGCGCTCGAGGTTCGCGTCCGAGATGGTCTCGGCGTGGTCGATGAACCAGTGGAGCCCGGCGAGGGGCACGTCGCGGTTCACGCGCTCGAACACGGACAGGAAGCGCGAGATGCTCTCGTCGTAGGTGGCGTGGATGCGGAAGGGCCAGCGGGCCTCCGCGAGGAGCCGCACGATCGGCTCGAGCTGCGCCTCCATCGTCTCGCCGAGCTCGGGGCGCGCCTCCCGGAAGTTCTCGAAGTCCGCGGCCGCCCACGCCAGGTTCTCGCCCGCGCCCAGCATCCGCAGGAAGGCGTCGCCCTCGCCCGGCCGCGTCATCCCGAGCCAGCGCCGGTAGTCGGCCAGCTCGCGTCCCGCCTGCTGCGCGAACAGGTCGTAGCCCACGCGCACGGTCATCTCACCGCGGCGCGCGAGCTCCCGGATCACCGCGTAGTCCTCCGGATAGCGCTGCCCGCCGCCGCCCGCGTCGATCGCGCTCGTCACGCCGAGGCGGTTGAGCTCGCGCATGAAGTGGCGCGACGAGTTCGCCTGGTCCTCGGGCCCGAGCACGGGCCCGCGCGCGAGCGTCTGGTAGAGAATCGCCGCGCTCGGCCGGGCGACGAGCAGACCCGTGGGGCGGCCGCTCGCGTCGCGCTGGACCTCGCCGCGGTCGAACGACGGCGGGCTCGCGTCGTAGCCGAGCGCGCGGAGCGCGGCGCGGTTCAGGAGCGCGCGATCGTAGAGGTGCAGGACGAAGACCGGAGTGTCGGGCGCCGCCGCATTGAGCTCGTCGAGGGTGGGCATGCGGCGCTCGGTGAACTGGAACTCGCTCCAGCCGCCCACCACGCGCACCCACTGCGGCGGCGGCGTGCTCCGCGCCTGCAGCCGCAACCGCTCGAGCGCCTCGGCGAGCGAACGCACGCCGTCCCAGCGCAGCTCGAGGTTCCAGTGGAGCCCGCCCCGGATCACGTGGAGGTGCGAGTCGATCAGTCCCGGGATCGCGGTGCGCCCGCCGAGCGCGATCACCTCCGTGGCGGGGCCCCGGTGCTCCATCACGTCCTGCGTCGTGCCCGCCGCGAGCACGCGCCCGCCGCCGAGCGCGAGCGCCTCGACGAAGGGGCGCGCGGGATCGAGCGTCGCGATCCGCCCCCCCAGCAGGATCCGCTCGGCCGGCTCGGGCGCGGCGGCGAGCGCGCGCGGGAGGCCCGCCGCCGCCCAGGCGGCGACGCCCGCCCCGAGCCGCAGCACGTCGCGCCGACGCATCCTCATCGCGAGGCGCCCTCCTCCGCGCCGAACATCTCCTTCGCGTAGATGATGCCGAGCCCGTAACCGCCGCCGTGCTCCTTCGCAATGCCGGTCACGGCGTCGTACGTGCCCTGCCGTGCCCAGTCGCGCTGCAGCTCGAGCAGGTACTGGAGCCACGTGATCGGATGCGCGCCCGCCTGCACCATGCGCTGCACCGCCATCGCATGCGCCTCCTCGCTCACGCCGCCCGACGCGTCCGTCACGAAATAGACGTCGAAGCCCTGGTCGAGTGCGGACAGCACGGGCCCCACCCCACACACCTCCGTCCAGAGCGCCGCGATCACTACCTTCTTCTTGCCCGCCCGGTTCACCGCCTGGCTGATGCGCTCGTCCTCCCAGGTGTTCATGGTGGTGCGGTCGATCGGCTCCTGCTCCGGGAACACGGCCTGCACCTCCGGGAAGAGCGGGCCGGAGAAGGACTTCTCCGCCACTGTGGTGAGGATCGTCGGAACGCCGAAGACCTTTGCCGACTTGGCGAGCGCGGTGACGTTGTTGCGCAGCTCGACGATGTCGATCGACTTCGTGGCGAACGCCATCTGCGGCTGGTGATCGATCAGGATCAACACGTGGTCGGTCGGCGTGAGCAGCTCCTTCCCCGGCGTGGGCTTCGCCTGCGCCGAGGCGGAGCCCGCGAGCCCGACGCTCGCGGCGAGGAGCGCCCGGAAGAGCATGCGGCGGGTGCTAGCGTGATCCATTGCGTTGCCTCTCCTTCGTCGCCGGCCGTCTCGGGACGGCGGCGACGACGAGAGATAGTCGGGACCGCGCGTGTGCGGAACGGGCCTGCACGGCACTTCACTCGTGCCCGGAAGTGCATAATCTGCCGGGAGGGCGGATGTCGTTCGGCAACCTGACCGAGATGCGCACGTTCGAGCGGGTAGCGGCACACGAGAGCTTCGCCGGCGCGGCGCGCACGCTCGGGATCTCGGCGTCGGCCGTGAGCAAGCAGATCCGGGCGCTCGAGGACCGGCTCGGTGTTAAGCTGCTCCAGCGCACCACCCGGCGCGTGACGCTCACCCAGGTGGGCCGCATCTACTTCGAACGCGCGCAGAAGATCCTCGCCGAGGTGGACGAGCTCGAGGGAACCGTGCGCGGCCTGCACTCCGAGCCGCGCGGCACGCTGCGCGTGTCGGCGCCCCAGGACTTCGGGCGCCTCTACCTCTGCGAGACGGTGGGCGCGTTCGCCGCCGCGTATCCGCACCTCCGGGTCGAGTTCGTGATGACGGACCGGAAGGTGGACGTGGTCGAGGAGGGCTTCGACGTGACCGTCCGGATCGCCCGGCCCGCGAGCTCCTCACTCGTGATGCGGCGGCTCGGCCGCTGCGAGCGCTTGCTCTGCGCGTCGCCCGCCTATCTCGCGGCGTACGGCGTTCCCGACTCGCCGGCTGCGCTCGCCTCGCACAACTGCATCGAGTACGACTACGCGGAGTCGAACGCGTGGAGCTTCCGGGGCGGCGCTCGCGCCCAGACGGTGACGGCGACCGGCCGGCTCCGCGCGAACTCCGCGTGGACGCTGCGCGCGCTCGTCCTCGCAGACCAGGGCATCGCGCTCCTCCCGAGGTTCGTCGTGCACGAGGACCTCGCGGCCGGTCGGCTCGCGAGCGTGCTCGAGGACGCGCTCGACGCCGACCTCGACGTGATGGCGCTGCTGCCGCCGGGGCGCCACGTCTCGGCGAAGGCGCGCGCCTTCGTGGACTTCGTCGCCGAGCGACTGCGCACGGAGCCCTGGTGGCACGCCGGCGAGAGCGGGCGCGCAGGCGACGCCTCGTGAGCGCGCCAGCGTCCGGCGGGGCTACAGCCCCGGGATCACGTAGGGCGCGGCGGTCTTCGCCGCTCGCGCGACGAGGTCGGCGAAGGCGACGAACGGGTTCTTCTTCTTGTACTGCTGGCAGCGCGACTCGCGGCGCGCCTTCAGGTCCTTCACCCGGTCCTTGCTGGCGTCCTCCCAGAGCGCGTTGCCGCGCTGGTCGGCCCACTCGGCGTCGCGCTCGTAGCGCGCGATCTGGCGGGTCATGCGCTTGCACTCGCCGCGGTTCGGCTGGTTCGCGGCGAGGGCCGGCCCCGCGATCAACGCGAAGGCCAGCACCATGCTGCCGATCCGGTGGAAGCGCACGCGCCCTCCTCGACGCCGGCCCCGGACGCCCCGGGGTCCCCTCCTATCGGCCGCCGGCGGCCGGAAGTGGAGTGGCAACGCCACGCCCGCGGGCTCAGAGACGGCCGCTGAGCGCCTTCGCGGTCCGGTGGGCGAGCGCCATGCCGGTCAGCATGGGGTTCACCGACGTGCAACGAGGGAACACACCCGTGTCGGCCACGTAGAGATTGTCGAGCTCGTGGCAGCGGCCCCATTCGTCGACGACCCCGGCGGCGGGGTCGCCGTGCATGCGGGTGGTGCAGAAGGCGTGGTTGGCCGCCATCACGAAGTCGCTCGGGCGGAAGCGCTGCCGGCGGAGCGCCTCCACGTCCCCCGGCCCGAGCTCGTCGGGCAGGCCGTGGACGCCCGGCAGCACCTTCCTCGCGCCCGCCGCGAAGAGCACGTCCACGATGGTGCGGAGCGCCTGGCCGAGCACGGGCAGATCGTCCGGGTGGAGGCGCCAGTGCAGCGCGGGCTCGAGCGAGCCTTGCCTTCGCGGGCGCACGGAGCCGAGCGAATGGTGGCAGCTCGCGATCGCGTCCACGATCGAGGCGTGAGGGATCTCGGCGAGCCGCTCCTTCAGGGCGAGGCCGGCGCCCGGCAGGCGCACCGCGAGCACGGCGGGCGGCGCCCAGAGCGTCTCGAGCTTGTAGCCGTCGCGCAGGAAGTGGAGGCTCTGCATGCCCTGCGTCGCACCGAACTGCGGGTCGACGCGCTCGGGGAACACGCCCATCACCGCGACGCCGGGGTGGAACTGGAGGTTCCGGCCCACCTGCCCCGAGCGGTTCGCGAGGCCGCTCGCGAGCAGCAGCAGCGGCGTCGCCATGCAGCCGGCCGAGAGCACGACCGCGCGCGCGGCGATCTCGAAGGCGGGCCCCGGCCGGCCCGTGAAGGGAGCCACCACGCGCCCGCGCACGCTGGTGGCGCGGCGTCCGGCGTGGAGCACCTGCTCCGCCCGCACCGAGGTGTAGACCCGCGCTCCCGCACGGAGCGCGGCGGGCACGTACGAGAGGTCCATCGACTGCTTCGCCCGCGCGCGACAGCCCGTGAAGCACTCCCCGCTGCCGCGGCAGCCGCGCACGTTGCGCGGGATCGGCTCCGAGGGGATGCCGAGCTTCTCGCAGCCCTCGCGGAACAGCAGGTTCCTCCTGCCCTGCACCGCGTCGGGAGTCGGCGCGATCCCGAGGAACGACTCGACCGCGTCGAAGTGCGGATCGAGGTCCGCGCGGCTCGTCTGCGAGAGCTCGAAGCGCGCCGCCCACTCGTCGAACACGAAGGCCGGCGGCCGGACGCAGATCGCCGAGTTCACGAGCGAGCCGCCGCCGAGCGCGATCGCCTGCATCGTCGGCATCACGTGGCCGCGCGTGGCGCGCAGCCCGGCCTCGCGCATGGTGCGCGCCATCGAGAGCGCACCGTCGAGCACGAAGTCCTCGGGCGTGAAGGGCGGACCCTCCTCGAGCAGCACGACGCTCCGGCCGGCCTCGGCGAGCTCCTTCGCGACGACGGCGCCGCACGGGCCCGAGCCCACCACCACGACGTCCGCCTCGTCGCGGAGTGCGTGCTCGGGCTCGTAGTCGGCGAAGACGCGGATCACGGCGCCGCCTCGCGGTAGTCCGCGTGGAGCGGGCCCTCCGGGCCGAGCGGCTCCGCCGCCGGCGGGCGGTCGAGCGGGCCGTGCACGGCGACGTCCGCCGCGGCGAAGCGGATCGCGCTCCGCGGGCGGCCGATCGGCGGGTAGAGCGCGTCCGCGGCGTGGACGGGCGGAACGATCTCGCGCGGCGCGAGGCCGAGACAGCGCAGCACCGCGGGGTCGGCGAAGTAGCCCTGCGTCACGATCGCCCGGAGGCTCGTGAACACGAGGCGGCGCGCGAAGAAGCGGCTCGTGCGCCAGCCCTCGAGCACCGCGCCGCGCCGCTCGGCGTCGAGTGCCGAGAAGCGGCGCCAGCCGTCCCAGCCGGGCGCCGGAAACACGAGGGTCGCGTGCTCGACCAGCAGGAACAGGGCGCGCACCAGGCGCCGCGTGCCCGCGGGCAGCGCGGCGAGCCAGCGGTCGCACCAGACGGGCACGCCGGCGTCGAGGCCCGAGGGCGGGACGGCGCCGCCGCGCGGGAAGAGCGCCTCGGCCGCGGACGCGACGAAGGCCGCCTCGCGCCGCGACAGGCAGCCGAGCTCCTCCGCGGGCCTCGGGTAGCCGCCGAAGCCGCGCCAGCCGAGCGCCAGCAGGAGGCCGGCGGCGAGCGCCATCTCGATCGGCACGTCCGCAACATAACCCAGCGATCTCAAGCGAGATCCGCGGCGCGCCGATGCGCCGGGGCGATGGGCCCTGCCGCGCTCGTGACCGCGTCCTTCGCCCTGCTCGCCTGCTGCGCCGCCGTCTTCAACCTGTGGATCTTCACGCAGCGCCCGCGCGAGCGCGCGTATCTGTGGCTGGCCGTCGCGGCCGCCGGCGTGATGTGGCTCGCGGTCGGCTCGACCGCGCTCTACGAAGCCGGCACGCTCGCGGAGGCCCAGGTGGCCCAGCTGCTCTCGCTCGCGAGCGCGCTCCCGATCGTGATCGGCTTCGCGCGCTTCACCGAGGCGTACCTCGGCGTGCGGGCCGGCCCGCTGCTGCGCGTCGCGCCGCTCTACGCGCTCGCCGTCGTGCTGGTGCCGACCTTCGACCCGACGCTCTTCTTCACCGGCGAGACGGTCGCGCGGCGTGTGGAGCCCTTCGGGCAGTCGTACGTGTTCGCGGAGCTGACGCCGCTCGCCGGCCTCGCGCTGGCGGGCTTCATGCCCGTGTTCGCCGACGGGATCTGGAGCTACGCGAAGAGCCGCCGCCACGGGCGCGACGGGCGGGCGCTCGCGGCGGCGCTCGCCGTCTGGTCGCTGTGCGCGGCGAACGACATCGCCGTCGATTTCGGCCTGCTCCCCGGCGTCCACCTGATGGCGTTCGGCTTCCTCACCTTCGCGTGCCTGCTCACCGGCGCGCTGCTCCGGCGCTTCATGGAGGCGCGCGCGCGGGTCGAGGCGAGCGCGGAGGCGCTCCAGGCCGAGGTGGACGAGCGCACGCGGCGTCTGCGCGAGAGCGACCTCGCGGTGGCCCACGGTGCGCGCATGGCCACGGTCGGCACGCTGGCCGGCGGGCTCGCGCACGAGATCAACGACCCGATCGCGTTCGTGTCGAGCAACCTGAACCACCTCGCGCACACGTGGCGCACGACCGACGCCGGCGCCTTCGAGGAGGTGCTGGCCGAGACGCGCGAAGGAGTGGAGCGCGTACGGCGCGTGGTCTCCGATCTGCTGCGGCTCGCGCGCCGCGGCGAGGCCGCCGAGGGCCCGGTCGACCTGCGCCGCGTGGTGGCGTCCATCCTGCCGATCGTGCGGCCCGAATCGCGCTGGCGCGCGCGCATCGCGACGCAGCTCGAGCCGGTGCCGCTCGTGCGCGGCGAGGAGCGCCTGCTCGAGCAGGTCGCGCTCAACCTCGTGGTGAACGCGCTGCGGGCGATTCCCGAGGGCCAGCCGGACGCGCACACGGTTTGCATCGAGACGCGCTTCACCGAGGGCGCGGTGATGCTCCGCGTCCGCGACGACGGCCCCGAGATCCGCTCCGACGTGCTGCCGCGTCTGTTCGACCCCTTCGCGCCCCCGCGCCCCGAGGCGAGCGGCGCCGAGCTCGGCCTCGCGGTGACGCATCAGCTCGTGGCCCGCCACCGCGGGCGCATCGACGTCGACACCGGCACGGCCGGCACGACGTTCTCCGTCTACTTCCCCGCCGCGGAAGGCGAGGCGCAGCCGTGAGCTGGGCCGCGGCGGTGACGGTCGGCCTTGCGTGGATCGCTCTCCTCGCGGCGGCGCTGAACCTCTGGCTCTTCGTGCTGCGCCGCACGGACCGGGGCCATCTCTGGCTCGGCGTCGCCGCCTTCGGCGTCACGCTGTGCGCGGTGCCGACCGCGCTCATCTACGGCTCGGAGTCGGCCGGCGAGGCGATCGCCGTGCGCCGCACGGTGCTGCTCGGCCTCGCCGTCCACACCGTCGGCTTCGTGCGCTTCTCGGAAGGGCTGCTCGGCGTGAGGCTGCGTTGGGTGGAGCGCGTCGGCGTGGGCACGCTCGCCGCGCTCGGCGTCGCCTCGTTCGTTCCGGGCCTCACGTTCTCCGGGCGGGAAGTCGTGCGCCCCGTGCTGGGCGCGACGTACGTGGACGCCGAGGTCACGACGCTCGGCGCGTGGGTGCTCCTCGTGTTCCTGGCGATCGCCGTGCGCGTCGTCGTCGTGTATCGGCGCCACGCGGACGGCCGGGAGGCGGCGTTCCGCGGACTGCCCGGCGCGACGGGTCTCTGGACCCTCTGCACGCTCTGCGACCTCGCCTCCGGCGCGAGCCTGCTCCAGCTGCCCTCGCTCCTGCCGCTCGGCTGGCTCGGCTTCGTCCTCGCGTTCACGGGCGCGCGGATCCGCCGGCTCGTGGTGGCGATGGCCGAGGCCGAGACGCGCGCGGTGCTGCTCGAGCGCCTCGTCGAGCAGCGCACGCAGGCCCTGCGCGAGAAGGAGCTCCAGCTCGCGAACGGGGAGCGCTTCGCCGCCGCGGGCACGCTCGCCGCCGGCCTCGCGCACGAGATCAACAACCCCGTCGCCTTCGTGCTCGCGAACCTGAACCACCTGCAAGCGCTCCGCAAGGAGGACGGCGGCGCGGAGGAGATCGAGGAGGTCCTCCTCGAGACGCAGGACGGCGTTGCGCGGCTGCGCGGCATCGTCGACGAGCTGCTGCGCCTGTCGCGCACCGGCGAGCCCGGCAGCGAGCCCGTCGACCTGGCGCGGGTCGTGGACGCCGCGCTGCCGATGGTCCGGCACGAGGCGAACGAGCGCGTCCGCATCGAGACGGCCTTCGAGGCCGTCCCGCCCGTGCTCGGCGATCCGGGCCTGCTCGGTCAGGTCGTGCTGAACCTGATCCAGAACGCGATCCATGCGCTCGTGGCGGGCGACCGTCCCGGCCGCATCCGCATCACGCTCGGCGCCGACCGCGAGCGCGTCGAGCTGCGCGTCGAGGACGACGGCCCGGGCATCCCCGACGACGTCGCACCGCGCATCTTCGAGCCCTTCTTCACCACGAAGACCCAGGGCCAGGGCACCGGCCTCGGCCTCGCCGTCACACGCGAGATCGTGACCCGCCACGGCGGCAGCATCGACGTGGAGACGGGCGCCCGCGGCACGCGCTTTCGCGTGTGCCTGCCGGTGGCGCCGGAGGCGGGGTACGGGCGCTCGCGGTCGAAGAGGTCTTGAGGGAGCCACAGCGTCGAGATCCCCGCTCGAAAACATCGCGACAATCAAGAGGCTCACGACCGGATCTGACACACCCAGGTGTCATGTTCCACTTCGATGGCAAGCGTGCCTCGGCAGCTCGCGCTGGATCTTCGCGACCTGCACCGCTGGGGCGGGCGCCGTGCTGGCGCGGGACGGAAGCCCGGTCCGAATCCCCGGGATCCCCACGCCGCGCGAGGTGAGGAACGCGCTGGCGTACGTGCTGTTGAATGCGCGGCGGCACGCGGCGAAGCTCGGGCGAACGCTCGCGAAGGTCGCACGGATCGACCCGGCCTCGTCCGGACGGTGGTTCGACGGGTGGCGCAGCCGGCCCGAGGGGCGGGCCGGCTGCGATCCGCCGGCGGTGGTACCG
>Ga0075327_1000115_pt1 | contig 19565 bp, 21 predicted proteins | sample MayberrySE_Catta_2_FD_120056 | JGI IMG/M metagenome (GOLD analysis project Ga0075327, IMG submission 120056) | Natural and restored wetland microbial communities from the San Francisco Bay, California, USA, that impact long-term carbon... | ecosystem: Environmental > Terrestrial > Soil >...
GCCGGTGCTGCGGGCGCGCCTCGGCGAGACGCTCCGCAAGAAGGCCGGCCGCTGTCACTTCGTGCGCGTCACCCTCGCGCGCGAAAGCGAGGGCTTCGTGGCGCGGAGCACGGGGAACCAGAGCTCCGGCGTGCTGCGCTCGCTGGCACTCGCGCACGGGCTGCTCGTCTTCCCCGCCGAGGCGACGGAGCTCGCCGCCGGGAGCGCGGCCGACGTGCAGGTGCTCGACGCCGACGTGCTGGCTGGGCCGGAGCCCGTTTGAGCGAGGGTCGGATCGCGAACGTCTCGGCCGCGCTTCTCACGGGCGGGGCGTCGAGCCGCATGGGCGAAGACAAGGCGCGCCTCGAGATCGCGGGAGAGAGCGCGGCGGCGCGGCTGGCCGGCCGCCTCGCGGCGCTCTTCGAGGACGTGCTGCTCGTCGGCGGCGAGCCGCCGGCCGACGCACCGGGGCGTCGCGTCGCCGACGGCGCGGGCCCGCGCTCGGCCCTCCGCGGCCTGGTGGCCGCGCTCGAGGCGGCGCGCAGCGGGCGCGTCGTCGTGCTCGCGACCGATCTGCTCGGCGTGACGCCGGAGCTGCTGCTCGCCCTCGTGGCGGCCCCGGAGGCCGACGTGGTGGCGCCGCGCAGCGCGCGCGGCCCGGAGCCGCTCTGCGCGCTCTACCGGCGCGAGCCCGTGCTCATCGAGGCGCGGCGGCGGCTCGAGGCGGGGCGCCTCGCGCTCCACGAGCTGCTCGCCGCGCTCCGCGTCCACTGGCTCGAGGGCGAAGACCTCGCGGCCGTCGACCCGGCCGGCGCGGCGCTCGCGAACGTGAACACGCCGGACGAGCTCGCGAGCTTCCGCGCGCAGGCCGGCGGGTGAGCCGCGGCTTCCGGTGGGTGAGCTTCGCGGACGCGGGCCGCGGCGTGCGCGCGCTCGTCGCCGAACCGAACGCGAAGATCCAGCTCGCCGCCGCGCTCGCCGCGAGCGCGCTCGGCCTCTGGCTCGGGCTCGCCGCGCGCGACTGGGCGCTGATCGTCCTCGCGATCGGCCTCGTGCTCGCGGCCGAGGCCCTGAACACCGCGATCGAGGCGCTCTGCGATCGCGTCGCGCCGGAGCGCCATCCGCTCGTCGGCAAGGCGAAGGACCTGGCGGCGGGGGCCGTGCTGCTCGCGTCGCTCGCGGCGGCGGCGCTCGGCCTGCTCGTGCTCGGCCCGCCGCTCTGGGCGCGGCTCTTCTAGACTGGGCTCCCATGCGCGCCTTCCTGGTCAGCCACACGCACTGGGACCGCGAGTGGTACCGGACCTTCCAGGCCTTCCGGGCGCGGCTCGTGGACGCGGTCGACCGCGTGCTCGACCTGTGCGCCGCGGACCCCGGCTACCGCTTCCTGCTCGACGGGCAGTCGATCGCGCTCGAGGACTACGCCGCGATCCGCCCCGCGCGCGTGGCGGAGCTGCGGGCGCGCATCGCGGAGGGGCGTCTCGCGATCGGGCCCTGGTACGTGCAGCCCGACTCGTTCCTGCCGGGCGGCGAGTCGCACGTCCGGAACCTCCTCGAGGGGCGGCGGGCGGGGGAGGCCTTCGGCCCGGTCTCGCGCGTTGGCTACACGCCGGATTCGTTCGGGCACCCCGCCCAGTTCCCGCAGCTCCTCGCCGGCTTCGGGCTCCGCGCCTTCGTGTACTGGCGCGGGCACGGCAACGAGCTCGAGCAGCTGCCGCCGGAGTACGACTGGGTCGCGCCCGACGGGACGGCGCTCCTCGCCTGCCACCTCGGCAAGGGCTACTTCGCCGCCGCGACCGACCCGCGTGCGGACGTCGAGACGTCGGCCGCGCGGATCGCGGGCGCCGCGAAGGAGCTCGCCGCGCGCACGCGGAGCGGCGCCGTGCTGCTCTTGAACGGCATCGACCACGCGCTGCCCGAGCCGAGCACGGGCGCGATCGCCGAGGCCGCGACCCGCAGCTCCGGCTTCGCGTTCGAGCGCGCGCTGCTCGAGGACTTCGTCGCCGCGGTCGAGGCGGCGCCGGGCCCGCGCCCGCGCTTCGCGGGCGAGCTCGCGGGTGCGCGCGTCGCGCACCTGCTGCCCGGCGTCTGGTCCACGCGCACGTGGCTCAAGCTCGCGAACCGCGCGTGCGAGAGCGAGCTCACGGGCTTCGCCGAGCCCTTCGCGGCGCTCGCGGCGCGGGCCGGTGCACCCGACGAGCGCCCCGCGCTGCGCCTCGCCTGGCGGACGCTGCTGCCGAACCACGCGCACGACTCGATCTGCGGCTGCTCGCGCGACGAGGTGCACGAGGCGATGCGCGCGCGCTTCGACGACGCGCTCGGGCTCGCGCGCGAGACGGCGTGGCGCGCGCAGGAGCGCCTCGCGGGCGGCGGCGTCGAGCGGCGCGCGCCCTGGTCCGAGGAGCTCGCCGTCGCGGTCTGGAACCCGTCGCCCCACGCACGGAGCGGCGTCGTGCGCATCGCGCTCGATCCGCATCCCTGGCTGATCCCCGCCGTGAACCCGGTCGAGTCGATCCACCCGCTGCTGCTCCGCGACCTCGCCGCGGCCTCGTTCACGGCGGACGGCGCCCCGGTGCGGCTCGTGCCGGCCGAGACCGGCCGCGTGAAGCTGCTGCCCGAGCGGGCGGGCTTCGACCTCGAGCTCGTGGCGCGGGACGTTCCCGCCTTCGGCTGGAAGCGCGTGGTGCTGCGCAAGCACGACGCCCCCGCGCCCGACGAGGTGCACGCCGTCGCGCCCGGGAGCGCCGAGGCCGCGGTGGAGGCCGCGGGCGTCCGGGTCGCGGTCGAGGCGGACGGGCGCGTGGAGGTGCGCTTCGGTGCGCGGCGCTTCGCGGGGCTCTTCGGTGTCGAGGACGTCGGCGACCGCGGCGACAGCTACGACTTCGACCGCGCGGGCGCGGACGACGCGCAGCTCCTCGAGGTGTCGGCCGAGCGCTTCGTCCACGCGGCCGGGATCGCCGGCCTCCGCGTCGTGCGCCGGATCGAAGTGCCCGCGCGCCTCGCCGCGGGCCGCGAGGCGCGGAGCAGCGAGCGCGCGGAGCTGCGGCTCGAGACCGAGCTGCGCGTCGCTTCCGGCGTACCGCGCGTCGACGTCGCCGTGCGGCTCTGGAACGCGGCCTCCGATCACCGGCTGCGCCTCCTCTTCCCGGTCGGCCGCGACGCCCTGCGCTGCGAGGCGGCCGCCACCTTCGACGTGGTAGAGCGCGGCGGCGCGCTGCCCGACGACACGGGCTGGGTGCAACGTGCGGTGCCGACCTTCGTGTCGCAGGGCTTCGTGCACGCGAACGGCCTCACGGTGGTGGCGCCGGGCCTCGCGGAGGCCGAGCTCGTGGCGGGCCCGGAAGGGCGCGCCATCGCGCTCACGCTGCTGCGCGCGGTCGGGCACCTCTCGCGCCACGACCTCCGCGCGCGGCCGGGCCCGGCCGGCCCCGGCACCGACACGCCGGGCGCGCAGTGCCCGGGCGAGCTGACCGCCCGGCTCCACCTCTTCGCGGGCCTCGACCCCGCCGCCGCGCGCGACGCCGAGCTGCCGCTCCGCGCGGTGCCGTGCGGCGAGGCGCCGCTCGTGGCGGAGGGCGCGGCGCTGCTCGCGCTCGCGCCGCGCACGCTCGTGCTCTCCGCGCTGAAGCCCGCCGAGAGCGGCCCCGGCCTCGTGGTGCGCGTGCTGAACCCGACCGGCGCCGCGTGCGAGGCGGAGCTCCGCCTCGGGCTCCCCTTCGAGCGCGCCGAGGCCGTGCGCCTCGACGAGACGCCGTGCGCCGGGCCGCTGACGCGGGACGGCGACACGCTGCGCTTCCCCGTCCCGCCGCACGCGCTCCGGAGCGTCCGGATCGAGTAGCGCCCCGGCTCAGCTCACGCGCTCGAGCAGCGTCCCCGTGCCGAGGCCGCCGCCGCAGCACATCGAGACGAGCGCGGTGCGGCCGCCCGTGCGCTCGAGCTCGTGCAGCGCGGTGGTGAGGAGCCGGTCGCCCGTCGCGCCGGTCGGGTGGCCGAGCGCGATCGCGCCGCCGTTCGGGTTCACGCGCTCGGGGACGGGCCCGCACTCCTTCTGCCACGCGAGCACGACGCTCGCGAACGCCTCGTTCACCTCGTAGACGTCGATCGCGGTGATCGCGAGGCCGGTCTTCGCGAGCACCTTGCGCGTGGCCGGAATCGGGCCCTTCAGCATGGTGACGGGATCGACGCCGACGAGCGTCGTGTAGACGATGCGCGCGCGCGGGCGGAGCCCGTGGCGCCGGACGCCCTCCTCGGACGCGAGCAGCACCGCCGCGGCGCCGTCCGTCACCTGGGACGAGGTGCCCGCGGTGTGGATGCCGCCCTCGAGCACGGGCTTCAGCGCCGCGAGCTTCTCGAGCGACGTCTCGCGCAGCCCCTCGTCGCGCGTCACCGTGACGCTCTCGCCGGTCGGCTTCCCCTCGGCGTCCACGACCGGCGCGGTCACGGGCACCACCTCGCGCTCGAAGCGCTTCTCGGCCCAGGCGCGGGCCGCGTTCTGCTGCGAGCGCAGGCCGAAGCGATCCGTGTCCTCGCGCGTGATGCCGTACTCCTTCGCGATCAGCTCCGCGCCCTCGAACTGCGACTTGAAGGCGAAGCGCTCGAGGTAGCTCTTCGGGACGGGGCGGCCGAGCTTCTTGTCCGCGAAGTTCGCGCCGAGCGGGATGCGGCTCATCGACTCGACGCCGCACGAGAGCACCACGTCCTCGAGCCCCGAGCCGACGAGCCCCGCCGCGAGCGTCGTCGCCTGCTGGCTCGAGCCGCACTGGCTGTCGACCGTCGTGGCGGCGATCTCGAGCGGAAGGCCGGCCGAGAGCCACGCCGTGCGCGCCACGTTGAACGCCTGCTCGCCCACCTGGGACACGCAGCCCGCCACGACCTGACCGACCGCGCCTCCGTCGATGCCCGCGCGCGCCACCGCGGCCTGCATCACCGCGCCGAGCAGATCGGCGGGATGGAGCGTCGCGAGGCTGCCACCCCGCCTGCCGAGCGGCGAGCGCACCGCCTCGACGATGAACACGTCTCGCATCGATCCTCCTAGCGGTGCACCATCGTCACGCGCTCGCCCGAGCGCGTCTTCCCACCCGCCTTGATCCACGCCTTGAAGACCCGGCCGGCATCGCGCGCCGGGTTGTACACGTCCTCCTCGCTCTTCCAGAGTCCGCCGCCGCCGTAGACGAGGCGCGTCCAGGTCGGGAAGGCGTACGGCGTGCCGTCGGGCCGGAACGGCTCGGGGAACGCGTTCAGCGCCTCGAACACGACCGCCTCGTTCCTCTCGTCGAACACCTCCCACGTGTACGGGAAGGTCATGGTGGGGAAGGGCGCCATCACCTCGGTGATCCACCTCGCGATCGCCTCGCGCCCGTGGAGCTCGCCGTAGGCGTGCTCGACGTAGTGCGCGTCGGGCGTGAAGCAGTTCGCCCAGATCGTCCAGTCGCCCGTGCGCGACGCCTCGTCGCGCGCCCGCTTGTAGCGCTCGAATGCGGCCTCGATCTCCTCGCGGCGTCCCATGCGGCACCTCCGTCGCTCGCGCAGTCTACGCCGGGGCTACTCTCGCGTGCCATGGCCGACGTCGTCGAAGGGCGGGCACGCCCCGGACCCGCAAGCGGAGCGCGCAGCGACGCCAAGCGGAGCAGAGTCGTCCGAGCCGGAGTCGGGCTCGCGGCGTTCCCCTTCGACGCACCGCGCGATCTCTTCGCGTTCGCCGAGCGCTGCGAGCGCCTCGGCGTCGACTCGCTCTGGCAGACGGACCGGCTGCTCGGCGCCGAGCCCCAGCTCGAGGCGCTGGCGACGATGGCGGCGCTCGCGGGCGCGACCTCGCGCATCAAGTTCGGCATGAACGCGGTGGTCGCGTCGCTGCGCGACCCGCTCGTGCTCGCGAAGCAGTGCGCCACGATCGACTTCCTCTCGAACGGGCGCCTGCTGCCGGTGTTCGGCGTCGGCGTCGAGGCGGACCCCGTCTGGAAGGCGACCGGCCGCGAGCCGAAGCAGCGCGGCCGGCGCGCGGACGAGGCGCTCGAGATCGCGCAGCGGCTCTGGCGCGGCGAGGAGGTTCACTTCGCCGGGCGCTGCTTCCGGTACGCGGGCGCGCGCATCGCGCCGCTTCCCGTGCAGCAGCCGCTGCCGTGCTGGATCGGCGGCAGCAGCCCGGCCGCGATCCGCCGCACCGCGCGGCTCGGCACGGGCTGGCTCGCCGGCCTCCAGCCGCCCGACGAGGTCCGCCGCGTGATCGCGGCGATCCAGGCCGAGCTCGCGCAGAGCGGGCGCACGATCGACTCCGACCACTACGGTGCGACGCTGCCGTGCCGGATCGGCGAGCCCGACGCCGCGCTCGCGGAGCGCTTCGCGCGGGCGGGGGCGCAGCTCGCGGTCGGCTCGCCCGCCGCGATCGTGGCGCGCGCACGCGCGTACCTCGCCGCCGGCGCGACGAAGCTGGTGCTGATCCCGCTGGCCCGCGGGACGGCGGCGCTGACCGACCAGGCGGAGCGGCTCGCGGGCGAGGTGATCGCGCCGCTCGAGGCCGGGTGACGGAACCGGGCGGCCTCCCGGGGGCGACTCCGGTCATGAAAAAGTGACTTGTCACTATCTTATGATCGGTGTACGTTGCCGGCCGTGCCGCACCGCCGCACCCAGCCCGAGCGCCGCGCCGCCACGCGCGCGCGCCTGCTCGCCGCCACCCAGGCCGCGCTGGTCGAGCTCGGCACGGCGGGCACCACCACGCCGGAGGTGTGCCGGCGGGCCGGCGTCTCGCAGGGGGCGCTGTTCAAGCACTTCGCGAGCAAGGCCGAGCTGCTGGCGGCGACGGCCGAGCAGCTCTTTGCCCACCTGATCGACGCCTACCGCGACGGGCTGCCGCGCCTCGCGGGCGTCCAGGATCGTGCCGAGGCGGCGGTGCGCCTGCTCTGGGAGGTGTTCGAGGACCCGCGCCTCCTCGCCGCCATCGAGCTCTACGCCGCGGCGCGTACCGACCGCGAGCTCGCGCTCCGCCTCGCGCCGGTCGCCGAGCGGCACGGCGAGAACCTGCTCCGGCTCGCCCACGAGCTGTTCCCGGAGGCCGCGGCGCGCGGCCCCGAGTTCGACGCCGTGGTCGCGGTCGTGGTGCAGGCGATCCAGGGCGCGACGCTCGGCAGCCTCGCCTCCGGCGACCGGCGCGCCTTCGGGCCGATGCTGGCGCTGCTCACGGAGCTGGTCCGCAAGGCGGTCGCCTAGCCAGCGCAGCGCGCGCAGTGAGGCGCAGCCGAACGGAGTCATCGATCGCAAGCGCAGCGCGCGCAGTGAGGCGCAGCCGAACGGAGTGATCGAGATGGATCTCACCCTCCTCGCCATCCCCGCCTTCCTCGCCCTGCTCGCGTTCGAGTTCGGGCTGGCGCGCGCGCGCGGCCGCGAGATCCAGCAGACGCGCGACACCGCGACGAGCCTCTCGCTCGGCGTCGGCAGCCTCTTCGCGGCCGCCGCCTGGAAGACGGCCTCGGCCGGGCTCTACGTGGGCGTGCACGAGGTCACGCCCTTCGCGCTCGGCGACGGCCCCTGGGCCTTCGCGGCCGCGCTCGTCGCGGTCGACTTCGCCTACTACTGGTTCCACCGCCTGCACCACGAGGTGCGGGTGCTCTGGGCCTCGCACGTCCCGCACCATTCGAGCCAGCGCTACAACCTCGCGACCGCGCTGCGCCAGTCGTGGACGCCGTTCACGGGGCTGCCCTTCTACCTGCCGCTCGCGCTGCTCTTCACGCCGGTGCAGATCGTCACCGCGTACAGCATCAACCTGCTCTATCAGTTCTGGATCCACACCGAGCTGATCGAACGGCTGGGTCCGCTCGAGCGCGTCTTCAACACGCCCTCGCATCATCGCGTGCACCACGGCGCGAACGTGCAGTACCTCGACCGCAACTACGGCGGCATCCTGATCCTCTGGGACCGCTGGTTCGGCAGCTTCGAGCCCGAGGGCGAGCGCGTGCGCTACGGGCTCACCAAGAACCTCGAGAGCGGGAATCCCGTCACCGCAGCCTTCCACGAGTTCGCGGCCGTGCTGCGCGACGCGCTCTCGGCGCGGAGGCTGCGCGACGCGTTCGGCTTCCTGCTCCAGCCGCCGGGCTGGAAGCCGGACGGCGCGGGCGCGACGGCGACGGACCTGAAGCGTCACGCGGGCCTCGTGCCGAGCTAAGCTGCGCGTCTCGTCGAAAGGAGACGCCGTGGATGCCGACTGGCGCGCGCTCGAGGCGATCAAGCGCCTCAAGTACCGGTACATGCGCTGCATCGACCGCAAGCTCTGGGACGAGCTCGCCGACGTGTTCGTGCCCGAGGCGACGGCGTCCTACAGCAGCGGCAAGTACGCCTTCACCGGCCGCGACGCGATCCTCGAGTTCCTGACCCGGAGCATGGGCTCGCCGCGCTTCCTCTCGAGCCACTGCGTGCACCATCCCGAGATCGAGCTGACCGGGCCGGACACGGCGCAGGGCTTCTGGGCGCTCGAGGACACGGTGCACATCCTCGACGCCGGCCTCACCATCCACGGGGCGGCGCTCTACGAGGACGCCTACGTGAAGTGCAGCGACGGGCGCTGGCGGATCCGGCACACCGGCTACAGCCGCACGTGGGAGGAGATGTTCCCGCGCGCGTCGCTCGCGGGGCTCCGCCTCACGGCGAGCCTCTGGGAGACCGGCGGCAAGAGCGAGATCGACGTCTAGGGTGCGCTCGCCGTGAGCGACTTCCCGCGCGCGGCGTCCACGCTCCAGATGCCCGACCCCTTCGCCGCCATGAAGAAGAAGACCCAGCAGTACAGCACCGCGAGCTCGCCCCGGTTCACGATCGGCAGGATGTTGCGCGTCGGGTTCTGCGGGCCGAACCAGTGGCCCATCACGAAGGCCGCTGCCATCGTGCCGCTCGCGAGGAACGCCGCGGGCCCGGTGAAGAGCCCGAGCGCGATCAGCGCGCCCGTGACCAGCTCGATCGTGCCGGCTCCCCAGACGATGAACGCGGGCGCCTCGGCGGGCACGCCCCCGAACAGGCCGAAGATCTTCTGGAGGCCGTGGGCCATGAACATCAGGCCCGCGAAGATGCGGAGCGCCGCGTAGATCGGCTCGGCGTACGGCTTCAGGAATCCCATGGCTTCCTCCCGGGGGACGTGATCGCGGCTGAGTCTACGACGCGGAGCGCTCGGAGTGCACGCGTTCTGGTCCTGGGGTGGATCCCCTGCGCACGCTCGCGAGGAACGTCGTCCCCGGCTTCGGGGCGTTCGTGCTGCTGGTGCCGCTCGCCCTCGCCTCGACGCGCGGCGGGCAGCGGCGGCTGGGCCGGCGCTGGCTCGTGCTACACCGGTTCGTGTATGCAGCCGCGGCCCGTGCGGTGCTGCACTTCGCGTGGCGCGTGAAGGCCATCTCGCGGAGCCGCTCGCCTACGCCGCGGTGCTCGCGGGGCTCCTCGCCGCGCGCTTCGTCCCGCGCCGCGCGCGCCGCTCGCGCTAGCGGACCGGCTCGTCCGCCAGGTCCGCCGGGCGCAGGAACTCGACGAGCTCCGCGCAGCCGGGCGCGACGTCGCACCAGCGCGGCGTCGCGATGCGGAGCGCCGCGAGCGCGCCCGGGGCGAGGCCCTTCGTGGCGCGCAGCAGCACGTCCGCGGCGCCGCGTTCGACGAGCAGCGGCACGAGCTCGCCGAGGCCGGGGTTGTGGCCGACGAGGAGCACCTGCTCCACCTCGTCCGGCAGCGCCTGCAGCCTCGTGAGCAGGCGCCCGGCGCTCGCCAGGTAGAGCGACTCGTCCTCCTCCACGCGCCGCGCCGCGCCGAGCGCGGCGCGGATCCCCTCGAGCGTCTCGCGCACCCGGCGCGCGGGCGAGGTGAGCAGCAGCTCGGGCCGGAAGCCGCCGTCCGCAAGGCGCAAGAGCGCCCGCGCCACGCGCGCCGCTTCGCTTCGCCCGAGCGCGGAGAGCGGACGGACGCGATCGCTCTCGCCGTTCTCGGCGCTCGCGTGTCGCAGCAGGATCAGGTGCTTCATGGCGGCCCCACTCTCGGCTTCGCTCGCCTCCGGCTCGCTGCGCGCTGGCGGGCCGATCGCTCCGTTCCTTCCGCGGCCAGCTTGCGTTCATGGACCGGGAGGCCGGATCCCGTATGATTGCGCGAGGCGAAGGGGGAGGCAGGGTGGCACGTCATCCGCTCGTGGAGAGGTCGCGCGATCCGCGCGTGCGTCAGGCGCGGGGCTTCCGGGAGGCCGCGGCCGAGCTCGACGGCGCGACGCTCGCGGCCGAGTTCGAGCTCGAGCGCGAGGGAGCGCCGCGGCGCAGCGAGCTCAAGAAGAAGCACCTCGTGCAGCCGAACCAGCGTCTCGCCGCGGAGCGCCATCCGGGGCGCGACGCCGAGCACGCGGCGCTCGCGCTGGTGGCGCGGCGCGAGAGCGGTGGCGGGCCGCTGCGGCTGCCGGAGGACGAAGGCTTCTTCGAGCCGCTGCACGCGGGCGTGGTGCTGAAGTCCGCACCGGCGGACCCGAAGCTCGGCCCGGAGGATCCCAACTGGGGCATCGACCGGCTCGACCTGGTCGGCGTCGGGCCCGACGAGCGCCTCGCGCTGGTGGTGATGCGCTTCGTCCCGCCCTCGGGCACGCGCGTCGGCACCGGCGAGACGCCGCTGCGCACGCTGCTCGAGGGCCTTGCGCACACGGCCGTCGCCGTGGCGAACCAGGACGCGCTCGCCGCGGAGCTGGCCGCGCGCACGGAGCGCAAGGTGGCCGAGGCGAAGCCCTTCCTCTTCCTGCTCGGCAGCCCGCGCTACTGGGAGCTCTGCCGCAAGCGCGAGGCGCAGCGCGGCGCGGCGTGGATCCAGCAGATGGAGCGGCTCGCCCGCGAGTTCGAGGAGCAGACGGGGATCGGCGTGCGTTACCTCGCGCTGAAGCTCCAGGGCGACCCGGGCTGGAGCTACGCGGAGGGCCGGCCGCTCTTCGACGCGGAGCCGCGCATCGGCCCCGCGTGGGACGCCGGCGCGGGCCGGATCAAGCCGAAGGCGAAGCCGCGGACGCGCCGTGCGGCGGCGCCCGCGAGCGACGGGCCGGTCACGCCGGATCTGTCGCGGCCGGTGCGCGACTACCGCATCACGGAGCACTACGTGGCGGGTGATCGCATCCAGCACCCGACGCTCGGCACCGGCGTGGTGCAGGGGACGGCGGGCCCCGGCAAGATCAACGTCCACTTCGAGGATCGGCGCAGCGTGCTCGTGCACGACCGGCCCTCGCCGAGCGCATGAGCCGGCGTCGGAACGCCGCCTCGTGGGAGGCGTGGGCCGCCTCCGTCCTCGTGGTCATCGGCACGCTGCTGCTCGGCGTGGCGTGCGCGAACCTGCCGCCCCGCGAGCTCGACGACCTCTGCGCGATCTTCTCGGACCGGGACGACTGGCACGCGGCCGCGCTCCGTGCCGAGGAGCGCTGGGGCGTCGGCGTGCCGGTGCTGATGGCGGTGCTCCACCAGGAGTCGCGCTTCCGTGCGCGCGCCCGGCCGGACTGGCGTTTCGGGCTCGGCGTGATCCCGCTCGGTCCGGCCTCTTCGGCCTACGGCTACGGCCAGGTGAAGTCCGGCACGTGGGGCGACTACCAGCGGCTGGCCCGCCGTCCCGGTGCGCGCCGCGACCGCTTCGCGGACGTCGTCGACTTCGTCGGCTGGTACGCCGACGTGATCCAGCGCTCGGCCGGCGTCCCGAAGGACGACCCCTTCCACCTGTATCTCGCGTACCACGAGGGCCCGGGCGGATTCCAGCGCAAGAGCTTCGAGGCGAAGCCCTGGCTGCTCGGCGTGGCCCGCAAGGTGCAGCAGCGCGCCCAGCTCTATGGGCGCCAACATGGGCAGTGCCGCGGGCCCGCCGTGGCCGTGGCTCCAGTTCGCTAGCGTTCGCTCGGCTCGCGGGCGCTGGCCCGCGCCGGCTCACTTGAGCAGGCGGCGTGCGAGCTTGATCGCCGGCGGGTAGCCGCGCTTCGCGCGCAGCGCCTTCACCCGTGCGTGGTGCGTCTTGGGCAGGTGACGCATCAGCCCGAGGTATTCGCCCTGAAGCTTGAGGCGGGCTCGGTCCTTCGCGGTGAGCTCGCGCCGGCGCTGCGGCCCCGCGCCGCGCCCACCCTTCGCGCTGTTTGCCGCCTGCTGCGCTGCGTTCGAGAGTGCACGCGTCAGCGTGTCGAACTCCCGCACCAGCCCACGCAGGTGGCTCGAAATCCGCCTGGCAGCGGCATTCGCATCGATCGGTCTCGGCATTGGGCACCCCTTTGAGCAGAGCGCGGAGGATGACACGGATTCGAAGCGCGCCCCAGGGGTGGAGCCGGTTCACCGCGCCGGGCTGGCTTCGCAGCCGAGGCGCTGGAACAGGCTCTTCCAGGCGGTGGGAGACTTCGGGCCCACTTCGGTGCGCCGGCCCTGCCGTGTCCAGATCACGTTGGCGGGCAGTCCGCGTGCCAGAGTCCGCCATACGGCGCCCTCGGGATCGCGCAGCAATGGCAGAGCCGAGCCTTCGCGCTCGAGGAAGCGGCGGGCCACGTCGGTGGACTCGCCCACGTTCACCACCACGATGCGGACGCCCTTTTCGTTTGAACAATCGCGTATGGCGCGTTCCAAGACCGGCAGCTCCTCCTTGCACTCGGGGCACCAGCTCGCCCAGAAGTGGACCACGAGCGCACGCTCCCGGGCGCCGAGGGCGAGCGGGACGGGCCGCCCCGTCGCATCTTCGACGTGGAGCGCGGCGTCGCCGCCGGCGAGCCAGAGCGCTAGAAGGGCAGCAGCAGTCCGAGCGACCAGACTTCCTCCTCGTGTTGCTCGTGGTGGAGCCAGGTCTGGCCGAGCGGCAGCTCGACCGCGAGCCGGAGCGAGGCGTTCCGATCCCCGACGCCGAAGGGGAGCCGCACGCGTAGCGTCGGGGTGGCATAGAGGATCGCCCCGCCGCTGTCCTCGTAGCGCTCCCCGTCGGCGTGGTCATAGCCGGCGTAGCGGAAGTGGAGCTCCAGGCCGGGAGTCACGCCGTCCCACTCCGGACGCCCGAGCCAGTGACCGAGCGGCGTCTCGAAGCCGAGGTTCGCGAGGAACGCGTCGCCGAACTCGTAGTCGAGCGAGCCCTCGCGGTTCTCGCGGTAGAAGAGGCTCGCGAACACCGAGCCCCGGGAGAAGCGCTGGACGCCCGCGAGCCCGACGCCCCAGTCGAAGGACCCGGTGCCCGGCTGGAGGTGCGGATCGCGCTCGCCCTCCACTTTCGTCTCGTCGCGCCCGGTCGGGGCCTTCAGCCAGAGCCGGCCTTCGAGCCAGCGGCTCGGCAGCACGCTGCGGTCGCGCCACAGCACGAGCGTCGACGCGAGCGAGAGGTCTCCCACGCCCGCGAGCGTCGAGCGCGTGCGGACGTCGTCCTCGGTCGAGAGGATGCGCGTGGAGACGAACGGGACGTCGAGCGTGAAGGTCAGGCGGTCGCTGGCGGCCCAGCTCAGGTAGAGGTCGAGCCTCTCGCCGCGGCTCTCCTCGTCGAACTCGTGCGCGTGCTCCTCTTCGCCCTCCTCGTGGGCGTGGGGGAGCCCGCCGCTCGACTTCTCGAAGCGCCGCGCCTCGAGGTAGAGCGACACGCTGCCGGCGGGCTCGGCGTTCGCGCCGAAGCTCGAGAAGCGGGGGTCGCCCGGCAGGCAGACGGAGCAGGCGGCGGAGGGAGCCGAGCCGAGCAGGAACGAGGCGGCGCAGAGCGAAGCGAAGCGGACGAGCGCGCCCGCGCGAGTTCGCGACACGGAGTTCTCCCGGCGGCCGCGCGCCGCGCGGACCGCCCTGCGAGTTCGGGTCGAGCCGAGCTCTCAGGCGGCGCGGGGAACGGGCTCGGGCGTGCGCGGGTCGGCGCTCGTCGCGGCGCGCGGCGCGGCTTCGGCATGCGCCCCGCACGGCAGCACGGGCAGCAGCGGCGCCGGCAGCAGCGCCACGGCGAGCGAGGCCGTGCGCGTGGCGGGCGGCGCCTCCTCGCAGCCGCAGTGACAGAGCGCGTGGAGCTCCGCGCCGTGCGCGCGGGCGGCCTCACCGAACGCGGGCGCCGGGCACGGGAAGGCGATCGCGCCGAGATGCGCGGCGACGAGCAGGACGCGAAGCCACTCGCCCATCGGCGGCCGGTGTAGCACGGGCCTCCTCGTGCGGCGAGATCCCGCCGCCTCTGGCAGACTCGCCCCCGTGCAGAAGCCGAGCCGCGCGCGCCGCTGGGTCCAGCCGGAGCCGGGCGACACCCTCGAGTCGATCGCGCGCCGCGAGCTGGCCGAGCTTCCCGCCCCCGATGCGCTGCGTGCGCTCCAGAGCTGGAACCTCCATCTGCTCGTGCGGCCCGGCGTGGCGGGCGTCCCGATCGGCGCCGACGTCGTCTTCCTCGAGCCGCCGCTTCCCCGTTGAGCGAGCGCGTCGCGACCATCGAGGCGGCCGAGGTCTCCGCGGGCCACGACGGACGCGCGGAGATCGTGCTCGTGGTGCGCTACGCGAACGGCGCCTCCGCGCGCGTGCGGCTCGACGAGGAAGCCGCGGCGCTGGCGCTCGACGCGGCCGGGGTGGCGAAGCTCGACGATCTGGTCGGACGCCCCTGGGATATCCTCGCGCCGTCCGCGCGGGGAGGCTGACATGCTCGAGCTCGCCATCCGAAACGGCCTCGTGATCGACGGCTCCGGCCTGCCGGCCTTCCGCGGCGACGTCGGGATCGCCGGCGGCCGCATCGTCTCGGTGGGACCCGCGCTCGCAAACGAGGCGCAGAGCCTCGACGCCAGCGGGCTCGCCGTGGCGCCCGGCTTCGTGGATCCGCACACGCACTTCGACGCGCAGCTCTGCTGGGATCCCCAGGCCCGGCCCTCGCTCGAGCACGGCGTCACGACCGTCGTGCCCGGCAACTGCTCGCTCTCGCTCGCGCCGCTGCGCAAGGACCAGCGCGGGCGCCTGTCCCGCATGTTCCGCCAGATCGAGGAGATGCCCGAGGCCGCCTTCGACGACGGCATCGACTGGCGCTGGGGCGAGAGCTTCGAGGGCATGCTCGAGGCGCTCGCGCGAAACCTCGCCATCAACGTCGCGCCGCTCGTCGGCCACAGCTCGATCCGCCTGTTCGTGATGGGCGAGGACGCGGCCCAGCGCCCGGCCCGCGCGGACGAGGTGCGCGCGATGCAGGACCTGCTGCGCCGCTGCCTCGAGGCGGGTGCGGTGGGCTTGTCGACGAGCTTCATCGACATCGACGAGCACCTGCGCCCCGTGCCGAGCCGCTTCGCGCACGCGGGCGAGCTCGCCGCGCTCGCCGCGGTGCTCGGCGAGCGCGGGCGGATCCTCCAGGTGGTGCACGAGTTCTTCGACACGGAGCTCACGCTCGCGCGCGTGGACCAGTTGGCCGAGCTGTCGCTCCGTCACGGCATTCCGACCACCTTCTCGCCGCTGTTCCAGAACCGCGTCCAGCCCGAGATGGGCGCGCGCGTGCTGGCGCGCGTCGAGGAGCAGTGGCGGCGCGGCGCGCGCGTCTGGCCGCAGGTGCAGACGCGGCCGATCGACATCAGCTTCACGCTCGCGCAGCGGAGCCTGCTCTTCATCACGATGCCGAGCTGGTACCTGACGGTGTCGCTGCCGACGCGCGAGGCGAAGCTCGCGGCCTTCCGCGATCCGGCGACGAAGCAGCGCCTCGTCGCCGAGGCGACGCTGCCCGCCGAGATCGCGGTGGCGGCCGGCCGCGACTGGGAGAACACGCTCGTGCGCAAGGTGGCGCACGAGCGCAACCGCGGGCTCGAGGGGCGCCGGCTCGGCGAGATCGCGGAGGAGCAGGGCAAGACACCGCTCGAGGTGATGATCGACCTCTCCGTCGACGAAGGCCTCGAGACGTGGTTCCTGCGCTCGCGCATCGGCCACGCCGACGACGCGCAGGTCGGCGCCATGCTCGCGCACCCCTACGTGCACGTCGGCGCCGGCGACGGCGGCGCGCACGTGGCGTCGTTCGCGACCTACGGCGACACCGGCTACCTGCTCTCCCGCTTCGTGCGCGAGACGGGCGCGCTCCGCCTCGAGGAGGCGGTCAAGAAGATCACGTTCGACCCGTGCTCGATCTGGGGGCTCGCGGGCCGCGGGCTGCTCCGGCCCGGCCACGCCGCCGACGTGGTCGTGTTCGATCCCGCGACGATCGATCGCGGCCCCGAGGTCGAGGCGCGCGATCTGCCCGGAGAAGGCCTCCGCTGGGTGCGGCACGCGGAGGGCGTGCGCGCCGTCCTCGTGAACGGTGCCGTCGCGTGGCGCGCGGACGCGGGCTACACGGACGCGCGCAGCGGCGCCATCGTGAGTTGACGCGCGGCGGGTCCTCGTCATCCTCCGCGGGTGACGAGACCGCGGCGTCGCTACGAGCTCCGGAACGCCGAGCTGAACGCGAAGATCGAGGAGCTGATCGCTCTCGCGCGCTCCGTCTACGACGAGCAGGAGGAGCGCGCCGACTGGGTGCGCCAGATGGTGGTCACCTCGCTGGGGCTGCTCGGCGACGACTGCTCGACGGGCGATCTGAAGCTGCTGAACGCGGCGCTGAAGGAGCTGCGCCACGCCTTCCGCGTGTTCGCGCCCTATGCGCACGTGCGCAAGGTCGCGGTGTTCGGCAGTGCGCGCACCGGGCCCGACCATCCCGATTGGGCGCAGGCGAAGCGCTTCGCCGAGCGCGCGGTCGAGAGCGGCTGGATGGTGATCACCGGCGCGGGCGACGGCATCATGGGCGCAGCCCAGGGCGGCGCCGGCCGCTCCTCCTCGTTCGGCGTGAACATCCGCCTGCCCTGGGAGCAGCAGGCGAACGAGGTGATCGCCGGCGACGAGAAGCTGATCAACTTCCGGTACTTCTTCAGCCGCAAGCTCACCTTCGTGAAGAACTCGCACGCGATCGCGCTCTTCCCCGGCGGCTTCGGCACGCACGACGAGGGCTTCGAGGCGCTCACGCTGATCCAGACCGGAAAGAGCGAGATGCTCCCCGTCGTGTTCGTGGACTCGCCGGGCGGGAGCTACTGGCGCGACTGGGAGGAGTACGTGCGCTCGCACCTGCTCGGGCGCGGACTGATCAGCGAGGAGGACCTCGCGCTCTTCAAGATCACGGACGACGTGGAGGAGGCGATCGCCCAGCTCACGGGCTTCTATCGCAACTACCACTCGAGCCGCTACGTGCGCGAATGGCTGGTGATCCGCGTGCGCGAGGCGCCGGACGCCGCGGTGCTCGCCGCACTCAACGACGAGTTCGCGGACCTCCTCGCGGGGGGCTCGATCGAGGTGCGCGGCGCGCTGCCCGAGGAGGGCGGCGAGGCGGATCCCTTCCCGCGCGTGCTGCTCCGCTTCGACCGCAAGCACCACGGGCGCCTGCGCCAGCTGATCGACCGCCTGAACGTCCTCGCCGAGCCGGAGGTCGAGGCCCAGGACGCCGCTCCGCACGAGATCGTGGCCGAGCCGCTGCCGCCCGAGGCCGAGCGCGCGGAGCGGAGCGGCGCCTAGCGCCGCGCGCAGCGGGCCCGAGCCTCAGCCGGCCCTTCCGGCCGGCCGATGCGAAGGCCGTGCAGTCCGGGACGGTCCAGGCGAAGAGCCGCGCTCTCCTGATCGGGGGAGGCGAGCCCGTGCTCTCGGTCGTGAAGCAGGCGCTCGTCGCGCCCGCCTGGGCGATCCGCGTGGCCGAGCCCGGCGCGGATCCCGCGCCCTGGATGGCCGAGGGCCCGGACGTCGTGATCGTGGACGGGCTCCAGAAGGGGCGGGCGCTGATCGAGCTCGTGATGCAGCTGCGCGAGCTCGACCCGCGCGGCGGCACGCCGCTCGTGCTGCTGCTCGGCGCGGACGCGCCCGAGGTCGTGACGGCGGCCTACGCCGCGGGCGCGGCGGACGTGCTGGTCGCGCCGGTGCGCCCGGCCGCGCTCGCCGACCGCATCGCCTTCCAGGTCCGCTCGGCGCAGCTCGTGGGCGCGGTCCGCTCGCAGGTCCAGGAGCTGCTCCACGCCCAGCGCATGGGCGGCACGGGCAGCTGGACGCTCGCGAGCTTCTCGGGGCTGATGCACTGGACGCCCGAATCGGAGCGCCTGCTCGGTCTCGCCGTCGGAGGCGGGCCGCGCAACGTGGAGGCGCTGCTGCGCCTCGTGCCCGAGGGCGAGCGCGACGAGCTGCGCCGCGCGCTCGACGAGTGCGCCCGCCGCAATCGGCCGATGGCGATCCGCCACCGCGTGCTCCTCGCGGGCGGGCGCGAGCGCTGGGTCGAGCAGTCGCTCGAGCCCGTGCGCTCGTACCGCAAGACGATCGGGCTCCGCGGGACGCTCCGCGACATCACGGCGCAGCACGCCTCGGAGCGCGAGGTGCGGCGGCAGCACAGCCACGATCCGCTCACGGGGCTGGCGTCGCGCTCGCTCCTGCTCGAGCGCGCGCGCGAGGCGATGACCGAGGCGCGCAAGGACAACCTCCACGTCGCGCTGCTGCACGTGAGCCTCGACCGCTTCCGCAACGTGAACCAGACGCTCGGCCACGCCTTCGGCGACCGCATCCTCCAGCACGTCGCGGAGGTGCTGGTGCGAGAAGCGGAGCGCGGCGGCGGCGCGCGCTCGCACGTCGCGCGGCTCGCCGGCGACGAGTTCGCCGTGCTGCTGCCGAGCCTCACCGAGCCGGAGGAGGCGTCGCTCCGTGCGCGCCACCTGCTCGAGGGGCTCGCCGAGCCGGAGCGGATCGGCAGCCAGGAGGTGCGGGTCGGCGCCAGTATCGGGATCGCCGTCCATCCCGAGGACGGCGCCACCGCGGATGCGCTGCTCCAGCACGCCGACCTCGCGGCGGTGCAGGCGAAGCGGAGCGGCCGCGGCCGGATCCAGCCCTTCCTGCGCGCGATGGGCAAGGCGGCGATGCGGCGCTTCATGCTCGAGGGCGAGCTGCGGGGCGCGCTCGAGCGCGGCGAGCTCCACGTGAGCTACCAGCCGCGCGTCGCCGCGAGCGACGGCCGCGTGGTCGGCGCCGAGGCGCTCGTGCGCTGGGACCATCCCGTGCTCGGGCGCGTCTCGCCGCGCGAGTTCATCCCGGTCGCCGAGGAGACGGGGCTGATCGGTGCGATCGGCGGCTTCGTGCTCGTCGCCGCGTGCCACGCGGCGAAGCAGCTCGACGAGCGCGGCCATCCGCTCCAGATCTCGGTGAACGTGTCGTCGTGGCAGTTCGCGAACACGAACGTCTGGGAGATGGTGACCGCGGCGCTGCGCGAGGCGGCGCTGCCGCCGGGCCGCCTCGAGCTCGAGATCACGGAGAGCCTGATGCTCGAGGGCGCGAACGACCCGGACATGGCGTTCCGGGACCTGCGCGGCATCGGCGTCGGCATCTCGCTCGACGACTTCGGCACCGGCTACTCGTCCCTCTCCTACGTCTCGCGCTTCCCGATCGACGTGCTGAAGCTGGATCGCTCGATCGTGCGCGAGGTGGATTCGGATCCCGCCGCCGAGCGCGTGGCCCGCGCCGTGGTGGGGCTCGCGCACTCGCTCGAGATGCGCGTGGTGGCGGAGGGCGTGGACTCCGCGGCACAGGCCGAGGCGCTGCGCCGCCTCGGCTGCGACGAGCTCCAGGGCTTCTGGATCCGCGAGAGCGTCACGCTGCCGGAGCTCCAGGAGCTGCTCGCGAGCGGCGCGCTCGTCC
>Ga0075327_1000116_pt1 | contig 19355 bp, 17 predicted proteins | sample MayberrySE_Catta_2_FD_120056 | JGI IMG/M metagenome (GOLD analysis project Ga0075327, IMG submission 120056) | Natural and restored wetland microbial communities from the San Francisco Bay, California, USA, that impact long-term carbon... | ecosystem: Environmental > Terrestrial > Soil >...
CGGCGTCGCACTTACGCGCGGTCGCTGCGCTGCTCCTGCTGGCGCTCGCCTGCTTCTTGCCCGGCCAGACGTCGATCCCTGCAATCGATCGCGACGAGGCCCGCTACGCCCAGGCTACTACCCAGATGCTGGAGACCGGCGACTTCGTCGATATTCGTCTCCACGACCAGCCGCGGCACTACCAGCCGGCGGGCATCTACTGGCTGCAGGCGCTGGCGGTCAAACTTTCCGGCGCCGACCTGCCGGCGCCGATCGCGCTCCACCGGCTGCCGTCGCTGATCGGCGCCTGCCTGATTGTGCTCCTCGCCTATTGGGCTGCGCTTCCCCTCGGTCGGCGGGTCGCCCTGGTCGCCGGCGCGATGATGGCGGCGCTCTTCCTTCTCAACATCGAGGCTCGTCTCGCCAAGACCGACGCCGTCCTCAACGCCGCCATCCTTCTCTGCCAGGCGGTGCTCCTGCGCCTCTATCTACGCGACGGAGACGGACCGGTGTCTTTCGTCTCTGCGATTGCCTTCTGGGCCGCCGCTGGCGTCGGTGTCCTGGTCAAGGGACCGATCCTGGTGGTGATTGTCGGCCTCACAGTGATTGCCGCCTCGGCACTTGCCCGCGAAGTCGGCTGGCTGAGGGGGCTGCGGCCGCTGGTCGGCCTTCCGATCGCGCTTGTGATCGCACTCCCCTGGTACGTTGCCGTCTGGTTCGCCACCGACGGCGCCTTTTACACCAAGGCGATCGGCTACAGCATCACCGAGAAGGTCGCGAGTAGCATGCAGTCGCATGGCGGTCCGCCCGGTTATTACCTCGCGGCCTTCTTCGTCAGCGCCTGGCCGATTGCCGCTGTCGCGGCAAGTGCGCTGCCGTCGCTATGGCACGAGCGGCACACGGCTCTTGTCCGCTTCGTTGTTGCGTGGGTTCTACCGGCTTGGATTGCCTTCGAGCTTATCGCTACCAAGCTGCCGCACTATGTGCTGCCGCTCTACCCGGCGGTGGCGCTCGCCGCTGCGGCTGCGCTTGCCGGTGACCGGATCGACGCTGAGCGCTGGTGGGTGCGCTTGTTGTTTCTTCTGGCGGCGCTGGGGCCGGTCGCGACCGTCGCTGCGGCAATCGGCGTCAGCGTGTGGCTCGAGGGGACGGTGCCGGCGCTCGCCATCGTCCTCGGTGCGATCGTGGTTGCGCTTGCCGCTCTCGCTGCCGCGCTGGTCGTGCGCCGCACGCTGCTGGCCGGCTGGCTGGTGCTGGCGGCGGTGGCCGCGCCCGTCACCTACGCTTGCGTTTTTGGCGTGATCGCGCCGCGGCTGGAATCGCTGTGGCTGTCGCCCCGACTGGCCGCGGCGACGGTTACCGTTGCCGGATGCCCGGGTCCGAAGGTGATCTCCGTCGGCAATAACGAGGCGAGTCTGATTTTCGCAATCGGTACTGACATCGCCTTCGGTCGCGGTGAAGACGCCGCCGATTTCCTCGCTGGAGACGGCTGCCGTGCAGCGATCGTCGCGAGGGCGAGCGAGCCTGCCTTCACGGCCAGGCTGGCCGCCCTCGGGGTGACGCCGGCGCCACCTGAACGGGTTGCAGGCGTGAGCGTTGCCAACGGCCGCCATCTCGAATTCGGCGTCTACGGTCTGCCGCAGTAGGGGCAGGCGGGCCTCGACCACGGTGGCCTGGCCGTCTTCGCCGGTTTCAGACCTATTTTACGGTTGACCGCGACGCCGATTTGCCGGCGAAGTCGCCGCGCAATTTATCGAGGGATATCGACTTCGGATGAGCACCGCAGAGACCGCACCGGAAATAAGCGCTGTCATCCCGGCCAAGAACGAGGCCGCCAATTTGGCCGAGCTTGTCGACGAGATTCACGCGGCTTTGCAGGGGCGCGCGTATGAGATCGTGATCGTTGATGACGGTTCCGATGACGATACCCCACGACTTCTCGCCGACCTCGCCGCCACCGACCCGCGTATCGTCCCCGTTAGCCATCCGCAGTCACTCGGGCGCAGCGCCGCAGTTTATACCGGCACCCGAAAAGCCAAGGGAAACCATATTGTTACGCTGGACGGCGACGGTCAGAACGATCCCGCCTATATCCCGGTGCTGGCTGATCGGCTCGCCGATGCTGCGGTTGGGTTGGTCGCCGGGCAGCGCCTCGGCCGCAAGGACACTGGCGCGAAGCGACTCGCTTCCAGGATCGCCAATACCGTGCGTCGAGCCCTGCTTAGCGACGGCACCCGCGATACCGGCTGCGGGTTGAAGGCTTATCGGCGCGAGGCTTATCTGGCTTTGCCGTATTTCGATACGAACCACCGCTTTCTTCCGGCACTGTTCCTTGCCGATGGTTGGCGGGTCGACCTCGTCGACGTTGTCGACCGACCACGGCGCCACGGCACCTCGAAATATGGCAACCTCGATCGCCTGCTGGTCGGGATCCCCGATCTCTTCGGGGTCGCATGGCTCACGCGCCGCCGTCGAAAAAGTACACGAACGATCCTGCGCAGTGATTCTGATGGTTCCAGGTGAGCAGAGGGGAGGTTATTCGCTGGCTATGCGCAACGACGCCCGCCCCTTTTCCCGTCGCCTGGCTGCGCCGAGTTCCGCTTCCGCTTGGCCGATATAGTCTCGGGTCAACGGCACCGCCTCCTGATGGCGAGCGATCTGCAGCTGGAAGTTCATGAGGTCGAGAAAGCGGAATCCGCATTCGGAGGTCGCCAGATAGTATTCCCACATTCGGCAGAACCGCTCATCGGTCAACTCGGCGATCTGTTCGCGGTTGGCGAGGAATCGCTCCCGCCAAGCTCGCAAGGTCTTGGCGTAATGCAATCTGAGGATTTCGGCATCGGTAAGCTTTAACCCGGCCTTCTCTATCACCGGCACGACCTCGGACATCGCCGGTATATAGCCGCCGGGGAAGATGTATTTCTGGGTCCAGGAGCTGGTGTCGGCCGGCCCGTCGAAGCGGCTGATCGAATGGAGGAGCATGACGCCGTCGACAGACAACAGATCGCGGCAGGTCTCGAAAAATTTTCGGTAGTGGCCGACGCCGACATGCTCGAACATACCGACCGACACGATTCGGTCGAACGGCCCTTGGACCTTGCGGTAGTCTTCCAGCCGGAATCGGACACGCGTTGCCAAACCGCGCTCCTCGGCGCGGCTGTTGGCGACTTTGAACTGTTCCTCCGAAAGGGTGATGCCTGTGACGTCGACGTCGAAGTGCTCGGCAAGATAAAGGGCGAGGCCGCCCCATCCCGAGCCGATGTCGAGGACCTTCTGTCCCGGTTCGAGAAGCAGTTTGGCGGCGATGTGCCGCTTCTTGGCAAGCTGCGCCTCGTCGAGGCCCATTTCGTCGTTCTCGAAATAAGCGCAGGAATATTGCATGTCCTCGTCGAGAAACTTCGAGTACATGCGCCCGTCGAGATCGTAGTGGTGCTCGACGTTGTGCCGCGCGCGAAGTGGGGTGTTGATCTGACGGAGTCGGCGCGTGATATGCCGCGCTGCGGCAAACGTCTTCGCCGTCCACGTAGGATGCTTGCTCTGCATATTAGTCAGAACAAGCACGAGAAAATCGTAAATCGAGCCTTCTTCGACGATCAACGCGCCGTCGGTGAATGCTTCACCCAGTTTCAATTCGGGATTCAGAAAAAGGTCACGCTCGGTTTTCCGCGAGCCAATCCGCAAACGAATCGGCGAGCCGCTGCCGTCGCCGAATATATTGCGGTCGCCGTCGGCATCGACAACTTCCAGACGCCCCGAACGGATCGATCGCTCGAGGAAGTGTTTTAGAACTCGGTTCATCGCACGCTTGAGCCCGTGGACCCAACCCCGCTGCCTGCGTTTTCCGAGATAATGTTGTCGAACGCTCGTTAATAAATGTCAAACCGAAATGTGAGGAAGCCGCGGACGGCGCATAGCCGGCCTCCGGCGAAATTTCCTCTCCGCGTTATGCGCTCGGATTGTCCGCGTCACCTTCGATCGCTTCCCCTTCGGTATTGACGGATTCGTCGGCTGTTTCGGCGGTCTCGGCATCGGCTTCGCTCGCGCCGGATTCCTCTGTCTCGTCGGCCGGCGCACTCGTCAGGTCTTCGCCGCGCGCCTGGCGCTCGGCCTCATCTTCGCTGCGCGCAATATTAACGGTGATCGCGCTTTCGACGTCCGGATGCAGCGCGATCGCAACCTTGTGCAGACCGATCGTCTTTATCGGTTGGGTAAGCTCAACTTGATTACGCGAGACATTGAACCCGGCCGCGTCGAGGATTTCCGTGAGGTCTCGCGTCGATACGGACCCGTAGAGTTGGCCGGTCTCTCCCGCCTGACGGACGACGACGAATGACTGGCCGTCGAGCTTCACGGCGACGGCCTCGGCATCGCTGCGCCGTTCCAGATTGCGTGCTTCCAGTTGTGCACGCTCTGACTCAAAGCGCTTCCGGTTTGACTCTGTCGCTCTCAACGCCTTGCCCTGGGGCAAAAGGAAATTGCGCGCGTAGCCGTCGCGAACGCGGACCTCATCGCCCATCTGGCCGAGCTTTGCGATCCGTTCAAGCAGGATAACGTCCATGACAATTCTCCGTTAGGTCGACTGGATTAGGTCGGCGGCGCTCCCCCGAAACGCCTTGCTCTGAGTTGCAGGATGGTCTCCGCGAGCCCAAGGGCGACGAGGAGTATCGCCGTGAAGCCCAGCAGGAAGAGAACGATGTAGTTGATTGTCAGCAGTGCCGCGCGACCGTTGAACCCGATCGTCAGTGCGTGCAAGACCGCCAACCCGAGTAGCAGGAACGCGCCGCCGAATGCCCCGGCGGCGAGGGCGGCAATGTCTCCGAGCGGAAACGGCAGCAAGCTTGCGATCGAGGCGACCACGAAGGCGAGTGCCGCCCCGACCGGCAAAGTCACCGTCCAAAGGCGCTCGCCCGGTCGAGCCAGCCGCCCGGAGGTCCGGGTCACCAGTCCGGCGAGCCACATATCGACGACGAGGACGATCAGGGCAAGGACGGCGACCGAGTAGGGCAGGAACGTGACGTTGAGGCGGACGAATGGTTCGATTTCGTCGCGGGTCGGGACCGGATCGAGGTCGGGGTTTGCCGCCAGCCATTCAGACAGTGCGTCGGTCATTTCGCCGGCCATCCGCTCGGGATCGAAGCCGACGAGGTATCCGATGATCAGGAGGCCGATCGCCGCTGCCGCGGCTGCGTGGACCAGGATTTGCCCGAGCGGGTACCACTGTTGATCGTCACCGGTTTGCCGCCACAGCCCGGCAAGGTATGCAAGCCATGCCGTTGGTGCAGCGAACAGAAAAAGGAAAACGGCGGCAGCCAAGGGAGAGACAGCCGCGAAGATCGCTGCGCTTCCGACGATGGCGGCGATCAGGCCGGCAAGCCACGACCAGCCGAGCCCGGCAATCGCGATCGGCATGCCGGTCACGGCGAAAAGCGGCAGCGCCAGTGACGTTCCGCCAATCGGTGAGGCGAACAGCAGGGCAGCTGCCAATCCGGCGCCGATGCCAACGAGTATGATTTGCGTCATGGTCCGTCGCTGTCCCGCCGTTCAAGCGGTTAGGGGCAGATCGCGGAGCGTTCCGGCCGTGCCCCAACTTGTGAAACATCCGCGCGGGGCAACACCTCGCCCGCGCTATTCGCTGCTCGTCCCCGGTTTCACCTGATCACGTAGGGTAGAAGGCCGAGGAATCGGGCTCGCTTGATCGCCCGCGCCAACTCACGTTGCTTCTTGGCCGAAACGGCGGTGATGCGCGATGGCACGATCTTGCCGCGCTCGGAGATGTAGCGCTGCAGGAGCCGGACATCCTTGTAGTCGATCTTCGGGGCGCCGGCCCCGGAAAACGGACAGGTCTTGCGGCGACGGAAGAACGGGCGCCGTGTCGGGAGCTGGTTGATGTCGACCATCAGGAGCCTCCTTCTCCATCGGAATTGCCGCCGGTCTTATAGTCGCCTTGACGGGGCTCACGGTCGTCGCGACGGGGGCCCCGGTCACGGCGGGGACCGCGATCGTCGCGGTCGCGCTTTTGCATCATCGCCGATGGACCGTCCTCATGTTCGTCGACCCTTATCGTCAAGTTGCGCAAGACATCCTCGCTGAGCCGCTGCTGGCGCTCCATTTCGGCGACGGCGGCGGCGGGCGCATCGATGTTCATCAGGGTGAAGTGAGCCTTGCGGTTCTTGCGGATCCGGTAAGCGAGGGATTTCAGCCCCCACGGCTCTACCTTGCCGACCGAGCCGCCGTTTTGCTCGATGACTGACTTGAACTGCTCGACAAGCGCTTCGACCTGTTGGCCGGAGATATCCTGCCGAGCTAGAAATACGTGTTCATACAGGGGCATATTCGCCTTTCCTCATGTAACCCGGCGCCAAGCCTCGCCGAAGCCTCTGGAAAGGCGTCGGTGGCAACTTCGAGAGCGGGAACACCGGAAGACGGATCAATTGTTGATCCTGCGGCACGCACCGCCTTCCGTTCAGCCCCCGGCCGGGGTCGCTGTGGACGGCGCGGTTATAATGGAAAAGCGAGGGAATGCAAGCCTGATCGGCTTGACAGAAGCGGCACAACACGGTCAAAGGCCGGCGCAATCAAAACGGTTCAGCAGGGGCGCATGACAGTCGCGTTGACATTTCCCGGTCAAGGCAGCCAAGCCATCGGAATGGGCAAGGCGCTCGCCGATGCGTTTCCGCAAGCCCGCGATGTCTTCGCTGAGGTCGACGAGGCGCTCGGCGAAAAGCTCTCTGCGGTTATCTGGGAGGGTCCGGTCGAGACGTTGATGCTGACCGAGAACGCGCAGCCGGCACTAATGGCGGTAAGCATCGCGGCCATGCGGGCGCTCGAATCAAACGGCGTCAAATTGCCGTTGCACGTTGCCTATGTCGCCGGCCATTCCCTCGGTGAATACTCGGCCCTCGCCGCGGCCGGGAGCTTCAAACTCGCCGATGCAGCGCGGCTCTTGCGGATTCGTGGCCGCGCGATGCAGGCGGCCGTTCCGGTCGGCGCCGGCGCCATGGCCGCTCTGATCGGACTTGACTTCGCGGCGGCGGATCGGATCGCCAAGGATGCGGCCGACGGACAGGTTTGCGAGGTCGCCAACGACAACGGTGCCGGCCAGGCGGTAATCTCCGGCGATCGGGCAGCAATTGAGCGTGCCATCGAGATTGCCAAGGAGCGCGGCGCCCGGCGCGCGGTCCTTCTGCCGGTCAGCGCCCCTTTTCATTGCGCTCTGATGGCGCCGGCCGCCCGGGCCATGGAGGAGGCGCTGCAGGAGGTCGAGATTGCTTCACCGTCGGTCCCGCTCGTGGCAAACGTCGTCGCCGGGCCGATCTCCGATCCCGACGATATTCGTCGGCGGTTGGTCGAGCAGGTGACCTCGCTGGTCCGCTGGCGCGAGTCAGTTGCTTGGCTGGCGAATTCCGGCGTTGGTTTGTTCGTCGAAGTTGGCGCCGGCAAGGTGCTTTCCGGCCTCGCCAGGCGCATTGCCGAGACGGCCGAGACCTTGACCGTCGGCGCGCCTGAAGACATAGACGCAGCGACGGCGCGGCTCACCTGACGGTTCGACCGATCCATCCGAGGAGCGATCTGATGTTTGAGTTGACCGGCAAACGGGCCTTGGTGACCGGCGCAAGCGGGGCCATTGGCGGGGCCATTGCTCGAACCCTTCATGCCCAGGGCGCGGCGGTCGTCCTGTCGGGGACACGGCGCGAGGCGCTCGACTCGCTCGCCGGCGAGCTCGGCGGCAATGCTCATGTCGTGCCGTGCGATCTTTCGATCGCCGATGAAGTCGCCAGCTTGATCGAGCGCAGCGAAGCTGCGCTCGGGGAGCTCGATATCCTCGTCAACAATGCGGGTTTGACGCGCGACAACCTTTTCGCGCGGGTTGCCGACAGCGATTGGGAAAGAGTCGTAGGCGTCAACCTTACGGCAGCCTTCAAGCTCAGCCGTGAGGCCCTGCGCGGCATGGTGCGGCGGCGAAGTGGCCGCATCGTTTCGATCACATCGGTCGTTGCAATCACCGGCAACCCCGGACAAAGCAACTACGTGGCAGCGAAAGCCGGCCTGACCGGCATGAGCAAGGCGCTCGCCCAGGAAGTCGCAACCCGGAACGTTACGATAAATTGTGTCGCCCCGGGATTCATCGCGTCGCCCATGACCGACGCGCTCAACGAAAAGCAACGCGCCACGATCCTCGAACGGGTTCCGGCCAAGCGGCTCGGTACGCCCATCGATGTGGCGGCGGCGGTTGCCTTCCTCGTCTCGGACGCAGCCGGTTACATCACCGGCCAGACGATTCACGTCAATGGTGGTATGGCGATGATTTAAAAGGGAAAAAGGTGGTTGCCGGATTGCTCCACGACGGCCTCCGGCGACGTGTCCGGCCGCTGGCAAAGGTCCAGAAAGTGTGTTAGGAGCGACTGTTATGCCGATGCGGAGGACACCCTCGCGCGGTGCTTCTTCTGCCGGCCGATGCCGCGATGCTGCACCGATCTCCTTGGGCGCTATCACCGTTCCGTGCCCACGCGGATATTTCTATCGCTGGCCCGGGATGGTCTCTTTTAGATTGATCAAGAAAAGGAACTGAGGTTCACAAATGAGCGACATCGCTGAACGGGTTAAGAAGATCGTGGTTGAACATCTCGGCGTCGACGCCGAGAAAGTCACCGAAGGCGCGAGCTTCATCGACGATCTGGGTGCTGATAGTCTCGATACGGTCGAATTGGTCATGGCATTCGAGGAAGAGTTCGGCGTTGAGATTCCCGACGACGCGGCTGAAACGATTTTGACCGTAGGCGATGCGGTCGGCTTTCTCGAAAAGAATACCGCCTGAGCCGGCGCCTGCGAGCAGTCCGAAACAAGCCGGGCTTTCACTGGGACCACGCCGAGGCCAAGGATGAGACGGGTCGTTGTCACCGGACTGGGGATGGTGACGCCGCTGGGTTGCGGCGTCGAAGCGACCTGGTCGAACATTATCGCCGGCAAGAGCGGCGCTGCCCGCATTACCAGATTTCCGGTCGACGACCTCGCCTCGCAGATTGCCGGCCAGCTTCCGTTGGGAAGCAAAGCCGAAGGCAAGTTCGACCGTAACGAATGGATGGAGCCAAAGGAGAGCCGCAAGGTCGATGATTTCATCGTCTACGCCATGGCTGCTGCCGACGAGGCGCTGGAGGATGCAGGGTGGCAGCCGCAGGCCTATGACGACCAGGTTGCGACCGGTGTCCTGATCGGTTCGGGAATCGGAGGTCTGCAGGGCATTGAAGAGGCGGCGATTACCCTTCGCGACCGTGGTCCACGGCGCATAAGCCCGTTCTTCATCCCGGGCCGGCTGATCAACCTCGCTTCCGGCCAGGTTTCGATCCGTCATGGTCTCAAGGGGCCCAATCATTCTGTCGTTACCGCCTGCTCGACTGGTGCTCATGCTATTGGTGACGCAAGCCGGCTGATTGCACTCGGCGATGCCGACGTGATGGTCGCCGGCGGAACCGAGTCGCCTGTTTGCCGGCTTGCCATCGCTGGCTTTGCTGCATGCCGCGCTTTGTCGACAGGTTTCAACGACCGTCCTGAGGCGGCCTCGCGCCCCTACGACCGCGACCGAGATGGCTTCGTCATCGGCGAGGGTGCCGGAGTCGTTGTCCTCGAAGAGCGCGACCATGCGTTGGCGCGCGGCGCAAAGATCTACGGTGAAGTCGTCGGCTACGGGCTATCTGGCGACGCTTTTCACATCACCTCGCCAGCCGAAGACGGCGACGGTGCTTTGCGTTGCATGGCGATGGCAATCAAACGCGCAGAGATCGAGCCCGACGAAATCGACTATATCAACGCGCACGGCACATCGACCCAGGTCGGCGACGAGATCGAATTGCGCGCGGTGGAGCGCTTGCTCGGCAACGCGGCTGCTCGCACCGCGATGTCGTCGACGAAGTCGGCGACTGGTCACCTGCTTGGCGCCGCTGGCGCGGTCGAGGCGATTTTTTCGCTATTGACGATGCGTGACAGCGTCGTGCCGCCGACGCTCAATCTCGACAATCCGTCGGTGATGACGCCGATCGATCTGGTTCCGCTCCGAGCAAAACCCAAGCAGGTCGATGTGGCGCTGTCGAACTCCTTCGGCTTTGGCGGGACCAACGCTTCGCTGATTTTCCGCCGGCATCAGTAAATGACATTGTATATCCCGCTTTGGCCATATTCCTTGATACAGTCTGCCGAACGCGGTCCGTAGCTTGAAGACGAACATCGGGCAGAGACAGTATTGATGAGCGACTACAGAACAGGGCGTCAAGGGAGTGAGGCCGAAGTCCTGTCAGCCCGATTGGCTTCCAGTCGTGTCGCCCCGAAAAGTCCTGCCGAGGCCTTGCAGCCCGAGGCAGTGCCGCCTCCGCCGGCGCGCTCCCGGGCGGCTCGTCACCCCCTCGTCGTCTTCCTAAACTTCCTCATGACGATAGTCGTTGTCGGGGTGATCGGGGTCGGCGTTGCAGTCTTCTTCGGAAAGATCCAGTTCGAGCGCTCTGGAGGTCTCGATCAGGCGCGCCCGGTCACGATCAATCGGGGAACCGATCTGGCTGGCATTGCTGACCTGCTGCAAAAAGCTGGTGCCATCAGCAGTAAGTGGTTGTTTGTTGCCGGCGTTTGGCTGAGCGGCGAGCAAGGCAACCTTAAAGCTGGCGAATACCTCATCCCGGCGCGGGCGAGCATGCGCGAGATCATGGACTCGATGGTCGCCGGGCGTGGCATCCTCTATTCGATAACGATCCCTGAAGGCTTGACCAGCCAACAGATCGTCGACCTCCTCAATGAGGACGATATCCTGGTCGGCGATCTCCAGGAGGTGCCGCCCGAAGGATCGCTCCTTCCTGAGACATACAAGTTTAGCCGAGGCGACACGCGCCAGAACCTCATCAATCGCATGCGACGGGACAGGGATCGGCTGGTGACCGACATCTGGAACCGGCGTGCCAAGGATCTCCCGGTATCGAGCGCCGACGAAATGGTGGTGCTCGCGTCAGTGGTCGAGAAGGAGACGTCGCTCGCCGACGAACGGAGTCGCGTCGCCGCGGTCTTTATCAACCGGCTGCGGCTCAACATGCGTCTCCAGTCGGATCCGACAGTCATCTACGCGTTGTTCGGCGGCAAGGGTAGGCCCTCCGGCTTCACCTTGAGCCGGGCCGATCTCGACACACCGTCGCCGTTCAACACTTACGCGTCGGACGGGCTGCCGCCGTCGCCGATCGCCAATCCCGGGCGGGCGTCTTTGGAGGCCGTTGCCAACCCGTCGCGCACCCGCGATCTTTTCTTTGTTGCGGATGGCACCGGTGGCCACGCTTTCGCAGAATCCTACGAGGAGCATTTGCGTAACGTCGCCCGCTGGCGCGAATTGAACAGCAACGGCTCGGCGCCGGCATCCGATGCAGCGAGCGAACCGACAGAATCCGGCGGGTGACAGGTACGATGCACATGCGCTGCGGAACGATGGGGCTTGATTCCAGGTCCGACGTAAGGCTTGACTGCTGACGGCGCGATCCCGCGCCGCCGCTTCAGCATTCGGATTGCCTATCCCCGATGTCTCTCCACAGCATGACCGGTTTCGCCCGCGCCGACGGTTCGGCGGAGGGTTATCGGTGGACTTGGGAAATTCGCAGCGTCAACGGCAAAGGGCTCGATATTCGGGTCCGTCTTTCGCCGGGGTTCGAACGTCTAGACGGGCCGGCGCGTGAGCGCTGTGCCGGTCGGCTGGCGCGTGGCAACGTCCAAACGACCCTGACTGTGGCCGGCGAGACAGCCGCCGGTCGAATCCGGATCAACGAGGACGTGCTCAACGAGGTGCTCGCGGTCATGCAGAAGATAGCCGGACGGATTGATGCCCAGCCGCCGACGCTCGATGGTATCCTTGCGATTCGCGGAGTTGTCGAGGCGACGGAAGGCGATATCGACCAGGCCACTCTTGCGCGCCTTGACGCGAAGATACTCGCAAGTCTTGATCACGCACTTGATGGTCTTGTTGCCGCACGGGCGCGCGAAGGCGAGGCTATCGCTGCGACGCTCAAGTCGCGACTGGAGGAAATCGGCAGGCTGGTGAGAGCAGCGGAAGCTTCGCCAGCGCGGACGCCTGAAGTCATTCGAGCCCGGCTTGCCGAGCAGGTTGCCGCCTTGCTCGACGCAACCCCGGGACTCGATCCTGACCGGTTGCATCAGGAGGCCGTCTTGCTGGCGACGAAAGCGGATATTCGCGAGGAGATCGATCGGCTTGATGCTCACCTGGCCGCCGCGGCAGAGCTATTGTCGCAGGGCGGGCCAGTCGGACGCCGTTTGGATTTCCTTGCGCAGGAATTCAATCGCGAGACCAACACTCTGTGCGCTAAGTCGAATGATCGCGCGGTTACCGCGATCGGGTTGGAACTCAAGGCCGTCGTCGATCAGCTACGCGAGCAAATCCAGAATCTGGAGTAATTGATGCCCGCTGATGCATCAAACCTCAATCGCCGCGGCCTGATGCTTGTGCTGTCGTCTCCTTCGGGTGCGGGAAAATCATCAATTTCCCGTACCTTGATCGACGAGGAGCGCGATCGGCTCTTTTTGTCCATTTCGGTGACGACCCGTACGCGGCGTCCGAGCGAAGTCGAGGGCATCCACTACTACTTTGTCGAGGCCGGTCGCTTCGCCCGTATGCGTGACGGCGGCGAATTGCTCGAATGGGCCGAGGTCCACGGCAATCTCTATGCGACCCCGGCGGCACCGGTCGAGGAAGCGCTGGTGAGCGGGCACGACGTTCTGTTCGACATTGATTGGCAGGGAGCGCAGCAGCTCGCGGCCAGCAGGCCTGACGATGTCGTGCTGGTGTTCATTCTGCCGCCAACCATGGCGGAGCTGAAGGCGCGCCTCGAACGCCGCGCCGAGGACGAGAACGAAACTATCAAACGCCGCTTGCGCGACGCGCGCGATGAAATCGAACATTGGCACGAGTACGACTATGTCGTGGTCAATGAGGACCTCGAACGCTCGCTCGCCGCGGTCCGTGCGATTCTCGTCGCCGAACGTCACCGGCGCGTTCGCCAGCGAGGCCTTCCCGACTTCATCGCTCAGTTGCAATCGGAGAAGTAGGGCGTTCCTGCCGGTTCGCCGATTGAGGCTATTCAATAGCGCCTGAAGGTGTCGCCGCCACATATGCGTTGGCCAAGGCAACGAAGCCGGCAACTTCGATCTCCTCGGCGCGCTCGGTCCCGTCGATCTTGGCAGCGTCAAGGAGCTTTGCCGTGTCGCCACCAAGCGTCTTGAGGCTCTGACGGAGCATCTTTCGGCGCTGACCGAATGCCGCCGCGGTGACGCGCTCGAGGGCGGCTGTTTCGCAGGCCTGAGGAGCCGTCCGCGGCTTAAGGCGCACCACCGACGAAATAACCTTCGGTGGTGGCGTGAAGGCGCGCGGATCAACGTCGAACAGGAGCTCCGCTTCCGTCCGCCATCCGGCAAGAACGGACAACCTGCCGTATGACTTCGAGCCGGGCGCGGCGACGATGCGCTCGGCCACTTCGCGCTGGAACATCAGGACGAGGCAGTCGTAGAACGGCGGCCAGGGGGACGCCCGAAGCCAACCGACAAGCAACGGTGTTGCGATGTTGTAGGGGAGATTCGCCACGATCCGGGCGGGCCGCTCGGCGAGAGCAGCGATATCCGTCTTGAGGGCGTCGTCCTCCACCACGGTCAGCCGTCGAGGATAGCGGTTGGCGATTTCGGCCAGGGCTGAGAGGCAGCGGCGGTCGCGTTCGATGGCAATGACGCGGCCGGCGCCGGCAGCAAGCAACGCCCGCGTCAAGCCGCCCGGTCCCGGTCCGACCTCGATGACCGTGACCGCATGAAGATCGCCGGCAGCCCGGGCAATCCGTGCCGTCAAATTGAGATCGAGGAGAAAATTTTGGCCAAGCGATTTGATCGCGCGCAGGTCGTGACGCGCGATCACGTCGCGCAAGGGCGGCAGGTCGTCGATCTGGCTCATGCCGCAAGCTGGTTGCGGGTCAATTCTCCAGCAAGCCGCAACGCAGCGCCGAGGCTCGCCGGATCGGCTTTTCCGGTGCCGGCGATATCGAGGGCCGTGCCGTGATCCGGGGAGGTTCGAACGAATGCGAGCCCGAGGGTGACGTTGACGGTCTCGGCGAACGACAGGGTCTTGGCCGGAATAAGGGCTTGGTCGTGGTACATGCAGATCGCCGCGTCGTAGGCGGTACGCGCCGCCGGGTGAAACATCGCATCGGCGGAATGGGGTCCGGTAGCCTCGATGCCTGACGCCCGCAGTGCGGCAATCGCCGGGCGGATGATGCGGTCCTCCTCGTCGCCGAATGCGCCGCCTTCTCCGGCGTGCGGGTTGAGTCCGGTGATGGCTAGACGCGGCCGTGCGATAGCGAAACGCTTGCGGAGGTCGGTGGCGACGATAGTGGCAGTGTCGACAACCAGCGCTTCGCTTAGGACAGTCGGCACATCCCTCAGCGGAATATGAATCGTCACCGGCACCGCCTTCAGCTCGGGGCCAGCAAGCATCATTACAGGCGCTCCCGGTTTGCCGGTCCATGCTGCCGAGAGCACCCCGAGAAACTCGGTATGCCCGGGATGATTGAAGCCGGCGTCGTACAGAGCCTTCTTGTTGATCGGGTTTGTGACGACGGCTGCGGCAGCACCGGAGCGGACATCGCCGACGGCGCGAGCGATCGCCTCGATGACTGCGGGGGCATTTGCCGAGTCGAGGCGGCCAGGCGTCGCCCTGACCGGCTTGTCGAGGCGGACGACGGGAAGCGCCCTGTCGAAACAGCTGGAGGCGTCCTCTGGTGCAACGATCTCTATCGGGCAGTCGACACCGAGGGCAACTGCACGTTCGGCCAACATATCGGGGTCGGATAAGCAATAGAATACGGGGGGACAGAGATCACGACGCTTTGCCCAAATTGCCACCGTGATGTCAGGACCGATTCCACCGGGTTCCCCCATCGTTAGGGCAAGGGGCGGAATGTCGACGTCCCGGTCCGTTGGAGCCAACGTCGCGCCTCAGCGGTACTGAATGATCGCTTTGTCGCGCAGTTCTTTGAGGTAGTCTTCCCCGAGTTCCTTTGCCTGCTCGAACTTAAGCTCGTTTTCGACTTCGCTTCGAATTGCCGAGTCGCTTTGGAAATCGCGCTTCGAGCAAACCGCGATCAGCTCAACCCCCTGATCCGATACGAAGGGTTTGGTCGTCTTGCCGGTCTCGGTATTCTTGATCTCGTCGCCTTGCGGTCCTCTTAATTGACCCGTCTCGCGGCGACCGAGGTCACGCACGACGACATCCTTCAGCCCTTTCGCTTGAGCGAGACTGTTGTCGCATCCGGGAAACCGTAGTCGGAACCCCTCGGCTTCGCGGCGTCGCTGGGCGATATAGTTTTTTGACGAGCCGCCGGGCACGACAAAAATGATCTGCTGTAGCCGGTAGTCGGTCTGGGTCGTCTTGTCCTCGTTCTTCTTCTCCAGCATAGCCGCCATGACGTCTTCGGTCTTGACTTGCGTGTCATGGCGAACTTTCGCCTTTACCAGTTCCCTCCACGTTATTTGGGCTCTGATCCAGCGCTTGATCGAGTCGGCATTAATTCCGATCCGACCGAGTTCTCGAGCGAGTTGGTCTGGGCTGAGCCCCTTTTCGTTCCCCATCCCGGCGAACATGGCATTGACTTGGGCGTCCGGGACGTTGAATCGCAATCTGTCAGCCTCCTGCAATTTCAGGGTTTCGTCGATCAGGTCTTCCATAGCCTTCTTCTCGCCGCCCTTTACTCCGAACAGAGGAAACAGGCGAATGCGTTGGGCGATGTCGTAGCTCGTAATGATCGAGCCGTTGACAACCACCTTTATCGAGGCTGCCTGAGAGGAGGAGGGGGCGACGAGTCCGCCCGCTCCCACAAGCGCGACGAGGAGAAAAACTGCAGCGGCAGCTATCGATCCTGGTTTGGTGGTGAGCATCGGTCCTTGTCGGTTTCCTCAACGATCCGGTGGCGCTCAGGGCGAGGGAGCTATTAGCGGCCATCCTGCGCCGAAATCTGGCGAAAGCATGGTTTGCACCTTTGCACCGCAGGTCACTGGCTGGCTAGGCCGGTGAGGTCCGTCTTCTGTTGCACTTGGCCGAGCGTTCTCAAACTCAACAGGAAATTCACCGTCCGTGACGCAACGATGTCGGAATAGTCTTGGCGGGTCTCGCTGTAGCTGACGGCGAAGGTCACGCAGCTGTTATCGAACGCCAATCCGATGCTGCTGCTTGCGAGCTGCTCATTCTTGAGGTCATACGCGATACCCCCGTAAACCCGCCAGTTCTCATGGAAATTGAGGGAGGCTGCGCCACGGACCACCGAGATCGGTACCTGGGCGTCGGGATCGTTGGGGTAATCGCGCAGGTATAAATAGCTCGCCGACGCGGTTAATGGCCCGAGTGCATTCGAAGCTTCGATCTCGCCGCGCTGAATCTGGAAATTCTCCTCGTCGAAACGACCGCGGAAATCGAGGCGCGGACCGACACCGGAATCAAACGACATGCGCCCGACATAGTCCGAGCGGTCGGTTTCGAGGCCCGATGGTAGCCCCGCATGGGCGGCATCCTGCATGGCAAACGGATTGTCTCCGGCGAGGTGGTAGGACTGCCCGATGAGTCCTTCAATTGCGCCACCGTTGACAAAGGTGCCGCGGTACCGGAATCCGAGGTTGGCCCGTACCCCGGTTTCGACAAGATCGTAGCCGGAGTACTTGTCCGGTTCGAACAGGATCGAATCGTCGAAGACGAGACTTTGGGCATCCTCGTTCGGAAGGACGCCGCTGAATGTCGAATTGGGTCTGGCAATCAACTGTGCCATCGGCTCGAAGACATGCGTGGAATATGCCGCCTGGGCCATCACCGGCAGGCTCCAGTCGACACCGACTGCCGGCACTGCCCGGAAGGCGAAGTTGTCGTCGGTGACGTTGACCGAATCGGCCAAAGTCAGTTGATCGAGTTCAAGGCCGAAGGCATCAGCGCGAACGTAGGCGAATGGTTTGATCACCTGGCCCATCGGCGTAATGAGTTCGCGCTGCCATTCGACCATAGTCGATGCACGCACATTTGTACCGCCGAGCCCATGATAGTACTGCACCCCGTCAATGGTGTAGGGCATGTAGACGTTATTGTTCGTCTGCGAGAACGGGTCCGCGTCGTCGCGATAGAGCTTGGTGAAGTTTGTGGAGACGGACAGTTCACCGCCGAAAATCGGGTTGTCGAAGATGTAGTCGTAATCCGTGACGCCGACGATCGGTTGCCGATCCTGATCGTATTTTTGGTTGGCCGGATCGTCGATCAGCACCTGGAAGTAATAGGCCCGCGAATCGAACCAGTTGCGTTCGCTCATCCCGGTGAGATGGACCGAAGAGGTGGCGAATTCCTGGTTGTCGTTCAACACACCATAGTTGCGTGTGAAGGTGCGATAGTTCTGGGCGGTGATGTCCCAGCCGTAGGACCAGTACTGGTTGATGTCGAACTCGCCGGTCGTCCGTAAGCCGGCACCCCAGTCCTTTTGGGCATAGGTCCCCGAATTGCCGCTTAGGAACGCCGACGGATCTTCCTGATGGATGCCAGCCATTTTCAGGTTGTATTGGCCGTTCGCCAGTCGGTGCCGCCACTCGACTTCGGCGAGGAATCCCTGTCGGGTGAGCACGTGCGGAGTGAAAGTCAGGTCATAGTTCGGCGCAAGATTCCAGAAGAACGGCGCCGACATGGTCGTTCCGAGCGTGTCCGAATAGCCGAATGTCGGTGTCAGGAATCCGGTCTTTCGCTTCACCGAAGGGTCGGCCGTCGAGAAATACGGGAACCAGGCAATCGGCACTCCGAGAAACTCGAACTTGGCGTTTTCGAAGTAGATCGTCTGTTCTTTTTGGTCGACGATGATCTTGGCCGCCTTGACCTGCCACAAAGGAGGTTTCTCGGGCCGATCGGCGCAAGGTTCGCACGCCGTATATACGCCTTTGATGAAGGTCGTCCTTTCGCCGGCTTCGCGTTCGGCGCGTGCTGCGGCGAAGTAGGTTTGGTCGGCGGCTTCCACCCTCAGCGACTCGACGAAACCGTTCGCGAAATCGTCGGTGATATCGAACTGATCGGAGTAGTAGATCGCGCCGCTTGGGTCGGTCAACTTGACGAAGCCCGTGGCAATCAGGCGCCCGGAATTTTTCAGATAGGTAACTTTTTCGGCTTCGAGCGTGTAGCGGCCATAATAGATCCGCACGTTGCCGACCGCTGAGACGGTGTTGTTGTCGTAATCGTAGACCAGCTGGTCGGACTCGACCAGCATTTGGGCACCGGGTTCAATTTTGGCACGAAGTGCCTCCGCCGCCGCGGTCGTAACGTCGGCATCACTGGCGGCGAGCGAGGCCGTGGGATGAACGAATAACGCTAGCAAGAGAGCACAAGCGACAGCGCCGCCGGAGATAACAGCTCTCCAGCGCCGATCGGCCATAGGTCCGATCGCTGCCAAGTACTTCTCACCCGTCATCCGTCCTCCGAACGAAGGAGAACCAAAGTTCCAATCGGGGCCGCCACGACTGCGGGCGACCAAGCTACAAGCGGCGCAGGCACGATCTCTGCGCCCCCAAATCACAAGCATTTTTCATCATGAAATAAAGCATGAAGCCGACTCCGATGCCAGCCAAAATCAGGATTCTTTGGGCGAGAACGGCCTGGATCCGATTGCCGGCGAACCCGGTTACAACCAGCGGGGGCGGCGTGGCGAGAAGCCCGCCGTAGCGCCGCGGAACGCGATCCGCCGGGATGACGCCCTGGTCCGCCGAGCGCGATCAGATCGTCTCACCTAATGAAGGAATAATAGCATTATTTTCAAGTGGTTAAAGAGTTGTGCCGAGGAGGACGAAATCGGCAAGCGGTAGGTCGCGACCTCGTTAGATATTTCACCGGGACAGCTAAGCCGGTGTTCTTGAAATTTTACCCTCTGGGCGTGTGTTCGGTGATTGTCGCTTTCGACGGCTGCGATAAAGCGTCTCCATCGGACGAAAACCGGACTGTTCCGACAATCAAGCCACGGCCGCCGTTGAGCGATTCGCCGGTGGCCCACAATCGATTCGCTCTCGCCGCCGGCTTGCCGCGGGCATACGGGGCGCGCATCCGGTCTCGGAAACTGTCGACGGGTCGCGCCGCGATATGATTCTTCCGGGAAATCCAATGGGGAGCGCGGGGCGCCCGATATTCTGAGGTTTCCGCTTCCGCTAACGGCCGGTTTGCGTAACCGGCCTGCGGATGAACCCACTCAACCGCTCACCGACAGAGTCGACCAGCATGACCACCCTCTCCGGAACGCGAAGCTGGATGCCCCTGAGTATCAGGAATGCGGCGCCGGCGGTCGTGCCGATTGGTAGAAGAA
>Ga0075327_1000117_pt1 | contig 19306 bp, 20 predicted proteins | sample MayberrySE_Catta_2_FD_120056 | JGI IMG/M metagenome (GOLD analysis project Ga0075327, IMG submission 120056) | Natural and restored wetland microbial communities from the San Francisco Bay, California, USA, that impact long-term carbon... | ecosystem: Environmental > Terrestrial > Soil >...
CACCCTGCCGCTTCCCGCGCGGGTGGTGACTACGATAGGCATCCTTGAAAAGGGCACACGGCCGTCGTTTGCCACCGGCCTTGATGACGGCAGCCTGATCGGTATCACCAAGCAGTAGGGCTCACTGGGTGATCGCCAGTCCCTCGAGCGCCAGGCCATAGGGCAGGAGCTCATTCATCTGGCGACGAAGCTGCTCGGTGATGAGCAGCCGTGCGTAACGCCGGTTCATCTCCGGCTGCTTGAGGACCAGCCGTGCCAGTTCCCAGGCGCGCGGCAGCAGCGCGTCCGGCGCCAGGATTTCGTTGACCAGCCCGTATTCCTTAGCCTGGCTGGCGTTGAGTCGCTGTCCGGTCAGCAGGAAATAGCGGCCCCGGTTGAGGCCCATTGCCAGCGGGAAGATCACGTGGACGCCGTCGCCTGGAACGAGGCCGCCGACGAAGTGGGCCGAGTCCTGGAACTCCGCTGTTTCCGAGGCGAGCACGATGTCGCACATCACCGGAAGCTCCGGGTGGCGGAGCGCCGGACCGTTGACCGCGCTGATCATCGGCACGTCGATGGCAAGCAGGTTGGTCAGGAGATTCTTGGCCGTCCAGCCAAGCTCTGCCCATTCCTGCGGGCCCATATGGTGCGCCTGCTTGTTGGCCTCCGGATCGGGTGCCGGGCCGGAGAACTCCGCCCCGGTGCCGGTCATGATCACAACCTTGTTCTCGCGGTCGCGGCCGATATGGAGAAAGGCCTCCTCGGCTTCCTCGTGCGGCAGAAAGCCCCAGCGCAGCGGGCCGCCATCGGTGTGGAAACGCATTTCGAGGATGCCGTCCTCGCGGCGGAAGACGATCGTCTTGAACTTGTCTCGGTAGTCTGCAAGCACGGTCATTTGACGTCACCGGTATCTCAACTGTTGCCGTGGATTTTGCGTAGCGCGTCGATCAACTCGCTGTCGTTGCGGTCGCCCATGCCGAGGCCGATCATTTCGTTGAGAACATCGGCGGCGGCATGGCCGAGCGCCGATTGAGCGCCTATTTTCTCTATGAAAGCAACGCCGTAGGTGACGTCTTTAAGACGGTTTCGACCCGAGAAGTGCACCGGGTTTTCATGCTTGCCGGTGGCGACGTAGTTGGTATGGCGGATCACGTGGCCGCTGCCGGTGTTGCCGGCGCCGAAGGCCTTGGCGGCGACGTCGAGATCGATGCCGGCCGCCTCCGCGGCATACATGCCCTCGATCGCCGCGACCACCTGGATGACGCCCATGGTGTTGTAGATCAGCTTGAAGGCGTTGCCCTTGCCGACGCCGCCAAAGCGGGTGTTCGACTTGCACATCGTGGCAAAGATCGGCTTGGCCCTCTCGAAATCCTCCATCGAGCCGCCGGAAAAGGCATTGAGCTGCGCCTGTGCGGCGGCGTCGGGCCGGCCGGCGACGGCGATATCCATGAAATGCAGGCCCTTGGCATCCGCCAGCGTGGAGAGCTCGAGGATCCAGTCGTTGGAGACCGTCGAGCTTTCGATGGCGAGCGCTCCCGGCGCCGGCGCCCCGCCAAGCGCGCCATCGGCGCCGGTCCACACGCCCCTGGAGGCGGCATCGTCGAGCACGATCGAGATGATGGCGTCGGCGCCATCGACGGCCTCGCGCGGCGTTGCCGCCAGCTTGGCGCCAAGGCTCTCGAGGGGTCGCGCTCTTTCGAGCGTCCGGTTATAGACGGTAACGTCGTAACCGCCCTTCAACAGGTTCGGCACCATCGCCGAGCCCATCGTGCCTGCCCCGAGGAATGCTATTCTTGCCATTGATGCGCCTCCCTGAGCCACGCTTTGCTTTTGTCTTTGACCGATATGGGCCGGGAAGGGCGCCCGCATCGCTTCGCCCCGATCCGCGGTTGACTTAGCATGGCGGCAATTGCTGACAAATCCCATTCGCCGGGTCGAACCCGGCGACAACGACAAGAGACGTGAAATGAGTGAAACGCCGACAGTTGCCCAAGCTATCGTCCACGATCTCCACCGCCACGGAGTCCGCTCCGTCTTTGCTCAGAGCCTGCCGTCGAAGATCGCGCTGGCGATCGATGCCCATCCCGACATGACAATGATCGCCTACCGGACGGAGAATGCCGGGGCGGCGATGGCCGATGCCTTCGCCCGGCTCACCAACCGGGTCGGCGTGGTCATGGCCCAGAACGGCCCGGCGGCGACGCTTTTGGTGCCGGGCCTGGCCGAGGCGTTGAAGTCCTCGATACCTGTCGTCGCACTCGTCCAGGACGTCAACCGGCCCCAGACCGACCGCAACGCCTTCCAGGAGATCGATCACGTCGCCCTTTTCCAGGGCTGCACAAAATGGGTGCGCCGGGTCACCGAGGCGTCGCGTGTCACCGACTATGTCGATATGGCGTTCACCGCGGCAGCAAGCGGGCGACCGGGGCCGGCGGTGCTGATGCTGCCGGCCGACCTCCTCAACGAGCAGGCAATTGTCACCGATAAGCGCAAGGCGTCGCTCGGCGCCGTGCCGCTCGACCGGAGCGCCGCCGATCCCGCCCGCATCCGCGAGGCCGCCGACCTGATCGCCGCGGCGAAAGATCCGTTGGTGGTCGCCGGCGGCGGCGTCCATCTCTCCGCGGCGTCGGCCGAGGTCGCTACGTTGGTGGCCGAAGCGCACTTGCCGGTGCTGACGACCGTGATGGGCAAGGGCGCCGTCGACGAGACCCATCCGCTGTCGCTTGGCGTCGCCGGCTACAATCTCGGACCGCTGTCGGCGGCCCGGCATCTCCGCCCGATCATCGAACGCGCCGACGTGGTCCTGTTGATCGGCACCCGCACCAATCAGAACGGCACCGACTCATGGGAGCTTTACCCCGACGGCGCCCGTTACATCCACATCGACATCGATCCGGCGGAGGTGGGGCGCAACTACGAGGCCGTACGGCTCGTCGGCGACGCCAAGCTGACTTTGGTCGAGCTCATCAAGGCACTCAAGGGACGCCGCGGCCCACAGCCGGAGGTCGAACGGGAGATCGCTGCCGGTCGTGACAGGCATGACGACGATATCCTGCCGGTCCTGCGCTCCAACGCGTCGCCGATCCGTCCCGAACGTCTGATGGAGGATTTGCGCAAGGTGGCGACGCCGGAGACCATCGTCGTCGCCGACGCCAGCTACTCGACCTTGTGGATCGCCTGCTATCTTCGCTCCCTGACTCCCGGCATGCGTTTCCTGACGCCGCGCGGTCTCGCCGGGCTTGGCTGGGGGTTGCCCTTTGCCATCGGCGCCAAGGTTGCCCATCCCGATCGGCCGGTGCTCAGCGTCGTTGGTGACGGCGGCTTCGCCCATGTCTGGTCGGAACTTGAGACCAGCGTCCGCATGAAGGCGCCGGTGGTGCTGACCGTGCTCAACAACGGCGTGCTCGCCTATCAGAAGGACGCCGAGGACGTGAAGTTTGGCGGGTATACCAGCGCCTGCCATTTCGCTCCGGTCGATCATGCGGCGATCGCCCGCGCCTGCGGCGCCCACGGCGTGCGCGTCGAGTCGGCCGACGACTATCTTCCGGCGATCAGGGACGCTCTGGAAAGTGACGTCACCACCCTGATTGACGTCGTTACCGATCCGCTTGCCTATCCGCCGATCACGTTCTTCGAGGGTACCCTTGAGCGCGTTCGGGCCGGACACGAGAAAGCGGAAGCCTGACCCGGTTCCACCGCTCCCTGTCAGTACAGTAGAGCAGGCTTTGGAGGGCTTCACCAGATTTTGGAGGCTTGGCACAATGGGCTCTGTTCCAAGCGTAGCGGCCGCCGCGCTCTTGTCTCTCCTCGTCGGTTTGTGGTTCTCGGGAAATGCAGTTGCCGACGAGATTTTTTCGCCAGCGGAAGAAGACGCGCTCGTCCAAATCATCGAGAAAGGGATGGCCGACGCTCGCGATCGCCGTTCGGCTCGCGCAGTATCTGTTCCCGGGGAAGATCAAGTAGGGAGCGCGAATCATGAGCTGCACATGCCGCAACGCTTTCGCCGGGATTGCTGTCGTGGCGATCGTCGTCGGCCTCGCAACGCCGTCGGCGGCCGAGAAGATTCATCTCCGTGACGGGCATTCGCTTTCGCGCTCCGGCGATCTCAAGACCGGCCACTCGAAGACTTACGAATTCGCGGGGAAGAAAGGCCAGTCGCTAAACGTGAATTTCTTCGCGACCAAGGGGGACTGCGGATTCGACATCTATCAGCCGGGAATGGCTGTGCCGATGTTTCTCGGCGGGACGAAAGTCGGGGCGTTCTCCGGAAAACTTCCGAAAGACGGCGACTACGGCGTCAAGATCCGCGGCGGCGCCTGCAGCTACGAGGTCACATTCAAGATTCGCGGCTAGCATCGAGGGGCGCGGGCGGCTGTCGGCCGTCTATCTGCGAAGCGCTCGGCACCGCCATAGACGTTGTCACCGATCCGCTCACCTTCGCGCCGATCACGATCTCCGAAGGCAGGCTTGAGCGCGTTTCGGGCCGGACGCGAAAAGGCCAACGCCTTACTGACACAGCACCAAGGAGTCGGGTGCGGTGCAAGGCGCGGCGCTGCACATGACCCGTCTCAATGTTGGGGCCGCCACAGGTGGGACAATGCGGCCCTTTGCGATATCGCAGTTTTGATGATTGTATCGAAACTCGAGCATCGGCGGCGCCGGTCCTGGCCCGGCGCGCAGAACGTTGCCGGTCGGGGGATCTGCCGGAATGAACAACCTGAATTTCTGGCTGATACAGACTTTCAACGGCATTTCCTACGGCGCTCTTCTATTCCTGGTCGGCAGCGGTCTGTCCTTGATTTTCGGCGTCATGCGGATCGTAAACCTTGCCCACGGTTCGTATTTTTTGCTTGGCGGATATGTTGCCCTGACGGTGATCTGGACGACCGGATCGTGGTATCTCGCGATACCTGTCGCGGCCGTTAGCATTGCCATCCTCGGAATTTTGATGGAGCGGATATTTCTGCAGCCGCTCGGGTTCGATCCGCTTCGTCAGGTCCTGCTGACGGTCGGCTTCGCCTTCCTCTTTCAGCAGGCCGCGCTCGATATCTGGACCGGGAACAATTTCGACATCTTTCCGCCCGACGCCCTCACCAACAGCGTCGTCGTCGGGGGGCTCTATCTCCCGCTCTACCGCGTGTTCATGATCGCCGTCGCCCTGGTGATCGGGGTCGGCCTGTGGCTGATCATGGAAAAGACCCGGATGGGCGCGGCGGTGCGCGCCACTGTCGACGACGCCGAGATGGCCCGCGGCGTCGGCATCGACACCGCCAAGATATCAATGCTGATCTTCGGGCTCGGCGCGTTTCTCGCCGCCCTCGGCGGTGTCATCGGCGGCGCCTTTCTCGGCATCTATCCCGGGCTGGATTTCGAGATACTGCCGCTCGCCTTTGCCGTCGTTATCATCGGCGGCATGGGCAGCCTCGGCGGCGCCGCGATCGGGGCGCTGCTCGTCGGCCTCGCCGACAATTTCGGCAAGGCGCTGTTCCCTGAGATCTCTTATTTCACGCTCTATGCGCCGATGGCCTTGATCCTCGCGGTCAAGCCCACCGGCCTGTTCGGGCGGGAGTGAGCGGCCGATGATCACGCTCAGGACCAAGGTCGTTCTGGTTATCGCCGTACTGGCGGCACTCGCGGTCGTGGTTCCCAACACCAACCCGTTTCTGGTCCTCTTGGCGACCCGCGTGCTTGCCTTCTCGATCCTCGTGATGAGTGTCGATCTGCTTCTCGGCTTTACCGGCTTGCCGTCGCTCGGACAGGCCGCCTATCTCGGTGTCGGCGCCTATCTCACTGCAATCCTTGCGACCGGCTACGAGTTCGGCCTGGGCATGGATTTCTGGGTCGTGATCGTCCTCGGCATCCTGTCGGGGGCGGTCCTGGCGGCGATCTTCGGCCTCCTCGCCATCCGCGCCACCGGCGTCTATTTCCTGATGATCACGCTCGCCCTCGGGCAGTGCGTCTGGGGCCTTGCCTACCGCTGGAATTCGCTGACCGGCGGCGACAACGGCATCAACGTGCCGGTCAGGCCGCAATTCGCCGGCATCGACCTTTCTGACGGCATCACGTTTTTCTACTTCGTCTTCGCGCTCTTCGTCGTGTCGCTGCTGGCAATGTTCGTCCTGGTGCGCTCGCCTTTCGGCCGCAGCCTCGTCGGTATTCGCGAGCGCGAGCTGCGCATGCAGATTCTCGGCTACAATACCTGGCTGCATAAATATGTCGCGTTCGTCATCGCCGGTGGCTTTGGCGGACTATCCGGCGTGCTGTGGGCCCACACCGCGGGCATCGTCAGCCCCGAGACCGTCATCCTGACGACCTCCGTCGACGCGTTGCTGATGGCGGTGCTCGGCGGTGCCGGAACCCTCGTCGGCGGCGTCGTTGGCGCGTTTATCGTCTTCGGCCTGCGCGAGTATTTGAGCACGATAGTGCCTTGGTGGCAGTATGTCCTGGGTGCGGTCTATGTTTTGACGATCCTCTACCTGCCGCGGGGCCTGATGGGCATTCCGGCATGGCTTCGCGAAAGGCGGGCGTCGCAAAACCGGAAGGACGAGGCCAAGAGGTTGGCATCCGTGCCGTCCTGAAGACTGACGGACGTGCGCGACAACAAGGGAGTAGGACTATGACAAGCAGACTGGCATTTCGCTCGAGGCTGCTCGGTGGCTGTCTTGCACTCGGCTGGGGCACGGGGGCCGTTGCCGAAGAGTTGCGCATCGGCTTCCTCGCACCGACGACCGGCATCTTTGCCCAGGTCGGCAAGGACATGGTCGACGGCTTCCAGCTCTATCTCGACGAACATGATAACAAGCTCGGCGGTGCCGACGTCACGTTCATCGTCGAAGATACCGTCGGCAAACCCGATACGGCGGTGACCAAGGCAAAGAAGCTGATTCTCCAGGACAAGGTGCAGATGTTCGTCGGCGGGCTTCTCGCCTCGACCGGCTACGCGCTGGCCCCGGTCAGCACCGCCGAGAAAACCGTCTACATCTCGTCGATTGCCGCTGCAGACGATCTCACCCAGCGGCAGCTCGACAAATATCCCTATTTCGTTCGCACCGGCTGGACGAGTTCGCAGCCCAGCCATCCGTTCGGACAGTGGGCCTGCGATCAGGGTTACAAGAAGATCGTCACCATCGGCGCCGACTACGCCTTCGGCTACGAGGTGATCGGAGGGTTCCAGCGGGCCTTCGAGGAATGTGGCGGCCAAATCATCCAGAAAATATGGCCACCGCTCGGCACCAAGGATTTCGGGCCGTACATCCCGACGATCAGCCCGAATGCCGACGCGATCTTCACCCTGATGGTCGGTCCGATGTCGCTGCAGTTCCCCAAGCAGCTGAAGGCATCGGGCAACCAGAAGCCGGTCATCGGCGGCGGTACCAGCTATGACGAGTTCGTTCTGCCGTCGATGGGCGACGAGGTCATCGGCCACGTGTCGGCCCTGCAATACAGCGCCGCCCTCGAGACACCCGAGAACGAGGCGTTCGTCAAGGCCTATCGCGAGAAGTTCGGCAAAGTGCCGTCCTACTACTCGGAGAGCAACTACACGACGGCGCAGATGATCGACCAAGTCATGACCGAGAACAACGGCGTGTTTCCGGGGGCCGAGAAGTTCGTCGAGCAACTGGCCAAGGTCGAGATCGATGCAGTGCGCGGTCCGGTCAAGATGGATAACCGGCGCAACCCCGTTCACAACATCTACATCAAGAAGGTCGAGCGACGGAAGATGTTCGGCTATCCCGATGAGGAACTCTGGAACATCGTCATCAAGGTCGTTCCGGACGTCGGCCAGTTCGGTCAGTTCGAGGAGGAAGTATTCCTGAACACACCGGTCTACAGCCGCGATTTCCCGCCCTGCCAATACTGCGAATAGCCTGTAACCCCGTCGGGGCTCCCATGCGGAGCTCCGACGCCACATCCGCGATCGATGACCGTGAGCAGTGACGCAATCATACCCGGCGAGACCAACGGCGCGAAGCCGGTTCTCGAGCTGAAAGACCTGTCGAAAAGCTTTGGCGGCCTGCATGCAGTCCGTCACGTGACGCTGTCGATCAACGCCGGCGATCGCAAGGCGATCATCGGACCCAACGGTGCCGGTAAGACGACTTTGTTCAATCTCATCACCGGGATATTCCCGGCGACGTCGGGACAGGTGCTGCTGTTCGGCGAGGATGTCACCGCTTGGCCGAGCCATCGCCGCACCAAGCTTGGCATGGCGCGCACGTTTCAGATCACCAGCTTGTTCCCCGGCCTGACGGTGCTCGACAACGTCGTGCTGGCGATAGAAGGCGTCCGTCCGACGAAATTCGTGCTGTGGCGCCTCCAGTCGTCCTATCGCGATGTCTTCGACAAAGCGCACAAGCTCCTGGAGGCAGCGGATTTTCTCGATCGCAAGGATGTCGAAGTCCGCTATCTGTCGCATGGTGAGCAGCGCCAGCTGGAGATCGTCCTTGGTCTTGCCAGCGACCCCAAGGTCTTGCTTCTCGACGAACCTGCTGCCGGCCTATCGTCGGGGGAGTCGGCCGAAATGGCCAAGTTCCTTGCCCGACTCGATCCGCATCTCGCGCTTCTGTTGATCGAGCACGACATGGACGTTGTGTTCGATGTCGCCGAGGAAATCTCTGTTTTGCATTTCGGAGAAGTGCTGGAGACCGGCACCCCGGAACAAATTCACGACAGTCCGAGGGTTCAGGAAATCTACCTGGGGACGGGCTGAGCGATGGCGATACTCGAGGTCCAGGATATCCACACCTACTATGGCGACGCCTATGTGCTTCAAGGGCTGACGCTCTCCCTCGAGCAGGGACAGATTCTCGGCCTGCTCGGGCGCAACGGCGTCGGCAAGACGACGCTGGTCAATTCTATCGTCGGCTTTACGCCGCCGCGGCGCGGCAAGATCTTCTTCAAGGGCAACGATATCACCGAGGTATCCTCCTTCGAGACCGTACGCAGTGGCATGGGCCTGGTGCCGCAAGGTCGTCGTGTGTTTCCGACCCTTTCGGTCGAGGAGAATCTGCTGGTCGCGGAACGGCATGCCGAACGTCACGGCTGGCAGATCGAGCGCGTCTACTCGCTGTTTCCGCGGTTGCGCGAACGCCGCAACCAGCGTGCCAAGACCCTTTCGGGTGGCGAGCAGCAGATGCTGGCGATCGGCCGCGGTCTGATGACCAATCCGGACTGCCTGATCATGGACGAGCCGTCGGAGGGCTTGGCGCCGATCATCATTCAGGGGGTGTGGGAAGCCGTGGCCAAGCTCAAGGATGAGGGCCTGTCGATCTTGCTGGTCGAACAGAATGCCTCCCTTGCCCTCAAGCTCGTCGACTACGTCCACGTCATGAGCAAGGGGCAGGTGGTCTACTCGGCGTTGCCGGGCGACCTTCAGGCCAACCAGGAGATCAAGTCGAGCTATCTCGGGATCTGATCCCGCTTAAAGAACGGGCCGCCGGTTGCCCGGCGGCCCAATGGCGATCGGAACCCCGTCTATTCCGAATCGCCGGCGAAAACGCGCTTGTCGATGATTCCGTGAACGCCCCAATTGCCGTCGACGACCTGGGTAACGCCGAAATCGGTCGCGACCGACATCAGCGAAATTGCCTCATCCTCGCTCAAGCCTTTCGCCGTCATCAGGAAATGACGCATCTTGCGGAACGCGTCGCGCATGGCGTTGTCGATCGATGATTTCGAGTAGATCTCGCTCTGGGCGCTCTCGCCGAGCTCGTCGAGATAATTGGCGTAGCTGAAGCCGTGAACCACCCATTCGCTGTCGGTCTCGAGGAGGGGATAGTCCAGGCCCTCGAGCTGGGTGCCGGCAAGGTCGTCCTTCTTGTGCAGGACGACTTGCAGGATGCCGGTCAGCGACGTTTCGATCGCGGTGCCGGCGAGTTCGGAGTCGCCCTGGGCGGCATGGGGATCGCCGGCGCTGAGCAATGCGCCTTCGACGGCGACCGGGTAGTACATGGTGCCGCCCTTGCCGATCCGCCAATTATCGATATTGCCGCCGAAATATCCCGGCGGGATCGAATCGACGAAGTCGGCCTCGACGGGCGCCACGCCCATCGTGCCGAAATGGGGACGGATCGGAACGCGAACCCCTTCGAGCACCGGCGCGTTCTTCGAGATGGTGCTGTGGTCTACCGGCACGCCGGGATAGTCGATGATTTCGTGGACGACGCCGTCGGGATCGGTCTGGGGCACCCAGCGATAGTTGTAGACGGCTTTGGCCCAGTCTTTGCCGCCCGCCGTATCGATTTCGTAGATGGTGATGACCTCGCGCGGCTTCGGCTCCTCGATCATGTCGTTGTAGTGATAACCCCACCAGGCAGCCGCGTTGCTGCCGAAGGTCTTGCCGCTGTAGTCCGGGTTGCCGGACGGACGCGGACTGACATCGAGGATGCGCACCTCGAGGATGTCGCCGGGTTCGGCGCCGCAGACGTAGATCGGACCGGTGAGCACATGAACGCCAAAGCCTTCGCCGGCACCGCGCCCGTGAATGGAGGCATCCATCGGTCCGGCGCCCCTGCGGTCGACGCCCTTGTCGCCTCTTCCCCATCTGAAGACGCTCTCGGCGCCCGGGTCGCCCTTGACCATACGCTCGGCGTCGTCGTTGGCATGGTGGGTCAGCGTCTCGATCGTCACCAGATCGCCTGAATGGATGACAGCTTGGGGCTCGCGGCCCTTGCTGAAATAGCCCCAATGAACGGTTTCGTTGTTGGCCGGGACGAAATGATGCGCCGGCGCCTCGGGCATGGAAGGGCAATCGGCGGCTTGTGCCAGCGCGCTTGTCGTTGCGGCGGTGACCGCACCAAGCGCGGCAAGCGTTGTCGTTGTGAGTGCAAGCTTGGGGTCAATTCTCATTGAGCGATTCTTTCCTGGTGACGCGGCTGGTTCTTGCCCGCTGCGATGAGCAAACGTTGTGCCACGCGTTGTCAGCTCGGCTAAGCTAATGAGAAATATGAGAGAATCTGGACCTGTCTGCGCCGAGCCCGCAAGGCCGTGATCCACGGCGTTGCCCGATAAGTGTGCCTCGTCACGTCTTCTGATCGATTCTTGAGCGGGGCCGGGAGCCGGGCCGCTTCGGTTGAATTCGAGAACGGTGTTGCTAACATCCGCGCGCCGCAGGATTGGTCATTGAGCCGGGCGGCCGGCCAAAGATGCGTCGTGTGAAGGCGCCGGATAAGGAAAGACAAAACATGCCGAGCGATAGCGGGTCTCAATTGGACGGCGAAATCCACGAAGTCAAAGGCGCCCTCGAAGTATTGTTCACCCTTCGCGAGGAGTTCGCGCAATGGGTTGAGGAGGCCCAGGACGCGTCCAAGCAGGAAGCGCTTGAGAACGTCCTTGCCCATATCGAAGCGCTGGAAAGCGAGTACCGCATTCGGGAGGAGAAGCTGAAGCAAGCGTAAGGCGCGGCCTGATCCATGCTGTCCACGATTGCGCTGCCGCTCGTCCTGACCTTCTGGATTTGAACGTTTTTCCGCAGTGGAGCGCGATCAGAGCTTACCGCCGCTGGCGACCACGGCCTCATATGCCGCTTGCAGCCGTTCGCCGACGGACGGACCGCGGCGCTTGCGGCGCGGCTTCCTGCCGAGATGGATCTCGCGCAGTTCGTCCATGAACTCCGCCCACAGCTTCGGTCCGCCCTCTCCGAGGAGCTTGGCGCGGATGCCGAGTTCCTCGCTGACTGGAAGGAATTTCAAGCCCCAAGCCGACAATTGCGCCAGTGTCGGCAGGAGCGCGATGCCCTTTTCGGTGAGGCTGTAGATCGCCTTCTGCTTGTGACTGGGATCGTCGGCCCGTGTAACGATTCCCTGCTCGGTCAGTCGCTTGAGCCGGTCGGCAAGAATGTTGGATGCAATGCCTTCCTCGGACCGGGTGAGCAGTTCGCGGAAATGCCGGCGGTTGCCGAAGATGATGTCGCGGATGACCAGCAACGACCACTTGTCGCCGATCACCTCTAGCGTGAGATTGATCGGGCAGCCCGATCTGTGTTCGCCGTTCATCCCGTCAGCCCCGAAAAAGACGCTTGCATTGTGGCACCGATAATCCTAATCTGCAACCAGTTGCATATTGAAAGCACAATTCGCATTAGGCGGAGGCGATCTCATGAAGAAGACCTATCACGGCAGCTGTCATTGCCAGGCCGTTCGATTTGAATGCGAACTCGATCTGGACGATGGGACCAGCCGATGCAATTGCTCGGTCTGCACGAAGGCGCGCTTCTGGAAAACCGTCGTCAAGGCCGACGCCGTGCGGATCGTTGGCGGAGAGGAGGAGCTGACCGAATACCGATTCGGCGGCAACAACATCCGTCATCTGTTCTGCAGGACTTGTGGGATCAAGCCCTTCGGTCGCGGCCATCTCGACGAGCTCGGCGACTTCGTTGCCGTCAATCTGGCCTGCCTCGACGATGCTACCGACGAAGAGCTGGCAGCGGCACCGGTCCGGTACGAGGACGGTCGCCACAATAACTGGAACGAAACACCGGCGGAAGTCCGATGCCTGTGAGACGGAGAGCGACGCAATGCGTAAACTGATCCTGTGGGACATGGTGACACTGAACGGCCTGTTCGAGGGGCCGGACCATGACATCAGCTGGTTCGTCTTCGAGGACGAACTGGAGAACTACATTCGCGAAACGCAGGCTGCTGCCGACACGCTCCTTTTCGGCAGGGTCACCTATGAGATGATGGCGACCTATTGGCCGTCGGCCGAGGGCTGGATCGCCGATTTCATGAACGGTGTGGAGAAAGTCGTCTTCTCGCGGACGCTGTCGAAGGCGGAATGGAATAACACGAGGTTGGTCAAGGACGACGTCGCCGGCAAGGTCGCCAAACTGAAGAAGGCTTCCGGCAACGACATCTTTGTTTTCGGCAGTGCTGATTTCTCCGCGACGCTGATCAAAGAGGGGCTTGTCGATGAATACCGTATCGGCATCAATCCCGTCGTCCTCGGCAGGGGCGTGCCGTTGTTCAAGGAGGGGATGGATCGAGTCGATCTTACGCTTCTGGAGGCTCGGCCGCTCAAATCCGGCGTCGTCATCCTGCACTACGCACCGGCGGGGAAATAAATCGCCGGGGTGGAACCAACCGGATGGACCAAGGAGGAGTCCGATGAATTCCCGAAGCAAGGCCGACACCGTCCGCAGGGTCTTTGCCGCCTATATCTCGAAGGATCGGCAACTCGTCGAGAAGGCGCTCGCCGACGACTTCATCTTCACCAGCCCCTATGACAACGCGATCGACAGGACCGAATATTTCGAGCGCTGCTGGCCGAACAACGAAAGAATGCGTTCGGCGACCGTCGAGAAGACCTTCGAGCAGGGCGAGGAAGTGGCTGTGCTTTATCGGGTGGTCACCAACGAGGGAAAGGAGTTTCGAAATATGGAACTCCACAGGTTCCACGGCGATCGTATCAGTCGTGTCGATGTCTATTTCGGCGCGACCTACAAGGACGGCGCCTTCGTGAGACAGCAATAGTATGTCCCTGAAACTCTATTTTCATCCACTTGCGTCTTTCTGTTGGAAGGCGCTGATCGCTCTCTACGAGAACGACACGCCCTTCGAGCCGGTCTTGGTCGATTTGATGGACGACGCTTCGGCCGGCGCGTTCCGCAAGGTCTGGCCGATGGGCAAGTTCCCGGTGCTGCGCGACGATGAGCGGGACTGCACAGTGGCGGAATCGACCACCGTGGTCGAATACCTCGACGCGCACTATCCCGGGCCGACCCGCTTCGTGCCTGGGGATACGGACGGCGGGTGGCGGACACGGATGTGGGACCGCGTCTTCGACAACTATATCCAGCATCCGATGCAAAAGGTCGTAGGCGACAGGCTGCGCCCGGAGGGCAAGACGGACCCCTTCGGCGTCGAGCAGGCGAGGCAAGAGCTTCGCGAAATCTATCCCTTGATCGAGCGGAAGCTTGGCGGAAGGACCTGGCTGATGGGTGAGGCGTTCACGCTCGCCGACTGCGCGGCGGCGGCGGCCCTCTTCTATGCCGATACCGTCGTCCCGTTTGCCGCCACCGATAATCGCCTCTCGGCCTATCTCGACCGCCTGATGGCGCGCCCGGCCTTCGCCCGCGTGCTCAGGGAGGCGGAACCCTATTTCCCCATGTTTCCTGTGGAGACGAAGCCGCGCATCGCAAGACCGGGCCCTTAGCGATCCGGCAGGCCATGGGGTCCTGCCGCCGCATCGAATGCTGAATTGTCTTCGGCGCTGCGGCGAACTAGTAAGGAGCGGCGTAGAACGACAACAAAAACCGCGGCGAGGCGCCCCCTTGAGACATCCGACAGGACCGGATCCTCGCCCGACCATCCGGAGCGCGGGCGCATGCTGACCAGCCAATTCGTCGCCAAATTCCTTCGAGCCCGCGGCGTCGACCGCATATTCGGTACGCCGGGCAGCGACACCATCGACCTCATCCAGGCTTTTGCCGGGGAAGGCGTCGAATACGTCCTTACCCATCACGAGAATACCGCCGCCTACATGGCTGCCGCCTATGGTGAGTTGCGGGGCGTGCCCGGCGTCGTCCTGGTGACCAAGGGGCCCGGCATCACCAACCTGGCCTCCGGCATCGCCGCCGCCCATTTCGACCGGCGGCCGGTTATCGTCATTTCGGCGATCATCAGCCCCGACATTCTCGAGAAAAATCCTCATCAGGAGGTGCCGCTGGTCGCTTTCGGCAGTCTGATCGCCAAGTTGTCGAAAGAGATGACCCACGAAAACGCGACCGAGCTCTTGCCGCAAGCCTACCGCATGGCGATCTCTCCGCGACCGGGGGCCGTCTATGTGCCGGTCTCGCCGCGCGAGTCCAAGGCCGAACTGACGACGCCCGACGCCGAAGCCGAGGCGATCATCGCCGCCGACGTCGTCGCCGAGCCGGCGCCGGTCCCCGACATCGCGCCGGCTGCCGCGCTCGTGCGCAAGGCGAGGAAGCCCGTTGCCGTGGTCGGTGTCGGTGTGATCGGTACCGGCACCTCGGCCGAAACCGTTGCCGCGCTCGAGGCGCTGTCGATGCCGGCCTGCGTCACCTTGCAGGCGGTCGGACAGGTGCCCAACGACCATCCGCTTTACATCGGCATGTACGGTTGGTTCGGCCCTCCGGTCACCAAAATGCTCGACGAGGCCGACCTCATCGTCACCATCGGTCTCGACGGCTGGGACATTGTCCGGCCTTATCGCGCCAACGTGCCGATCGTCAGCCTCGATTGCGTCGACGCCAACGACCGCACCTTCCAGCCGGTCACGGTCGGCCTGGTTGGCGACCTCGGTGCCATGCTCAAGGCTCTGGCGCGCGAAGGGCAGGGTGAGCGTGACTGGGGGGAGGCCGAAGCCAGGGCCTGTTACGCCCGCATCTGCGACTACGAGCTGGGGGTCAACCCCGAGCACAAGGATAGCGACGGCATCGCGCCGCAGCAGGTCTTTCGCGAGCTTCGCAAGCTGGTGCCGCGCGATGCCATCATCACCGCCGACGCCGGAGCGCACAAATCGCTGGCCTCGCAGGCCTGGGAAGCATACGGACCGCGAAGCTACATCGTCTCCAACGGCCTGTCGCCGATGGGCTTCGCCCTCGGCGCCGCCATGGGCGCCAAGCTCGCCGAGCCCCATCGTACCGTCGTGACCTTCGTCGGCGACGGTGGCTTCCTGATGTATGCCGGCGACCTCGCCACCTGGTCCCGACTTGGTCTGCCGATGATCCAGATCGTCATGGTCGATCATGCGCTGACCCAGGTGAAGTCGCGGCAGGAGCAGTCCGGCTTCGGCACAGAAGCGACCAGCTTCCAACCCATCGACTACTCGGCCGTTGCCCGTTCGCTCGGCGTCGAGGCGGTGCGCGCCGATACTGTCGAAAGCTTCCGCGCCGCCGTCAAGCAGGCGCTCGCCGCCAACCGGCCGTTCACCATCGAGACCATGCTCGACGCCGCCGAATACGGGCGGATGCCGAGCCGTCCCTGATACGTGCGTGTTTTCGATTTTGTCGACAGTTCGACAAAAAACCTGGGCCAGGTCTCGACGCCATTTGATCGGATTCTTGGACTGAAAAGGAGCGATGCCGCGCCATGGCACGACCGGTCGTTCTGTTAAACAGGGCCGAGTTCTATCCTCCAGGTTGGATCGAGAAACACTGGCCGACGCTGTCTCGCAGAGCCGAAATCCGGTTGTCCGCGCATGAAGGCGAGCCGGAGTATTTCGACGAGGTGGCCGCCGCGGACGTTCTCTTTGCTCGTACCCCAAGCGGTGTCGATTGCCAGACATTGGCGGCAGGAGAGAAGCTGCGCGGTGTCGTGGCCGCGACCGTCGGCTACGACAAGATCGATGTCGCGGCGGCGAGCGAGATGGGCATCGTCGTCGCCAATTCGCCCGGCAATACCGATACCATGGCGGAAGCGACGATCCTGCTGGTGCTTGCCCTTGCCAAGCAGCTACCGCTCTGGCTCGACGCAGCACGCAACGGCACGCGCGTCGCGTCGTCGGTGGTTGGCACGGAGATCCTCGGCAAGACCATCGGCATCGTCGGCTTCGGGCGCATCGGTCGGGCAACGGCCGAGCGGGCGAAGGCTCTCGGCATGAATGTTCTTGCCTATGGTCCGCGCCTCGCCCGGTCGGATCTGGCAGAAGTCGTCAGCCTCGATGATCTTTTGCGGCGATCGGACTACGTTTCGCTTCACGCCGTGCTGACGTCCGAAACCCGGCGCATGGTCGACGGTGCTGGGTTCGCTTTGATGAAGCCCACGTCCTTCATCGTTAACACCGCGCGTGGCGAACTGGTCGATGAGGCGGCATTGATCGACGCATTACGCGCCGGGCGGATTGCCGGTGCCGGGCTCGACGTCTTCGAAGTCGAACCGCCGGCGACGGATAATCCGCTGCTGTCGATGCCCAATGTCATTGCGACGCCGCACCGCGTCGGCCACTCGGCCGAAGCGCGCCTCCGCTGTGCTCGCCTCGCGGAGCAAAGCATTCTCGCGCTGCTCGACGGCAGACTGCCGGAATTCACCGTCAATCCGGACATCAGATGGCGCGGCGCTGGATCCGCGGCCGAATGAACCGACCACTCTTCTCCGAGTATCCGGCGATATTGTAGACCTGCGGGTGTTGTCCTATAGCCGAAGGGTCGATCCTGGCTCGCCCGCCGAGAGACCAACAAGAAGAAAGAGGGGAAGAACGCCATGCCTCCGTCACCCGAAAAGCAGCGCGAAATGCTCCGTCTGATGCAGACGATCCGCCGGTTCGAGGAGCGCGCCTCGGACGATTTCCACGCCGGAGGCATCTACGGCGTCGTCCACTGCTACATCGGCGAGGAGGCGATCGCGGTCGGCGTCTGTTCGGCGCTCGAGCGTGACGACAAGATCATCTCGACCCATCGCGGCCATGGCCATTGCATCGCCAAGGGCGCCGACCTGAACCGCATGATGGCCGAGCTTTACGGACGCGAGACCGGCTATTGCAAGGGCAAGGGCGGCTCGATGCACATCGCCGATTTCGGTATCGGCATGCTCGGCGCCAACGGCATCGTTGCCGGCGGCATTCCCATCGTCACCGGCGCTGGCCTGGCGGCGCAGCTCGACGGCAAGGGCAGGGTCGCGGTCTCCTTCTTCGGCGACGGCGCCTCCAACGCCGGTCCATTCCACGAGTCGATCAACATTGCGGCAGCGTGGAAGCTGCCGATGATCTATGTCTGCGAGAACAATCAGTGGGCGGCGCAGACGCCATCGTCGAGCACCCTTGCCCTGCCGGATGTCGCCTCGCGCGCCGCCGCCTACGGCATTCCCGGCGTCATCGTCGACGGCAACGACGTCATCGCCGTCTACGAGGCTGCGGTCGAGGCGGTCGCCCGCGCCCGCGCCGGCGACGGACCGACCTTGATCGAGTGCAAGACCTATCGCTGGCGCAAGCACACCGAACGGCCGGAGCAGGGCGACCGCCGCCCGGTCGAGGAAGTCGAGAGCTGGAAAGAGCAGGATCCGATCCCGCGCTTCATCGAATATATCCGCAGTCATCAGGGCCAGCTGTCGGAAGACGAATGGCAGCAGATGGACCGGGAGGTCCTCGCCACGATCGAGGCGTCGGTAGACTTCGCCAAGGCCAGTCCGTTTCCGGCGCCCGAGGCGGCGCTCGAAGACGTTTTTGCGGACTGAGGCGGGAGCGGACCATGCCGAAAATAACCTATGCCAAGGCCGCCGCCGATGCCGTTGCCGAGGAAATGCGCGCCGATCCCAAGGTCTTCCATCTGTCGACCGACGCGCCGCAGCCGCTGTTGAAGGAATTCGGTCCCTCGCGCGTGCGCGAGACGCCGATCACCGAGTCGGCCCTGACCGGCATCGCCATCGGCGCCGCCGGGTCGGGCTACCGGCCGATCTTCCACTGGGGCATCGTCACCTTCGCCTTCGTCGCCATGGACCAGATTGTCAACCAGGCCTCGAAGATCCACTACATGTTCGGTGGTCAGGCGAAGTTTCCGATCCTGTTCCGGGCGATGGTCGGCGGCGGCGGCAATCGTGCCGCCCAGCATTCGCAAAGCCCCTATTCGATGTACATGAACCTTGCCGGGCTCAAGATTATCCTGCCGTCGACGCCCTACGACATCAAAGGCCTGCTCAAGAGCGCGATCCGCGACAACAATCCGGTGATCTCGTTCGAATCCTCGCGGCTTTCGAGCCTCGAGGGCGAGGTTCCGGAGGACGACTACACGGTTCCGATCGGCAAGGCCGACATCAAGCGCGAAGGCAGCGACGTCACCGTGGTGGCGCTCGCGTGGCTGGTCCACGAGGCGCTCGCCGCAGCGGAGGAGCTCGCCAGGGAAGGGATATCGGTCGAGGTCGTCGACCCGCGCACCCTGGTGCCGATGGACAAGGACACGATCCGCGCCTCGGTGCGAAAGACCGGCCGGCTGGTGGTCGCCGACGAGGCGACGCCGACGGCGAGCGCCGCTGCGGAGATTTCGGCGCTGGTGACCGAGGACCCCGAGACTTTCGCCAGGCTGCAGGCGCCGGTCATCCGGGTCTGCGCGCTCGAAACGCCGATCCCCTACGCGCCGGTCCTCGAGAACCACGTTTTCCCCGACCGCCACCGGATCATCGCCGCCGTGCGTCAGGTTGTTGGGGGTTAGAGCCCTTCCACCCCGACTGACGTCATGGCCGTGCTTGTCATGCTTGTCACGGCCATCCACGTCTTTTTTAGCGCTGCATTCGCGTGGATGACCGGGACTTCGCCCACGGCTGTCCGGCACGGTTCGTGCTTGAATGGGTGCACGGCATTGATTCTACTTGGGTTCCAGAGGTTTGCGAATCACTGGACACGAGAAAGGATCAAAGCCGTGCAGCACCAGAATATC
>Ga0075327_1000118_pt1 | contig 19179 bp, 23 predicted proteins | sample MayberrySE_Catta_2_FD_120056 | JGI IMG/M metagenome (GOLD analysis project Ga0075327, IMG submission 120056) | Natural and restored wetland microbial communities from the San Francisco Bay, California, USA, that impact long-term carbon... | ecosystem: Environmental > Terrestrial > Soil >...
CACCCGAAGTCGATCCCGTTCGAGGCCGACAACGTCTACGACAGCGACTATGTGGCCAGTGAGCCGCGCGTCCCGCGCAGCCTGACGGTCGTCGGCGCCGGCGTTATCGGCATCGAGTATGCGACCATCTACTCGGCCCTTGATGTACCGGTGACCATCGTCGAGCCGCGCAGGAACTTCCTCGAGTTCATCGATCGCGAGATCATCGAGGAATTCGTTCACGATCTGAGAACGCGCGGCATCCAATTCCGACTGGGGGGCGCGGGTCGAGAGCGTCGAAATCGACGCGCAGGGCTGGACCGTCAGCCTCCTTTCCGACGGGCGGCGGGTTCGCAGCGAAATGCTGCTCTACAGCGCCGGTCGAGGCGTGCGGGCTCACGCCCGACGATCGCGGCCGTGTGACCGTCGATCCGATGACGTTCCAGACCGACGTGGCCCACATCTATGCGGCCGGCGACGTCATCGGATTTCCAAGCCTCGCATCGACCTCCATGGGGCAGGGGCGCATCGCCGCTTGTCATGCGTTCGGCGCGCCCGTGCCGCGGGCGCCCAAGTTTTTTCCCTACGGCATCTATGCCGTGCCCGAGATATCGACGGTCGGTCTCGACGAAGAACGGGCACGCGAACAGGGTCTCGCCTACGAAGTCGGGATCGCCCGCTTCCGCGAGACGTCACGCGGCCACATCATGGGTTTGGAGTCCGGAATGATGAAAATGCTGTTCGGGCTCGCCGATCGCAAGCTGCTCGGCGTCCACATCGTCGGCGAGGGCGCGACAGAACTGATCCATATCGGCCAGGCGGTTCTCAACCTCGGCGGCACGCTCGATTATTTCGTCGAGAACACCTTCAACTACCCGACGCTCGCTGAAGCCTACAAGGTCGCTGCACTCGACGCCTTCAATCGCATGCCGGCGACGATGACGTCGGCGCCGGAAGTGTAGTTGTGCGATCTCACGAACCACAGCCATCTCGCGTCACCCGGGCCAGATAATCGTCCAGGGTGCGGCCGCGCTCGCGCGGATAGCGATCGTCCTGGAGCGTCACGCCTTCGGCCCGGTCGACGCGAAAGGTGCGGAAATCCGCGCGAAGCTCGCACCAGGCGGCGAGGGTCCAGACTTTGCCCCAGAAGTGCAGCGCCAGCGGCCACACCGTGCGGTCGGTGCGGCTGCCGTCGACATCGCAGTAGCCGAAATGGGTCCGGCGGCGCTGGTCGATCGCCTTGGCGAGGAGGTCGAGGTTGCTTCGCTCGGAATCGCCGACGTCGAAGCCGGTGGCGAAGATCGGTACACGCTCGGCGGCAAGCATGCGCTCTTGCGGCACCACCGCACCGATCTTGATCAGCGCCTCGGCGGCAGCGTCCGACAGCTCACGCCCGGCCCACGCCTTGACCATGCGGGCGCCGACGATCAACGCCTCGATCTCGGACGGCAGGAACATCAGCGGCGGCAGGTGATAGCCGGGCCGCAACAGGTAGCCGGCGCCCGCGGCGCCGTCGATCGGCACGCCCGACGCCTGCAGGTCGCCGACATCCCGGTATATGGTCCGGACCGAGACCTCGAGCCGCTCGGCGAGCGCCTTCGCGGTAACCAGACGGTTGCCGCGAAGGCTCTGGATGATCTCGAACAGGCGGTCGGCCCGACGCATTGCCTCAGCGGCCGAACAGGCCGATCGAATTCCCGTCGGGATCGCGGCAGTAGGCGAAACGGCCCGGCGGGATCGTGATGATCTCGCTCGTCACTTCGCCACCGTTCTTCTTGACGCGCTCCAGCGCCGCCTCGAGCGGATCGGGGCTGGCCAGATGCACGGTGTTGCCGTCGCCGGAAGCGGCCGGCTTGCCGGGGTAGAGATGGCCGGCGACGCCGTTCTCCGCGGCCGGAAAGATCGCCATCGGATTGGGGCCGCTGGTTTCATCCTTGAGTTCGGTATCGAGAATTGCTCCATAGAACGCCTTGGCGCGGTTCATGTCGGTAACCGGAATTTCAAACCACACGGCGGCGTTTACGGGGATCGACTTCGTCATGGCATCGTCTCCTTGCTGTCTGGGACGCGACGACTTTCCCACACCCCTACTGCCAGCCTTCTGTCAGCAGAGGGTCGCCTTATTCCGTGACCGGGACGGTATAGTTGAGCGGCAAGCGGCCGCCGTCGGCGTAGATGGTCTGGCCGGTGACGTAGCTGGCGTCGTCGGAGGCGAGAAACGCGGCGATGCCGGCGACCTCTGCCGGCTCGCCGATCCTGCCGAGCGGCGTGCGCGACAGGATCCGGCTCCTGGCTTCGGGGTTGTCGACGACCGACTCGAGCAACTCGGTCATGATCGAACCGGGGCCGATGCCGTTGACGCGGATACCGTAGGGCGCCAGCGACAGGGCCATCACCTTGGTCAACTGATTGATGCCGCCCTTCGACACCGTGTAGGGGACCTGATTGGCGATCGCCAACACGGCGTTGACCGACGAGACGTTGATGATGGTCCCCGGAGGCCCGCCGTTTTCGATCCGGTCGACCATGTGACGGGCGACGGCCTGGCCGGTAAGGAAATAGCCGGTCAGGTTCACGTTCATCACCCGCTCAAAGTCCTCAGGATCGAGGTCGAGAAAGTCGGCACCGACAACGATGCCGGCGTTGTTGACCAGAACGTCGATAGCGCCAAAGGCGTCGACCGTTTCGGCAATCAGGTTCCTGACATCGAGCCGCTCGCTGACGTCGCAGGCGATGAACCGAATCTGGCCGTGGGCGGCAAGCTCGCGCTCGACGATGCTTCCGGCCTCCTCGTCGATATCGGCCAGGACAACACGCGCCCCTTCCTCCAGAAACCGTTGCACGATGGCGCGGCCGATGCCCCGGGCGCCGCCGGTCACGATGGCAGTCTTGTTGTCGAGAGGCACCGGTCTTCTCCGTTGTTTGGCACGATGCGGGCGAATTGCGGCGCGAACGCCGCAGGGCGCGTCTATTGTCCTCTCCTTTTTCGCGCCTGCAAGGGCGCCGCCGCGCCAATTGCCACCAAAGGCGGGAAACGGCTACGCTCGCCCGCCATGTCCGTGGCTTGTGAGCCTGCGCCGGCAGCCCCACGGCGCGGACCGATGCCTCGCCGTTCCAGGAATTCCGCCGCACTCCGATGATCACCGATCCCTGGTTCTACGCTGCCGCCATTCCGGCCATGATCCTCCTCGGGCTCGGCAAGGCCGGTTTCTCCTCGATCGGCGTTCTCATCGTGCCGCTGATGTCGCTGACGCTGTCGCCGATCCGGGTGGTCGGCATCGTTCTGCCGATCCTGCTGATCAGCGACCTCGTGGCGCTGGCCTCGTATCGACGCAGCTTCGACAGCGGCCTCCTCAAAGTGATGATTCCCGGGGCCGTGATCGGTGCCGGGGCCGGCTGGATTACCGCAGCGGCGGCAGGCGAGGACCTGATCCGCATTCTGGTCGGCGCGCTTTCGATCCAGGTCGCCTGGCTCTACTGGCATCGGCGGCGCACCTATGTGCCGCCGCAAGAGCCGTCGCTGGTCAAGGGGTTGTTCTTCAGCGCCGCCAGCAGCTTCACCAGCTTCGTCACGCACGCCGGCGCGGCACCGTTCCAGATGTATGTCGCCCCACTGCGGCTGCCGCCGCCGATCTACGCCGGAACCGCGGTGTTCTTCTTCGCCGCTGCCAACTACCTCAAGGTCGCTCCGTACTTCTTCCTCGGCCAGTTTTCCTCTGCCAACCTGCTGACCGCAGCAGTATTGATGCCGATCGCAGTCCCGGCCACGGTCTTCGGCGTTTGGCTGATCCGGCGCGTCGACACCGCACGTTTCTACGACGTCATCCATGTCCTGATCCTGGCGGTCGGCTTCTTCCTGATCTGGCAGGGCACCGCCGGGCTGATCGGGTGATTGCCGACGTCGCGAGTGCGGTGGATTTGAAGCTCGTTACATACATTTCCGTCTGCTCACAAACGAACTTCAAAATCCAAAACCACACTGGATTCATCAGCTTGTTAGTATCGTTACGATTCCGAAGTTCGTTCTGAGCATGCTAATAGGTCTGACGAACTTCGGAATCGGGACACTGGAATCGAGCTTTAGTGGTCGAAGGAACACAGCGGGCGCACCACCATGAAGCCATCGGCCTACGACCGCGATCTCGACCGCAATCCGGCTAATTTCCGGCCCCTGACGCCCCTGTCGTTCCTGGCGCGGTCGGCGACGGTGTCTCCCGACCGCACGGCGGTTATCGACGGCGGCCGACGCTTCACCTATCGGGACTTTTACGCGCGCTGCCGCCGGCTCGCCTCAGCGCTCGCCGCCCGCGGTATCGGCAGGGGCGCCACCGTCTCGGCGATGCTCGCCAACACCCCGCCGATGATCGAAGCACACTACGGCGTGCCGATGGCCAGCGCGGTGCTTCATTCGATCAACACCCGCCTCGACGCCGGTATCATCGCCTTCATGCTCGACCACGCCGAGACCAGGGTGCTGATCTTCGATCGCGAGTTCTCACCGACCATCGGCGCCGCGCTCGCTCGCGCGCAGGCCCGGCCGCTCCTCATCGTCTATGACGAGCCCGGGCTGGAGCAGGCAAACGAGACGCCCGACGCGATCGGCTACGAGGATTTCATCGCCGGCGGCGATCCCGACTACGCCTGGTCGATGCCCGACGACGAATGGGACGCGATCTCGCTCAACTACACCTCGGGCACCACCGGCAATCCCAAGGGGGTCGTCTATCACCATCGTGGGGCCTTTCTCATCGCCGAGAGCAACGTGCTCGCTTGCGACATGCCGAAGCACGCGGTCTATCTGTGGACCCTGCCGATGTTCCACTGCAACGGCTGGGGCTTTCCATGGACGATCTCGGTGATTGCCGGCACGCACGTTTGTCTGCGCTCGCTCCGTCAGAAAGCGCTGTGGGACGCACTGGCCGACCACGGGGTCACCCATATGTGCGGCGCGCCGATCGTCATGTCGACCATTCTGGCGACGCCCGAGGCAGACAAGCGCCGGCCCGACCGCCGGGTCGAGTTCTTCACCGGCGGCGCGCCGCCGCCGGAGGCCGTGCTCGCCGCCATGGAAGAGAACGGCTTCAACGTCACCCATCTCTACGGCCTGACCGAAACCTACGGGCCGGCGACCGTCAACGAATGGCGAGTCGAATGGGACGCACTCGACCTGGGCGACCGCGCCCGTCTCAAGGCGCGCCAGGGCGTCAACAACGTCGCCCTCGACGGGATCGCCGTCATCGACCCCGACACCATGCAAACGGCGGCGGCGGACGGCCAGACCATGGGCGAAGTGATGATGCGCGGCAACAGCATCATGAAGGGTTATCTGAAGAATCCGGAGGCGACCGCGGCGGCGTTCGCCGGCGGCTGGTTTCATTCGGGCGACCTCGGCGTCATGCACGGCGACGGCTATATCCAGCTCAAGGACCGGTCTAAGGACATCATCATCTCCGGCGGCGAGAACATTTCCTCGATCGAGATCGAGGACGCGCTCTACAAGCATCCGGCGGTGGCGCTCGCCGCCGTCGTCGCCAAGCCCGACGAGAAGTGGGGCGAATGCCCGTGTGCCTTCGTCGAGCTGCGCAACGGCAAGGACGCCAGCGAGACCGAGTTGATCGCCTGGTGCCGCGATCACCTCGCCGGGTTCAAGGTTCCCCGCCGCGTCGTCTTCGCGGAACTGCCGAAGACGTCGACCGGCAAGATCCAGAAGTTCATGTTGAGGGAGACGGCAAAAGCGCTCTGAAGACGGGCTGGGCGGCAGGCGGCACCAATCTCAAGCAAAAAATGGAAACGCCGCGAACTGGGCCGCGGCGCTTCCTCGAAAACTCTATGGCTATCGGCGGGGTCAGTGGACCTCGACGCTCTTCAGCCGTTCGATTTCGTCCTTCAACAGCAACTTGCGACGTTTGAGCTCACCGAGCGCCAGCGAATCGGTGCTGGGATGGTTGAGCGCTTCCTCGATTTCGAGTTCGAGGGCATGGTGGCGGCGCTCAAGCTCGGAAAGATGCGTCTCGACTGTCATGAACGGGACCTCCGCTGTCTGATCGCAGGACATACGAAGTGTGACACGGAACCGTCACACTGTCGAACAAACCGAGGGAAATTGTGCGCTGCAACATGCAGATTTCCACCAATTTCCCTTCTGATCAATTTGTGAAGGCGAGACGGAATTTCAATGCGTGGAAGCAACTTGACGATCATCGAGGAATGAAGGTTTAGGCTGCCGCCAGCAACGTGATATTGTTGAGGTGGTGAGGGCGGCCCGAGGGTCTGCCCGGGATTTTCAGCCGTTAGGACGGCAATGGCGCCTGACAGTCGCACGCCGGACGAGAACGAGGAGGAACTCAGGCGCGAGCTTCTCCAATTGAGGCAGGAGCATCGCGACCTCGACGCCGCGATCGCAGCAATGATCGAAACCGGCGCCTCGGATACGATTCGCATCCAACGGCTCAAGAAGCGCAAGCTGGGGCTCAAGGACCGGATTGCGGCTATCGAGGACCGCCTCTTACCCGATATCATCGCCTGAGCGCACTCGGTCGGGCTGCCCGAAGCCGAGTTCCTTGCAGCGCGAGCTTCCGCCACTATAATCCGCGCCTTCCACTAGTGTCCCCGATTCCGAAGTTCGTCAGACTTCTCCGCATGCTCCGAACGAACTTCGGAATCGTAAGGACACTAGAAAACCTGAGATTCTCGTGTGGTTTTGGTTCTGAAGTTCGCCAACGAGCCTGCTGTAAACGATTTAGCGAACTTCAGAACCACCACACTCGCCGGAGCCAGCACTTCCCGATGGTGGAACAGCCACCCCCAGTCGCCATTCTCATGGGCAGCCAGTCTGACTGGGCAACTCTCAGGCACGCAGCCGAAACGCTCGACGCACTCGGCGTCGCCCATGACGACCGCATCGTATCCGCCCACCGTACGCCCGACCGGCTCGTCACCTTCGCCAAGGGCGCCCGCCGCGCCGGCTACAAGGTCATCATAGCCGGCGCCGGCGGTGCCGCGCATTTGCCCGGCATGTGCGCCGCGATGACCCCTTTGCCGGTTCTTGGCGTCCCGATCGAATCGAAAGCGCTTGGCGGCCGGGATAGCCTGTTGTCGATCGTGCAGATGCCGGCCGGCATACCGGTGGGAACGCTTGCCATCGGACGCTCCGGCGCGATCAACGCCGCCCTTCTCGCCGTCGCGATCCTGGCACTCGAGGACGGCGACATCGCCGGCCGCCTGGACAGCTGGCGCACGAGCCAGTCGGCCAGTGTCGACGAACGCCCGAGCGACGATGAGTGACGCGCCGATTGTCCACCCGGGCATGACTGTTGGAATTCTCGGGGGCGGTCAGCTGGGCCGAATGCTGGCGCTCGCCGCAGCCGAACTCGGGCTTCCTTGCCACATCTTCTGTCCGGATGCCGACAGTCCGGCCTTCGACGTCGCCGCCCGGCGCACGATCGCCCCTTACGATGACGAGGCCGCACTTTCTACCTTCGCCGGATCGGTTTCGGTGGTCACCTTCGAGTTCGAGAACGTGCCGGCCGCGACCGCCGATTTCCTGGCGGCACGGGTGCCGGTGTTCCCCAACCCGAAAGCGCTCGCGGTTGCCCAGGACCGGATAGCCGAGAAGCGGCTGATGGATGAACTCGGCGTCGCAGTGGCCCCTTATATGGAAGTCGATACCCTCCCCGCCATCTACTCGGCGTTGGCCAAGACCGGGCGGCCGGCGGTGCTCAAGACCCGCCGCTTCGGCTACGACGGCAAGGGCCAGACGATCATCCGCGTCGGCGACGACCCGGTGGCGGCGTGGCGCATGGTCGGCGAACAACCGTCGATCCTCGAGGCCCTGGTGCCGTTCGACAAGGAGGTCTCGGTTGTACTGGCGCGCGGCCGCGACGGCACCGTGCGCACCTACGATCTCGTCGAGAACGAGCATCACGCCGGCATTCTCAGGCAAACGATCGCACCGGCAACGGTGACCGCCGAGATTGCCACCGCGGCCTCTGAGATCGGTAGCAAGATCGCAAGGATGCTCGACTTCGTCGGGGTTCTCGCGGTCGAGATGTTCCTAGTCGAGGACGGCGGAGCGCCGCGACTGATGGTCAACGAAATCGCCCCTCGCGTTCACAACTCCGGTCACTGGACCCAGGACGGCTGCCTCGTGTCCCAGTTCGAACAGCATATCCGCGCCATCACCGGTTGGCCGCTCGGCGACCCGACCCGCCATTCGGATGTCGTGATGACCAATCTGATCGGCGACGAGGCAACCGCCTGGAGGATGCTCGCCGCCGAGCCGGGCGCCCGGCTTCATCTCTACGGCAAGGCCGAGACGCGTCCCGGCCGCAAGATGGGTCACGTCAACCGGATCAGCGGCCCGGCCGCAAATCCGCGTCAGTCGTAACGAGTCGGCGCAAGGATTTTGACAGGCAGCCGGGGATTCTGATAAAGGGACCATCAAACATGAGGCGGTTCGCGGGTCGCGCGGCAGCGCAATGTCGGGTTCCGCCTGTACGTCGTTTCCGCATTTGAACAGGATGAAATCGCGTGCAGGTACTCGTTCGCGACAACAATGTCGATCAGGCGCTGAAGGCCCTCAAGAAGAAGATGCAGCGCGAGGGCTTGTTCCGGGAAATGAAGCTCCGGAATCACTATGAGAAGCCCTCCGAAAGGCGGGCTCGCGAGAAGGCCGAGGCAGTGCGCCGAGCCCGCAAGCTCGCCCGCAAGCGCGCCCAGCGCGAGGGGCTCCTCGGCGGCAGCTCGAGCCGGGCGTCACGCTGACTCGCCTTCAAATCGCCGACATTCGTCAGTTGCGTGAGTTGCATGGCATTCGGCGTATCCGGTTTTTTGTTCGCGCACAGCGACCGGGTGCGGTAGGACAACTCACCATGCCGGAGGAGGCGATTCGCCCCTTTCCTCCGGAAGCGACGGCAAAGTGATGGCAAGAACCGAGACCGGCCCAGGATCGCTGCGAAGGACGATTCCGTTGGTAGTTGTGCTGGCGGTTGCGGTGGCCGGCTGCACGAGTTCGCGGTCCTCCAACCCGACCGCCGAGATCGATCCATCGCCCGCGTCACAGGCAAACATCTCTTCGCTGACCGCGGTGGTCAAACAAAATCCGAGCGACGCCAGCGGCTACAATGTGCGCGGCACCGCCTACGGCAAGGCCGGTAAGCTCAACGAGGCGCTGGCCGACTTCGACACGGCGATCAAGATCAATCCGTCATTTTACCAAGCCTACGCCAACCGTGCCCTGGTTTATCGGCGCAAAGGCAAGGATGACCTCGCCTTCGCCGACTACAATCGCGCCCTGCAGATCAATCCGAACTACGACACCGCCTATGTCGGGCGCGGCAACATCTACCGCCAGCGCGGCCGCTACAACGAGGCGCTGGTCGACTACAATCGCGCCATCGAGCTCGATTCACCCGATCCGCGCGCCTACCACAATCGTGGCCTCGTCTATCAGGCAATGGGCCAGAACTCGCAGGCGATCACCGACTTCACCACGGCGATCTCGCGCGCACCGACGGCGATCGAACCTTACAACGCCCGCGGCCTTTCCTACCTGTCGATGTCCGACTACAAGGCCGCTCTCGACGACTTCAACGAGGTCGTCAAGCGCAACCGCAACTCCTATGAGGGTTGGACCGGCCAGGGCCTCGCGCTCGAAAAGCTGGGCGAATACCAGAAGGCCTACGCCGCCTTCTCTCGTGCCGCCAGCCTCAATCCGAAATACAAGCCCGCCAAGGACGGCATGAACCGGCTCGCCGAGTACCGCGACCAGCCGCCTGTCAACCAAGGCTGAGCGGCGGCCTCGCGCGCCGCAATCCTACAACGCCTTGACGATCCCTTCGGTCATCTTCTTGGCGTCGCCGAGCAGCATCATCGTGTTGTCGCGGTAGAATAGCGGGTTGTCGATGCCGGCGTAGCCCGAGGCGAGCGAGCGCTTGACGAACATCACCGTGCCCGCCTTCCAAACCTCCAGCACGGGCATGCCGTAGATCGGCGAGGACGGATCGTCCTCCGCTGCCGGGTTGGTGACGTCGTTGGCGCCGATGACGTAGGCGACATCGGCCTGGGCGAACTCCGAGTTGATGTCCTCGAGCTCGAAAACCTCGTCGTAGGGAACATTGGCCTCGGCCAGAAGCACGTTCATGTGGCCAGGCATGCGGCCGGCGACGGGGTGGATGGCATATTTGACGTCAACCCCCTCTCCTTTCAGCTCATCGGCCATCTCGCGCAGGGCATGCTGGGCCTGGGCGACCGCCATGCCGTACCCCGGCACCACGATTACCTTGGAGGCGTTCTTCATGATGAAGGCGGCGTCTTCGGCCGACCCGAGCTTGACCGGCCGCTGCTCCTCGTCGACGCCAGCGGCAGCCACCTCGCCGCCGAAGCCGCCGAGGATGACCGAGATGAAGGAGCGGTTCATGCCCCGGCACATGATGTAGGAAAGAATCGCGCCGGAGGAGCCGACCAGCGCCCCGGTGATGATCAGGGCGGTGTTTCCCAGCGTGAAGCCGATGCCGGCAGCCGCCCAACCCGAGTAAGAGTTCAGCATCGAGATGACCACCGGCATGTCGGCGCCGCCGATCGGGATGATGATGAGGACGCCGATGGCGAGGGCCGTCAGGGCAATCAGCCAGAACAGGAAGTGGCTCTCGGTGCCGACGAAAACAGCGACGAGCACGACAAGGAGAACGCCGAGCCCGGCATTGACCAGATGGCGCATCGGCAGAAGGATCGGCTTGCCCGACATGCGGCCGTCGAGCTTGAGAAACGCGATCACCGAGCCGGTAAACGTGATTGCGCCGATCGCCGCACCGATCGACATCTCGACCAGACTGGAACCGTGAATGGCGCCTGGCGAACCGATGCCGAAGGCGGTCGGCGCATTGAGGGCCGCCGCCGCGACCAGGACCGCCGCCAATCCGACCAGAGAATGGAACGCGGCGACCAGCTGCGGCATCGCCGTCATCGGAATACGCCGGGCGATCACCGCGCCGATACCGCCGCCAATCGCCAAGCCGACGACTATCAGCCAAAAACCGCCCCATCCCGGCGCTGACGACATCAGCGTCGTGACGATCGCCAACACCATTCCGGCAATGCCGAGGTAGTTTCCGCGCCGCGAGGTCTCCGGGTGCGAAAGGCCGCGGAGCGCCATAATGAACAGGACGCCGGAAACGAGATAGAGAAGCGCCGTCAGATTGGCGTTGAGCATCCGGCTCTCCTACTTCGTCTTCTTGCGATACATGGCGAGCATGCGCTGGGTGACGAGAAACCCGCCGAAGATGTTGACCGCAGCGAGCACCAACGCCAGGAACCCGAGCGTCTTCGCCCAGCCCGTGCCGGCCTCGGCGACGGCACTTGCGCCCACGCCGACGGCGAGCAGCGCGCCGACCACGATCACGCTTGAGATCGCGTTGGTGACCGACATCAACGGCGTATGCAGCGCCGGCGTCACCGACCAGACGACGTAGTAGCCGACAAAGATCGCCAGTACGAAAATCGACAGGCGGAAGACGAAGGCATCGATCGCACCGCCGGTGGCGGCGTGGGCGATATTGGCGACAGCGTCCGCCGCCTCATAAGCGTAGCCCTGCGCGGCGATCGCGGCATCGTGGGCGACGTCGGCCGATTGTTTGGCGGCGTCGGCGGCGGTCTGGGCGGCAGCGGCAGCTTCTTCCGGGGACATCACGCGGCTCCCTTGTCGGCAAAGGCAGGATGGACGACGGCACCGTCGCGCGTCAGGTTGGTCGAGGTAACGAGCTCGTCATCCCAGTCCACCGCGACCTCCTTCTTGTCCTTGTCGATCATCGTCTCGACGAAGGCGAAGAGATTGCGCGAATAAAGCGCCGACGCACTGGCGGCGATACGGCCGGGCACGTTGAGATGGCCGACGATCTTGACCTCGCCGGCTTCCACGACCTTACCCGCCTCGGCGCCTTCGACATTGCCGCCGCGCTCGACCGCGAGGTCGACGACCACCGACCCCGGCCGCATCGAGGCGATCATCTCCTTCGAGACGAGACGCGGGGCGGGCCGCCCGGGAATCAGTGCCGTAGTGATAACGATATCCTGCTTCTTGATATGCTCGGCGACGAGCTCGGCCTGCTTGGCCTGATACTCGGCCGACATCGGCTTGGCATATCCGGCGGCGGTCTCTGCCTGCTTGAACTCCTCGTCCTCGACGGCGATGAATTTCGCGCCGAGCGATTCCACCTGCTCCTTTGCCGCCGGCCTGACGTCGGTAGCGGTGACCGAGCCGCCAAGGCGGCGGGCGGTAGCGATTGCCTGCAAACCGGCGACGCCGGCTCCCATGACGAAGATGCGTGCCGCCGGCACCGTGCCGGCCGCCGTCATCATCATCGGCAGGGCGCGGTCATATTCCTCGGCCGCATCGATGACCGCCTGATAGCCGGCGAGGTTGGCCTGGCTCGACAGGACGTCCATGACTTGCGCGCGGGTAATCCGCGGCAAGAACTCCATTGCAAAGGCGGTGATGCCGGCCTCGGCCATCGCCTTTACCGCCCCCTCGTTTCCATAGGGGTCCATCGTCGCGACAACCAGGGCGCCGCCCCTGTAGTGCTTGAGATCGGCCTCGGCAGGGCGGCGGACGAGAAGGACGATGTCGGCGTCTTTGAGCGTGGCCGCGGCGGTCTTGAGCACCTTGGCACCGGCCGCCTCATACTCGCCATCGACGATCCGCGCGCCCTGTCCGGCGCCTGCCTGGACAACACATTCGGCGCCCAGAGCAACGAACTTTTTTATGGTCTCGGGAGTTGCGGCGACGCGAGTCTCGATCTTGTCGGCTTCCGCCGGCACTGCGATCTTCATGATCGTTCCCTAACTGGGCCCGCCGCCGACAGCGCCCGGACACGGCGAACCCGGCGGAAACGTCCGGCTTTTCCGGGCGGCCCAACCAAAATCAAAGCAAGAACGTTGCCATGAGCACGAGAATGACGACAACGCTGATCGTGCCCCATTTCACCAAGCCGATGAAAAATTCGTAGGTCCGCTCGTGCTCGGCATAGTCGTTGCCATCCGCAGTCCCGATTTCGGCGGCGCCATGCTCGGCCATTCTTCGATCCCTTCAGCCTCGGAAAGACCGGCGTCTTATAACAACTCAGGCGGAACGGCAATTACCCGCTGCGTCGCAGCAACGGGGTTCGAAACGGCGGGAGAACGAAATAGTTCATGACGACGCCCGTCCGGCGTTAAGGACGGCGAGACCGGAGGCTTCGAGCGCCTTCTTCTGCCGGCGGGCAAGGCGGCCCATGCTGAAGTCGGCGATGGTTTCCTCGAACAGGCGATGGAAATTCATTTCTGCCCTGAGATGCAGCATGACCGAGCCGAGACCGATGGCGGCACGGTCCATGAGGACGAACTCACGCGGGACCTTGACCGCTGCCTCGGGCTTCAGCCGCTGCTTCACCTCCCACACCTCGCGGCGCCCGTAGGTGTGGGGCGCGACCCCGTCGGCGATAGTGCGGACACGGTCGTCGAGCAATGGCGCGTAGATGAAGCGGGCCCAGATGTTGAGCGCATCAATCGTTGCCTCGGTCAGGCCGTTAAAGCCCCACCCGCGATAGGCCTCGACAATCCGCTCGCGATCGTCGGCCTTCAGGCCTTCATAGAGATCGACCACCCCATTGACGAAGGCCGGCGGAAAAACCCGGATGCAGCCGAAATCGAGGAGATTGATGCCGGACGGATCGCCGCCTTCTTCGCAGACGGTGTAGTTGCCGAGGTGCGGATCGCCATGGATGACGCCGAAATGCGAGAACGGGAACCACCAGGCGCGAAACATCGCCTTGGCGATGACGTTGCGGCTGTCGAGATCGTGATCGCGAAATGCGAGCAGGGACCGGCCGTCGAGCCAGGTCATGGTGAGAAGCCGGTGCGTCGACAGATCGGGCAGGATCTCGGGCACGCGCACCAACGCCTCATCCTTCAGCATCAGCCGATAGAGCGCCGCATGTGCCGCCTCGCGCTCGTAGTCGAGCTCCTCGCGAAGCCGCTCGGTCAACTCCTCTGCAATCTCGCTGGTATCGATCTCGGGACTGAACCGCCGCTGCAGTCTCAGGATCAGTCCCAGCTGGCCGAGGTCGGCTTCGACCGCCGACTGCATATCCGGGTATTGTAGCTTGACCGCCAGCGCGCGCCCGTCGTGTCCGACCGCTTTATGGACCTGACCGAGTGACGCGGCCGCCGCCGGGGCGCGGTCGAAAGATTTGAAGCGCTTCTCCCAGTCGGCACCAAGTTCCGCCATCATCCGCCGCTTGACGAAAGCCGGCCCCATCGGTGGCGCCGACGCCTGAAGCTTTTGCAGTTCACTTGCAAATTCGGGCGGCAGCAGATCGGGGACCGTCGCCAGCAACTGGGCAAGCTTCATCAGCGGACCTTTGAGGCCGCCCAGTGCCGCGGTGAGGTCGGCGGCGTTGCGGGCATCGGCGAAATCGCGCCCGAACAGGCGGGCGCCGGCTGCGCGCGCCGCCACTCCGCCGACATTGGCGCCGACGCGGGCGTAGCGGGAAAGGCGGCCGGAAAGGCGATTCTGCTCGCTGTCGGACGATCGTGCCATTGCGCCTATTTAGGCCCGCCCGGCCCTACCACAAAGATGAACTTCTGCGGCCGGACGCCGCGAGGAGGCCGTGACCCGCAGATCACCCCGACCGTTCGAATCTCGAGCCTAGCTCTCTGGCAAGACGTCGCCCGACTTCTCCCGGGTACCGGCACCACGGGCGCGCCATAGCCCCTCGAGGAAGATGAAGAGGACGGCGATCAACAGCCCGGTTCCGACCCATTGCGACAATACGAAACCGAGCGACTTGTCCTCGAAGACGATCATGGCGCGGCGGAAGTTCTCGTCAGCCAGAGGCGCCAGGATAACGCCGAGGACCATCGGTGCCGTCGGGAAATGAAACCGATTGAGCACATAGCCGATGACGCCGAAGGCAAACATCACCCAAATATCGAACATGCTCAGGCGGACGGCATAGGCGCCGATGACGCAGATCGGGATGATCAGTGGCAACAGCAACCCACGCGGCAGGCTGAAAAGCTTCACGCAAGGTTTGATCAGGGCGATGGCCATGCCGTACATGAGGAAGTTGGCGACCACCAGCGCCGCATAGATGAAGTAGATCAGCCCGGGATGGTCGATCTCGATGGTCGGCCCGACGACCACGTTCTTCAGTGCGAGCGCCGCCAACAGTGCCGCCGCCGGCGCGTTCCCGGGAATCCCGAGCGCCAGCGTCGGCAGCATCGAACCGCCGATATTGGCATTGTTGGCAACCTCGGCGCAGACGATCGCCTCATAGCTCCCCTTGCCCCACTTCTTCTTCTCTTCCGGCTTCGCTCGACGCCGACCAATATCGTAGGCTAGGAAGGACGCGACGTTGGCGCCGGCGCCGGGGATGGCGCCGATGATTGTGCCGAGGATGCCGGAGCGGAAGGCCGCCGCCGCGTGGCGCGCCAGCTTGGTGAAAGACGGGATGACCCGACCAACCTCGCTCGGGATCTTGTAATGCATCTTTTGCGGCAGGACCCGGAAGATCTCGGTCATGCCGAACAAGCCGATGAGAACGGCAATGTAGTTGATGCCGTCGTAAAGCTCGGGAATACCGAAGGTGAAACGCGGTATGCCGTGGATCTTGTCGAGGCCGACCAGCGCGACCAGGATGCCGATCCACCCCGTGATCCAACCCTTCAGCGGCAGGCTGCCGGCGGCCATCGAGCCGCAGATCGAAATTCCGATCATCGCCAGGAGAAACATCTCCCAGGAGCGGAAATTCAGGGCGAAGGTGAGGATCAGCGGGATGAACCCGACCAGCAGGACGATGCCGACCCAATTGCCGATGAACGAGGCGGCGATCGCCATGCCAAGCGCCTGACCACCCTCGCCGCGCAGGGCCAACTGATGACCCTCGATCATGGTCGGCACTGCGTCGGGGGTGCCGGGGATGTTGAGCATGACGGCGGAGATGGCACCGCCGAACACGCTGCCGGTATAGACGCCGAGCATGAACGACAGCGCCGTATTCTGCTCCATGCCGGCCGACAGGCCAATGAGAAGCGCCATTGCCATGGTCGTCGACAGGCCCGGCATCGCCCCCCAGACGATGCCGAGCGAGACGCCGGCCAGCGTTACGACAAGCAGATAGGGCGTCAGCGCCTGGAGGATGGCGTCCCAGATCATCGGGTCAAAGGCCGGGCAGTGGCACGACGAAGACGTAGCGGAAGACCGCGGCAAGGGCGGTCACCCACACCGTCGACACTGCCAGGCACGGCCAAAGCCGCGGCTGCCAGAAGATCGTCAGTATGACGGTGACAGCGACGATGGTCAGCACTTCGAAGGAGCCATACGAAAGCCGGTAACCGGCGACAGTGGCCGAGTAATCGAAACTGACGAACTGGAGGGACAGGATATAGGCTCCGACCAGCGCCATCAGCAACGGCACCCGGCCCGGCATCGTCTCTTCCTGGGTGCTCTCGGCGGTGTCGCCGGCCCGTTGCCGCCTGATCGCCAGCCAGGCCAGTCCCAGCGCCATCAGGCACATCGTCGCCGCGGTCAGGAACGGCAGCAGCCCCGGCGCCGTCGACAAATTGCCGGGCGTCTCCAGCCGCACCGACTCGACCATGATCCAGATCGAAAGGAGGATGAGGACCGCCGACGCAAGCAGATCCTGGCGCGGCGACGCAAATCCCGCATTTTCGTCCTCACCGGCGAATGAATGCTTTTCCTCGGCCATCAGCCAACACCAGAAATGGAAGAGGCGCAGAGAATGCGCCCCTTCCGCTGTCTACCGAACCGGACGGAGTCTACGAGCTCGGCGGCTCATACCCCTCTGGCGGCCACCAGCTGTCGAACGCCCCCGGGCTCGGCAGTCCCAGTTCCTCGGCGGTTTTGACATCGCCGGCGATCTGATCCTTGAACTTGTTGAAGGTATCGGCAGTCACCGTCTCAAGCTGTGCCGCCTTCTTGTCGGCATCCGCACCGGTGACGATGTCGAGCTGGAAGAACTTCGATTGCATCATCTCCTTGAAGCTGTCCGACTGCGCGGCAGCGACGAAGGCCTCGCGAATCTCTTTGAGGATTTCCGGCGGCGTGTCACGCTTGACAATGAAGTTGTAGGTGCCACCGATCGGCAGGAACGGCTTGATGTCGGGCAGGAAGTTCCCGACTGTCGGCCAGACAATCTTGCCGTCCTCGAGCACGATATCCTCGGTGCCGGTCTGCTGCAGTGGCCTCAACTCGCCGGCCCTCACCAGATCGATCTGCTCGTGGACGCCGCCGCCGGCAACATCCACTTCGCCCTGGAGACCGGCGAGCGTCGCCGGCTTGCCGCCATCGTAGGGCACAAATTTGAGCTCGATGCCGGCAAAGGACGAAACGATCAGGGCAACTTCGTGCCACAAGCCGCCAGTGCCCGAGGTCGAAATCGATACCTTGCCCGGCTCGGCCTTAGCCGCCTTGACGACATCCTCAAACGTCTGGAAGGGCGAATCCGGCCGCACCGACCACGACGCCAGCGACACTGCTGCCTGCATGAACTCCCAGTCCTGCCAGGGCACGTGGTCGGCGTCGATATGGCCCATGACCCTGACGAACTTGTTAAAGTTGGAACCGCCTAGGATGGTGTAGCCATCCGACGGCTGGTCGAAAACATACTGTGTCGCGATCGCGCCGACTGCGCCGGTTTTATTGATGACGTTAGTCTGCCAGCCCTTGGACTTGGCCATTTCGTCGGCGATCTTGCGCATGATGGTGTCGGTGCCGCCGCCGGAGGCAAACATCACCACCACAGTTATCGGTTTTTCCGGATAGCCCTGGGCGTACGCTCCCGGGATCGTGACCGTCATCGCCGCTAGGCCCGCGCCTGAATGGGCCAGGAACGACCGGCGGTTCATTCCCGCCAGCCGGTGTTTTCTCTCAGTCATGCTTTCCTCCCTTAGCAATCCCTAAAACGCGGCCGGGCCGGAAGGCCCTGACGCAATTCAAGGCTTTGATCGATTCTCCCGCACAAGCGACCGTAGCGACACGCTTCTGCGTAGCGCACGGACCTTCGGAAATGCTGCATCTATCTAAAAATGAACATGAACCGGATCGCAAGTCAAAAGCGCCGCCAGCGACGGCCGCGAACCGTGCGATATCGGGGAAAATAGCGAGACACCCGTGGATTGGCGTTCCAGTCGGTGTGCGCGTCGCTAGCGGAACAAGCCGCGGGCGAAGGCGAACAGGCCGACGATAATCACAGCGGCAGCCAAGACGACGAACAGCACCATCATCACCGCCGCTCCAACCACCGCGCCGAGAGTTTTCCAGAATCCGATCTGCGCGATCAGAATCACGAGCAGGATGAAGAACAGAATGGGCATCAAATGTTTCCGCAATGGAGCCAATTGGATCGACGAAGCGATGGACCGACGCCGTTACGCAAGGTGCTAAGGTAAACGGTCCCTGATCCAGCGCGTCAATCCTTGCTCGTCAATCTCGCCAGCGGCGAGGTCACGAATGATCACGACTGCCTCGGCCTCATCAGCCACGAAGTCAATCTCGTTAAGCCCAAGAAAGGTGACAATTGCCAAAAGCGCTGCGCGTTTGTTTCCATCGACAAATGGATGGTTCCGCGCGATGCCAAACCCATACGCCGCCGCGAGCGCGGCCACGTCGGCATGGTCATAGGCCCAACGGTTGCGTGCACGAGCGAGTGCGGACTCCAGTGCGCCCGGATCTCGAACCCCGGCCGGACCTCCGAAGGTTCGCAACTGGCTTTCATGTATGGCGAGCACGAGGTCAAGCGGCAGCCAGACCGGCTCATTCATTTCGCGAGTTCGGCGAGCGCATTTCGGTAGGTCTTCATCGCCTTCTCAGCGATCTCCATGCCCTTGTCGAAAACCGGGTCGGTGCGGCGAAGCTGAAGACTGCCGTCTGCCATTTCGGTAACGGTAACCCAGTCGCCTTGGGCAAAACTCAACCGAGCCAGAAGCTCCTTCGGCAGAATAAGCCCCGTCGAATTCCCTATCTTCTTGACTTCGAGCTTCATTGCAAACTCCAGAATCGCAATTGTTGTACATTTCGTATAACAGCGTTATACAGGATGTACAACGATGGCTTGGCTTGAGGGCCAGACACCGCTACGCGGATACCGCCTCCAGTTCCCCGATCAGCCGCTCGATCACGTCCAGTCCCTTCTGCCAGAAGGTCGG
>Ga0075327_1000119_pt1 | contig 19123 bp, 23 predicted proteins | sample MayberrySE_Catta_2_FD_120056 | JGI IMG/M metagenome (GOLD analysis project Ga0075327, IMG submission 120056) | Natural and restored wetland microbial communities from the San Francisco Bay, California, USA, that impact long-term carbon... | ecosystem: Environmental > Terrestrial > Soil >...
CCGGCAGAGCCCCGCAGTGGTCCACGTGCGCGTGCGTGAGCACCACCGCATGAACGCTCTCGGGCCGCACGGGGAAGGGCTCCCAGTTGCGGAGCCGATTCGCCTTCCTGCCCTGGAACAGCCCGCACTCGACGAGCACGCGAGCGCGCGGCGTCGTGACGAGGAAGCGGCTGCCCGTGACCGTGCCGGCGGCGCCGAGGAAGCGGAGGGTCGGGGCGGGCATCAGAAGCCGAACCGGTAGACGTGGGGATGCGCCCGCGCGTACTCGAGCGCGAAGCCGAGTTGGTCGCGGCTCTGCGCGTGCACCTCGAAGAGCGGCTCGCCGCGCGCGACCACGCTGTCGACGCCGCGCAGGATGCAGAGGCCGGCGGCCGGATTCGCGGGCGCGCCGGCGAGCTTCGCGATGCTGTTCACCTCGAAGCAGTCGATCTCGCGCACGCGGCCGTCCCGGCTCGACGCCACCTCGGCGCGGAACGGCGCCGGCGGCGGCAGCTCGCAGCGGCCCTGCGCCAGGGCGATCTCCTCGAACTTCGCGAGGGCGGCGCCCGAGTCGAGCGCCTTCTGCGCGGCGCGGTAGCCGCCCGCGTCGCCCACCGCACCCGTGCACTCGAGGAGCCGCGCGGCGAGGTAGAGGCTCTTCTCGCGCAGCTCCACGGGGGCGCCGGGCTCGCGCCGCAGGACCGCGAGCACGTCGAGCGCCTCGAGCCGCGGGCCGACGCCCCGCCCGATCGGCGCGTGCGCCTCTGTGAGCACCACCTCGATGCGGAGCGCGATCGCCTGCGCCACCTCCCGGAAGCGCGCCGCGAGCGCGTCGCCCCGCTCGCGCGAGCGCACCTTCGCGGTGGGCCCGACCGGGATGTCGATCAGCGCGTGGGTGGCGCCCGCCGTCTTCTTCTTCGAGAGGATCGACGCGATCATCTGGCCCTCGGTGTCGATGCCCATGGGCCGCTCGACCGTGATCAGCACGTCGTCGGCCGGCGCCAGGTCGAGCGCGCCGCCCCACGCGATGCAAGCCCCCGTGCGTCCGACGACCTCGCGGATCCGCTCCGGCGACAGCGCCACCTCGGCGAGCACCGCCATCGTGTCCGCCGTACCCGACGGGCTCGTGATCGCGCGCGACGAGGTCTTCGGCACGGTGAGGCCGAGCGCCGCGAGGATCGGCACCACGACGAGCGTGGTGCGGTTGCCCGGGATGCCGCCGATGCAGTGCTTGTCGGCCACCACCGCGGCGTCGAACTCGAGGCGCGAGCCGCACGCGATCATCGCCTCGGTGAACGCGATCAGCTCCCCCGTGTCGAGATGGCGCAGCGCGCAGGCCAGCACGAACATCGAGAGCTCGGGCTTCGCGTAGCGGCGCGCGCAGACGTCCGCGAGGATCGCGTCGAAGTCGGCGCGCGAGAGCCGCTCGCCGCGGAGCTTGCCGCGCACGCGCTCGACGCTCTCGGGCGCGCGCGTGTGAGTGGCCTCGACGGGCGTCCCCTCCGCGTGCCCGAAATCGCGGAACGCCGCCTCGGAGAGACCGATCTCGTCGGGTGCGAGACCGCCATCGAGGCAGAAGTTGAGGACGCCGCTCACCTCGGCGTCGTCGCCGCCGTCCGCACGCCGCGCGATCACGCGCACGCGGTCGAGCGGCTTGAAGCCGAGTGCCCCGGCCTCGACGGCGCTCTCCGCGATGAAGATCACGTGCTCGGAGAGCGTGTCGATGCCCATGCGGCGCAGGCGGAACATCAGCCCTCTTCCCCGGCGAGCGCCGCCGCGAGGAGCGCGGCGACGCCGATCCGGTTGGTCGGATGCGGGATCGTATCGGTCGAGACGACGCGCGCGATGCCCGCCTCCGCCAGCGCCGGGAGCGAGCCCGCCGCGAAGACGGCGTGCACGACGAGCGCCTCGACCGCCGGAACGCCCGTCCTTCGGAGCGCGCGCGCCGCGGCCGCGAGCGTCGCGCCGGTGCTCGCGATGTCGTCGACGAGCACGGCGCGCGTCACGCCGGCCGGGAGCGCGGGGAGCGAGAGCTCGACCTCCGCGTCGCTGCGTCGCCGCTTGCGCCCGATCGAGAAGGCGAGCCCGGCCTCCGCCGCGACGTGCCGCAGCCAGGCCTCCGACTCCTCGTCCGGGCCGACCAGCAGCGCGCCGGCGGCGTGCTCGCGCAGCCACTGCGCGAGCGCGGGCGCGGCCGGTAGGGACGCGGCACGGCACGGGAACACCTCCTCGAGCTTCTCGATGCGATGGAGATGCGCCTCGACGGTGAGCACGCGGTCGAAGGCGCTCCCGAGGAGCGCCCCCACCACGCGCTGCGAGATCGGCTCGCCCGGCGCGAAGACGCGGTCCTGGCGCATGTAGGCGAGGTACGGAGCGACGAGCGTGAGCGGGCCCGCCCCCGCGCGGCGCAGCGCATCCGCCGCGAGCAGCAGCTCGACGAGCTTCGCGTTCGGGTCGTCGAGCGAGCGCACCACGATCGCGGGCGCGCCCGGCGTCGCGCGGACGCGCACCCCGCTCTCCCAGTCGGGGAAGTGGTGCAGCGCGATCCGCTCGACGGGCCGCCCGAGCGCGCCGCCGAGCTTGCGCGCGAAGACGAGCGAGTCCGGGAAGGCGTGCACCTCCGAGTTCGTGGCCACGCGCCTAGATGGGTCCCGTGGCCCGTTCTCCTCGCACGGCGCGGCGGAGCGCCTGGAGCACGTCCTCGCGCGCGATCATGCCGACCACCGCGCCGTCCTCGACGACGGGCAGGCTCTTCGTACGGAGCCGCACCAGCGTCTCGAGGACGCGCGTCAGAGGCGTGCGCGGCGTGACCGTGGTGAGGTCGCTGACCATCACCTCCCGCACCGGCCGCGCCATGATCTCCGCGTAGGGCGGGAACATGTGCTTGTCGTCGAAGCGGAACGCGCGCAGCAGGTCCAGCTTCGTGACGATGCCGAGCAGCTCCTTCGCCGGGCCGACCACGGGAAGCGCATTGAAGTCGCGCTCGTCGAGCAGCGCCTCGGCTTCGGCGAGCGAGGCCTCGGGGGCGATCGTCACGGGGTCGCGCGTCATCGCGTCGAGCACGCGGTAGTCGAGGAACTCGTACATGGGGGACGCTCAGAGCCGCTTGCGCAGGTGCTCGTAGCCCTCGCGCAGCTCCTCGGCGAGCAGGCGGGCCGCGGCGCGCACGTCCTGGCCGTCCTCGCGCAGCCCCTCGCGCGCGGACTTCAGACGGCCCTCGAGGTGGTGCCAGCGCCGCTCGAGCTCCTGCCAGCGATCGCGAAGCTCGGCCTGGCCGAGCTTCGCCTGCACCCGCAGCTCGTCGCGCAGCTCGCGCAGGCGCTCCATCTCCTCGGCCATGAATCCCTTGTCCGCGGCCATGGTTCCTCCAACGCTGTCCGCTCCGGGCTACGCACGAACCGTGCCGCACCGAACCACGCGCACCGCGGCTGCCGCGCGGCCTCCCCGGGGCATCGCACCCCATCCGAGGCAGCACGCCGCACAGGTGGGGACGTTGGTTGAAAAGGTAAAGAAGTAGCCCTCCGAATGATTTGACCTTTTCAACCAACGTCCCCCTCCAGGGGTGGGCACGCGGGTTGCAGCCGGCTCGGGGTGGGAGGAAACCCCGTGGCGCTGACGGCCGGCGATCTGATGACGAAGTCCGTGGTGTCCGTCGGGCCCGACACGTCGCTCCTCGACGTCTACCGCCTGTTCGTGGGCGAGCAGATCCACGGCGCACCGGTGGTGGACGAGGAGGAGCGCGTGATCGGCGTGATCAGCAGCAGCGACCTGCTGCGCGCCGTCGAGGAGGAGCGCGACACGGCCGTCGCGTCGAGCGAGTACCTGCGCGAGCTGCTCGAGTTCTCCGGCCCCGACTGGGGGCGCGGCCTCACGGACTTCCAGGACCGGCTCACGCAGCTCACCGCGGCCGACGTGATGACGGCGGGCGCGGTCACCGTGCGGCGCGACACGCCGATCAGCGAGGTGGCGCGCGTGCTCCGCGAGCGCGGCATCCACCGCGCCTGGGTCGAACAGGACGGGCGCCTGTCGGGCGTGATCTCGACCTTCGACCTGCTGCCCCTGGTCGAGCAGACGGCCTGAGCCGGGCTCGGGGGGCTCGCGTGGCGGGGGTCGTCCAGAGGCCGGGGCGTACGCCGCCGAACCTCGTCGACTACGCGGCGGAGTGCGCGCGCTTCTCCTGGCAGGACGCGCTGCGCGCGTGCCGGAGCTGAACGGCCACTACGTGGATGGCCGCTTCGTCCCGGGCGCGGGCGTGCACCTCGGGGTCGCGATCGCGGTGCGCGGGGGCGGGCTCCTCGCGCCCGCGCTCCTCGACGTCGACGAGAAGCCGCTCGCCACGCTGATGGAAGAGCTCCGCGATCTCGTGGCGCGCGCGCGCCGCGCGCGCCTGCGCGGCGCCGAGACGACCGCCGCCACCTGCACGGTCACGAGCCTCGGCGACCTCGGCGTCGACCGCGTGTTCGGCGTGATCCACCCGCCGCAGGTCGCGCTCGTCGGCTTCGGCGCGGTGCGCGAGCGGCCCTGGGCGGAGGGCGGGCTGCTCGGCGTGCGTCCCGTGGTGAGCGCGACGCTCGCGGCCGACCACCGCGTGAGCGACGGCCTGCGCGGCGCGCGCCTGCTGACGGCCCTCGCGCAGGCGCTCGCCGCGCCGGAGCAGCTGTGACCGCGCCGAGCGAAGCGAAGCTGCGCGAGCTCGTGCTCGAGGCGCTGCGCCAGGTCGCGCCCGAGGCGGATCTCGCGCAGCTCGACCCGTCCGCCGATCTCCGCGAGGAGCTCGAGATCGACTCGATGGACGTGCTGAACCTCGCGATCGCGATCCACGAGCGCACCGGCGTCGAGATCCCCGAGGCCGACTACGCCGAGCTCCGCTCCCTCGCGGACGGCGTCGCCTACCTCCGCCGGCGGATGGGGGGCGGGGCCGGACTTTAGATTCTCAGATCTTCAGATTCCGGGAACCGTTCGAAAGCGTCCGGCGAGCCGCGAATCCGAGAATCTGAAGTCCGGCCCCGAGTCTCCCCCGAGGCTACAGATAGAGTCCCTGGCCCGGCTTGGTGAGCGCCTCGGGGCGCTGGATGCGCTGGGCGAGCGCCTCCTGGTGCGTGGCGCCGCCGAACATCTGCTTGAGCCGGTCGTCCCACTGGTCCGCCGTCGAGGCGACGACGTCGATCGTGAAGCGCAGCTCCTCGTCCGTGAACTGGTCGCCGAGGAGCGTCTCGTCGAACCAGATCGAGTGGTGCTCCGCGTCGAGCGCAAAGCGCCCGAACATGAGCCCGAAGTTGAGGCGCGCGAGGAACAGGCCGAGCTCGGGCGTCACGGCCACGCCGATGTTCGTGATCGCGAAGATCCGCACGACCACCGGACCGCCCGGCGCCACGCGGGGCGCCACCACGACGTGGACGTCGCGGATCGGCAGCACGTAGTCGCCGTCGGGGTCCTTCTCGACGCGCCGGCCGGCCACCGCCTCCACCACCTTCTCGATGCGCTCGCGCGCCACCGCGAGCTTCTGGCGCGCCAGGTGCTCGGCCTTGTGGCTACCGTGCGCCACGTCGAGCTTCGCGTCGGGCTTCTCGCCGAAGACCTCGGCGAGCACGCGCTGCACGAGGTCCACCGCGGCCGCCGCGTCCTCCGCCTCGCAAACCCACGGCCGGGTCGAATCGGCGGGGTCCTCGCTCGCGAAGCCGCGCTCGCGCAGCGCGCTCCGGACCGGGACCGGGAGCTCCGGCAGGACGGGCGGGCGCCCCGGCACGCGCACCTCGAGGCGCGTGTCCTCTCGGCGCGTCACCTCCACCAGGTGGAGCGGCGTCGCGGCGGGGCTCGCGGCCACGAAGTCGAAGGGCTCGAGCGCCTCCACTTCCGCGAGCAGGAAGGCGCGCGCGGCGGCGGGATCGGTCATACGGCCTCCGAGGTGGCAGCCGGGTCACGGTAGCCGCGTCGTCGGCCCGCGGCGATCGGCCTCAGCCCGGGCGGGCGAGGAGCGCGAGGAAGTCGCCCTCGGTGACGATGCCGGCGAGCGCGTCACCCGCGACGACGGGCAGGCAGCCGATCTGGTGCTTCCGGAGCAGCGCCGCGGCCTCCGCGAGCGAGGCGCCCGGATCGATCGTGACCACGTCGCTCGCCATCACCTCCTTCGCGGGGGTCGTGGCGAGGAGCGTCTCGTGCGCCTTCTTGCCCTGACCGAGGGACCAGGCGAGCGCGCCGTGGAAGATGTCGCGCCGGCTCACGACGCCGACCACGCGCCCGTCGTCCACGATCACGACGTGCCGGAAGCGCCCCTGCTGCATCAGCTCGTCCGCGAGGGCGAGCCGGTCGTTCGGGCCGAGCGTACGGACCTCGCGCGTCATCACGTCGGAGACGCGGAGGCTCGCGTCGAGCGCCGGCAGGCGCCGCTCATCGGGCGCCGGCAGGCGCTGCTCGGCGGGCGCCGCGCCGGCCTGCGCGGCGGGCGGCGCGCTCTTCGGCGCACCGAAGTGCGCGCGCGCTTCGTCGAGCGCGTCGGCGAGCTCCGTCTGGAGGCGCGCGACCTCGCGCTCGAGCGCCGCCACGCTGGCGCAGTCCCGGCTCACGATCGGGGCGCCGCCGTGGCGCGTGAACGCCCACGCGTCGGCGACGGCGATGCGCGTGCGCGGCGTCTCCCCGTGCGCGCGGCCGCTCTCGTCCACGTCGAGCACCAGGTTCCGGATCTCGCTCATCGTCCCGCCCATCGAGCGCCTCCTTCGCGGCGCGCAGCATAACGGGCCGGTCCGCACCTGCCCCGGCCTGGGGCACTCCGCCTCGCTCGGTGCACGCCGCCGCGCGCGAGCGGGCGCCCCGGCGTGGCATGCGGCTTGCGTTTCCAGCGCGCAGGCGCGCACGGCACGGAGGCGAGATGAGCGACTTCCTCACCGGCTACGACATCCAGCACTGGCTCGAGTCCGCGCCCCAGGGCACCCTGCAGGGCACCGAGTACGGCCACGCGCCCGGCGCGAAGGAGCCGGCGGTGCTGCTCGGAGATCCGGTGCTGCGCGAGCAGGCGATCGGCCTCACCGTGCAGCTCGTGGTCGGCGAGCGCTGCGCGCTCGCCGCCTCCTCGGGCCTCGTGAACGCAGCCCCGGACGAGGGCAGCAAGCGCTTCCTGGCCACGCAGACCCTCGACGAGGCGCGCCACGTCGAGATCTTCACGCGCCGGCTCCAGGACCTCGGCGTGAAGTCCGACGAGCTCGAGGACGTGATCCGGGACCGCGCGAACCCGAACCTCGTGAAGTTCGCTGAGCTGCTCCTCGACCAGGTCGAGCGCAAGGACTTCGTGGCCGGCGTGGTCGGCCAGAACGTGATCCTCGAGGGGATGGCCTTCCACGTCTTCGAGATGATGCACGCGGCGAACCGCGAGCTGAACCCGAAGTTCGCGCACACGCTCTCCGGAACGATCGCGGACGAGCGGCGCCACGTCGGCTTCGGCGAGAACCGGATCGGCTCCCTGATCCGCGAGCATCCCGAGCGCAAGGCCGACGTCGAGAAGCTGCAGCGCGAGATGTCGTACTGGATGCTCGCGACCTTCGGCGCGCAGCTGCGGCAGGGCCCGGGACCCGAGGAGGTGCAGCGGCGCCTCGCCGCGCAGGGCGTGGCACGCGCCGAGGCGCCGGCCACGTGGCAGGGCGTCGCACTCGGCGAGGCCTCCACCGAGGAGCTCGAGGCCGCGCTCGGCGGCACGATCCTGAAGGAGTTCAAGCTCCGCCTCGAGCGCATCGGCATCACCTACCAGAGCCCGGTCCGGCCCTAGGGAGCCCGCCGTGCCCGAGCCGACGCCCGACCTGCACGCGCTGCCGCCGGACGAGTTCTCCGAGCACGTGCGCTCGTTCGAGTTCTGGTTCGGTGCCGTGCAGGGCTATCTCGACGGCCGCCCCTTCGGCCACCGCACCGGCCTCCCCGAGCCCGCCTGGAGCGGGGCGGAGCGCGAGCGCCTCGTCACCGTGCTCTGCCACTACGGGCTCGGCGAGACGCTCGCGCTCGAGGGTGCGAGCGGCCTCGTCCGCGTGGCGCCGAACCGCGCCACGCAGGTCTTCCTCGCCACGCAGACGGTGGACGAGGCGCGGCACCTCGAGGTGCTCGTCCACCGGCTCGGCGAGCTCGGTGTCGGGGCGCCCGACGCCGAGATCGAGCGCCGCGCGAGCCCGGAGCTGCGCCGCTTCCGCGAGCGGCTGCTCGCCTTCGTCGACTCCGGCGACTGGGAGGCCGCCCTCTTCGCGCAGAACGTGATCCTCGAGTCGGCCGAGTTCGCGGTCTTCCACCGCCACGCGCGCGGGGCGGATGCGATCACGCGCGAGGTCCTGCTCGGCATCATCAAGGACGAGCGGCGCCACCTCGGCTTCGGCGAGAACGAGCTCGGGCGCCGGCTCGCGCGCGAGGCCAGGTTGCGCGAGAGGCTCCAGCGCGTGCGCGCCGAGCTCGACCCCCTCGTCCTCGCGAGCTTCGCGCGCACGCTCGACGCGCTCGGCGCGCCCGCCGCGGAGCGCGCGGAGCTCGGCCGCGACTACCTGAACGCGGTCGGCCGGCTGGGCATCGCATGAGCGCCGCGGGAGCCGAGCGACGCCGCTACGAGCTCGACGACCGGGGCTTCGACGAGGTCCCCGTCCGCTACCGCAAGTACTACCGGCGCTGGGACGGTCCGGGCGACGCCCTCGCGCCGAACGAGCTCCTCTGCCCCGTCTGCAAGGTCGTGATCCGCTCGGCGCGCGAGCTGCGCGAGGGCGACCGCGTCTACTGCATGGCGTGCCTCACCCGCCTTCGCGTGGTGGAGAGCGAGGGAGGCGCGCTCGAGGGGCGCGTGGAGTACTGATGGACGACGTCGCCCGCAAGCCCGAGCCCGGCCTCGCGCTCCGCATGCAGCGCGAGCGGCGCGTGATCTCCGCACAGCACCGCCAGCTCGACGACTTCCATGCGCGGCTCGCCGCGGCCCTCGACGCGCTCGACGCCGCCGCGGCGCAGACGACGTTCCGGCGCTTCTCGGACGCCCTCGAGGCGCACCTCGCGCTCGAGGACGGCTTCTACTTCCCCGCGCTCCGCGGGCTGCGGCCCGCGCTCGGGCCCGACCTCGAGGCGCTCGCCGAGGAGCACCAGGTCTTCCGCGAGCGGCTCGCGGCGCTCGCGCCCCTCGTCGAGGCCGGCCGCTGCGAGGCCTGCCTGCGCCCGCTCGAGCGCCTGGCTGGAGACCTGGCCGACCACGAGGGACGCGAGGAGGGGCTGCTCGCCTCGCTCCGCAACCGAGGAGAAGTCGATTGAAGCTCCGGAACGCGGCGTTGCTCTGCCTGGGACTCGCACTGTGGACGGACCCCGCGCTCGCCGCCGAGCCCTGCGACGAGTGGTTCCCCGATTTCCGCTGCGACCGCTCGGGCCGCTTCGAGGGCTTCGAGAAACCGATCGTCGCGCCGTATCTCTTCGAGGATCCCTTCATCACGACGAACGCGGTGCCCTACGTCCTCTGGCACGACTTCCCGGAGCAGTCGGTCTTCGACGGCGGCGCGCTCTACGCCGCGGCCGTGCAGCTCCGCGTCGCGCTCACCGACCGCGTCGCGCTGCTCGCCACGAAGGACGGCTACGTCTGGAACCGCAACGGCAACCCGCTGCTCGAGGACAGCCAGGGCTTCCTGAACCTCGCCGTCGGCGCGAAGCTGGCCCTCTGGCAGGACCGGGACGCCGGGCGGATCGTCTCCGCGATCCTGAAGATCGAGGCGCCGACCGGCAGCAGCGACCAGTACCAGGGCCACGGGAGCGGCATGGCCGTGCCCTCGCTCGCCGGCGCCTTCCGGACGGGACCCGTGCGCTGGATCGGCGACCTCGGCGCGCAGATCCCCTTCGACGGGCGCGAGCTGTCGAGCTCGCTCTTCTACCACCTGTACGCGGGCCTCGACGTGACGCCCTGGGTGCAGCCCTTCGTGCAGCTCTCGGGCCTGCGCTGGATCGAGTCGGGCGACGGCTCGCTGCCGATCCGCCTGAAGAGCGGCGGCACGCTCGACCTCGACACCGTGCAGACCGCGCTCGGCACCGGCCGCTTCGAGGGCGCCGACGTGATGAACCTCGGCTCGCCGCAGGTGGACGGCCTCGACCTGATCACGGCCGCGGTGGGCGTGCACGTGCCGCTCGGCGACGTGGTGACGTTCTCCGTCGCGTACGAGCGGCCCATCACCGAGCCCAAGGGAATCTTCCAGCAGCGCATCACCACTGCGCTCGCGTTCGAGTTCTAGGAGGAGCCATGCGACGCCTCGCGGTGCTGTTCATCCTCGTGCTGATGGCGTGCGGGGAGCGCGAAGCCGCCCCGCCGGCCGCGCCCGCGGCCGCGCCCGCGGCCCCGGCCGCGCCCGCGGCCGCGCCCGCGGCCCCGGCCGCGCAGGCCCCGCCCGAGGCGGCGCCCGCCGCGGGCGCCGTCGCGGCGGCCGAGGAGATCTTCGCCACGCGCTGCGTCACGTGTCACGGCCCGCAGGGCGCGGGCGACGGCCCCGGCTCCGCCGCGCTCGACCCGAAGCCGCGCAACTTCCAGGACCCCGCGTGGCAGGAGTCCGTCACCGATGACCACATCGAGCAGATCGTGATGTACGGCGGCGCCGCCGTGGGGCGGAGCCCGACCATGCCCGGCAACCCCGACCTGATGTCGCAGCCCGAGGTGGTGCGCGCGCTGGCCGCGCACGTACGCGGGCTGAGGAGATCTCCATGATGAAGCGAAGCGTCCTCTGCACCGCGTCCTTCGCGCTCGCGCTCGCGGCGTGCTCGCCGCGCACCGAGGAGACGCCGGCCGCGGCGCCCGCCGCCGCTCCGGGCGGCAACGGCTCCGTGGCCGCGCTCATGCAGGCCCGCAAGCTCGGCGAGCCGGACGTCACGGCCGCGCTCAAGACCTACACGCCGACCGGCGTCCACGAGGAGTACCTGATGTTCGCCTCGGGCGGGCACTCGGGGCAGGTGCTCGTGATCGGCCTGCCGAGCATGCGCCTCCTCAAGGTGATCGGCGTCTTCACGCCGGAGCCCTGGCAGGGCTTCGGCTTCGACGAGCAGAGCAAGTCCGTGCTCGCCGGGGGCCAGCGCGAGGGGCGGACGCTCGCCTGGGCCGACACGCACCATCCCGCCCTCTCGGAGCTGAACGGCGACTACGACGGCAAGTTCCTGTTCATCGGCGACAAGGCGAACGCGCGCCTCGCCGTGATCGACCTGCACGACTACGTCACCAAGCAGATCGTGACCTCGCCGCTGATCGAGTCGTCCCACGGCGCCGCCTTCGTCACGCCGAACACGGAGTACGTGATCGAGCCGACGCAGTACCCGGCGCCGCTCGGCGGCGGCTTCGCGCCGATCGAGGAGTACGACGAGAAGTACCGGGGCGCGGTGCTGTTCTGGCGCTTCGACCGCGAGAAGGGGCGCATCGATCCCGCGGGCTCCTTTGCGATCGAGGTGCCTCCCTACATGCAGGACCTCGCCGACGCCGGGAAGCTCGTGAGCGACGGCTTCGCCTTCGTGAACTCGTTCAACACCGAGCGCGCGGTCGGAGGCACGCTCGAAGGGAGGCCCCCGCTCGAGTCCGGCGCCTCGCAGAACGACATGGACTTCCTCCACGTGATCGACTGGCGGAAGGCCGAGGCCGCGGTGGCGGCCGGCAAGGCGGAGACGCTCGCAGGCATGCGCGTGCTGCGCCTGCCGGTGGCGGTCGCCGAGGGCATCCTCCACTTCGTGCCCGAGCCGAAGAGCCCGCACGGCGTCGACGTCTCGCCCGACGGCAAGGACATCGTCGTGTCCGGCAAGCTCGACACGCACGCCACGGTCTACTCGTTCGAGAAGATCAAGGCGCTGATCGACCAGAAGAAGACGGTCGGCAACGACCCGTACGGGGTGCCGATCCTCCCCTTCGAGGAGGCGATGCGCGCGCAGGCCGAGCTCGGCCTGGGCCCGCTACACACGCAGTTCGACGACCAGGGGAACGCCTACACCTCGCTCTTCCTCGAGTCGAAGGTGGCGAAGTGGAACGTCGCCGAGGCCCGCGTGCTCGAGAAGATCTCCGCGCACTACAACATCGGCCACCTCGCCGCTGCGGAGGGCGACACGGTGTCGCCGGACGGCCGCTTCCTGGTGATGATCAACAAGTGGGCGCTCGACCGCTTCCACGACGTGGGCCCGCTGCTGCCGCAGAACATGCAGCTCGTCGACCTGTCGACGAACCCGATGCAGCTGCTCTACGACATGCCCGTGCCGATCGGCGAGCCGCACTACGCGCAGATCATCAAGGCCGACAAGCTGGCGCCGATCGACATCTACACGCCCGTCGGGTTCGACCCGATCCTGGGCGCACGGGCCGAGCACGCGGTCGAGGCGACGCAGGAGCGGATCGAGCGCCGCCCGGACGGAGTCCACGTCTACATGACGGCCGTGCGGAGCCACTTCACCCCGGACATCGTGCGGGTGAAGGAGGGCGACCGGGTGCACATCCACCTCACGAACGTGGAGCAGGCGAAGGACGCCACGCACGGCTTCGCGATCGGCTCGCACAACGTGAACGTGAGCATCGAGCCGGGCGAGCACTCCGACATCTCCTTCGTGGCACAGCGCAGCGGGGTCTTCCCGATCTACTGCACCGAGTTCTGCTCGGCGCTCCACCTGGAGATGGCCGGCTATCTCCTCGTCGAGCCGAAATGAGCTGCCGGGGGGGCCGCCGCCTCGCCGCAGTGGGCCTCGGGGTTGCGCTCGCTGCGGCGGGCGTCGCGGCAGCGGCGGCGGCACGCAGGGAGTCGGAGCCCGCACTGCCCTGCCGGCACGTCGCGGCCGGCGAGGACCTCGCGGCCCGGCTCGCGGAGGCCGCGCCCGGCAGCGCCCTCTGCCTCGCCCCGGGCGCGTGGCCCGGGCCGCTCCGCGTGGGCGCCGGCGTCACGCTCTCCGGCCCACGCGCGGCCGTGCTCTCGGGCGGCGCCACGGTCGTCACGCTCGCCGGCCCGGGCGCGGCGCTCGAGGGCGTCACGGTCGGGGGCAGCGGCGCGCGCTTCGACCGCCTCGACGCCGCGGTGCTCGTCGCGGCCGATCGGGCGCGCGTCGAGGACGTGCGCATCGAGGGCGCGCTGTTCGGCATCCGCGCCGAGCGCGTGTCCTCGCTCGTGCTCCGCGGCAACGAGATCCGCGGTGCGCCCGGCCTTCCCTTCGGGCTGCGCGGCGACGGCATCCGCCTCTGGGAGGTGCGCGACAGCACGATCGCTTACAACCGCCTCTCCCACGGGCGCGACCTCGTGGCCTGGTATGCGCCGGGCAATCGCTTCGAAGGCAACCACGTCGAGCACGGGCGCTACGGCATCCACTTCATGTACAGCCACGACAACCGCGTCACGGGCAACCGCTTCGCCGACGACGTGGTCGGCGTGTTCGTGATGTACAGCCGCCGCCTCTGGATCGAGGACAACCAGCTGCTGCGCTCGGGCGGCGCGGCCGGCATCGGCCTCGGCCTCAAGGAGGCGGGCGACGTCACGGTGCGCGGCAACACCTTCGTCGCGAACACGACGGGCCTCTTCATCGACACCAGCGCCGGGGACCGCGAGTCGCACAACCGCTTCCACGGGAACGAGTTCCGCTTCAACGACCGCGCCGTCTCCTTCCACGGCCCGACCGAGCGCAACCACTTCGCGGGCAACCGCTTCCGGGACAACCGCAGCGACGTCGAGGTGGACGGACGCGGCGACGCGCGCGCGGCTTCATTCTCGGGCAACGAGTGGGACGCCTACGTCGGCTACGACCTCGACGGCGACGGCGTCGGCGACGTGCCGCACCAGCCGCGGAGCCTCGCGGCGGACTGGATCGCGCGCACTCCTGCGCTCGCCTTCTTCCGCGGCACCGCCGCGCTCGGCGCCGTGGAGTGGCTCGGACGCGCGCTGCCGCTCTTCGGCACGGCGCCGCTCCTCGTCGACCCGGCGCCGCGGCTCTCGCTCGGCGCGCTCGGAGGCTGAGGTGCGGATCGAGGTGCGCGGCCTCACCAAGCGCTTCGGCGCGGTCACCGCGCTCCGGGACCTTGGCTTCGAGGTGCCGGCCGGCCGCCGCGTTGCGATCGTCGGGCCGAACGGCTCGGGCAAGTCGACGCTGAACCGCGTGCTGCTCGGGCTCCTGTCCTACGAGGGCGAGGTGCGGATCGCCGGCCGCGACGCGTTCACCGAACGCGAGGCGATCGCCGCGCGCATGGCGTACGTGCCGCAGCTCGCGCCGGCGCTCGCGGTGCCGGCGGGCGAGTGGATCCGCGCCGTGCTGCGGCTCCGGGGGCTCGCGCCGTACGGGCTCGAGAAGCTCGCGGCCCGGCTCGAGCTCCCGCTCGAAGCGATCGCGCGCCGGCCGCTCCGCGCGCTCTCGGGCGGCACGCGCCAGAAGCTCCTCGTCGCGCTCGCGCTCGCCGCCGAGCCGGGTCTCCTGATCCTCGACGAGCCCACCGGCAGCCTCGACCCGGAGAGCCGCGAGCGCGTGCTCGGGCTGGTGGACGCGCTCCCGCGCGAGACCACCGTCGTACTCTGCTCGCACCGCCTCGCCGAGATCCGGGTCCTCGTGGACGAGGTGATCGCGCTCGCCGACGGCGCGCTCGCGAGCCGCACGGCGATCGCGGACTGGGTGGAGAGCTCGCTCGTGAGCGTGATCGAGGTCGCGGCCCACGCCCGCGCGGCCGCCTGGCTCGAGGCGCGCGGCTTCCGGCGCGGCGCGACCGGCGCCTGGCGGCGCCCGGCAGCCCGCGAGGAGAAGCTGGGGCTGCTCGCCCTCCTCTCGGCGGAGCTCGGAGGGGACCTGCTCGACGTCACGGTGCGCGAGGTCGACGCGGTCCGCCTCGAGGGGGAGGCGCCGGATGCCGACTGACCGGCGCCGGCTCGTGATCGGCGCGCTCGCCGGCGCCGCCTTCGCGCTCGCGCTCTGGCGCCTCGCGGCGCCGCCGGCCGGCCCGGTCGAGCCCGCCTGGGACCGCGTCCCCTGCACGCGCTGCCGGATGCTGGTCAGCGATCGCCGCTTCGCCGCGCAGCTCCACACGGCGTCGGGCACCGTGCTCTTCTTCGACGATCCCGGCTGCCTGCTGTTGCATCGCGCGGAGAGCAGCGAGCCGGAGGCGCGGGCCTGGTTCCACGACGCGGCCGGCGAGCGCTGGCTGTCCGATCGCGAGGTCGGCTTCGTGCGGGCCGACGAGACGCCGATGGGGTACGGGCTCGCGGCGGCGGCGCGGGCCGAGACGCCGGCGGCGCTCGGCCTCGAGGCGGCGCTCGCCACGCTCGGGGAGCCGCGGCCGTGAGCGCCGCGGCCGGCAGCCCCGGGCTCGCGGCGCTCGCCGCCCTCGCCTCGCTCGAGCGGGCCGAGGTCGTGCGCTCGCGCTGGCTCTGGCTCGCGGCGCTCGTCTACGCCGCGCTCGCGACGCTCTTCGTCGGCGTGGGGCTGCGCGAGTCGAGCGTGCTCGGCTTCACGGGCGTGGGGCGCGTGCTCTTCTCACTCTCGCACGCCCTCGTCTACGTGCTGCCGCTCCTCGCGCTCCTCGTGACCGGACCGCTCGTCACGCGCGCCCGGGAGGACGGCACGCTCGAGCTGCTGATGACGCTGCCCGTCGGGCGCGGCCGCTGGCTCGCCGTCGCGACGGCGGTGCGCGTGGTGGCGCTCGTGGCGCCGCTCGTGCTCGCGTTCGTCGGGCTCGGCGCGGGCGCCCGCGCGCTCGGGGGCGCCGTGCCGTGGGGCTTCCTCGCGCAGGCGCTCGCGGTGTGCGCGGCCCTCCTCTGGTGCTTCGCCGCGCTCGGACTCGCCCTGTCCTGCTGGGCGCGGACCGCGACGCACGCGCTCGCGGCGCTGCTGCTCGCCTGGCTCGCGGCCGTCGCGCTCCTCGACTTCGGCGTGATCGGGATCCTGCTCCGCTGGCAGCTCGCGCCGCAGGCCGTGCTGGTGCTGGCGTGCCTCAATCCCGTCGAGGCGGCGCGCGTCGCGCTCCTCGCCGGCAGCGAGCCCGACCTCGCGACGCTCGGCCCGGTCGGCTTCTACCTGGCGGAGCGCCTCGGCCCGGGCGGCCTCGTGGCGCTCGGCGTGGGCTGGCCGCTCGCGCTCGGCGGCCTCGCGTTCTCGCTCGCCCGGCGGCGCTTCCGGCGCGACGACCTGGTCTGACGGCAGGAGGAATCCATGCAGGCGACGAACGAACCTCACTGGCTCTCGCAGCGGCTCGACGACCGCAGCCGCTGGCTCCTCGTGCTGCTGCTGACGCCCCTCCTGCTCGCCGTGATCGCGCCCCTCTGGCAGATGCGCTTCGACGCGCCGCAGTACCCGGACGGCCTCCGGCTCGACGTCTACTCGTACACGGTGAGCGGGGACGTCCAGGAGGTGAACACGCTCAATCACTACATCGGCATGTCGAAGATCGACCGCGCCGCGCTCTCCGACCTCGCGTTCCTGCCCTTCGCGATCGGCGCATTCGCGCTGCTGCTGCTGCGCGCGGCCGCCCTCGGCGACCTCCGCTCGCTCGTCGACCTGGTGGCGCTCTACGTGTACTTCGGGGTCTTCGCCTTCGCGCGCTTCGCCTACACGCTCTACGTGTTCGGCCACAACCTCGACCCGAAGGCGCCGTTCCGCGTCGAGCCCTTCACACCGACCCTGCTCGGCACCGGCGAGGTGGCGAACTTCACGATCACGAGCCTGCCCGCGCGCGGCAGCGTGTACCTCTCGCTCGTCGGCGTGGTGCTGCTCGGCGTGCTCGGCGCCGAGCTCGTGCGCCGCCGCCGGCAGGCGAAGCCCGCGTGATGCGGGCGCCGCGGGGCCCGCGTGATGCGGGCGCCGCGGGGCCGCTACCATCGGCCGCCCGATGCGCAGACGCCTCGTCCTGCTCCCGCTCGCGCTCTGGCTGCTCGGCGCGGCGCTCCTCCCGACCCAGCCCGCCGGCGTGCCGTGGCCGACCGAGCGCTGGGCCGAGGGGCCGCCCGCCGGCGAGGTCGACCGCGCGGCGCTCCAGGCGGCGGGTGACGCGCTCTTCGCACCGGTCGGCCGCGGCGGCCTGCCGGACACCCGCGCGCTCCTCGCGGTCCAGGGCGGCCGGCTCGTCTGGCAGCGCTTCGCGGACGGCTTCGGCGCGGACTCGCCCTTCCGCTCCTGGTCGATGGCGAAGAGCGTGACGAACGCGCTGGCCGGCCTCCTCGTGCGCGACGGGAAGCTCGCGCTCGACGCGCCCGCGCCCGTGCCGCGCTGGCAGCGCGCGGGCGACCCGCGCCGCGCCCTCACGCTGCGCCACCTGCTCACCATGACGAGCGGCCTCGACAACGCCGACGGCGGAGACGGCGCCGGCAGCTACGTGGCGCGGATCCTGTTCGGCGACCTCGCCTCCGACACCGCCCGGGGCGCCGAGCAGGCGGAGCTCGACCACGAGCCCGGCACGCACTGGGCGTACTCGACCGCCACCAGCCAGATCGTGTCCGCGATCGTCGCGCGAACCGTCGGCGGCGGGCGCGAAGGCGTCGACGCCTTCGTCACGCGGGAGCTCCGCGCGCCGCTCGGCCTGCGCACGCTGGTGCTCGAGTTCGATCCCGCCGGCACGCCGCTCGGCGGCGGCTACGTGTGGGCGAGCGCGGCCGACTGGGCGCGCCTCGGCCTGCTCTACCTGCGCGACGGCGTCTGGGACGGGCGGCGCATCCTGCCCGAGGGCTGGGTCGACTTCACGCGCAACGTGGCGCCCGCCGAGAACAACGGCACCTACGGCGCCCACTTCTGGGTGAGCGCGAAGCCGGCCGAGGACCAGTTCCAGACGCTGCGGCCCGGCATCGAAGCCTTCCAGATGAACGGCAACGCGGGCCAGTACGTGGTGATCGCCCCGGACCGCGACCTCGTGGTGGTGCGGCTCGGCGAGATGCACGCCACGAGCTGGGCCCAGCTGAACGACCGGCTCGGCGCCTTCATCCAGGCGTTCCCGCAGCAGGCAGGCGCCGCGCGATGATGCGCTGGATCCTGATCGCGGTCTTCTGGGTGCTGCTCGTCGGCGGCGCGCTCGTCTACCAGGAGGGCCGCGAGCGGAGCCTGGTCGGCGCCGGCTACGTGGCGAAGGAGCTCTGCTCGTGCGTCTTCGTCGGCGGGCGCGAGCTCGCCTCGTGCCGCCCCGACATCCCGCCGAGCATGGAGCGCGTCCGCGCGGACCTCGGCGCCGACCGCGTGCGCGCGTACGTGCCCTACTTCGCCGAGCGCATCGCGCGCTTCGAGCCGCCCTTCGGCTGCGTGCTGTACTGAGCCGTCCGTTCCCGCCATGCAGACGCCGCGCGAGCTCGATCCCTTCACGCCGGGGGGCCTGCCGCTCCACACGCGGACGCTCGTGGTCGACGCCTTCCGCGCCGAGGACGGGCGGGTGCGGCTCGAGGGCGTGATCCTCGACCTGCGCAAGGTCGGCTTCGTGCCGACCGGGGGCGAGCTTCAGAGCGCAGGCTTCATCCATCACATGAAGCTCGCGCTCGAGCTGGAGCCGGCCTCGCTCCGGATCGAGCGCGTGGAGACGGCCCAGCCGACCGTCGCCTTCGAGCCGAGCGCCGCGTCGGGCGGCGACTGCTGCCGGGACCCCGCGCCGCGCCTCCAGGCCCTGGTCGGCGAGGCCGCGGGCGCCGGCTTCGCGCGACGGCTCGCGGACGTGTTCGGCGGAGCGCTCGGCTGCTCGCACCTGCTCACGCTCGCGCAGCTCGTGGGCTCGAGCGTGCCGCGCCTTCTCGCCGGAGCCGAGCTGGGGGCGCGCGCGCCGGGCGAGCGCATCGCCCGGCGGGCGCTCTTCCTCGACGGCTTCGAGCCCGCGGACGGCGCGCTCGAGATCGCGATCCAGCTCTCCGAGTTCCGGCTGCGGCCGGCGGCCGAGGTCGCGTTTCCGCTCGACCGCCTCGCGCGCCAGCACGAGGTGCGCGTGCTCGCCCGCCTCGACCGCGCGCTCACGACGCTCGTCGCGCTCGACGCGGCGGAGCGCGAGCGCGGCGTCGAGACGCTCGACGCCGCGCCCTGGCGCAGCCGGCGCGAGAGCGTGGCGGCGCTCGAGGGCGGGCCGGCGCTCCGCGGGCTCGCGGCGCGCGTGCGCACGGCCCTCGGCGACGCGCCCGCCGAGGCGCCGCTCCGCGACGCGCTGCTGAACCTCGCCCCGGGCGTGATCCAATGCCTCGCGGCCTTCTCGCACCGCCTCGTCGCGCGCCTCGCCGGC
>Ga0075327_1000121_pt1 | contig 18991 bp, 16 predicted proteins | sample MayberrySE_Catta_2_FD_120056 | JGI IMG/M metagenome (GOLD analysis project Ga0075327, IMG submission 120056) | Natural and restored wetland microbial communities from the San Francisco Bay, California, USA, that impact long-term carbon... | ecosystem: Environmental > Terrestrial > Soil >...
GCGACGGCTGGCTCCCGCTCTACCACTCGCCCTACCGGCCGGAGGTCTACGCCGACTCCCTGCAGCACGCGAAGCCCGGCTTCGAGATCTGCGCGGGCGTGCAGTTCGCGATCACGGATGACGTCGCGGCGGGCCTGCTGCCGGTGAAGGCGAGCCTCGGCTTCTACATCGGCGGCATGGGCTCGAAGCAGCGGAACTTCCACAAGGAGCTGATGGCCCGCATGGGCTACGAGGCCGAGGCGGACAAGATCCAGGAGCTGTTCTTCGAGGGGAAGCGGGACGAGGCGATCCGCACCGTGCCCGACGCCTTCGTCGACGAGATCTCGCTGGTGGGCCCGGTCGCGCGCATCAAGGAGCGCCTCGAGGCCTGGCGCGACACGCCCGTCACGACGCTCCTCGTGATGAGCCGCGACGAGGCGCAGCTGCGCCAGCTGGCAGAGCTGGTGCTCTCGTAGGCGGAAGGGCCTCGCTCCTGCAAGGGCGGCCCCCGCGGGACGGAGCCTCGACCCTCTGCTAAACAACCGCCGGATGTCGTCCCCCGACCCGAAGCCGCCCCGCGCGCCCGCCTACGCGCGCGCCGGCGTCGACCTCGACCGGGACGACGGCTTCGTCGAACAGATCAAGGAGATCGCGAAGAGCACGCACCGGCCGGAGCTCCTCGCCGGGGTGGGCGGCTTCGCGGGCCTCTTCAAGACGCCCGAGCGCTACAAGGACCCGGTGCTCGTCGCCTCCGCGGATGGCGTCGGCACGAAGCTCAAGCTCGCGGCGCTCCTCGGCCGCTACGACACGGTCGGCATCGACTGCGTGGCGATGGTCGTGAACGACCTCGTCGTGCAGGGCGCCGAGCCGCTCGTCTTCCTCGACTACCTCGCGATGGGCGAGCTCGACCGCGAGATCGGTGCCGAGGCGCTTCGCGGCATCGCCGAGGGCTGCCGCCGCGCGGGCTGTGCGCTCCTCGGCGGCGAGACGGCGAGCATGCCGGGCTTCTACCCGAAGGCGGAGCTCGAGCTGGTCGGCTTCGGCGTCGGCGTGGTCGAGCGCGACAGGGTGATCGACGGCTCGACCATCGCGCACGGCGACGTCCTGATCGGGCTCGCGAGCAACGGCCTCCACAGCAACGGCTTCTCGCTGGTGCGGAGCATCCTCGACGCCGGCGTCGCGGCGGGGAAGTTCGACCTGCGTGACGCCCCGCCCGATCTGAACCAGTCGCTCGCCGCCGCGCTCCTCGCGCCGACCCGCATCTACGTGAAGCCGATCCTGAACCTGCTGCGCGATTTCGAGATCCACGGCATGGCGCACATCACGGGCGGCGGCTTCGAGGGCAACGTGCCGCGCATCCTGCCCAAGGGCGTGCGCGCGCGCATCGACCCGAAATCCTGGCCGCGCCCGCGCATCTTCGATTTCCTCGCCCGCCACGGCGAGATCTCCGAGGAGGAGATGCGCCGCGTCTTCAACTGCGGCATCGGTCTGGTGGCGGCGGTGCACCGCGAGCACGCGAACGACGTGCTCCAGCGTCTCGAGGGCACGGGCGAGCGCGCGTATCGCCTCGGGGTGATCGAGCGCAGGCCGGACGACGCCCCGCCGCTGCTCTTCGAGGCCGCGCCCGGGGCGGCCTGATGGCGCGGGGGCTGCCGAAGAGCGCCGCCCTCCGCGCCCGCCGCTGGGACGTGCTCGTGCTGGGCGGCGCGCTCGGCGGCCTCGCGGCGGCCGTGCGACTCGGCCGCGCGGGCCTCCGCGTGTGCGTCGCCGAGGAGGAGGCCGCGGCGCGCCTGCCCGTGTTCCTGCGCGAGCCCTTCTTCCTGCCCGGGCTCGGCGGCGAGGGCCCGCTCGACGCGGCGCTGCGCGGGCTCGGCCTGCCGCCGATCGAGCGGCGCGACGTCACCCCCGAGGCCGTCGCGTTCCAGGTGCTGCTGCCGGACGCGCGCCTCGAGGTGGGGCGTCCCGAGCTGCTCGCCTCCGAGCTGGTGTCGTGGGGGCTCGCGAAGCCCGAGGACGCCGTCGCGCTCGTCGATGCGCTGCGCGAGCTGGCGAGCCGCGCGGACGAGCGCCTGGCGGCGCTCGACTGGATCCGGCGCAGCGGGCTCCGCGGCCTCGCGCGCGGCGCGCGCGAGCCCGAGCCGCCCCCGCTGCCCGCAGCGCTGCGCACGGCCGAGCCGCGCGTCGCGCGCGGGCTCCAGGCCTGGGTGCGCGCCCTGTCCGGGCTCGCGAGCGGCACGCCGCCGCCCGAGGCGCTCGCGCGCCTGCTCGCGGCGCCGCTCGCCGGAGGCGCGGCGTTCGCGCGTCCCGAGACGGGCCTGCGAACGCTGCTCCAGCAGCGCATCGAGTCGCTGCACGGAGAGCTGCGCACGCTCGCGGGGCCGTTCCGCCTGGCCGAGCTCGGCGAGGATCCGGGCGTCGCGCGCCTCGGGCCGGACGACGTCTGGCTCGGCCGCGCGCTGCTCGTGAACGCGCCCGCCGCCTCGCTCGCGGCCGCGCTCCGGAGCTGGCAGCAGGACGTGCCGCGCTGGCTGCGCGGGCCGGAGCCGGCCGGCCGCGAAGTGCGCATCCACGCGCGCGCGCTTCGCGAGGCGGTGCCCGAGCCGCTCGCTCGGCGTGCCGTGCTCGCGCTCGCGACGGGCGGCTGCGGGAGCGCCGCCTGGCCGGTGACGCTCGCGCTCGAGCCCTCGGCGCGCGGTGCGCGCTTCGTCGAGCTGGTGGCGGGCGCGGTGTTCCCCGCCGACGCCGACCTCGCCGTGGCGCAGGACACCGTCGGCGCGGCGCTCGCGCGCCTGCTTCCCTTCGCGGGCAACCGCGTGCGGCGCGCGCCGGCGCCGCCGCGCCCGCTCTGGGACGACGACGCCGCACGCTTCGACGCCGGGCCGGGCGCCTGGCCCGCGCCGCTCGCGCTGCGCGCCGGCCGCCGCCCGGTCTACCGGCTCGAGCGTGCGCACGTCGCGGCGCTCGGCGCCGAGGGCGAGGTCCTCCAGGGCCTCCACGCGGCCGACGCCATCCTCGCCGATCTGTCCTGACTCTCTAAGCTGTGCCGGCCCCCCGACCGGCACCGGGAGCCTCGCCACGTCCACCGCCTCCGCGACCGCGCCCCCGACGGGCAGCCTGCGGGCCTACTGGCGGCTCGTCCGGTACCTGCGGCCCTACCTCGGCGTGCTGCTGCTCGCGGTCGCGTTCTCCGCGGTCTATGCGACCACGCGCACGGCGCGCGCCTGGCTGCTCGAGCCGGTCTTCGACGAGATCATCCTGCCGCACCAGAAGGCGGGGGAACGCTTCGACTGGAAGGAGCTCTCCGGCGGGATCCTCGGCCGCGAGGCGAGCGAGGCCGCAGCGCCCGCTCCCGAGGCGCCGGAGCCCGATCGCGAGGCGCTCCGCACGCAGATGCGCGAGGCGCTGCCGCGCATCGTGGCCGCGGCGCTGCTGATCGTGCTGCTGCTCCCGCTCGCGCACGTCGGCCAGGAGGTTCTCTCGCAATGGGTGCTCGGGCGCGTGCTCGTCGACCTCCAGCAGCAGCTGTGCGAGAAGCTGCTCGCGCTGCCGCTCCGCTTCCACCACGGCACCTCGCGCGGCGAGACGCTCTCGCGCGTGATGAACGACGCGCAGAAGTCCCACCAGAGCCTCGAGCTGCTGTTCCAGGACGTGGTGCAGTCCGGCGTCGGCCTCGTCGTCGGCATCGGCGTGCTGCTCTTCATCTCGTGGCAGCTCACGCTCTCGGTGCTGCTCGTGGCGCCGCTCGTCACCGGGCTGATCGCGTTCTTCGGGCGGCAGATCCGCCGCTCCGCGCAGCGCCGCCAGGAGAGCCAGAGCGACGTGACGCAGCGCCTGCTCCAGATCCTCTCCGGCATCAAGGTGATCCAGGCGTTCCGCGCGCAGCGCGGCGAGGCGCAGTCCTTCTCGCGCGAGAACCTGCGGTACTTCCGGCGCAACCTCCGCGTGCAGCGCAACCGCGCGTACTCGCGCTCCGCGGTCGAGGGCCTCAACAACCTGATCGGCGTGGCCGTGCTGTTCGGCGGCGTGGCGCTGATCCTGGGCCAGCTGTGGGGCCTCAGCTTCGGCGCGCTCGCCGCCTTCGTGGCCGTGATGCAGTCGACGTACGGCCCGATGCGCGACCTCACGCGCGGCTGGACGAAGCTCCAGGAAGCCGTTCCCTCCGCCGAGCGCTTCTTCGAGATCCTCGACCAGCCGGTCGAGACGCCGGACACCGCCGACGCGGTGCGCATTCCGGGCCTGCGCCACGGCATCCGCATCTCGAAGGTCTCGTTCTCGTACGGGCGCGAGCCCGTGCTGCGCGACGTCTCGCTCGACGTGAAGAAGGGCGAGCTCGTCGCGATCGTGGGCGCGACGGGCAGCGGCAAGACCACGCTCGCCGACCTGCTGCTCCGCTTCTACGACCCGGACGCGGGCGCGATCGAGGTGGACGGCGTGGACCTGCGCCGCATCTCGCGCGCCTCGTGGCTGGAGCGCGTCGCGGTGGTCACGCAGGAGCCGTTCCTGTTCGCGGGCACGATCCGCGACAACGTCGCCTACGGCCGGCCCGACGCCACGGAGGCGGAGCTGCACGAGGCCGTGCGCGTCGCGCACGTCGACGAGTTCCTGGACCGCCTGCCGCAGGGGCTCGACACCGACGTCGGCGACGCCGGCGCGCTGCTCTCGGGCGGGCAGCGCCAGCGCATCACGATCGCGCGCGCGGTGCTGCGGAACCCCGAGGTGCTGATCCTCGACGAGGCGACGAGCGCGCTCGACGCGAAGAGCGAGCGCCTCGTGCAGGAGGCCATCGACGGGCTCCTCGCCGGCCGCACCACCTTCGTGATCGCGCACCGCCTCTCGACCGTGCGGCACGCGGACAAGATCCTCGTGCTCGAGCGCGGCGCCGTCGCCGAGCTCGGCAGCCACGACGAGCTGATGGCGAAGGGCGGCCGCTACGCCGAGCTGATGTCGCACCAGCGCGGCGAGCGGTTCTGAGGGACCCCTCGAGCGCCCCACCCACACCGACAGGTGAACGGTTTCGAGCGCGAAGCGACGCGGCCGGGCACCCAACCGCGGCGGGGCCGCGCCGTCGGGCATTCCCCCGCGTGCGCCCGATCGGCAGGATGACCGGATGGCTCATCTGATTCTCGTCGATCATTCCGAAGGGGAGTCGGCCCTCCTCGAAGCGATGCAACGGACTGGCAGGTTCGACGTTCGCAAGGCCCGTCTTCCGACCGGCGACTACCTGATCGATGATCGCGTTCTGGTAGAGCGGAAGACGCTCGCCGACTTCTCCGCGTCGCTGGTGGATGGCCGCCTCTTTCCGCAGGTCGCGAGGCTCGCTCGAGTCCGTATCGGTCTCTGCTTCTGATCGAGGGACCGAGGTCCGCCTCGAGTCCGGATGTGCATCCCAACGCGCTCGAAGGAGCGCTCGTGTCGCTTGCGGCGATGTGGCGGCTTCCGGTCCTCCATGCCCGTGACGCGGAGCACTCCCTCCGGATCCTCCAGTTTCTGGCGGATCAAGCGAACACACTGCAGGAGAGGGTTCTTCGCCGCTTCGACCGGAGACCCAAGCGCCTTGCATCCAGGCGGCTGTACGTACTCCAAGGGCTGCCCGGAGTCGGCCCTGCGCTCGCGCAGCGCCTCCTCGACCACTTCGGGTCGATCGAACGTGTCATGACAGCCGAGGTGCGGGCCTTGACGTCCATTCGAGGGCTCGGGGCAAGGAAGGCCGCAAAGATTCGAGAGCTCGTCAGCTGAGAGGATCTTCGCTGCGACTCGAGCAGCGCCGCGACCTCGGGAGGCGGTCCGCCGAGCCCACGTGCTGACTCCCTACCCCTACCCATCGAAGGCATGCACGAGCGCGCTCGCACGGCAACCGGCCGCGAGGGCCGGGAGGGTGTCGCTGCGGAGGGCCGGTCGCCGGGGCCGCGACAACCGAGGATCGAGGCTGCACCGAGGCCGAGTGGGGCGGAGCGAAGCGTCGGCGCCGGCGCCAACACGCCACGCGTCGCCTCTGAGCCGAGGCCCGGAGCAGCGATACCCTCCCGGCCCCTGGCACCCAAACGAGTCAGGGAGTCAAAGAACGTCCCTCCGTCTTTGCTCAGGCCCGTACGCGCTCGACGGAGTGGACGCCCTTGATGCGGCCGATCTCCTTCATCACGGCGCCGAGCGTCTTCGCGTCGGTCACCCAGAGATCGAAGCTCTGCGTCGCGGTGCGGTCCGCGTGCGTGGCGATGCGCGCGGCGCCGATGTTCACCCCGGCCGTCGAGATCGTCTTCGTGATCTTCGCGAGAAGCCCGGGCTCGTCGCGCGAGTTCACGCGGATCCGGACCTTCCGCGCCACGTCCGAGCCCTCGTCCCAGTCGACCTCGACCTGGCGCTCCGCGTCCATCGTGAAGGCGACGCGGCAGTCGCGGGCGTGCACCGTGATGCCGCGGCCGCGCGTCACGAAGCCCACGATGTCGTCGCCGGGCAGCGGCACGCAGCAGCGGCCGAAGCGCACCATCACGTCGCCGTGGCCGTCGACGCGGATCCCGCTCGCCGACGAGCGCTTCTCGCGCTTGAAGATCGAGCGCAGCCGCCCGACCTTCTGGGCGGTCGCCTCCGCCTCCTGCCAGTCGGGGCGCAGCATCCGCACGACGTCGCGCGCCGCGACCTTGCCGTAGCCCACGGCGGCGTACAGGTCGTCGACGTTCTCGTTGCTCCACTTGCGCGCCGGCTCGAGCAGCCCGCCCTCCTCGAGCACGCGCGAGAGCGACAGGCCCGCCTTGCGCAGCTCGCGCTCGAGGAGCCCGCGGCCGAGCTCGCGGCTCCGCGCGTTCTCGGCCTCGCGCACGGCGTGGCGGATGCGGCTGCGCGCCTTCCCGGACACCACGAACTCGGGCCAGTCCTTCTTCGGCGTCTGGTTCGGGCTCGTCAGCACCTCGACCGTGTCGCCGTCCGAGAGCGCGTAGTGGAGCGGCCGCATCGTGCCGTTCACGCGCGCGCCCGAGCAGTGCGCGCCGACCTGACTGTGGATCGCGTATGCGAAGTCGAGCGCGGTGGCTCCCTTCGGCAGGTTCACCACGTCGCCCCTCGGCGTGAAGACGAACACCTCGTCCGGGAAGAGGTCGACCTTCATCACCTCGAGGAACTCGTGCGGATCGTCGAGCTCGCCCTGGCGTTCGATCAGCTGGCGCAGCCAGGCGAACTTCGCGTCGTCCTTCGCGTGGCCGCCGTGGCCCTTGTACTTCCAGTGCGCCGCGATGCCGAGCTCCGCGCCCTGGTGCATCTCCTTCGTGCGGATCTGCACCTCCATGCGCTCGCCGTAGGGGCCGATCACGGTGGTGTGGAGCGACTGGTAGGCATTCGCCTTCGGCAGCGCGACGTAGTCCTTGAAGCGGCCGGGCACGGGCGGCCAGATCGCGTGCACCAGCCCGAGCGCGTGGTAGACCGACTCCTTGGAGCCGTCCAGGATGATGCGGAACGCGATCACGTCGTAGATCTTCTCGAGCGAGACGCCCTGCTTCTCCATCTTGGCCTGGATCGAGGCGAGGTCCTTCACGCGTCCGCCCACCTCGGCGGCGAGGCCGGCCTCGGCGAGCTTCGCCGAGAGGATCCCCTTCACCTCCTCGATGTAGCGCTCGCGCTCGACGTGCCGGCCCTTGAGCGTGCGCTCGAGCTCCGCGACCACGGTCGGATGGAGCGTGCGGAAGGCGTGGTCCTCGAGCTCGCGCCGCATCCAGTCGATGCCGAGCCGGTGCGCGAGAGGCACGTAGATGTCGAGCGTCTCCTGCGCGATGCGCCGCGCCTTGTCCTCCGGCAGGCACGCGAGCGTGCGCATGTTGTGGAGCCGGTCGGCGAGCTTGATCAGCAGGATGCGGATGTCCTTCGACATCGCGACCAGCATCTTGCGGAAGCTCTCGGCCTGGCGTTCGCGCGCCGAGCTGAACTCGACCTTCGAGATCTTGGTGAGGCCCTCGACGAGGAAGGCCACCTCCTCGCCGAACAGACGCTTGATCTCGTCGAGCGAGGTGACGCCGTCCTCGACCGTGTCGTGGAGCAGCCCCGCCGCGACCGTGACGCTGTCGAGCCGCAGCTCGAGCAGCACGCCCGCCACCTCGAGCGGGTGGATCAGGTAGGGCTCGCCCGAGACGCGCTCCTGCCCCTCGTGCACCTTGGCCGAGAAGACGTACGCGCGCTGGAGCAGCTCGAGGTCGCACTCGGGGTCGACCTCGAGGGCACGGTCGGCGATGTCGTTGAAGCGCAGCAAAGCGGATTCCGTCGCGGAAACGGCGGCTTGCGGAGCTTATCAGCGGCCCGCCCCGGCCGCCCGCGCAGCCCCGCCGCCGCCCGGCCTAGATCGGCAGGACGCCCGCCAGGCGCGAGGCCACGCCCGCGCGCCCGAAGGCGGCCTGCACGCGTGCCGTGTCGCCGGCGCGCTCGGCGGCGACGATCTCGCGCAGCGCCTCGACGGTGCGCTCGACGGCCTCGTTCACGACCGCGTAGTCGAAGGCGGTGACCGCCTCGAGCTCGCGCCGCACCAGCGCGAGGCGGCGCTCGACGGCCTCGGGCGCATCGGTACCGCGGCTCCGAAGCCTGCGCTCGAGCTCGTCGAGCGAGGGCGGCAGCAGGAACACGAGCCGGGCATCGCGCCGCCGCTCGCGCAGCTGGAGCGCGCCCTGCACGTCCACCTCGAGCAGCAGGTCGCGGCCGCGGGCGAGCGGCGCCTCGATCGCGGCGTAGCTCGTGCCGTACAGATTCCCGGCGTACTCCGCGTACTCGAGGAAGGCGCCCTCGGAGGCCAGCCGCCGGAACTCCGCCGCCGACACGAAGTGGTAGTGGACGCCCTCCCGCTCTCCGCTCCGCTTCGCCCGCGTGGTGTGCGAGACGGACAGCTCGAGCAGCGGGTCGCTCGCGACGAGCGCGCGGCACACGGTCGTCTTGCCCGTGCCCGAGGGCGCGGAGACGACGAAGGGGATGCCGCGGACGGTCACTCCGCGTGCTCCTCGCCGGTCGTGAAGCGCGCGAGCATCGTCTCCGGGTTCACCGCCGAGAGCACCACGTGGCCGCTGTCGGTCACCAGGATCGAGCGCGTGCGGCGCCCCTGCGTCGCGTCGATCAGCTTGCCCGCGCCCTCCGCCCAGTCGCGCAGGCGCCGCATCGGCGCCGACTGCGCGGCCACGATCGCGACCACGCGGCTCGCCACGACCACGTTGCCGTAGCCGACGTTCAGCATGCGCAGCGCACGCTCCTCACTCGACATTCAGCACCTGCTCCCGCATGCGCTCGAGCTCGGTCTTGAGGTCGACCACGCGATGCGCGATGGGCGCGTCCGCGGCCTTCGAGGCGATCGTGTTCGTTTCGCGGCCCATCTCCTGGAGCAGGAACTCGAGCTTCCGCCCCACCGGAACGCCGCTGCCCGCGAGCGTGGCCTCGAGCTGCGCGGCGTGGCTCGCGAGCCGCACGACCTCCTCCGTGACGTCCATGCGCTCCGCCGCGAGCGCGATCTCCTGGAGGAGGCGCGTCTCGTCGGCGACGCCGGTCTCCTCACGGAGCTGCGCGGCGCGCTTGCCGAGCCGCTCGCGGGCGGCGGCCACGACCTCGCCGGAGCGCGCGGCGACGACGTCCGCCAGCTCGCGCACCGTCTCGAGCCGCGCGCGGAGCTCGCGCTCGAGGGCCTCGCCCTCCGCGATGCGCATGGCGTCGGCCGCGGCGGCGGCGCGCTCGACGGCGGCCAGCAGCGCGGGCGCGACCGCCTTCTCGTCGAGCGCGTGCTCGACGACACGCGCCACGCCGGGCAGCGCGAGGAGCTCCGCGGCGCGGAGCTCGCCGGCCGCGCCGCGCTCGGCCGCGAGCGCGCGCGCGAACTCCACGTAGCGCGCGGCCACGGCGCGGTCGAGCTCGACCTCGAGCTTCGCCAGCGCGCCCGGTGCAGCGACCACGAGGTCGAGCTTGCCGCGCGCGAAGCGGCCGCCGAGCGCGCGGCGGAGCTCGGGCTCGAGACCCGTGAGGGCACGCGGCAGGCGCAGCGACAGATCGAGGTGGCGGTGGTTCACCGTCCGCAGCTCGACCGAGAGAGCGACGCCCTCCACCTCGAGCTGCGCCCGCCCGAAGCCCGTCATCGAGCGGATCACGCGCCGGCCTCGCCGGCGCGTGCCGCCGCGAGCGAGCGCGGCAGCTGCGCCAGGATCTCCTCGGGGCTCGCCGTCGCCGTGCCCACCTTGCCGACCACGACGCCGGCGGCCGCGTTCGCGATCACCGCCGCCTCCTGGAGCGTGCCGCCCGCGAGGCGCGCGAGCGCGAGCGCGGCGATCGCCGTGTCGCCCGCGCCCTGCACGTCGAAGACCTCGAAGGGCGCGCTCGGCACGTCGAGCGCCCTCCGGTCCGCGGCGAAGAGCGCCATGCCCAGCGCGCCGCGCGTCACCACGACGTCGGCCCCGCCGAGCTGGCGCTGGAGCTTCGCGACCGCGCGCGCGAGATCGGCCGCGCTCCGCACGCGCAGCCCGGTGAGCGCCTCGAGCTCGCGCAGGTTCGGCTTCACGAGCGAGGCGCCCTTGTAGGGCGCGACCGTGTCCTTCGGGTCCACCGCGACGAAGAGCTCGCGCTCGCGGCAGCGGCGGATCACGCTCCGCACCACCTGACGCGCGAGCACCCCCTTCGCGTAGTCCTCGAACACGATGCCATCGGCATCGGCGAGCGCACGCAGGGTCGCGGCGAGCAGGCGGCGCGCCGAGACGCCCGTGATCGCAGCATCGGTCTCCCGGTCGTAGCGCAGCAGCTGCTGGGCACGCGCCTCGACGCGGGTCTTCCGCGTGGTGGGGCGGGCCTCGTCGCGCACCACGCCCGCGGGATCGACCCCGAGGTCCTTCAGCAGGTCCACGATGCGGTCGCCCGCGGCGTCCTCGCCGACCACCGCGCAGAAGCTGCAGCGCGCCCCCATCGCGACGACGTTCCTCACCACGTTGCCCGCGCCGCCGAGCGCGTGCGACTCGCGGCGCACGTGGACGACGGGGACGGGCGCCTCCGGGCTCACGCGCTCGACGTCGCCCCAGAGGTACTCGTCGAGCATCACGTCGCCGACGACGAGGAGCCGCGCGCGCGCGAAGCCGTGCACGATCTTCTCGAGGCGCCGGAGCTCGAGCTTCCCCCGCGCCATCAGCGGGTCAGCCCCCGCCGGGCGAGCTCGCGCGCGGCGGTGTCGACCGCGTCCTCGGCCGTCTGCGTGCGCAGCCAGCCGAGCAGCTCGCGGACGCCGTCGGCGAACGCGACCTGCGGCCGGTAGCCGAGCTCGCGCTGGATGCGCGAGATGTCGGCCACGCAGTGCCGGATGTCGCCCGCGCGGTACTGGCCCGTCACGTCGGGCGGCTCCGCGAAGTCGAGCAGCTCGCCGAGCGTCTCGGCGACGTCGAGCACCGACGTCGCTCGCCCCGTGCCGACGTTGTAGACGCGCCCGTCCGCTGCGTCGCATCCGAGCGCGAGGAGGTTCGCCTGCACGACGTCGGAGACGTGCACGAAGTCGCGCGTCTGCCGGCCGTCCTCGTAGAGGGGCGGGCGCTTCCGGTTGAGCAGCCGCGACGAGAAGATCGCGACGACGCCGGTATAGGGATTCGAGAGCGCCTGGCGCGGGCCGTAGACGTTGAAGTAGCGGAGCGCCACGACCGGGATCCCGTAGGCCTGCCCCACGGCCAGGAACATCTCCTCGTGGTCGCGCTTCGTGATCGCGTAGATGGAGGTGGGCTGGAGCGGCTTCTCCTCGGGCGTTCCGATCGGCACGAGCTCGGCGCCGTCCGCGGTGCGGAGCTCGAAGCGGCGTGCGGCGAGGTCGGCCTCGCTCCGGAGCGGCGGGCTCAGCGTCCGCCCGTCGGGCGCCCGGTACGCGCCCTCCCCGTAGAGCGACATCGACGACGCGACCACGACCTTCCGGATGCGGTCGCGCCGCTCGAGGATCTCCTCGAGCACGACCGCCGCGCCCACCGCGTTCGCCGAGACGTAGCGCTCGATCTCGTACATCGACTGGCCGACGCCCACCGCGGCGGCCTCGTGGAACACCGCCTCGACGCCGTCGAGGGCGCGGGCGACGGCCGCACGGTCGCGGACGTCGCCCACGATCAGCTCGGCCGCCGCGTTCAGGGTTCCCGGGCGCGCGCCGCTCTTCCCGTGCACCTGGGGCTCGAGGCTGTCGAGCACGCGCACGCGATGGCCCGCCGCAACGAGCGCGTCGACGAGGTGCGAGCCGATGAAGCCGGCGCCGCCGGTGACGAGGACGTGCATCAGGCCGCGAGACCTCCGACCACGCGCTGCACGCCGGCGTAGCCGCGGCCCGCCGCGAGCGCGCGCACGCATTCGTCCGCCACGAGCGCCGGCGGGATCCGCGTCATGCAGCGGTGGTCGATCGGGCAGTCGCGCAGATAACAGGGCCGGCACGGGACGTCCGCGGAGAGCACGCTCACGCGCTCCAGGTTGAGGTTCGTCTTCTCGAGCGCGGTGGGGCCCATCGCGATCACGCAGGGCACGCCGAACGCGACCGCGAGGTGGCGCGCGCCGGCGTCGTTCGCCACGAGCACGTGCGCACGGCGCACGAGCGCCTTCGTCCCACCGAGGCCGAGCGCGCCGGCGAGGGCGCAGGCCGGCGCGCGCATCGCCGCCGCGACCCGCGCGGCGAGCGCGCGCTCGCTCGGCGCGCCGATCACGACGACCCGAGCGCCGGCGCGGGCGAGCGCGTCGCCGACCGCCGCGAACGACCCGGCCGGCCAGAGCTTCGAGCCGCCGTACGACGCGCCCGGCGCGAGCAGCGCGAGCTTCGCGCCAGGCGCGATGCCTTGCTCGCGGAGCCGTTCCTCCGCCTCCCGCTCCTCGGCCTCGGTCACGAACAGCTCGAGCGCGGTGCCCTGCGGCGCGCAGCCGAGCGCCTCGACGAGCCCGAGCACGTGGAGCTCGCGCGCGAGCAGCACGCGGCGCCCGCCCTCGCGAGGCAGCGGGAGAGCGCGGTGGAGCAGCAGATCCCGCCCGCCGCGCGCGTAGCCCACGCTGTGCCGCACGCCGGCGAGCCGCATCAGGAGCGCCGACTCGAACGAGTCGGGCAGGCAGAGCCCGAGGTCGAAGCGCCGCTGGCGTCGCAGCGCGCGCCCCTCGCGCACGAGCCGAGCCAGCCCCCGGCGATGCGACGCGAGCGTCCAGATCGCGTCGAACCACGGTGCGCCCTCCGCGAGCGGCCGCAGCTCGGCGCGCACGAGCAGGGTGATGCGAGCGTCCGGAAAGCCGGCGCGGAGCGCGCGGAAGCCCGGCGTCGCCATCACGAAGTCGCCCGTCCAGTTCGGGCCCCGCACCAGGATCTCGCTTGCGCTCAAGCGGGGCGCTCCTCGCCCTGCGCCGCGGGGCGCGGGCGCGCGCAATCTACCAAGCCCGAAGTCTGCGCGCCCCGGCCCGCGCCGCCCGCCAGAAGCGACCTCACCGCCGCGAGCACGGCGTTCTCCGGGATCGCACGCATGCAGGTCGCGGCGTCGCAGCCGCGCTTGCACGGGTTGCAGGCGACCTGGACGCGCACGCTTCGCGAGGCGGTGCACGGGTACGGCGCGTTCTCGACCGGATCGGTCGGGCCCAGCAGCTGGACCACCGGGGTGCCGACCAGCGCGGCCACGTGCATCGGGCCGCTGTCCGCGCCGAGGTAGAGACGCGCGTGCGCGAAGAGTGCCGCCAGATCGAGGAGCGTGGGCGTCGGCGGCGCGGGCCGGGCCGCACCCGCCGCCTCGCGCAGCACCGCGGCCGCCATCTCGCGGTCGCTCGCCGCCGGGCCGGAGGTGACGAGGCAGGGGACGCCGTCCGCCGCGAGCGCACGCGCGACCGCTCCATAGCCCCGCGGCGTCCAGCGCTTGTAGGGCGTCGCGTCGCTCGTGCCCGGGTGGATCACGACCGGCGCCGGCCCCGCGCCGAGCGCCTGCGACACGCGCGCGAGCGCCGGCTCGGGAACCGCGAGCGGGTGCTCCGGCAGCGGCGCCTCGATGCCGAGGTAGCGGACCAGCGCCTCGTTGCGGTCGAAGCGGCTCTGGCGCGGCGGAGCGAGCCGCGCGTGCTCGGTCGCGAAGAGGGCGGCGCCCTCGCGAGCGAAGGGCCGCGCGTAGCTCACCCGGCGCGGGGCTCCCGAGAGCCGCGCCAGCACGCCGCTCTTCAGGATGGCGTGGAAGTCGAGCACGAGATCGAAGCGCCGCGCCCGGAGCCGCCGCACGAAGCGCGCGGCCTCGCGCCCGAGCGTGACGAGGCGCCCGCCCCGGAGCGCAGCCCGCAGCGCGCCGCGCGGGAACACGATCACGTCGTCGAGCCAGGGCTGGCCCGCGAGCACGCTCGCGGACGCGGGCTCGACCAGCCAGGCGAGCTCGGCGTGCGGGTACGCCGCCCGCAGCGTGGCGGCGGCCGGCAGCGTGCGCACGACGTCGCCCACCGCGCCCAGACGGATCACCAGGATGCGCTCGGCCGCCGGCGGCGCCGCGCGCGGATTCGTGCAGGTCGAGATGTCCACCTCGCGAGGGGGTCGGGGCGCCGTTAGGATACGCCGCCATGCGTTTTCCGCGCACCCTCGCCCGCTACGTGGCGCGCGAAACGCTCCAGTATGCAGCCGTGGGCTTCCTCGCCGTGGCGAGCCTGTTCCTCGCGAACAACCTGCTGCGGCGGCTCGAGGACCTCGCCGAGCTCGGCGCGCACGCGGGCGACGTCGGCGCCGTCACGATCCGCCTGCTCGTGATCCTCACCACCTACGCGCTCCCGATCGCGTTCCTGTTCGGCGTGCTGGTCGCGCTCGGGCGGCTCGGCTCCGACCACGAGGTGCTGGCGACGCGTGCGCTCGGGGTGAGCCTGGCGCAGCTCGCGGCGCCCGTGCTCGCGCTCGCCCTCGCCGCCTGCGCGCTCTCGGGTTGGCTGCTGCTCCGGGCCGAGCCCGCCGCGCGCCGCTCGCTGATCGAACGCATCGGCGAGGTCGCGACGCGCGGCGGCCTGATCCGGGGCGGGGACTTCACGCGCCTCGACAAGCGCGGTGACCGCGTGCTCTTCGTGGACCGCCGCACGCGCGAGGGCGAGCTCGACGGCGTGCTGCTCTCCGACCGCAGCAATCCGGAGCGCCCCTTCACCGTGCTCGCCGGCTCCGGCTCGTTCCGCTTCGAGCGGGAGACCGCCACCGGCCATCTGCTGCTGCACGACGGCGACGTCCACTTCGAGCCGGCCGAGCCCGACTCCGACCGCACACAGCGCATCGCGTTCCGCCGCTTCCACTACACCTTCGATCTGAGCCGCATGACGAATCTCGGGCTCGAACGGCTGAAGCCGCGCGACCTGACGGGGACGGAGATCGCGAGCGTCCTCGCCTACTTCGACGAGCACGGCGCGGCGCCGCCGCAGGCGCGCGAGCAGCGTCGCGAGGAGTACGAGGTGCAGCTCGAGCGGCGCCGGGCGCTCCCCTTCGCGCCGCTCGCGTTCGCGCTGCTCGCGCTCCCGCTCGGGCTCGGCCGCCGCCGCGGCGCCCGCTCGCTCGGCGCGCTCCTCTGCGCGGTGATCGCGTTCGGCTACTACGTGCTGCTGAACGCGGGCACCGCGTACGCCACGAGCGGCGCGCTGCCGGCCGGGCTCGCGCTCTGGCTGCCGAATCTCGCGTGCGCGCTGATCGCCGCGCCGCTCTGGTGGCGCGCTCGGCACGCGGAGGCGTGAGCGCGCTGGAATTCGAGCGCGACGAATCCCGGGCGGGCGTGCTCGCGGTGCGCGCGGAGTGGCACGACGCCGCGCGCGGCCTCGCGCTGCTCGCGCCGGGCGGGCTCGAGCGCTGGCTCGCGGACGCGCCGTCCGGCGGCAGCGGCCGCGCCGCGACCGCACGGGTCGCGCTTCCGGGCGGGCCGCAGCTCGTCGTGCGGCGGCTCCGGCACGGGGGCCTCCTCGCCCCGCTGCTCCGCGACCGCTACGCGAGCCCGGCGCGCGTGCTGCGCGAGCTCGACGTCACCGCGCGGCTGCGCGCGGCCGGCGCTCCGGTCGCCGAGCCCGTGCTCGCGCTCGCGCGGCGCCGCCGCATCGGCTTCACGCTGGCGCTCGCGACCGTCTACGAGGAGGGCGCGGCGGATGCGCTCGCGTTCCTCGCGTCGGGCCCGGACGACGAGCGCATCACCCGTGCGGCCGCGGCGGTGGGCGCCGCGCTCCGCCGCTTCCACGACGCGGGCGGGCGGCATCCCGATCTGCACGTGAAGAACCTGCTGCTGCGCGAGACGCGCGCGGGCGCCGACGCGCTCGTGATCGACCTCGACCGCGCCCGTGCGGGAGACGCGCCCGGCGCAGCGCCGCGCGCCGCGGAGATCGGACGGCTCGGGCGCTCGCTGCTGAAGCGCGGCGTCGCCGAGCAGGTGGGCGAGCGCGGCGCGGCCGCGTTTCTCGCCGCCTACTGCGCGGGCGACCGCGCGCTGCGCGACGCGCTCGTCCGGCGTTTCCCCGCCGAGCGCCGCAAGGCCCGCCTCCACGCGCTCCTGTACCGGGAGCGGCGACGTTCTTGAACGTCCCCCGGGACGTTCTTGAACGTCCCCCGTCAGGCGAGGCCCAGCTTGGAGTAGGCGCCGATGAAGGCGTGCTCGTAGAGGCCGTAGCCGGTGAGGCCGCGGTACTCGAAGCGGCCGACGTGGTCGACGACGCCGTACTGGCCGAGGGGCGCGATCTCGTCGTGCTTCCGCTCGAGCCCCTGCACGACGAGCTTTCCGTGGTGCATGCCGTGCCGCCAGTCGGCGTCCATGCCGTAGCCGGTGCCGACGGCGACGCAGCAGGCGAGGAGCGGCGTGCACGAGACCGAGAAGCCGCCGCCCGGCGCCGCGGGGAAGTGCACGGTCGAGCCGGCGAGGATCCGCGTCCCCGGCACCAGGCGGTGCTCGAACTCCGGCCGCCCGAGCGGCTCCGCCGGCCGCGCGGGATCGCTCCACACCCGCACCGCCTCCTCGAGCTCTCGGACGCCCGCGTTCGTCTCCTGGCAGATCACGAGGATCGAGTGGTCCGCGAACTGCATCGGGAAGTAGTTCCACATGCCGGACAGCGAGGGCGCGCCGGCCTGGATGCCGGGCGGCTCGGCCTCGCCCACCGGGCGCACGCCCCAGGAGCGGTCGCGCGTGCCCCACCAGCGCTCGGGCGAGACCGCGAAGCGCTCGCCCGCCAGCGTGAGCGCGCCGCTCCAGCGCCCGGTCTGCGCGAAGCGCGAGGTGTCGAAGAGCACGCGCCCGTGCCGGCGGATGAAGTGGCGCGGCTCCTGCCAGGCGGGGATCGCGCCCTCGAAGACGAGATCGAAGGAGATCGCGTGCTCGTTCGGTTCGAGCACGCAGCGCAGGCGCCGCAGCGGCTCCAGCACCTCGATGCGGAAGGGACCGACGCGGTTCTCGCTGCGGTCGCCGAGCTCGCGCGAGGCGCGCACCACGCGGTGGAAGGGGCCGCGCCGCACGACCGCGAAGGCGTCCTGCGTGCCGAGGTTCGGGTACTGCCCCATGCCCAGCACGAGGAGCATTTCGTCGCTCGAGGCGTGGCAGTTGAAGTAGTAGCGGTCGTAGAAGTTGCGGTCGCTCGTCGCGACGTGGCGCACCGGCTCCGCGCTCTGGTGGATCGGGAAGTCGTCCCAGGCGGAGATCATGGCGCGCACGCTAGCGCGAAGGCCTCGCTTCGACCCTCGCGTCGCGCCCGCCCGCGTGCGCGTGGAGCCGCTCCTCGAGCCAGTCGAGAAACTTCTCGCCGTCGGGGAAGACCGTCTCGAGCGCAAGCACCCGCACGCGCGCGCCGTCGAGCCAGGCCGGCAGCAGCTTGCCCGCGTCCTTCTCGGTGGTGACCCAGAGCGGCGCCTCGCTCGCGAGGCCGGCGAGGTCCTCGCGCCGGTAGCGGTGGTGATCCGGAAAGGCGCGCTCGGCCACGACGGCGGCGCCGAGCGAGCGGAGCGTGTCACGCAGCGACGCGGGACGCGCGATGCCGCAGAGCATCCCGACGCGCTGGCCGGCGAGCGCGGAGGCCGGCTCGCGCGCGCCGCCCGCGAGCGGCCGCGTCGAGCGCGGACGCCGCTCGAGCGCGAAGCGGGCGGCGCCGGGCGCCGCGCGTGCGACCCGCGCCGCGTCGGCCTCGGGCAGCGGCCCGTCCACCGCGAGGATCGCGTGCGCGCGCGAGAGCGCCGAGACGGGCTCGCGCAGCGGGCCGCGCGGCAGCACGCGGCCGTTGCCGAGGCCGGCCCCGGTGAGCGTCAGGAGCTCCACGTCCTTGGCGAGCCGGTGGTGCTGGAAGCCGTCGTCGAGCACGAGCACCTGGGCGTTCATGCCCGCGACCGCGCGACGCCCGACCACGTCGCGGCGCCGCCCCACCAGCACGGGGACGCCGGGCGCGAGGCCGGCGAGGAGCATCGGCTCCTCGCCCACGACCTCGGCGCGGCCGTACACGTGCCGCCCGTCGGACACGACCTCGACCGCGTCCGCGCCGCGCCCGCCGTAGCCGCGGCTCGCAATCGCGACGGGCCAGCCGCGCCGGTGCAGCGCGGCGGCGACCCAGGCCGCGACCGGCGTCTTCGCACTGCCGCCGACCACGAGGTTCCCGACGCTCACCACCTTGCAGGGCAGGCGCACCGGCGCCCCCGGCCCGTGCTCCCACCACGCGCGGTGGAGCCGGGCCGCGCCGCCGTAGAGGCCGGACAGGAGCGAGAGCGGTGCGAGCGCGAGGCGCCGGCCCACGCCGGGCGCGCGCTCGTCCCAGAAGGACGGGCGCCCGCGCCTCACGACGCGGCTCCGAGGGCGCGCTCGATCAGCGCGACGCTGCGCGCCGTGGCCCCTTCGTGCGCCGCGAGCGCCCGGCGTCCCGCCTCGCCGCGTACGGCGGCCGCCTCCGGATCCGCGAGCGCGGCGCAGAGCGCGCGGCCGAGCGCGGCCGCGTCGGCCACGGGCTCGCCGGCGCCGGCGGCCGTGAGGAGCGCAGCACTCTCGCGCGCGCTCGCGACGTGCGGACCCCAGACGGCGGGACGGCCGACGCGCGCGGGCTCGAGCAGGTTGTGCCCGCCGACCGCCGCGAGCGAGCCGCCCAC
>Ga0075327_1000124_pt1 | contig 18771 bp, 14 predicted proteins | sample MayberrySE_Catta_2_FD_120056 | JGI IMG/M metagenome (GOLD analysis project Ga0075327, IMG submission 120056) | Natural and restored wetland microbial communities from the San Francisco Bay, California, USA, that impact long-term carbon... | ecosystem: Environmental > Terrestrial > Soil >...
AGTAGGCGAGCCCGCGCTTCTCGCGCACGTTCTGAAAGAGACGCGAGCTCATCGACCCCCCGAGCACCGAGTTCAGGATGTAGCTGACGTAGCGGTCGTCGTGGTTCTGCTGGTAGCTGTTCGTCCCGAGGCAGATGTGGCTCTGCTCGAGCTCCTTGGTGCGAACGAGGACCGACGGCCGGACAGTCGGCGGCCCCTGCGCGACCGTCTCGCCCCTGGCCGAAAGGGTGGCGAAGGCCTCGGCCACCAGATCCCTCACCCGCGCGTGCTCGAGATGGCCGGCGGCCGACACGATCATGTTGGGCGCGACGTAGGCGTCCTGGAAGTAGTCGCGCAGCGAGCGTCCCGTGAACGTCTCGACGGTCTCCTTCGACCCCAGAATGGGACGGCCGAGCGGGTGGCCCTCCCAGAGATGCTGCGTGAAGAGCTCGTGGACCAGATCGTCGGGCGTGTCCTCGACCATCTTGATCTCCTCGAGGATCACCTTCTTCTCGCGCCCGACCTCGTCGTCGACGAACGCCGGACGCATGACGATGTCCGACAGCAGCTCGACGGCGAGCGGCAGGTGCTCGTCGAGCACTTTGATGTAGTACCCGGCGTACTCCTTTGCCGTGAAGGCGTCGAGCTGTCCGCCGATCGAGTCAATCGCCTGCGCGATGTCTTCGGCGGACCGCGAGTCGGTCCCCTTGAAGAGCATGTGCTCGACGAAGTGCGCGATCCCGCTCTGATTGTCGGACTCGTGCCGCGACCCGCGGGTCAGCCAGACGCCGATCGTCACCGACCGGACCTGCGGCATCGACTCGGTGATGAGACGGAGACCGGTATCGAGCACTTCGCGGACGACCATCGGCGTAGTTGAATCGCTCACGTGTCTCTCTGTCGGGCGGTTCACGAGCCCCGCGCGCGTCACTCGCGGCCGGGCCCGGCGCGGACTTGCATGTTCCCGCAGCTGTCCGGCGTCGCCGGACCGAACAAGGTTACGCAAGTGCTTGAATCGGAAGGAGTTAAGCGTGATACTCGAAAAGACGATGATACCACGCCCGTGCCGCCCGGTTCAAGGCTCATGTCGACGAAGGATGCGACCAGGCGCGCATTGTACAATGCTGGATTCTACGAGACGGCTCAAACGCCACCATGACGACCGCCGTTCGCATCGACGCGGCTGAGCTCGAGCTCCACGAGATCGAGGACCGTCTGGAGGCGCTCGGCATCCCCCGCTTTCACGGCCGCCAGATCTTTCAGTGGATCCATCGCAAGGGCGTCACCAACGTCGACGCGATGACGGACCTCGGCCGCGAGCTGCGCGCAGCGCTGCCGGGTCACTTCTCGATCGGCACGCCGGCCGTCGCGCGGCAGGAGCGCTCCACGGACGGCACGACGAAGTTCCTCCTCCGGCTCGGCGACGGCCACCTGATCGAATCCGTGTTCATCCCGGACACACCGTCGCAGACCTTCTGCCTGTCGACGCAGGTCGGCTGCGCGATGAAATGCGCCTTCTGCCTGACCGCCCGCATGGGCATCGTCCGGAACCTCACGGCCGGCGAGGTCGTCGGTCAGGTGAGGGTCCTGCTGCGCGAGCTCGACATGCGGGGCCAGCGCTTCAACATCGTGCTGATGGGTATGGGCGAGCCGCTCCACAACTACGACGCCACGATGAAGGCGTTGCGCATTCTGGGGAACGAGCACGGTCTGGCAGTGTCGCCGCGACGGGTGACGCTGTCGACCGTCGGCGTGCTGCCGGCGCTCGAGCGGCTGGCGACCGAACCATTCATGCCCAACCTTGCGATCTCGCTCCACTCGACGACCGAGGAGCAGCGTGACGCCCTGGTGCCCATCAACCGGAAGTACGGCCTGCAGGACCTGCTCGATGCGTGCCGCCGGTTCCCGCTCAAGCGGCGGAATCGGATTACGTTTGAATACGTGATGCTCGACCAGGTGAACGACACGCCCGAGGATGCGCGCCGGCTGGTGAAACTGCTGCAGGGCATCAAGGCGAAGGTCAACCTGCTGCCGCTCAACGCGGCACCCGGCATCCCCTTCGATCGCCCGTCAGACGAGCGCGTGAATCGCTTCGCTTCGATTCTCGCCGACCATCACGTGACCGTCTCCGTCCGCCGCTCGCGCGGGCGCGACATCCGGGCGGCGTGCGGGCAGCTCATCACCGAGTCAACGCGGACCCCGGCCCCCGGGCAGCAGCTCGCGAGTTTGATGCAGCCGCCAGGAGCTGCTCACCGCTGAGCACGCCGAGTGCGGGGAGAAGAGGCGTTTCCAAGCTCATGGCGGGACGAAGGAGGACCTAGATCACGGCGGGGAAAGGCTCTTGGCAGGCGTGGAGAGACCGCGAGTCAACCGACGTCAACCACTGTCCCTGCGTCGGCGTCCAACTTGACCGTGACGCGACGGTTGCGCGCCACACCCGGAGGAATCCTCACCTTCAGATAATTGTCGGTCACGACGAGCGTGCCGTCCTCGATGGTCAGGCCGGGTCGCACGGTCCCGATCTGCGACTCTCGAAATCGCCGTGACATGCCGGCGCCGGTCGCGCGCAGTCGCGCGGCGCGCTCGCGGATCGTCGCACCGGGCACTTTGGCCGGCATGGCGGTGGCATCAGTGCCCGGTCGATCCGAGTACGGGAAGACATGGACGTGCGACAGCGGTGCCGTCGGCAGGTAATCGAGGTTCGCGTGAAAGTCCTCGTCGGTCTCGCCCGGGAACCCCACGATCATGTCGGTGCCGATCGATGCGTGCGGCAGGCGGCCGGCGATCGAATCGACCAGCCCGCGATAGTGGTCGCGCGTATACGGACGGCGCATGAGCGCGAGCATCCGGTCGCTGGCGTGCTGCAGCGGCAGGTGGAAATGCGGCGCGAAGCGGCCTCGGCTGGCCGCCACGAGGTCGACGACCTCCGGCGTGCAGTCCATCGGTTCGAGCGAACTGATCCTGAACGTCACGTCGGCCCGAGACCCGGCGAGCGCACCGAGCAGCGACACGAGCGTGCTCGACGGCTCGAGGTCCCGGCCGTATGACCCCAGGTGCACGCCGGTGAGCGCGATCTCCTTGAATCCCGCGGCCGCGATGCGCTCGACTTCACCGAGGACGCGATCGATCGGCAGGCTGCGCCCGGGCCCCCGCGTCTTCGGAATAATGCAGTAGCTGCAGCGCTCCTCGCAGCCGGTCTGCACCCGCAGCGTGAACGCTGTGCGCCCGGCGACGCCGGGCCCGATGGCCGCGCCGCACGCGCCGTCCCCGTCACCGAAACGCTCGGCGGTCGACTGCGCGAGCCGGTCCTTCTCGTGGTTGGCGACGACGCGGATGACGTTCGGGAGTTCGGCCACTTCCTGCGGCCGTCGCGTGGCGTAACAGCCGGTCACGATGACGCTCGCCGAGGGATTGTCGCGGGCCACGCGCCTGATGGTCTGGCGTGCGCCCTGGTCGGCGCCGGCCGTGACCGAGCATGTATTGACGACGACGAGATCGGCATCCGCCGGCGGGACCGCCACACCGCCACGCGCGAGCAGATCCTCCTCGATGCGGAGCGAGTCGGCCTGGTTGACGCGACAGCCGAAGGTCACGATCGTGTACTTCATGAACTGCTGTGGGAAATCAGGGAGCAGGGATCAGGGATCCAGGGATCGGGGATCGCTCGAAGGACGGAACCGTGATGCGTTTCCTGATCCCTGATCCCTGGTCCCTGATCCCTGAAGTAGTTATTCTCCCGCCAGACGCGCCGCCGCCTGCTCGACCTTCTCCGCTAGCGCCTGCTTGTATCGCTCGAGCCGCGCGGCGATGGCCGGATCGCCCAGCGCGAGGATCTGCGCCGCGAGCACGCCGGCGTTGGTCGCACCAGCCTTCCCGATCGAGACGGTCGCGACCGGCACGCCCGGCGGCATCTGCACGGTGGACAGCAGCGCGTCGAGGCCCTTGAGTGCCGACGAATCGATCGGCACGCCGATCACCGGTGCGGCCGTATGCGCAGCCACGACGCCCGCGAGGTGCGCCGCCGCCCCGGCCCCGACGACGAACACCTTGACCCCGCGCCGCGGGGCCTCTCGCACGAGCCGCATCACCCGCTCGGGTGAGCGGTGGGCCGAGGCCACGGTCATCTCGCAGGAAACGTCGAGCTCGCGCAGCACGTCGACGGCCGACTGCATCACCGGCGCGTCGGAATCCGAGCCCATCAGGATCAGAACCGAGATCTGGGACATGTTCACACTGCCGATTGCGAGGGAAGCGCGGCGCCGGACGACGAGGCGGCAAGTGCCTTCCGTCCGATGTCGCGACGATACTGCATGCCTTCGAACGAGATCTTCGACACCCCGGCATACGCCCGCGCGATCGCATCGGCGAACGTCGCGCCGCGGCCGACGACCGTCAGCACGCGGCCACCAGCCGTTACGAGCCGGCCGCCGCTCACGGCCGTCCCTGCGTGGAACACATCGACGCCGCCGAGAGCTTCCGCGTCCTCGATTCCGTGAATCGGAACACCCGGCGACACCGGCCCGGGGTAGCCCGCCGAGGCGAGGACCACGCCGACGGCGACGTCGCTGCCGAGCGCAACGGTCCTGTCCGCCAGGTCGCCGTCCGCCGCCGCCGCCAGCATCGTCACGAGATCGCCCTCGACGCGGGGCAGCACGACCTGTGCCTCCGGATCGCCGAAGCGCACGTTGAACTCGATCACCTTCGGCCCGTCGCAGGTCAGCATCAGCCCGACATACAGGAACCCGCGGTACTCGTGGCCATCGTCGCGCATCCCGCGCATCACCGGCTCGACAATCTCCTGCCGGATGCGCGCGTCGAGCGCCGCCTCCATCAGGGGACTGGGCGAAAAGGCCCCCATCCCACCCGTATTGGGACCACGATCGTCGTCGAAGATACGCTTGTGATCCTGCGCGGAGCCCAGCGGTATGCCGACGCGCCCGTCGCACACCGCGAAATACGACACTTCGGGTCCGCTGAGACATTCCTCGACGACGACGCGCGCGCCGGCGCTGCCAAACTGACGCTCGTCCATCGCCGAACGAACGGCATCGCCGGCTTCCTGACGAGTGGAGGCCACAACGACTCCCTTGCCGGCGGCCAGACCGTCGGCCTTGATGACGACGGGCAGACCGAGCTCGCCGCGCTCGATGACGCCGCGCGCGTCCGCCGCCGACTCGCACACGCGGTACCGCGCCGTCGGAATCCCGTGGCGCGTCATGAATGCCTTGGCGAACGCCTTGCTGCACTCGAGCTGAGCCGCCGCGCGGGAAGGCCCGAAGATCCGGTGACCCCGTTCGCGGAAACGGTCGACTACGCCGCGATCCAGCGGGAGTTCGGGGCCGACGATGGTGAGGTCGAAACGCTCGAGCCCGGCACGCGCGACGAGCGCATCGAGGTCTTCTGCGTCCAACGGCAGGGTGCGCGCGTCGCGCGCGATGCCGGCGTTTCCCGGGACGCAGGTCACGGAGATGTCAGTCCCGCGCCCGAGCCTCCGGACGAGCGCGTGTTCGCGGCCGCCGGACCCAATGACGAGAACGTTCATGCGGCCGTGCGGCCCCTACCTGAACCGGCCTTTGTTTCGTGCGTGAACAATATAGTTATCATGCTTGCAATCAATCGTTTACAGAAAATGCGCACAGTGGCTCGATCATTGGGACGGCGGCTGAGCTTTCCTGCCGAAAAGCGGGTGCTCCTGTGATAGCCTAACGCATTCCGTCGGACTCATTGGGCCTTACAGGGGGCACCGCGGCGAGAGAGCATCTGTGGGAGGGGCTGATCGCCTAGGAGCTGTTCGTGAAGGTGGCCGCTGAAGGGGGTGTCATCAATATTGGCTGAAGTGAAGATTCAGGAAGGCGAGTCGATCGAGAGCGCACTTCGTCGGTTCAAGCGGAAGGTGCAGCAGGAAGATATCATCAAAGATATCAAGAAGCATTCGTTCTACTTGAAGCCAGGCGATCGTCGCCGCGCCAAGCAGGCGCTCGCGCGCAAGCGCACGCGCAAGAAGCAGCGTCGCGAATCGGACTAGCCGGCTTGATCAACGCGGCCCGCTCGAGCTGGATCGGTGAGGATCCTGGCGAGCGGGCCGTCCTCATGAGCATCACACGTCGGACGGAAGTCGTGGGGACCGAGACGGGCTCGAGTTGGTGAGAGGTAGGACCGATGGAGTTCCAGGACAAGACGCTGTCGTGCGTGGACTGCGGAGCAGAGTTCATCTGGACAGCGGGGGAGCAGCTATTTTTCGCAGACAAGAATTTCAAGAACGAACCGAAGCGCTGCAAGAGCTGCAAGGCCAAGCGCGCTTCTCGCCCGGCTTCGAGCGGCGGGCCGACGTCGAAGGAACGCGTGGAAACGACCACGAATTGCTCGGCGTGCGGCAAGGAAACGACGGTGCCGTTCCGGCCGACACAGGGGCGGCCGGTGTTCTGCCGCGAGTGCTTTCAGCAACGTAAGTTCGCCGGGGCGAGCGGTATCTAGTCCTGAGCCCGTCGGGGAAGATCGAGAAGGCCACGACCCGTCGTGGCCTTTTTCGTTTCAGAGAACCGCATCTCGACGGGGTAAAATCGCGCTTTGGTTCACATCTGCGGGACGCTGGTCGCGTCTCGCGCGTCGTAGAGCTGATCCTCATGTCACCCCAGTCTTCAAGCCCGCCTCGGCGAATCGGGTGGCGCGTCGGGGCAGTCGCCGTGCTGCTCGGGCTTGCGGCAGTCGCGTGCGGCCGGGGCGGAACACCGGCCCAGGGCGCTGGCGCGCCGCCACCGACCGCCGTCAAGACCGCTCCGCTCGAACCGACGTCGATTGACGACGCGTCGGAGTTCATCGCTACGCTGAGGTCCCTGCGCTCCTCCACGATTCAGCCGGAGGTGGAAGGCATCGTCACCAGCATCCTCGTCAAGTCGGGCCAGCGGGTGAGCGTCGGCACGCCGCTCGTCCAGATCAACGCGGATCGGCAGCGGGCTGCCGTCTCGAGCGCCGAGGCCAACCTCGAGGGCACGGAGGCCGACGTTCAGTTCTGGCGTCAGCAGACCAAGCGGATGGAATCGCTCCTGGCGGCGGGTGCCGTGAGCAAGGCCGAGCTCGATCAGGCTCAGAACACGCTCCGCACGGCCGAGGCGCGCCTGGCTGCGCTCCAGGCGCAGGTGCGCGAAGGGCGCGTCGAGCTCGCGTTCCATCGCGTTGTCGCGCCACAATCCGGCACGGTCGGAGACATCACGGTGCGTGTCGGGGACCGTGTGACCAACTCGACGGCGATAACGACCATCGACGACGGGCAGGCGCTCGAAGCGTACATCCAGGTGCCGCTCGACCGCTCGCCTCAACTGCGCCTCGGACTGCCGGTGCAGCTGCTGGCTACCGACGGCACCGTCATCGCGACCAATCCGATCAGCTTCGTCGCCACGCGCGTGGACGACAGCACGCAGACGGTGCTCGCCAAGAGCCTGCTGCGCGACATCCCGCCGTCGATGCGCGTCCTGCAGTTCGTGCGCTCCCGGATCGTGTGGGGGACCGCGAAGGGCTTGACCGTGCCGGTCACGTCCGTCGTGCGGATCAGCGGCCAGTATTTCTGCTTCGTCGCCGAACCGGGCCCGCAGGGCGGCCTCGTCGCCAAGCAGAGGCCGATCAGCGTGGGCCAGGTCGTCGGCAACGACTACGTGGTGCAGAGCGGGCTCAACGCGGGCGAGACCCTGATCGTCTCCGGCATTCAGAAGATCGGCGACGGCGCTCCGGTGAGAGCCGAGTGAAATGCTGAATGTTCGTTGATACCTTCATTCGCCGTCCCATCCTGGCATCGGTCTGCTCGCTCGTCCTGATCCTCGCGGGCGCCGTGGCCATCCCCACGATGCCCGTGGCGCAGTATCCGAGCCTCGCGCCGCCTCAGGTCAACGTGACCGCCGTCTACACGGGCGCCAACGCCCAGGAAGTCGAGACGGCCGTCACCACGCCGCTCGAGCAGGCCATCAACGGGGTCGAGGGCATGCTCTACATGACCTCGTCCAGCACGAACAGCGGCATCTCGACGATCACCGTCACTTTTGACGTGACGCGCGATCAGGACGTCGCGGCGGTCGAGGTGCAGAACCGTGTCAACCAGACGCTCGGCCGCATGCCGACCGAGGTCCGGACGACCGGCATCACCGTTCAGAAGCAGTCGACCGGCTTCATCATGGCGGTCGGGGTATTTTCCGAGAAGGGCACGTACGACGCGCTCTTTCTGAGCAACTACCTCGACGTCTTCATCAAGGACGCGATCAAGCGCGTCCCCGGCGTCGGCGACGTCGTGGTGTTCGGCGAGCGCAAGTACTCGATGCGGCTCTGGATCGATCCCGATCGCCTCGCGGCGCGCGGCCTGACGGCCAATGACGTCGTCCAGGCGCTCCGCGAGCAGAACGTCCAGGTCGCGGCCGGCAGCCTGGGCCAGGCGCCCGCCCCGTCGGGCCAGATGTACCAGCTCAGCGTCCGCGCGCTCGGGCGGCTCACCGAGGCGGCCGAGTTCGAGACGATCATCCTCAAGAGCGGGCGGGACGGCTCGCTCGTCCGGCTGAAGGACGTCGGGCGCGCCGAGCTTGGAGCCGAGACCTACGCCGCCGACCTGCGCTTCCAGGGCGTCGAGGCCGTCGGGTTCGGCGTCACGCAGCTCCCCAGCGCCAATTCGCTCGACGTCGAGCGAGCCGTCACCGCCGAGCTCGACCGCCTGGCGGCCGCGTTCCCGCCGGGCATGCGCTACCTCGTCGCCTTCAACACCACCGACGTCGTCGAGGCCTCGATCGAAGAGGTGTTGAAGACGCTCGTCGAGGCCATCGTCCTGGTCGTGCTCGTCATCTTCGTCTTCCTGCAGACGTGGCGCAGCACGCTCATCCCGGCCATCACGATTCCGGTCTCACTCATCGGCGCGTTCGCGTTCGTCAAGCTGATGGGCTTCTCGATCAACACGCTGACGCTCTTCGGCATCATCCTCGCCACCGGCATCGTGGTCGACGATGCGATCGTGGTCATCGAGAACATCGAGCGCCACATCCAGGAGTACAAGGTGAGCGCGCGGAAAGCGGCGTCCGATGCGATGCGCGAGGTGCTCGGAGCCGTCGTCGCCACGGGGCTCGTCCTTGTGGCGGTCTTCGTACCGGTGGCGTTCTTCCCCGGCACGACCGGACGCCTCTACGCGCAGTTCTCGATCACGATCGCGTTCGCGGTGGCGCTGTCGGTCTTCAACGCCGTGACGCTGACGCCGGCGCTCTCGGCGCTGCTGCTCGATCGCGAGACCCACCACAAGAGCCGGTTCTTCGCACCGTTCGAGCGGATGATCGACGCAGGGACACGCTTCTACGTTGGCATCCTCCGTACCTGCCTTCGGTGGCGCTGGGCGATCGTCGTGATGTTCGTTGCGACACTGGGCCTGACGTGGGCTACCTATCGCGTCGTGCCTCAGGCGTTCATCCCGGAGGAGGACCCCGGCTATTTCATCATCCAGGTGCAGGGACCCGCCGGCGCGTCACTCGAGTATACCGGCCAGATCGCGCGGCAGGCCGAGGCCATCGTCTTCAAGGACCCCGACGTGATGGCGCTCTTCTCCGTCATGGGGTTCAGTTTCAGCGGCGCGGCATCCAACCAGGGCCTCATGTTCGTCCGCCTCAAGCCGTTCGAGGAACGAATCGGCGACGAGCACTCGGTGCAGGCGGTCCTCGGACGCATCAGCGGACCGCTCTTCTCGATTCCCGGCGCCATCGTCGTCGGCTTCACGCCGCCGGCAATCCAGGGACTGAGCCGGTTCGGCGGGTTCGAGTTCCAGGTCCTCGACCAGAGCGGCGGCGACATCACGCGGCTGGCGGATGCGACACGGGCCATCGCGGGAGCGGGAAACCAGTCGCCCAAGCTGCGCCCCGGCCTCTTCAGCCCCTTCACGGCCAACGACCCGCAGCTGCAGGTCACCATCGAGCGCGAGCGCGCGCTCGCGCTCGGGCTCCCGCTCGGCGAGATCACGAGCGCCCTTCAGATTTTCCTGGGGTCGCAGTACGTGAACGACTTCGAGTTCAACAACCGCGCGTACCGGGTGTACGTGCAGGCCGATCAGCAATTCAGATCGAATCCGAAGGCGCTCCAGCAGCTCTACGCACGGACGCGGACCGGCGACATGGTGCCGCTCGAGCAGGTCGTTCGCATGGAAGAGACGACGGCGCCTCAGGTGATCAATCACTTCAACCTGTTCCGTTCGGCGTCGATCAACGGCTCGGCGGCCCCGGGCGTGAGCTCGGGAGAAGCGCTGAACGAGATGGAACGGCTGGCCGACGCCAACCTGCCCACCGGCATGGGCTACGCCTGGTCGGGCATCTCCCTCGAGGAAAGCAAGGCCGGGCGGCAGTCGTACCTCATCTTCGGGCTCGCGATCCTGCTCGTCTACCTTACGCTCGCCGCCCAGTACGAAAGCCTCGTCCTGCCGTTCATCGTCCTCCTGGGCGTGCCGGTCGCCGTGCTCGGGGCGCTCGCCGCCCAGTGGTCCCGCGGGTTCGCCAACGACGTGTACTGCCAGGTCGGGCTGGTCATGCTCGTCGGGCTGGCCGCCAAGAACGCCATCCTGATTGTCGAGTTCGCCGAGCAGCTGCGCGATCGGGGCCTGACCGTCGTCGAGGCAGCGGTCGAGGCCGCGCGGATCCGGCTCCGGCCCATCCTGATGACATCGCTGGCGTTCATCCTCGGGGTCCTGCCGCTCGTGGTGGCCACAGGGGCCGGCCAGGTTGCCAGGCGCTCAATCGGGACGGCGGTGGCGGGGGGCATGCTCCTGTCGACCTTCCTCAACGTGCTCTTCATCCCCGTGCTGTATGTCGTCGTTCAGACGCTCCGTGGACGATTCGGCGGGGGCGGCGGACGGCGGCACGCCGAGCATCCGCAGAGCTGACACAGGCGCTTCCCCGAGGCGCCGGAACATCCCGCCTTCCTCAGTGTCCAAGAGTTGGGACAACCCGGGCGGAAAGCCGAGACTGGTGCTCAATTTCTTGACAGTGTTTCAATCGGCGTAGTACGCTGGCCGGTCTTTTTCTAAAACCAGCGAGACGGCATTGAAGCTGGTGTTTCGGCCACGGATGGGCGGGGCAGACCAGGCGGGGTCCCGCGGTCGGGGGCGAAGGCGAACCGGCGGCTGACGGCACAGGAAATCTGGAGGAGAGCGGCGATGCAGATCGAGGAACGAGTCGTCGACGGGGTGACGATTCTCGACCTGAAGGGCAAGATGACGCTCGGCGAGGGCGACGAGCTTCTGAAGGACAAGATCAACTCGCTCATCCAGCAGGATCGCAAGAAGCTGCTGCTCAACCTCGAGGGCGTGCCGTATATCGACAGCGCCGGGCTGGGCGAAATTGTCCGCACGTACACGACGGTCAGCCGGCAGGGGGGCAAGCTGAAGCTCCTCAACCTGACCAAGCGAATCCAGGACCTGCTCGCCATTACCAAGCTGTTGACTGTGTTCGAGACCTACGAGTCCGAGCCCGACGCCGTCAAGAGCTTCGCCGGCTAGTCACCGGACAACCACCCGCCGCGCTCAGGATGGCGCGACATACACTTTCGGACGTCCCGCTCGAGCCGCTCAAGATCGAGCAGGTCGAACCTCGGCCGGCGTCTGTCCAGCCGATGGCCTTGAGCCTCGTACGCTCCCTCCGACCGTCCCAGTGGACGAAGAACCTCATCATTTTTCTTCCGCTGATGTTCTCCCAGCGGTTGCTGGACGGGGGGGCGGTGCTGCACGCCGTCGCCGCGTTCCTGATCTTCTGCGCGCTCTCGGGCGTGGTCTACCTCGTCAACGACGTGGCGGATCGGGAGGCGGATCGACAGCATCCGGTGAAGAGCCGGCGGCCCATCGCCTCAGGCGCGTTGCCGGTCGGGGCCGCCATCGGCTGGGCCGTGGCGATCGGCGGGGCGGCACTGGCCGCCGCGTTCTGGCTTCGTCCGCTGTTCGGCGTGGTGGCGGCGGCGTATGTGGCGCTCCTGTCGCTCTATTCGGGCCAGCTGAAGCACATCGTGATACTCGACGTGCTGACGATAGCGATCGGCTTCGTGCTGCGTGCCGCCGGCGGCGCGGTTGCGCTGGCGGTGCCCATCAGCCACTGGCTCTACGTGCTCACGATTCTGCTGGCGCTGTTCCTGGCGCTCAGCAAGCGGCGCCACGAGCTGGTGCTCCTCGCCGATGGCGCGACGAGCCATCGCCGGATCCTGGAGGAGTACAGCCCGTACCTGCTGGACCAGATGATTGCGGTGGTGACGGCGTCGACTATCGTGGCGTATGCGTTCTATACGGTGAGCCCGGAGACGGTGCAGAAGTTCGGGACCGATCGGCTCATCCTGACGCTGCCCTTCCCTCTGTATGGAATCTTCCGCTACCTTTACCTTGTGCACCTGAAAGAGGGCGGCGGGAGCCCGTCCGACATGCTCCTGACCGATCGTCCGCTGCTCCTGTGCGTCGGGCTGTGGGCCGCGGCCGTCGCCATCATCATCTATGGCCCGGCATTCTAGACGTTGAGTTCGAAGACGCACATGTCCAAGTCGAAAGTCGCCATTCTCCGAACGAGCCCCTCGACGGTCCTCGAAGACTACCACTCGCTGATGAACCTGGCCGGGTACCAGGACGTCGTCGCGAAGGACGCGGACACGGCGCTCAAGGTGAACATCTCGTGGCACTTCTTCTTCCCCGCCACGTCCACGACGCCCTGGCAGCTCGAAGGTGTCATCCGGGCGATGAAGAGGGATGGGTTCGACCCCTCGCTCATGCACGCCTGCCACAACCGCACGGTCGTCATCGATGCCCACCTGGGCGAGCACGAGAACAAGCAGATCAACGTCGTCTCCGCGCACAACCTTCGGAACATCCACATCTACGAGACCGAGGAGTGGATCAACATCCGCGACGCGGTGGGCGATCTCACCAGGAAGTTCACCTGCCTGAACGAGGTGTACCCGAAGGGCTTCATGATCCCGAAGCGCTTCATCGGGGAGAACATCATCCACCTGCCGACGGTGAAGACGCACGTGTTCACCACGACGACGGGCGCGATGAAGAATGCGTTCGGGGGGCTGCTGAACGAGCACCGCCACTGGACGCACCCGGTCATCCACGAGACGCTCGTGGATCTGCTGATGATCCAGAAGAAGATTCACCGCGGCGTGTTCGCGGTGATGGACGGGACCTTCGCCGGCGACGGCCCCGGGCCGCGCTGCATGACGCCCCACGTGAAGAACGTCATCCTGGCCAGCGCCGATCAGGTCGCGATTGACGCGGTGGCGGCGAAGCTGATGGGCATCGACCCGCTGTCGATCAAGTTCATCCGGATGGCCCACGAGATGGGGCTCGGGTGCGGCGACCCCCGTGATATCGAGATCGTCGGCGCCGCCTCGGCCGCAGCCGAGAACTGGCACTTCACGGGCCCCTTCAAGAAGATGACCTTCGCTTCGCGCATGCAGCACCAGATCTACTGGGGACCGATGAAGAAGCCCATCGAGTGGTCCCTCAAGACCGTGCTCGCGCCGTGGGCCTACATCGCGAGTGTGATCTACCACGACAGCTACTGGTACCCGGTGAACGCGCGGCGCCAGATGCAGGACGTGCTCGAGAGCCCGTGGGGCCGCCTGTTCAGGAACTGGGAGAACGTCCGCCCCGATGCGGCCGGGCTGGGATACCCTGACGTCGGTGGCAACACCGCGACGATCGAGAAGACCGGCGCAAAAGCCCTCGTCGAGTCGTTCGGGATCCTCGGCACGTGCATCAAGGAGGCGCCCGAGTTCGCGAGCCGCCGGAGACACGGGAAATGACGCTTCCAGCTTCCGGCTGCCGGCTTCCAGCTGCCAGCCAGAGCGGAAGACTCTGATGACAACCCGACGATCGAGTTCTGAAGCGTTCCCGGCTGGAAGCTGGCAGCTGGGAACTGGAAGCTGACAAGCCAATGTCCGATTTCACCGTCAAGAACGACAGCGTCGACGTCGAGCAGATCATGCGACAGGTGCGATCGCGGATCCGCGAGAAGCGCGGCGTCGATTACACCGAGGACGAGATTCGCGAGCTCGCCAGCGTCAAACTGGAGCGCTTTCTCGATCCGAAAGGCGTGCGATCCGACCTGCTGGAGCAGTACCGGAAGCGCCGCGATGCCTCGACGACGCCGCGGAACTACTCGTTCGAGGACACGACGCTCTACGAGTCGAGCCGTCCGCTGCTGCGTGGACTCCGCAAGCTGCTGAACCCGATCCTCAAGCTGTTCGTCAACCCGACGCCCGTCATCGACGCGCTGCACATCCAGTCGAAGCTGAACGACTCGTACAACCAGGCGGAGTCGCTGTACTACGAGCTCATCCACAACCTGGTGCTCGAGACAACGCGGCTCGGCATCGAGGTCAAGAACCTCAAGATGCGGGTGGAGTCGATGTCCAGCCGGCTGGACTTCGACGAGCGGCGTGCGCGCGCGCTCGAAGGCGTCGTCCAGTATCGCCCCGGCGTCGTCGCCCCGCTGCAGCCACCCGCGGGGGGCGGTGGAGGCGGGGTCAACGCCACGATGTCGGCAGACGAGGCCGAGCGCCGGTCACGCCGGCGCCGCCGGCGCGGGCGGCGGCGGCCGGGGACGGGACCATCGGGCGAGCGGACCGGACAGCCGGGCGGCGGGCACGAGGCGGGGCGGAGCGATGGCGGCGACGCCTCAGCGCCGTCGGGCGAGACAGGCAACGGCCCCGCGGAATCGTGAAGCTCGCGGTCGTCGTCCAGCGATACGGCGCCGAGATCAACGGCGGAGCGGAGCTGCACGCGCGCTACATCGCGGAGCGCCTCGCGAAGCATGCGCAGGTCGAGGTGGTCACGACCTGCGCGCGCGACTACGTCACCTGGAGGAACGAGCTCGACGCGGGCGCCGACTCGGTCAACGGCCTTCCGGTCCGGCGCTTCCCGGTCCGGCGCGAGCGGGAGCCGCTCGATTTCGGCCGGCGCTCGCGTCGCGTCTTCGAGGAGCCGCACTCGCTCGCCGACGAGCTGGCCTGGCTCGACAGTGAGGGGCCGGCCAGTCCCGCGCTGATCGACTACCTCGCGCGGTCGGCGGCGGCGTTCGACTACGTCCTGCTCTTCAGCTACCGCTACTATCATGCGTGGCACGCCGCGCGGCGGCTGCCGGGCAAGGCCGTGCTCGTGCCCACCGCCGAGCGGGATCCGGCCATCGGCCTCGCGATGTTCGGCCCGGTCTTCCGGAACGTGCGCGGCATCATGTACAACTCGTACGAAGAACGGGCCATGATCCAGGGCGCCACGCACAACGAGCACGTCCCCGGCGTGGTCGTCGGCGTCGGCTCCGATGTGCCTGCGCGCACCGACCCGGCGCGGTTCCGGCGCCGCCATGGGATCACCCGGCCGTTTGCGATCTACATCGGGCGCATCGACGCCAACAAGGGGTGTGGCGAGCTGTTCGACTACTTCCAGCGGTACGCGACGACGTTCCCGCGCGGTCTGGATCTCGTACTCGTCGGCAAGCCCATCATCCCAATCCCTTCGCACCACCGGATCCACCACCTCGGGTTCCTGCCCGACGAGGACAAGTTCGACGCGCTCGCCGCCGCCGACCTGCTCGTCATGCCCTCCTACTTCGAGAGCCTGTCGATGGTCGCGCTCGAGGCCTGGGCGCTCGGGCGCCCGGTCCTCGCCAACGGGCGGTGCGACGTGCTCAAGGGCCAGTGCATCCGCAGCAACGCCGGGCTCTACTACGAGAGCTACGAGGAGTTCGCCGAGACCCTCTATGCGCTCGAGTCGAACGGGCCCCTGCACGCCAGGCTCGGCCGGAACGGCCGCGAGTTCTTCTGCCGCCACTATGCCTGGCCGGTCATCGAGGGCAAGTACCTCGACATGTTCCGGCAGCTCGAGCGCGGCGCGGCCGCCGCGCCCGCGCCCGAGCCCATGCCGGGCTGGTTCGCGCGCCGCCGCCGCGAGCTTCCACCGGCGGCAGAGGTGCTCGCCCGGCTGCCGTCGGGCGCCGTGACGAGGGCTGCGAACGCGCGGCGGGACCGGCCGGCATGACCGTCCGTCCGCGCATTCATCAGGTGCTCGCCACACTCGGCTACGGCGACGCCATCGGGCACGAGGTGCTCGGCGTGCAGCGGGTCCTGCAGGGCGCGGGGTACGCGTCCGAGATATTCGTCGAAACCGCCGATCGTCGTCTCGAGGACTTCACGATCGACTACCGCGAGATGGTCGGGGCGATCGCGCCCGAGGACGTCCTCATCCATCACTTCTCGATCGGCTCGCGCGCCTCGCGGACGGCGTACGCACTGCCGGGGCGCATGGCCCTCGTGTACCACAACATCACGCCGCCGCACTACTTCGTCGGAGTCCATCGCGAGCTCGTCAAGCAGTGCTTTCGAGGACGGCGCGAGCTGACTGCCTACATCGGGCGGTCCGATCTCGCCCTCGGCGACTCGGAGTACAACCGCCTGGAGCTCGACGCGCTCGGGTTCCCGCGCACCGGCGTCCTGCCGGTCGTCCCGGACTTCAGCCATCTGGGCGGGCCTCCCAGTCCCCTGCTCGCCTCGGGTTTCGACGACAGCTGGACGAACGTGATGTTCGTGGGCCGCGTCATTCCGAACAAGAAGTTCGAGACCCTCATCCGCGCGTTCCACGTGTACCGCACGCGCCACAATCCCCGCGCGCGGCTGCTCTGTGTCGGCTCCTACAGCGGGTTCGAACGATACCTGTCGATGCTGCAGGAGCTCATCGCCAGCCTTGACACGCCTGACGTGCACTTCCTCGGGCACGTGTCGAACGAGGAGCTCACGGCGCTCTATGACGTCGCGGACCTCTTTCTGTGTGCGAGCGCCCACGAGGGCTTCTGCGTTCCGATCGTCGAGGCCTTCTACAAGGGCGTACCTGTCCTGGCCTACGCGTCGACGGCCGTGCCTGCGACGATGGACGGCGGCGGCGTGCTGTACGACACGACCGACCCGTTCGCGATCGCGAGGCTCATGGAGGCCGTGCTCGACGATCCCGAAGTCGCCGACGCGGTGTGCCGGTCGCAGGACGCCGCGCTCGCGCGACTCCAGGCGCGGGACTTCCCCGGGACGCTGCTGCGGTTCGTCGACCAGCTCCTCGCAACGCCTGCCAGACCCGCCCCGGCGGTGGCGTGGGATTTCTGGGCGCAGTTCGAGCAGTTCGAGCGCTTCGAGGAGCTGCGGCAGTTCAGGCCGGCGCTGTTTCAGGCGCTGCCGGTCCCCGGGATCAGCGATCAGGGATCAGGAAGCGGGGAACATCAAAGCGCCGGCGCTACCCCGAACCCTGATCCCAGATCCCTGATCCCTGGGACTGTTACGCCTGCAGCCCGACCGAGTCCCAAGTCCGAGCGATGATCATCAACCAATGGGTGCCCGCGGCCCATCGCGGCGATGCCATCGGCGACAGCGCCCGCCGCGTCCGGGGAATGCTCCGCCGCCAGGGCCATGAGTCCGAGATCTACGCCCTCACGATAGACGACGATCTGCGATCGGACGTGCGGCCGTTCGCCGACCCGGGCGCCGGGCGCGGGGACATCACCATCTTTCACTTCGCGCTGCCGTCGCCGATGACCGCCGCCTTCGCGCGGCTCGGCGGCGCGCGCGTGCTGCAGTACCACAACATCACGCCGGCGGCGTTCTTCGCGCCCTACTCGCCGGGACTCTTCCGCCTGGCGGCGCTCGGGCGCCGCGACCTGTCGTCGCTCGTCGGGCGCGTGGATCTCGCGCTCGGCGATTCCGAATTCAACCGCCTCGAGCTCGAGGCGCTGGGTTTCTCGCCCACCGGCGTACTCCCGATTGCCGTCGACACTGGGCGCCTCACCCACGCGCCGCGGCGGCCGGCCCTCGAGACGATCCTGGGCGACGGCCTCATCAACATCCTCTTCGTCGGCCGCATCGTGCCGAACAAGCGGATTGACGATCACATCCGTCTGGCCGAGGTCTACAAGCGCTATGTCGACAACTACTACCGGTTCATCTTCGTGGGCCGCTACGACGGCGTGCCGGCGTACTATGCCCAGATCCGGGCGCTCATCGCCGAGTACCGCATGCTCCCGGATCGATTCTGGTTCACCGGACCCGTCCCTGACGAGGACCTCGGCGCGTTCTATCGCTGGGCTGATGCCTACGTGTCGTTGAGCGAGCACGAGGGCTTCTGCGTCCCGCTCGTCGAAGCCATGGCGGCCGACGTGCCGGTGCTCGCCTATGCGGCCGGCGCGGTGCCCGAGACGCTCGGCGGGTCGGGCCTGCTCTTCGCCCCCAAGGATCTCGAAGTCGCGGCGGAAATGCTCGGCATGCTCGTATACGATCGGCCTCTGCGCGCACGCGTCCTCGACGGACAGCGCACGCGCCTGAGGGATTTCGCGCCGGAATGCATCGAGGCGCAGTTGACGGCCACGCTTTCCGCATTGAGGCTTCGTTGAAGATAGCTTTCATCGTCCAGCGATACGGCGCGGAGATCCTGGGCGGATCCGAGTATCACTGCCGGCTGATTGCCGAGCGCCTCGCGCCGAAACACCAGGTCGACGTGCTCACGACGTGCGCCGCCGACTACATCTCCTGGAAGAACGAGTACCCGGAAGGCGCCGATCGGATCCGCGGTGTGACCGTCCGGCGATTCGCCAACGCCAGGACGCGCGACATCCACGCCTTCAACCGCTACTCGGAATGGATCTTCACGAGCGCCCACACCAGGGACGACGAGATGGAGTGGCTCCGGCAGCAGGGACCCTGGTGCCCGGCGCTCCTGGAGTACCTCGAACGCAACCATCACCAGTACGATGTCCTCATCTTCTTCACGTATCTCTA
>Ga0075327_1000125_pt1 | contig 18721 bp, 13 predicted proteins | sample MayberrySE_Catta_2_FD_120056 | JGI IMG/M metagenome (GOLD analysis project Ga0075327, IMG submission 120056) | Natural and restored wetland microbial communities from the San Francisco Bay, California, USA, that impact long-term carbon... | ecosystem: Environmental > Terrestrial > Soil >...
CCCTGGATACCCTGCTCGCCCTGGTCGCCCTGGATGCCCTGGATGCCCTGCTCGCCCTGGATGCCCTGGATGCCCTGCTCGCCCTGTACCCCCACTTCGCCGGGGGCCGCGAAGGACACGCCGGGCGTCAGATCAATGTCCTCGTCCGCCATCGTGAGAACTCGGGTATTCGCCGGGCTCACAGCGCTGGCATCAAACCTAATCTTCCGGGTGCTGTCGGCCGTATTCTGGACCTGGCCATAGTTGTCAAGAAGAACAACGCCGGTCCCCGTGCCGCCGCTCCCCGGGGTAGCAAAGGGGGAAACCGGCATGTTTAATAGTCCTCTTCGTACAGGGGGCTGACCGCCAGCGTCCCTTCCTCGTTCTCGATTGATGCCGCCATGTCCTCGGCGGACTGGAGGATCATCAGGTACTTCGCTTCCCAGCGCTGTCCCCGGGTGTCCTCATAGTGCTCAGCTGCGGCACAGAGAGACGCATACAGGACCAAGTCCTGCGCGATACTGAAGATGGCGTGCTCGTCGGCGTCCTCGAACTCGGGGAGGTCCTGGTAGTACAGGCACGTCACAAAGGAGCCCTCGGCCGGAGCCGGCTTGATGTACCAGGAGGCGTCAATGCGGGTGTAGACCGCCGGGGTCCCACCGTCGTCCACCACTCGGGACCACTCGCCGTAAGGCTTGTAGATCAGGCGGTCTGACGTTGGGACAGTAACGGAGCCACACCAGAACTCTCGCATCTTGAGGAAGTCTGTCGGTACGGCCACCTCACCATCCGCGAGGACTTCCAGGGAGGCCGCAGTCTCCATCATCTGTACGCGGCGGTAGTCTCGGGCAACCCTCTGGAGCCCCTCGTTGACGAAGGACGAAGTCAGGCTGTCCGTTACATCGGCCCTGTTGAGCCTCAGCTCGACCAGGTCCTTCATCTCTCCATAGGTCATTAGATGGATCGCCCATTCTTGACTAGGAAGTCATCGAGGCCTTCCTCGTACACCTTCTTCACGATGTCCTTCATTGGTGCCGTGAAGACGTTGAGGCCCTCACGCATCCACTTGGACACGAAGATCATCGGGATGGTGCCCACCCTACGCGTCTCTGTACGACGATCGAACCGGCTGCGCTCATTCTGACGGCGCCACTCCCGGACCCAATCGGTCGGGATTTCCTGCTGTTCGACGACGAGAAGGTCACCATCGGTCGCCCCGGGGTACACAGCGACACCGGGGCTCAGATAACCCATTGGTTCCATTGGTCTCTCCGGTTGAAAAGGGACGCGGGCGGCCGGGGGGAGGCGGGAGAGCGACACCTACCACCCCCAGCACTTTACGGCCGTGCTATCCCGGCTCACCGGGACCCGCGAAACTCACAAGAATTAGTCGGTGCCGAACAGCTCCAGGAGGAACTTGCCGGCGGTGTAGGTCCCGGGCGAGCCCGCGACACCCACCGTGAGGTAGAGGTACGAGTTGGCGGCCGGCAGGGCGGTCAGGCCCTTGACCATGCCGTTGGTCCAGACACCGCCCGCGTCAACGAGCGCGGTCTCGGTCAGGTCCGTGATCAGGCTGTCCTCTGCGCCGGTACCAACAGTCGCGGAGTACAGGTCGATGTCAGTCACCGCGCCCGCCGGAAGCTCCAGACAGGTCATGCGCCCACCAATGAGCGTACCACACGCGGCGGCAGTAACCTGGCCAATGTGAGCAGAAGCCGCACCATCGTCGCCGATGATGTCGTTGAGGGTTGTAGAAGCAAGCACGCCAGTCAGGTCGATGAGCAACCGAGTAATGACCAGAGCATCGCCGGACTTATGGGTCTCGGCGCCAGCAAAACCGGCACCGGCAGTAAGGTCTGCGCCCAGCATGTCCTCCAGCTGCTCTGCGAGAGCGGGCTGGCCTACACAGGAGAAATTAACAACAGGCATGTAATGCGCCCCTTAACAAAAGAAGAGAGGGGGACCGAAGTCCCCCCGTTGAAAAGCCGTCAGACAGATCAGCTCAGGGTCTCGTCCAGATCGGTGATACGAACGTCGCCGAGATAGTTCCGGTGCTTCAGCGAGAACTCTCCGAGCATCTGGTACTTCTCGCTGTCGCCCGTCTTCGCCAGCTTCTCCTTCTGCCAAGGCCGCAGGACCACGCGCTTCCACATCTCAGGGTCGATCAGGAGGGCCTCGCCGACCTGCACACCCGCCGAGTAGCCGCGCAGCCACCGGTTCAGAGTGACACGCACCTCACCCCACGGGGTCACGAGCAGGTCGACCGCATTCACGATCTTCTTGCTCTGGCCGATGTCGCGGGTACGGCCCGAAGCCACCGCGAAGGCCGCGACGTTCAGGGCATGGATCGGCTTGATCATCAGGGTCGTCGGGCTGGCCCCGTTGTCGTACGCCATCTGCATGGCCGCCAGGAAGCGGGTCTCGGTGAACTCCTCGGCAGTTCCGGGGGTCGCACCGTAGTCGATCGCATCGGTCTCGATGATCTCGTCACCGTTGGCGTCCACACCGAAGACGTTACCCATGTAGCGGGCAGTGTCCTCGTCACCGGCCGCGGCGTCCTGGTCCAGAGCAACGAGGATGTACTCCAAGTCCCTGCGGAGCTGGAGACCCATCTTCGCGGTCTGGTAGGCCGTCTCGGACTTGCGCCCGTACTTCTTCACCCGGTCAGAGGTCCCCGAGATCGAGAACGTATCGCCCATGATCTGGGTACGATTACCGCGCATGCTGGTCGGCACGCGAGCAACGACTACGGCGTCCGCGCCCTCGACGAGAGCGTTGCTGGCCGGAGCCCGGAGGGTGTCCTCCTGCCACTCGAAGTGGGTGGCGTCGCAGGTATCCTTACCGATCATCGAAACGAACGGCGTATCCTTGGGCGAAATGTTGCTGATGACATCGTCGACATCCTCAGCCATCCCGACCAGGTCGTAGGTAACGTAGGTATCAGTAGCCATGATAATGACTTCCTTTTAATACCAGTCTGGTGAATTACTTGTCGCCCCAACGGGCCATCAGGGCTGCGGCGGCGTCGTCCAACTTGCCGTCCTTCCGCAACCGCTGCATCGCCAGCTTACCCCTCTCACTCGGGTCCACCCCGGGCTGACCAGCGCCGGGCGTCAGGACCTTGGTGGGGGTAACGGGCACCTTCGGGGTCATCGCGAGCTTCTTCTCGCCGGCCTTCCGCATCTCCACGTAGCCCTTGGCCATCTTGAGGAGCTTGAAGATCACCGGGTCGACAGTCGCGTTGATGGTGTCCGAGGGGATACCCTGGGCAACAGCGAACTCGCGAAGGTCATCGTAGGCCTGGGCGTTCCAGCCCTCGATATGGTGTGGGGAGTTCGGGTCCTTCAGCTCCCGAACACAGGCCTCGGCCAGCTCTGCCTGACGCTTCTGTACCGTCTGGGCGACTTCCTTCATCTCGCGGTCGACGCCCTCGACATAGTACTTGTAGTCAGCAAAGGATGCCTCGGCATCACGCCGCAGATCAGCGAACTGCTTCGGAGCAACCTCGCCCCGAGCCACACGCGCCTGCAACAGTGCCCAGTCGATCTTGCGGTACTCGGCGAACCGTGCTTCCGCCTTCTTGGCCTCGTGCGCCATGGCACTGACGTACTTCTCACGGGCCTCGACGACGGCCTTGGTCTGCTCGGCAACCGCCTGAGACTTGCGGGTCAGACTGGCCTCTTGTCCGTACAGGCGCTTCAAGTCCTTGACGGATACCTGATGCTCTTCCTCGCCCACTTTGATCACGACCTTCAGGTCATCATCGGCGTGCTTCGGAGCCTCCTCAGGGTCCTTCTCGGTCTTCTCGCCTGCGTCCTCGACAGCTTGGTCTGTCTTGGTTTCACCCTCGGGCTCAGCAGTCTCGGGCTGGACCTCGGGTGCCCCTGCGTCCGCAGTGGGCTCAGATGGGACGACCGGCTTCTTCTCCTCGTCGTCCGTCCCCCACTTCTTCAGCAGAGCTTCAGTAGCCTCTGCGGTGGTAAACTCCACGTCCCCCTCGGGGATAGTGTTCGCACCGTCAAGCATGTAACATCTCCTTGCGTTCACCTTCCAGCACTTCCTGGAGCATTGTTCCCTGCTGCTTCCACGCCTCTAGCGTACGAAACATCTGGAGCACGCCCCACTGCCGGAAGTATGCCAGTTCTCGTCCTCGGGTGTCCTCGGGTGGAGAATTGGCGATCAAATCTCTCTCTGCGTCCATGACCTCTTGCGCGAACTGTAGGAATGTCCTGTACTCCAGGAGTTCCCGAGCGCGCATACCCCGTTCGATTACATCGGCGTCGGTCACTGGTGGCTCTCCTATGGAAATTCAAAGACTTACCCGAACAAGTAACGAGGGGAGCTATGGGTACCCCGGGGGGTACTTTCAAGCTCCCCAAGTCCTTGGTTTATCTTAGCTATTCGGGCTCACAATGATGCTAGCCTGCTCACTGTCGGCCTGCTGCTGCATGATGTTGACCTCAGCCGTGTCGACCATCACCTCGTGGGCCTGATCCTGGGCCTTCAGCGCCAGGGTGGCCTTCTTGAACGCGATGTCGGCCGTAACACGCATCTTCTCCAGCTCAAGCCGGGCGGTCTCTTGCTGGGCCTGAAGCTGCATCTTCTCGCGCTCCAGCTGTATCTTCGCGGCGTCGTTCTGGACCTTGCCCTGCTCGACCGCGAGCTGGCCCTGGGCCTGCTGGTCAGAGACCGGCACGGCGTCCTCGGGCTTCCTTAGGAAGCGGGTCGCGTTCTTGATGCCCTTCAGGTCGAAGAAGCGGTTTATGACCTCCCACTTCTCCTGGAGGGTGTAGAGGGGAGCGATCTGCGGATCGTTACTGAACATCTGGTCCAACGCGAGCCACTGCTCGGCCTCCCGGTCCTGCTCACCGTAGCCAAGGTGAAGCTCGACCGAGACATCCTTGCGGGACTGCCAGCCCTCGACGTTGGCCCTCTGCCACTGACCGCCGGTGATCTCGTACGCCATCTCGTCCTTGAGGTTCCCGAGCAGCAGCTCGTAGACCAGAAGGTACAGCTCGCCCAGGAACATAGAGAAGTTCCTCGCGACGATCTTCTGCCGGATCGCCCCAATGCTCGCCAGCTGCTCGATCATGGCCGCGCTGTTCTGCTTGGACACCGCGTCCTTGTTCAGCCCCTGGCTCAGGCGACTGACGCCCGTGTTCTCCTCGCGCTCGTACTGTAGGGTCTCGATCGTTTGGAACACGAAGGGATTGAGGGGTTGCTGCGGAAGCGGGATGATGCCGTCCGGCCGCGAGACGTTGATCAGGCCGCCGAGCCGGTTCTCCATCAGTTCCTTGGGGTCCTTGATGGTGCCGTTGACGACTTGCCAGCGGGGGCTCGACGTGATCGCGGTGTGGTCTAGGACAGACCTGAACAGCATCGTCTTGGCGTTCTGGATCGGGATCAGGCGGTTGGCGAAGTTGTTGCCAGCCAGGGTGTGTGGGATGCGCAGTGGGATGAAGCCCAGGAAGGGACGAGCCCGTACCTGCTCCTTGCTCAGGAGTACGTCGCCGGCAGCCACGATCTGGTAGGTCTCCGCGATGCCATCCTCGTTGATGTCCAGATCGAGGTAGCACTCGTAGACATAGACTTCCTCCAGTTCCTCCTGGAGGGCCTCCATGTCGTCCGGGTCGACTGCAATCGAGAGACCCTGACGGGCAGCGCGCTCTGTGGAGCTTTCCCAGCCCCGAACATTACTGTCACCCTTCGGGATTTTCTTGACCAGCTTCTCGTCATACCCCGCCTTCAACAGGTCGGAGCGGGTCATCCGCTGCCGGTGCGCACAGTTTGCGGTAGCCAGGTCCTTCGCCTTGGGGTCCCAGAGGAACTCCTCGTGCGGGACCGGAGCAATCACCACGCGGGACTTGTCGACGCGCCGCTTGAATGAGCCAGTGGTCAATCCGGTCATCGGGTCCGTCTCTAGCTTACCCTCGGTGATGTCCGGGGGCAGCCCGACGAGGGCCTCGATCGTTACCCCCTCCTTGGGCAGCTCTTCCTCAACGTCCGCGAAGTCCTTCTTCCACCAGGCCTTCGCCACCCCAAGTCGGGATAGCAGGGCGTCGTGGATCACGTCCGAGAAGACGCTATAGCCCTTGTTCTGTCGCATGACGACCCACTCGCATAGGTCTGTCGCCTGCTTGGCCTGGTCAACGTCCTCGGAACCAACTGGCGCGAACTGCACGATCCGAGACCCTGCGGCAAACGTCTCTAGCAGCTGCGCCTTCATCATCTCCACGGCGGAGTAGACATCCTGACTGATATAGGAGGACTTCCCACGGGTCCTGGCCGGCTTCTCGGCGTTGTAATAGTCGAGCACCTGAAGCCGCTCAGTCCGTAGTGTACTGTCGTAGTAGCCCTCCGCATCAGACAGAAACGTGTCGACAGCCGCCAGAATGCGCTTGTCGCTCAACATTACAATGCTTCCTCGTACCAGTCGTCTTTGATCACGAGCGGTGGATACATGCCGGCATGGGCATAATTTGCCAGGGCCAGGGCCATAACACAGTCGTCGTGGCATCCGGCGTCTGCCTCCATGCGTCCAGCCTCGGTCAGGACGAATTGCTGCATTTCCGTCAGGGTCGCCAGGTCGTGTATCTCCAGCTCCTTGGCGCGCATGGATGCTCGCAGCTGGTCGATGATCATCGGCCGCGTCTTGGCGTTGGTAGTGAAACCTAGCTTGACTGTCTCTTTGTCAGTTACCTTGTCGTGGACGACCTCTTGATAGAGGTTGGGGTACTGGTAGTCCCTGCTAAGGACAAAGACGGTCAAGATGCCGTGGTCGTTGTTCTCGACGCAGAGCCGGGCAGTATTGAAGTGTCTCCCCAGTCGATCGAGCACGTGCCCGAAGTAGTCTGGGTGTACCTGGCTGCGCCAGGACGCCACGAGCTTCTTCTTACTGTTCAGCACCTGAGCGACGGACCAGTCCGTGCCGGCCTTCATGTATCCGGCCGCGTCACGGTCCACGTTGCTGCGGATACCCTTCCCCACGTCCGCGCCAATCACGTACTGCTCGTACGGGTCGACCTTGTCGATGAAGAGCTGAAGCTCCCCCGCGGGGTGGTCCTCCCAGTTCCCACCCTCCAGAGCCATCCGGCGCACTGGGGGCGTTCGCTCGCGCAGTGCCTTGGTGATCTGGTCCGGGTGGAATACCGGGCGGCCGGTCGACAGGAAGGCCTCGTCCGGGTAGGCGGGGTACTCCTGGTGAAACAGCTCCAGGCCATTCTCGGCGATCTTGAGCCGGCGCCAGTAGAGCTGAGCGTCATCCAGCCCGAACTCCTTCGCCAGCCCCTTTTCCTCGTAGCTCCGCTCCCAGCTCTTTGGTGGCGTGACGCGGTAGCTCGGGTCAGCGAACCACGGGCTGAAGAAGGGCCACCACTGGCTCTCCCCCAACTCTGCCGCCTGCCACATTTCCCGGTACAGGCCGCTCATACCGTTTGCGGTGCTCTCGATGTAGCCCTCGGAGCCGGCCGCCATGGGCAGCGCCTGGACCAGGCCGTTGAAAATCTCGCGACCATTGGACGCTGGCCAGAATGCCGCCTCTGAGGCGTGTAGGAACGTGATGGTCTCACCGCGGGCCACACCAGTGCCACCCGCCGTGTCTACAACGTACGAGCTGTCCAGGAGATTGAAGGACAACTCCTTACGGCTCGAATACTTCTTCTGGGGCTTCAGGGCCTCAGGGAGGTGCTCGTAGTACCGCCGGACCATGTCGAACAGGGCGGTGCTGCTCTTGGCGACGTGTGCCATGACCAGAGCCTTCTGGGCTTTGTTCTGACTGGTCTTGAACAGCCCCCGCCCCGCGACGTATGTCGAGAAGCCCTGCTGGCGAGCCTTGAGGATGATCACCCGGACCATCCCTGTCTCAGCCATCTGTTGCTGGCACAGTGCGTGCAGTCTTGACTGCGGGGTGTTAAAGATCAGGGGCTTGATCTCACCCTCTTTCGTTCTGATCTTCAGCGCCTTCTCGGCGTAGTACTTGTAGTCCTCGTGCAGCCGGCGGCGTACCTCAAGTACGTCCGCCATGATTAGAACTCCTTGGACAGCTGCTCCAGGAAGTCCTCGGCCCGCACAGTCGCGTCGACCTTCGAGGCCGGCTTCTGCTTGGTGAAGTCCAGCACGAGCCGGGCGGCAGCCAGGCGTTCCCTGGTACCGTCGACCGCGGCCTTGCAGACACCCACCGCGTACTCCAGGGCGACCTTGGCCTTCGCCTCGTCGTTCGGAGTAGCCACATCACTGAAATCCAGAATGCCCTTCTCTTCCATCAGTCTCACAGCCTTTCTCGCGAATACAGCGGCCTCCATGCGGACGGGGATCAGTAGTTCCCTGGTCCATCCCCTCGGTACGCCGTTGCGGGATGCTTGGTATCCACCGTTGACACCCCCAAGCTTCTGCGCGGCAAGCGTCTCCGGCGTCTTCTCGCTGAAGAAGTGCCGCTTCGGTCGCTTCTGAGGTTCTCTGGTCTTTGCCCCCCTCATACCCACTTGCTTGGGGGCATTCGGTTGGCCGGTCTCGGGATTGATCGTCGCCCCTGGGGGCAGTCGACGGTCCATTTAACCAACCTCCGGTATGATCGTGCTCACTTCAAGGACAGTAATTCGGCCCTTGTCCCATGCCCTAGCCCCCTCCCGGGAGCCACGGACAAATTCCACGGCTTCCTCGACACTGCCGAATAGGCGAGCCTGATGGAGGAAAGGGGTCGCCCTATGGTACTGGGCGTCGGCCACGAACAAGCGCCGCTCTCGTCGATAGAGAACGTACGCTTCCATCATCATCCAATATCCCATTGGGGGGACCGAAGTCCCCCCGAGTTAATCCTTACTACCTCTTCGAGGGCTTTGGGGGCGTCTTCCCGTTGATCCAGGGGAAGTTGTCCCCCTCGTGTACTGGTCCACGCCAGCCGGCCGGGCCGTACCAGGGGCTATCCCGGGTCCACCCCGGGGGAGCGTAGGGCGCAAGGCCCTCGTCCTCTTCGTCGTCCTCTTCGTCGGAGGCCTTCAGAGCCATCGCCAGGGCGTCCACTGCCGGCAAGCCGGCCACGCCCGCGAAGCCGATGATGCCCTTGAGCCGCTCGTCGTCATTGAGATTGTCCCGCAGCCACTTCGCCACGGTCGGAGCGACTTCCTTCATCTCCTTCGGCTTCCTGAGGTACAAGCGGATGTTGTCCGCCAGCAGCTCGCGGTACTGCATCAGGTACTCGGCCCACTTCGAGGTCCCCCTCAACAGGGGCTCAGGAGCCAGCTGCGCCTCGGCGTAGTCGTGCTCGGCCCACTGCTCGGGCCTCGCAAGACGGGACGCCTCGACCATCTCTGCCTTGAATGCGGGGTCTCCCACCGGCAGCCGCGTTTCACTGGCCGGAACCGCAGGCCCGCGCCTCCCGAAGGAGAACAGCGTGCCCTGTTGGTGGCCGCCCAGTACCTCGTAGTCCATCCTGTGCCCCAGCTCGTGTGCCAGGGTGTCCCCGTACTTCCCCTCGGGCAAGGTGCGATTTACGGTGATGAAGTCACCGAAGCCGCCCCCAGAGGACTGGGGTAGATAAAAGCCGCTCGTGCCTTCCATTGTCTTGTTGGGCTGCACTGCGACCCGAACCATCCACTTAGCGAGCCTAGTAACCTGCTCGTCACTGAGCCCCCGGTCCTCCATCCGGCCACTACCAACGTCACGAAGTCCCGTGATCAACTTGGCGGCGACCTTTCGGCCTTCCGGGGTGACCCCGGTCTGCTGGGGTAGATTGTCCAGCGTCTGGGGCGTCGTCTCTAGCAGGTTCTCGACGTAGCCCTTCGGTACCTCGTTGTACGGGCGCCTGCGCCAGGAGACGTAGGCCGCGTCACCGAAGCCCCCCGGGGAGAAGCCCCAGGCAGCCTCGCCGTACATATCAGTGCTCGGCACCCTCTTGTTCGCCCTCGCGGCGTCCTTGGCGGCGGCCGTGGCACCGAAGCTAGTAGTCGGGTACATCCCCAGGATCGTTGCGTCGTCCGGGTTGTTGGGGTCAGCCGGCGCTGCGGAAGTCTGTTGATCGACTACGCGCTTGGCCTCGGCCAGACTATCGAACGTCCCCACCTCGCCCGGCCCATCTACGAACGCGTGCCACTTCTGGTCACCGGAGCGGAACTCGACGTACCCCATGCGCATGCCGCTAGGGCTCCTTGCCGTAATCCGCCCGATGTCATCTCCCTTCCAGGTCAACCACCCTTGCGGGCCGACTTCTGCGGCGGCCCGGGGCTGGCTCTCTTCTTGGCCGGTGCTCCATCCGTAGCGCTCCGCAAAGCGCCGGCTGACTTCATCAACCTTTGGCTGAAGACCGGTGACGATACCCTGAACGGTTTCTCGAAGATCGGCCCGTCCTGGGGCAATGGCTTCCAGGTAACCTTCGCCATTGGGGTTCGCACTCCAGTCGTTCTCAATGTAGTTGCCGTCAGAGGCGAAGGGTGCCAGCGAAACCTCGCCGTTGAGCACGTCCTCGACCGCCCTTTGCACCTCACCGTGGAACATCTTGTTCGGCGTTGCCGCGGTGTCAAGGTTAAGTGCCCAGACACCCTCCGGTGAACCCACCAGAGCGACGTTGATGCTGCCCAGGCGCTTCCCGAGCGCAAGGGTCTCCTCAGTCGTCAATGGACGCCCGAGGCCCACAGAGATGCCGTTGGCCTCCCCCTTGGTCTTCGCGGGGAAGGGCCTAGTCCAGGCCACCGCCGCCTGCCGCAGGAGCATGCCCTTGGCCGCCGCGTAGGCGTCCAGAGCTTCCTTGGCGGCCGGCTCGACCTCGGCACCGCCCTTGAACTTCTTGGGGGCCGCGATCAGCGCCTGGTTCGAGGGGTTGCTGCCCCCGTCCCAGTAGCCCGGCACGTCGACCTGGCCCGGGCTCGGGATGCCCAGGGCCGCGGCGATGGCGTCATGACCCACCTCGTCCTGGAGGGCCTCCATCACCGCCTTGTGGTACTCGATCTTGACCGCCGGTTCCGCCTGGTTGGCCTCGGGAATGAAGCCCACCCGCGGGTCCGGGATGCTCTCAGCAGAGACCTGAGCGGCCTGTGCCCGCAGGAAGGTCGCGAAGTCGCCCTTGGCTATGTCGGACACGGGCTTGCCTTCCTTCCCTGCCTTGGCGGCGACCCAGATGGCGGCCTGAACCTGCTGGGGTTCCCAGCCAAGCTCGTCCGCCAGGCGCTTCACCTCGGTCTCGACGAAGTCGTACTGCGCCGGGCTCGGGGTGCCCTCCTTACCGAAGCCGAAGGCCCGCAGCATCCAGATGTCCGTAGTAACGCCCTGGTCAGCCGTGGGGTCGACTTCACGCATCAAGTTAGTCACGAAGTTGTTGGTCTTGCGACCCTTCCAGTCCTCTCCGGCCCAGGCCTTCTCCATCTTGGGAGACATTGACGCCGGGTACCGACCAGCATTGATGTCCTGGCCGGCGAGCTTCTGGTAGTACGCATCCAGCGCGAACTGGAGGTTGGTGCTGACTGGTGTGTCCGGGCTCGTGACGCCGATCATCTCGATCAGGCGCCGTGCGGCCTCCCTGTCGCCTCCGAAGGCGTCCAGGATTGCCTTGCCCGAGCGCTCGTACCACATGCGGCCCGGCTCGCCCTCGGCTGCCAGGTTCTTCTGCGTGGTGCGCAGCGCCGCGAGGTCGCCCATGTTCGCCAGGTCGGCGGGAGCCCCTCTCAAGTCGCTGTCGCCTCGATTAGCGATGCGCGAACGTGCCTCCGGGCTCAGGTCCTGGTCGACTTTCGGTTCCTGTTCCTGGAGCCCCCGCAGCCACCTAGCAGACGCTGGGGCCAAGTCGCCCTTACGAGGTAACTGACCACCGCCACTATAGAGATGGCGAAGCCCCCCCTCGATTTCGTCAATCGTCCACTCTGCATCGACTGTCTTTCCTAAGTCAATACCAAGACGTTCTGCGATGTCGCTGTGAATAGCTGTAGCAGCGTCCCAGACATAAACATCACCGGTGTCCGGGTCTTTCATTGCCCGAACCTGTCCGTACTGTGCCTGGGCGGCCAGTCGCTTCGCCTCTTGTGGTGACGGGTTTTCGAGGACCTGTGTGTCTTGTCCCCGGACATGAAAGTCAATGTCCTGTGCCACGTCGATCCTCCCCACTTGGGGACTATCGGGCGCAGCGAGAGGGCCGAAGTCCGGCCGCTGGTTACCCATGCTGGTCACGCCGCCGTGGGCGGAACCTACGCGTGGCTCTGGTGCGTCAGCCGCCATGGAGCTATCCCAGCTCCTGGCGGGCATCTCGGCAGTTGCCGCCGAGCGACGGGGTGGCAGGCTTGTGACCGCATCGCCGCCGGCCATCGGGCCGAAGTACTTGGAGTACCCCTCCCGCTGTGCCTTCAGGGCCTCCTGTAGGCGCTTAATTGCTGGGGGGTTCCCCGCCGGCTCTACCATGATACCAAGGTTACGCAAGAGCTGCATAGTGTCGAACTTGCCGTTCTTCTTCTCGACATCACGCCACACCGCGGGGTCATTCAAGTTCTGCCCCAGGGGGAAGGCGTCGTCGGATGCCGGCTCTTGAACAACTTCCGCGTCACCAAGTCCCGCGAACGGGCCTCCCCCGTACGTATCCATGAAGGTTCCATGGCTCGGGACGTTCGTCGCCCAGGGCGGCTCGGTTGGGGGAGTGAAGGTGTCCGGGTTGATGTCCTGGAGCACTTCCCCGGTCATCCCGGGGACCCTCGGGGCCTGCTCGTAGCGCGTGGGCTTCCGTGGGTAGGTCGCCCTCTCGGGCTGCTCCATCCAGGGGTAGGCCGGGATGTTGGGCCGCTCGTCCGGGCGTTGGGCCGACATGGAGTTCTCTTGCCACGCCGGGTTCAGCTCCGGGCGCCCCCCTTCCGGGGTAGTCAGCATGATGTCCTGCACGGCCTCGATTGGCCGCGGAAGGGTGCCGGGGTTCCCCTGAGCCTTGTTGATCACCCAGTCCTGGATGCCGTAGTAGATGCGCTCGTCACTGACCTTGCCCACCCGGTCACCCAGGAGTTCATTGACCTGGGCCTCCGAGAGGACGCCCTGGGCACCCATGTCGCGAATAGTCGCGTCGATGTCCTGCTGCGAGACCTTGCCGTTACCAAGCACGTCATTGGCGTGCTCCTGGAGTTCGAGCTTCCAGCCCCCGAACCGCTTCATGCCGCGCTCGCGCAGCGCACGGTCGATCGGGGTGTCGGTCTCCTTGTAGGGAACCACGAGCTTCGCCTTGGGGCCAAGCTCGGCAAGCGCCTGTTGCAGCTGGGCAACCGTGTCGCCGTACTGCACGCCCTGGCCCTCCAGGGCCGCTCGACGGGCCGCAGCCCTCTGAACGATCTCGGGCTGATCCAGCCCAAGGAAGCTGTCCGCGGCGCGTGCTCCACGATTGAGCATCGCGGGACCAACGGCCGAGGCCGCGGCCACCCCGAGGCCCACCGGGGGGTTGAACAGGGCAGTGCCGAGGCCGCCAACGATGCCAGGGACACTCGCGTTCCCCGGGCCTACCGCGGCCTTCGCGAGGCGCTCCAGGGGACCAATGCGGTTCTTCTGGAGGCCGGCGTAGGTAACCGTGTTCAAATCACGAAGGGTGTTCTCAACCAGCTCGGCGTACTGCGGACCAAGACCCAGATCACGGACCTGGTCGATCTCAGTGTCGAAGTAACCAACGTCAGCGCCGCCCTCGGCCAGCTCGCGGTTGTGCCGCGCAGCCTTTGAGATAACGTCCTTGAGGACCTTGTAGCCGTTGTGGTCGACACCTCCATCATTCGGCCCAGCAGTATAGAGAGCCAGTGCGAGCTTGTTGGCCTGGGCCTTCAAGTCGTCCTGCACACTCTTGAAGATTTGGTCCGCCCCGACCTTGCTCTTTCCACTGTCGTAGGCCTTGCTGGCGGCAGCCCGGCGCTCGTACAGGTCCGCGACCCGAAGATCGCTGGTGACCTGTGCCGGGTTCCGACTGTAGTCCATCCGGGCCTTGACCTCGGCAACCTTGCCGGGGACCTTCCCGACCGCGCTCGCTGCCATGCCCGGAACATCAATCATTGCGGACGAACCTAAGCCCGCCAAGCCCTCAGCGACGGCCTCGTGACCAGAGACCTGAAGGCCCTCGGGGGTCCGCACGCTCGTGCCGGCCTGCTCAGCGACGCTTTGCAGTGCCTCAGTGACGCCCTCAAGGATCGGGCGGGTCCACCGCGCAGAGTTCGGGGCGATGGCATTCAGTGCGCCGCTCGCTGCGGCAGTCGCTACCGCCCAGGCCCAGTCCTCTGCCGTTGGCATACCGCCGTGCGCCTGAGCACGGTCCTGGACCAGCGGCCCGACGATCTGGAGACCCTCGAACAGCGCCGGCCCGGCCAAGCCGCCTGCCGCCGCACCCGCGGGACCGGCCATCAGGCCACCAAGCCCGGCGCCGGCCGCCCGCGTCGCTAGAGAGCCTGCGTACTGCCCGGACTGCTCGACGGCTGCGCGGGGCAGCTGGCTGTAGTCATAGGCGCGGGGGTCGTACCAGGCCTTGCTCGGGTCCGCGATCAGGTTAGAGGTCGCGGGGGAGTAGTTCTCAGGGGCGTCTACCGCCCCCTTCAGGGCACCGCCGAGACCCTCGAAGCCGAGAGCCTGCGCGGTCTGCCCGAAGCGCTCCAGGGGCATATCGAGCCCGTGCCTGAAGGCGCTGGAGAAGCTTGTGTCCGGCGTAACGGGAGGAGAGGCGGGGGCGGCCGGAGCCGCCTGCGCCGCCTGTAGCTGTCGGACGTGAGCAGCAAGCCGCTTGGCCGCCTCAACATCACCGGCCGCGTCTGCCGCCTGAAGAGCCTGCATGGCTCGCTGCAATTCATCCATGTCTATCCACCGTACTTCTTGAGTAACTCTTCCATGCCAGGGTCAGGAACGGCCGGGACAACGGGTGCCGGGGCCGCCTGTGGCTGGGTGAGACTGGGAAGGCGCAAGTCCCTCTGGGACCTATAGTCCACCCCAAAGGCGGGCGCCTGTCGGTTGTACTGCTCGACGTGCATCTTGTAGCGCTGGAGCTTTGCGTCGAAGACGTTCTTCAGCGCCTCCTCGACCCGCTGCGGGTTCTGGAGTGCATCCACGTCACCACCAAGGTACGCGACAAGACGAGCCGCGTCATATTCCGTCAACATCCCGGGGCCAAGCACCTCAGTACGCACCGCGCCAAGTAGACCCTGGAGTTGACCCTGGGCCACCTGAGTTGCAAGCTCCTGCCGGTTCAGGGGATTGGCAAACAGCGTCTTGATTTTCGCCGAGATACTGTCCGCGAGACGGCCGAGACCAACCTTGGTGTCGCCGACACTCTCAATGTACCGAACGATATTCCCAAGACCCACCTCGTCAGTGATCAGCTGGTTCTCAAGATCATAGAACGCCGAAGTCGAGAGCGGGCCGCCCGCACTGACACTGGCCTTCCGCGCTCCGGCCGGGGCCTGCTTCAGCTCACCGTCGTCCGCACGGTACCAGATGCCGGGCACGCGCTTGTTGAAGAAGCCGGCGCCCAGCGGGGTGCCGTCCTCCGTGACTACGTTGCCCACGTCCTTCCACTCGCCGCGCGGGATATTGACCTTCTTCTTCTGTCCCGGGGCCTGCTCGTCGTCGACCATCATGTAGCCGATGTTCTGGTAGTACGGGTGACCGGAGGCCTCTTCAGGCATCCCGGGGTCCTGGGGCGCACCGTAGGGGGTCATTTCACCCCCCATGAGACCCGGGGCCAGATCGTAGTCATCACCCATGTAGTTGAAGGCGCGGAACGGAGCCATCTTGACTGCGAGATCGTGCCTCTGCTGGTCGAGCGCGAGGCGATCCCTGTCGAGCGATAGGCGCGACTGGTCGTAGCCCTGCTCCTGACCCCAGCGCCCCTGTTGGGCCTGACGCCAGTCTTCCTCGCCGGCCAACTGCTGCATCCGGTACTGGTCGTTGCGCTCGCGCTCCTCAGCATTGAGCTGTTGCTGCTCTTGCCGATAGCGCTGCTCAGCCACTGCTTGAGCGATTGCCAGCTGCTGAGCCGCGGCTGCCTGTTCCTGCTCACTCTTGCTCTGCTGCACACCGAGTACATTCTGGGCGGCCGAGGAAAGACCCTCGCGCCAGTTGTTCCCGGAGAGCAGCCCTGCGCCGGCCGCCAGCATGAACTGAGAGCCGTTGGGGCTCGTCAGCCTTTCCAGCATACCGGGCTTCTTGTCGAGTGCCCCGGGGCGCCTGTTGAGCGCCCCTGGAGCCTGAAAGATGGGAAGCATTTACTTACCCCATCATCATGAGGAACGGGAGCAGAGCGGCGGCCGACCCAGCGGCCCCACCTCCGGCACCCGCCTGGGGCTGCGTGCCCCAGAGACCCATGCCCTGGCCCGCTCCGTACAGGCCCATACCTGTGGCGCCCATGCCGAGGGCTTGCTGTAGGAAGCCCGGGGACGGGTTGGTGGTCGTGGTCTGCGAGCCGGTGTTGAATTGCCCGAGGGTGTTGCCATAGTTCTGCAACAGCTCCAGGGGGCGCTGATCCTGGCCGAGCCACTTCTGGTAGGCCTCGTCGAGCTGTGCCTGTGTGTCGCCCTGTAGGATGCTGCCGGACTGGAGCGCACGGTCGAAGTTGCCGTAGCTCGCGCCGAGCGCCGAGGGGGCGAAGTTCATCCCCATGCCCGCGAGCGCTCCGGTCTGCCCGGTGGCACCCAGGGCTGCATCGAGCCCCTGGCCGCGGGCATTGAGCGCCGTTTGCACGCCCTGGTTCCAGGCGTCGCCCCGCATGCCGGCCGAAACGTCCTGCATATTCTCAGCCACGCCGCGCTGGATGATGCCCTGCGCGATGTCCGACCTGGTTGAGCCGAGGTTCCCCCCGGCAACCCGGGCGTCGACCTCACCTGGCAGGAGGTTCTCCTGCATGTTCCGGTTCAGGTCCCCGAGTACTGCGTCGATCTGCCCAGTCAGGTACGGGTTGTCCGCGTACTGCCCGGCCGAGTTCAGGATGCCCTGGGTCGGGTTCTTCATCGCCTTGTTGTAGATGGCCTGGGACTGGTCACCGAAGGCGCCCGTGGCGCCCATGGCCGTGCCAGCGGCGCCCATCATGTCCCCGGTGAACTGCCCGCCCTGTCCAGTACTGAAGCCGCGCATCGCGTTGACTGCATTGAGCTGCGTCGGGTTCAGTCCCGCGTAGAAGTTGCCCCCATAGAAGGGGCTGCCCATTCGGCTCTCGTAGAGGCGTCGCGCCTCGTCGGCACCGAACCGGGCCTGTTCCTTAAAGACAGGGGCGGTAGAGACCTTAGTGTCCCCGCCCCCGCCCATAATTCCACTCAAAAGGCCCGCCATATCGTGATCCTTTACTGCAACGCCTCAATGCTGAACCAGTTATACGTGGAGGCATCAATGAGATTGAGGTTACCACCACTGTTCTGGTAGACCTCTACCTCAAAGTAGTCATCCTCCTCGACTGGAACTGGTCCGCTCCAGAACTGGTATGTGTCGTTGGTGTTGGAGGCACCAGTGTCAACCCGAGGGCGCCCATCCATACTACCGCCGTTCTTCAGTAGGTAGTGACGACGAACACCAACATTGTCTGAGCCCCACCGGCCCTGGAAGCCCACTCGAACTAGGCCTACGCCGGCCGGGACTGTGAGGCGCGTCGAGTTGGCTGTGAGGTCGGCCCAACCACCAACGTCCGCCTCCTCGTCCGTCCACTCAACGACGGTACCCGTGGCGTCCGCAACTGTGAAGGCGCCGCCGGTAGTCCGGTTCACCCGGCACCACTTGACGGTATGGGCGTGATCCGCCGTTGCGAAGTACGCCGCGGCGTGCCCCTCCAGGGTGTCCGCGTCCTCGTTTGGCGCCAGGCGTGCCCAGGCCGCCCCGGTCCAGTAGACCACCTGGGGCCAGGCGGCGGTGCTTAGGGGGTCCCAGGGGTCGACCGCAACTCGCACGGTTCCCTTGCGGGGAGCCGTGGGCGCCCGGTCGGCCACCTGGGGAGCCAGCTCGTTCAGAGCCTCAATCGAGGCCTGGACTGCCGCCAGCTCCCGGTCCAGGTAGTGCGGTAGGGCGCGCTGGTAGGGGACGATCGAGGCCTCGGTCCTGTAATCAATGGCCATGGCCGTTACCTCCCCCCGAGCAGCACCACGTCGGCGTCCATCCCGGAGAGCCGGAAGGCGCTGTCCTCCGGCACGCTCAGCTGATAACTCAGCAGGCGGCCGGTGTGGCGCATGTCAATGCGGTACTGCGATCCCGGCGCGAACGTGGTTTCCACCCCCGCGGTCGGGTTGACCCCGAAGGAGTTCCGCACGTCGACCCGCCAGGTCACGTCGTCGTCCGCGGTCATGTGCGGGTAGAGCCCCCGGACCAACTTGGTGCCGGGCAGGAGGGCCAGCGGCCCCAGCTCGTCCAGGTTCAGGTCGTCCCTCGCGACGTAGGCCGGGGGAACGACAGTGTTGCCGATTGGGAGCAGGAGTGTCCCGCGCTCCAGTGTCTCCACGCCATAGAGCGTCGAGCCCGTGATGCCCGTGCAGGGCACGTTGATCACGCACAGGTGCCGATCGTAGCCGCCACTCGTGACGCTCGCCCAGGTGCCGCCCCGGTCCTCCCAGGCCGTGCCCTCGCTCGCGGCGTCGGCCCAGGTCGACCCAACACCACTCGTGATGTTGGCGACTGCGGCTCCCGCGGTATTCGGCACGTCCATGAAGGTCCAGTTGTCCTCGCGGTAATTGTAGACGGCCGCACGGTTCGCGTGGGTGGCCGCAGTCCAGATCACGTCGTCGTGGTCACTGGGGAAGAAGAAGAAGACGCTATGCATCTTCGGGACGTGCACAGTAAAGCAGCG
>Ga0075327_1000126_pt1 | contig 18654 bp, 14 predicted proteins | sample MayberrySE_Catta_2_FD_120056 | JGI IMG/M metagenome (GOLD analysis project Ga0075327, IMG submission 120056) | Natural and restored wetland microbial communities from the San Francisco Bay, California, USA, that impact long-term carbon... | ecosystem: Environmental > Terrestrial > Soil >...
GCAGCGAAGCCACCGGCGTCGCCGCCCCCGCCGCGTCCGCGAAGTCGAGCAGCAGCTGGCCGTCGGGATCGAGCAGCGAGCCCTGGGTCCGCACCACGAGGCGCTGCGGCGCGCCGTCCTGCAGCTGGAGCGCGACGACCGGACGCTCGAGGTCGGGCCAGCGCTGCCGCATGCGCTCGACGCTGCGCCGGATGCGCCGCATCGGCACGCCGCGCTCGAGCAGCGAGACCAGCGCACGCAGGCTCAGCAGATCCGCGAAGTCGAACGAAACGTCCGACCCGGCTCCTCGCGTGGGATGCACCAGGTTCATGCGCTCGAATTCGCGCAGGCGGGTCGCACTGACCCGCACGATGCGTGCCGCCTCGGCGCGCGAGTACAGAGTGGAACCCCCCGCGCGCATTTTGATCGACTCGCGGCGCGAGTCAACAGCGGGCCGCATGGCGGAAGCGGACGGGAATCGAACCCGCCGAGACCGTGTCGCCACGGTCTCCACCGGATTTGAAGTCCGGGCGAGGCACCAGCGCTCGAAACGCTTCCGGAAAGCTCGAACATAGCCCACGCAACTGCGCCTCCGCGAAGCGTTCGTGCACGCGGCGTTGCTTGACGGCGGTGCGCTCGAGTCCGACCCTCGCCAGCAACGACACACGAGGAGATCCGATGCCCGAAGCCGTCATCGCCGTGAGCTTCAAGGACATGGAGATCGACGAGGCGCTGCGCGACCAGGTCGAGGAGAGGTGCCGGACGCTGGCCGGCGCGTTTCCCGAGGTGACCCAGGTGGAGGTCACGATCACGCCGGATGGGGCCGGCCACTCCGCCACCGGCCACGTGAGCGGGAAGTCGACCCGTCTCGCGACGCACGCCAGCGCCGCCGAGCCGGGGCACGCCGTGGACCAGCTGCTCGACACGCTCCGCCAGCAGCTCCGCCGCGCGCACGACAAGCGCATCTTCAGCCGGCGGCGCGAGGCGCAGCAGCGCAACCCGAAGCGGGTGAGCCAGCCGCGCTGAGCCGCGCACCCGTCGGGGCGGGCTAGCCGATGATCAGCTGGAGCTTCAGCGCGAGCACGAAGTTCCCCTCCACCCGGAGGCGCCGCCGCAGGAAGGCCTCGGGCGCGGAGAGCGAGCCGTCGTTCAGCGCGCGCCAGGTCGCGACGTCGAGCTCGAGCCGCAAGTCGACCCGCTCCGCGGGCCCCGCGCCGCCGCGCACGCCGCCCGACTCGAGCTGGAGGACGAAGCTGCCGCCGCCCTCCCCGAGCAGGTCGAACTGGAGCGTCGCCGTGGTGTCGCCGAGCCGCTGCCGGCGCGCGGGATCCGCGGCGACCACCTCGGGCAGCCAGCGCGCGAAGAACTCGTGCGGATCGATCTCGCTCGGGGGCAGCGGGCGACCGGCCATGCGGGCCGAGTCTACCGCCCGGCGAGCTCGGCGAGGGCGCGCCCCGTGTGGGACTCCGGGCACGCCGCGATCGCCTCGGGCGGGCCCACCGCCACGACGCGGCCCCCGCCCGGCCCGCCCTCCGGCCCGAGGTCGATCACGTGGTCGGCGAGCCGGATCACGTCGAGGTTGTGCTCGACCACGAGCACGCTCGAGCCGGCGTCGAGCAGCTCGCCGAGACAGTCGAGCAGCACCTGCACCTCGCTCGCGTGGAGGCCCGTGGTCGGCTCGTCGAGCACGTAGAGCGAGCGGCCGCGCTCCTCGCCGAGCGCGAGCGCGACGCGCATGCGCTGGAGCTCTCCGCCGGAGAGCGTCGAGAGCGGCTGCGCGAGCGTGAGGTAGCCGAGGCCCACGCGCGCCAAGGGCTCGAGCCGGCCCGCGATCGCGGCGTCCTCCGCGAAGAGAGCGCGCGCCTCCTCGATGGTGAGGTCGAGCACCTCGTGGATCGCGCGGCCGGCGAGACGGATCGCGTCCGCCTCCTTTCGGTAGCGGCGCCCGCCGCAGCTCTCGCACGGCACGCGCACGTCCTCCAGGAACTGCATGTCGACGACTGTCTCGCCCGTGCCCTCGCAGCCCTCGCAGCGGCCGCCCGCCACGTTGAACGAGAACCAGCCCGCAGCGAGCCCGAGCCGGCGCGCCTCGGGCGTCGCGGCGAAGCGGCGCCGGATGCCCTCGAAGGCCTTCGAGAGCGTGGCCGGGTTCGAGCGCTGGCTGCGCACGGGCGGCGTGGGCTCGACCACGACGACCTCGTCGAGCTGGTCCCCGCCCTCCACCGCGACGCACGCGCCGCGCTCCGGATCGCGGCGCAGGTGGCCGACCAGCACGTCGCGCACCAGGCTCGACTTCCCGGCCCCCGACACGCCCGTCACGACGACGAGCTGGCCGAGCGGCACGTCGACGTCCACGTCCTTCAGGTTGTGGGCGGAGGCGCCGCGCACGCGCAGGAAGCCGCGCGCGCGCGCGCGCCGCTTCCGCTCGACGCGGAAGCGGCCGGCGAGCAGCCTGCCGGTGAGCGAGGCCGGCGTCCGCGCGAGCGCCTCGACGGGGCCCTCCGCGACGACCTCCCCGCCGTGCCGGCCCGCGCCCGGGCCGAGGTCGATCACGTGGTCCGCGGCGCGCACGATCTCGGCGGCGTGCTCCACCACCACGACCGTGTTGCCCTGGTCGCGGATCGCGTGGAGGACGGCGAGCAGGCGCCCGACGTCGCGCGCGTGGAGCCCGACCGACGGCTCGTCGAGCACGTAGAGCGTGCCCGTGAGCGCGCCGCCGAGCGCCGTCGCGAGCTGGATGCGCTGCGCCTCGCCGCCCGAGAGCGTCCGCACCTGGCGCTCGAGCGAGAGGTAGCCGAGCCCGACCTCGCGCGCGGTGCCGACGCGCGCGCGGAGCCCCGCGAGCAGGCGCGCGCCGCGCGCCGCCTCGGCGGGACCCAGCACGAGGCCCTGCAGCCAGCCGTCGAGCTCCCCGATCGAGAGCCGCGAGATCTCGCCGAGGTGGCGGCCGCCGACGAACACGCAGAGCGACTCGGGGCGGAGCCGCGTGCCGCCGCAGCGCTCGCAGGGATCGAAGCGCCGGTAGCGCGCGATCGTGACGCGCGCCTGCACCTTGTAGCGGCGCGACTCGAGGTACTCGAAGTAGCCGCGGACGCCGTACCAGTCACCGCCGTCCCCCGCGACCACCCAGGCCCGCGCCACGTCGCCGAGCTCGCGCCACGCCAGCTGCGTCGGGATCCGCGCCGCCTTCGCCGCGCGCAGCAGGTCGCGCTGGCACTCGCGGCCGCTCGGCGTCTGGAAGGGCGCGATCGCCCCGCCGGCGAGCGAGCGCGCCGGATCGGGCACCACGCGCTCGAGGTCGAGCGCCTGCGTGCGGCCGAAGCCGTGGCACGCCTCGCACGCGCCGAGCGGGCTGTTGAAGGAGAAGAGCGCGGGCTCGGGCGTCGGATGGCGGCGGCCGCATTCCTCGCAGGCGAAGCCCGAGCGGAACGCGCGACGCTCGCCCTCGGGCGTCGCGACGCGCACCTCGCCCTCGCGCGCGAAGGCCGCCGCGACCGCCTCGGCGATGCGCGTGCGCGCCTCGGGAGCGACGGCGAGCCGGTCCATCACGAGCTCGGCGCCGGTGAGCGCCTTCCGGAGCTCCGCGACCGAGAGCTCGGTCGCGTCCGCCACGCTTCCGTCCGAGAGCAAGAGCCGCGCGTAGCCCTCGCGCGCGATGCGCTCGCGGAGCGCGCTCGGCGTCTCGCCGCGGCGCCGCGGCAGCGGCGCCGTCAGCGTCACGCGCCCGCCCGCCCAGCGCTCGAGGACGCGCTCGGTCACGCCCTCCACGGTGCCGGGCCGGACGCGCTTGCCGCAGCAGCGCGTCTCGCCCGCGCGCGCGAAGAGCAGGCGCAGGTGGTCGAGGATCTCCGTCGCGGTGCCCACGGTCGAGCGCGCGTTCGTGACGCGGTTCCTCTGCTCGATCGCGATCGCGGGAGGTAGGTTCGAGATCCGGTCGACCTCGGGCCGCGGCAGGCGCTCCAGGAACTGGCGCGCGTAGGTCGAGAGCGAGGCGACGTAGCGGCGCTGGCCCTCGGCGTAGAGCGTGTCGAAGGCGAGGCTCGACTTGCCCGAGCCCGACACGCCGCTCACCACGGTCATGCGGCCGACAGGGATCCGGCACGAGACGCCCTTCAGGTTGTGGGCGCGCGCGTTCTCGATCTCGATCGCGTCCTCGCTCATCGCAGCGGCGGCGCCACGCCGCAGCGCGGGGCGGACGGGATTCGAGCCCTCAAGCGGTCGGCGCGAGCTCCTGGTAGATCAGCGTGATGCTGATGTACTCGCCGTGCTCGCTCTGCGCCATGTGGAGGATGTTCACGTGGTGGGTTGCGAGGAACTTGTTGAGGTCCTCTTCGACCTCCTTCACGAGCCCACGCAGGACGATGCAGCGGAGCGCCATCGAAACCCCCGGATCACGACTGCGCCAGGCGCGCTTCCTGGCGGCGTGCCTCGGCAGCGTAGCGATCCTTTCCCAGGGAGGCCGCCGCTTCGGCCAGCGCGCGCCAGCACGCGGCGTCCGGCTCGCGACCGAGCGCCGTCGCGACCTCGCGGAGCAGGAAGGCGTCGCCCTGCTCCACGGCCTGGCGCCAGAGCGCCTCGAGCCGCTCGCTCGCCTGGGCGCGCGCGAGGAAGGCGACCGCTTCCTGCGCACGCTCCTCGGCGAGGTACGCCTCCGCGATCGCGCTCGCACGCGCCGGCTCGAGGTTCCGCTCGACCAGATGGCGGCGTTCGAGCGGATCGGGAATCGCACGCTTCGCCACGAGCCCTCCCCCTCTAGTAGCGCGGGACCGACGGATCGACGGTGAGCGACCACGCGTCGATGCCGCCGCCCAGGTTCGACACGTTCGCGAAGCCGGCCCGGTGGAGGATCTCGCATGCCTTCGCGCTGCGGCCGCCGTGGTGGCAGTGCGCGACGACGCGTCCGTCCTTCCACGCGGCGAGCTCCCCGAGGCGCGCCTCGAGCTCGGCGAGCGGCACGAGCGTCGCGCCCTCGATGTGCGCCTTGGCGAACTCCTCGGGCTGGCGCACGTCGAGCAGCAGGAAGCGCTCGCCCCGCGCACGGAGCGCCTGCACGTCCGCGGCCGACACCTCGGCGCAGGGCCGCTCCTCCGCGGCGTGCACCCCGCAGAAGCCCTCGTAGTCGATCAGCTTCGTCAGGGTCGGCCGCTCGCCGCAGACCGGGCAGTCGGGGTCCTTCTCGAAGCGGAACTCGCTGAAGCGCATCGTGAGCGCGTCGTAGTGGAGGAAGCGCCCGATCAACGGCTCGCCGACGCCGGCGAGCAGCTTCACCGTCTCGGTCGCCTGGATCAGCGCGACGATGCCGGGCAGCACGCCGAGCACCCCGCCCTCCGCACACGACGGCACGGCGCCCGGCGGCGGCGGCTCGGGGAAGAGGCAGCGGTAGCAGGGCCCGCGGCGGGCGTCGAAGGTGGAGGCCTGGCCCTCGAAGCGCAGGATCGCGCCGTACACGGTCGGCTTGCCGAGCAGCACGCAGGCGTCGTTCGAGAGGTAGCGCGTCGGGAAGTTGTCCGTGCCGTCGATCACCACGTCGAAGCCGCGGAACAGCTCGAGCGCGTTGTCCGACGTGACGCGGACCGGGAACGTCGCGACGTCGACGTCCGGGTTCAGCGCGCGGATCCGCTCGCGCGCGACCTCGACCTTCGGGCGCCCGACGTCCGCCGTGCCGTAGAGCACCTGGCGCTGGAGGTTCGAGACGTCGACGACGTCGAAGTCGACGAGGCCGATGCGTCCCACGCCGGCCGCGGCGAGGTACTGCGCGAGCGGGCAGCCGAGCCCGCCCGCGCCGATCAGCAGCACGCTGCCGGAGAGCAGGCGCTGCTGCCCCTCGAGCCCGAACTCCGGCAGGTTCAGGTGGCGGCGGTAGCGCTCGAACTGGTCGGGACGAAGCGGCGGCGCGGCCATGGCCCGAGACGGTACTCCCCGGTGCGCGGCGGCGCGAGCGATCCCAGCGGTCGGACCGCGGCGGCCGCCTACTCCTCCGCGGCCTCGTCCGCCGGCTCGGGCTTCACCTGCACCTTGTAGGCCTTGCGCGGGTCGTCCTGGAACTTCCAGCACACGGAGACGTAGTCGCCGTTCGCGAGCTCGTCCCACTTCGTCTTGGCCTTGTCACCACCGCGCTCGTCGACCACGGTGCTCGTCGCGTCACGGATGAACTTCACCTTGTCGCCCTGGCGGTTGTCGACCACGAAGCCGCCCTTCTCGCCCTTCTTCATGCTCTGGATGATGCCCGTGAACTCGCGCATGCCTTCGCAGTCGGCGAAGGCGGGGCTCGCGAGCCCGATCGACGTGCCGAACAGCAGCACGCTCCCGAGGGCGACGTTCCGGAGGCTCTTGCGCATTGCTGGTTTCCTCTCCTCTTCTCCCGCGCGCGGCGGGACTCGCTGGACCCAGGCTTCGACGCGGCGGCGGGGCGGGGATTCATCGCCCGAGCCGACCCGATCGACGGTAAGGCGGGCGCCCGGCGCGCGCCAGAGTTCCCCGTTTCCCCTTCGCTCGCCTGCGGCTCGCTGCGCAGGACGCGGTTCAGCCCGGGCGAAGGGTGCCGGAGGTGGGAGTCGAACCCACATGGCCCTTGCGAGCCGGGGGATTTTGAGTCCCCTGCGTCTGCCGCTTCCGCCACTCCGGCGCGGGGCCGCAACATACCCAGCTACCGCTACGCTCGCCTGCGGCTCGCAGCGCGGGACGCGGCGCGAAGTCGGTGCTCTTGCGCCACGGGAGCACGCCGGTAGCCTCCGCGGCCCGTGGGGCTGTAGCTCAGTTGGGAGAGCGCGTGAATGGCATTCACGAGGTCAGGGGTTCGACTCCCCTCAGCTCCACCACGTCCGACGCCGCGCTCAGCTCTCCATCTCGAGATCGCCCGGACGCGGCATCACGCCGACCTCGTCGATGAAGCCGCGCAGCGCGAGCACCGAGCAGATGGCCTCGGACGCGTGCGAGAGCGGCATCATCTTCGGGGCCGGGAACATCCCGCGCTCGATCCAGAGCTTCGTGATCGCCGCGGTGCGCTCGGCCCCCCAGGCCTTCGCGAACTCGGTGCCCGCGGTGTTGCCGAGCACGACGCGCGTGAACTCGACCGCGGGGTGCTCGAGCCGCCAGGCGTCGATCAGCGCCCGGAGCGCGCTCTTCGAGACGCTGTAGAGCCCGATGCCCGGAAGCGACTGGCGCTCGCTGTACGAGCCGACGTAGACCGCGCGGCCCCGGCTCTCGGCAAGCGCGGGGACCGCGGCGGCCGTGACGAGCGAGGCGCCGATCAGGTTCACGTCGAGGACCTGACGCCACGCCGCCTGTCCCGCCTCCCCGAGCAGGCAGAGCGGCGAGACGCCCGAGGCGTAGACGAACGCATCGAGGCCGCCGAGCGCCGCGATCGCGCGCTTGACGCCGCGCCGGCACTCGTCCTCGCGCGTCACGTCGCACGCGAGCGCGAGCGCGTCGGCGCCCGCGGCGCGGAGCTCGGCCGCGCTCGCCTCGAGCTGCGCGGCGCGCCGGGCGGCGAGAACGACGCGCGCGCCCGAGCGGGCCGCCAGCACGGCGACCGCGCGCCCGATGCCCGACGACGCGCCCATCACGAGCACGCGCCGGCCCCCGAGCTCGAGCTGGACCGCCATCGGCGGGCAGCCTACCGCACCCACGCACGCGAGTGGGCTTCACGCCACGCGGAGCGGCAGCTCGGCGAAGCGGCGCACGAAGAGGCTCGGCACGCGCCGCGCCGGCCGCTCGCCGTCGAGTGAGATCTGCCGCGTCCGCGCCAGCAGCTCCTCGAGCGCGACGCGCGCCTCGAGGCGTGCCAGCGGCGCGCCGACGCAGAAGTGGATGCCGCGGCCGAAGCCGAGGTGGTCGCGCGGGTGGCGGCGTGCGAGGTCGATCTCGTCGGGACGCGAGAAGCGCCTCTCGTCGCGGTTCGCGGAGGCCCAGAGCAGGAAGAGCCGGTCGCCCGGCGCGAGCGCCACGCCGCCCAGCGAAGTGGCGCGGCGGACCACGCGATAGTGTCCGCGGAAGGGCGACTCGAGCCGCACGCTCTCCTCGACGAACGCGGGGATGCGGGCGGGATCGCGGCGCAGGAGCTGCTGCCAATCCGGCGCGGCCGCGAGCGCGTGCACGGCGTTGCCGAGCAGGCTCGCCGTCGACTCGCCGCCCGCGCCGACCAGCACCACGCCGATGCCGAGCGCCTGGCCCTCGGAGATCTCCCCGCGCTCGCAGCCAGCGAGCAGGGCGTCGAGGGCCGGGGCGCGAGCGCGAAGCGCCGCGTCGCTCTTCGCTGCCGCGAAGTGGGCGGCCAGGTAGCCGGCGAGCGCCGCCGTGTCGCGGGCGAGCGCCTCGAGCTCGGCGCGCGAGAGCGTGCCCGCGAGCATCGCCCCGCCCTGCATCGCCCACCCCATCACGCGGGGCAGATCCGCCTCGGGGAAGCCGAGGAGCCGCGAGATCGCCTCGCTCGGCACCGGCTCGGCGAGCGCGCGCGCGAAGCAGCCGCCGCCCGCCGCGAGGAAGGGCGCGAGGCGGCGCACCACGCGCGCGCGCAGCCAGCCCTCGAGCGCGGCGATGCGCCCCGCCGCGAGGACCGGCTGGACGAGCCCGCGGTGGACGTCGTGGGGCGGCGGATCCGCGGTCGCGAGCACGGCGGTGGCGTCGCCGACGCCGCCGAGCTCGAAGAGCGCCGGTGCGCCCCGCTCGCCGCGGATCAGCACGCCGGTCAGGTTCGCGGAGGTGTCGCCCGTGCGGGCGAGCACCTCCTCGACGAGCGTCCACGTCGCGACCGCGAAGACGCGCGTATCGCCGATCTCGGCGACCGGGGCGTCACGACGGAGCGCGGCGAAGAGCGGAGCCGGGTCCTCCAGCACGGCGGGATCGAGGAGGGCCGTCGCTCGTGTCACAGCTCGTTCGCCAGGCGCGCCGCGTCGAGGAGCGCCGCCTCGAGGTAGCGCGGCCCGCGGCTGTCGCCGATCGCGTGCACGTCGGCGCCCTCGGCGCGCAGCGCGTGCACGAGCGCCTCGTCCGCCTCGAGCCCGCTCGCTTCGACGATCAGGTCGCACGCGAGCACGCGCCCGCCCTCCGCCGTGCGGACCTCCACGCCTCCCGCGACGGGCCGGACGCCCGTCACGCCCTTCACGCGCACGGCGCCGAGCCGCGCGAGCGCATCCGCCGCGCGCCAGCGGCGCGGCAGCCCCATCTCCGGGGCGAAGGCGCCGAGCTCGAGCAGCGTGACCGCGTGGCCGGCGACGGCGAGCGCCTCCGCGGCCCGAACGGCGATCACGTCGCTGCCCGACACGACGACGTGTCGCCTCGCCGAGAGCTCGTCCAGGAGCTCGCCGAGCTGCTCCACGGGCTCGACGCGCGGCGCGCCCTCGGGCGCGGACACCGCGGTCGGCGCGCGCCGCGCCCCGGTCGCGACCACGAACACGTCGCGCGCACCGCCCGCGAGGCTCCGGGCGCTCGCCTCGGCGCCGAGCCGGATCTCGACGCCCGCGGCGCGCGCGCCCGCCTCGAGCCAGGCGACGAAGCGCGCGCTCTCGGGGTCGAGGCGCGCGGCGAGCCGGGCGCGCCCGCCGAGCGCCCGCTCGCGCTCGTGAAGGACGACCGCGTGCCCGCGCAGCGCCGCGCGGCGCGCGAGCTCGAGGCCCGCCGGGCCGCCGCCGATCACGGCGACGCGCCGGCGCGCGGGCGCCGGGCGCGGGGCCAGCTCCGCCTCGCGCCCGAGCTCGGGGTTCACCACGCAGCGCGACGCCTCGCGCAGGAACACGTTGCCGACGCAGCGGTAGGCATAGATGCACGGGCGCGCGTCCCCGGCGCGCCCCTCGGCGAGGCGCCGCGGCAGCTCGGGGTCGGCGAGCAGCTTCCGCCCCATCGCCACGAAGTCGCAGCGCCCGTCGCGGATCGCCTCGTCCGCGAGCTCCGGCTCGAGCCGGCCCACCGCGATCACCGGGATGCGGAGCCGCTTCTTGATCGCCTCGGCGAAGGGCAGGAAGCCGGCCGGCTGGTGGACAAGCGGCGCCTCGGTGAACGCCATCGCGAGGGTCGGATCCGCGTACGCGCTGACGTGCACCGCATCCGCGCCGGCCGCCTCGGCGAGCTCTGCGGTGCGCCGGGCGTCCTCCTCCGAGATGCCGCCCGGGATGCGGAGCTCCTTCGCGTCGAGGCGGCACCAGACCGCGAAGTCCGCGCCGACGCGCGCGCGCACGGCGCGGATCGCCTCGACGAGGAAGCGCGCGCGGTTCTCGAGCGCGCCGCCGTAGCGGTCGCTCCTGCGGTTCGAGGCGGGCGAGAGGAACGCGGAGAGCACGTAGCCGTGGCCGGCGTGCAGCTCGACGCCGTCGAGCCCCGCACGCTGCGCGCGCTGCGCCGCATCCGCGAAGCGCTCGACGAGGAACGCGACGTCGCCCTCGCTCATCACGTGATACGCGACCTTCGCGCCGGGCGCCCGGTACGCCGAGGTCGCCTTCGCGAGCTCCTCGCGCGAGAGCTCCGCGAAGAGGTCGCCGGTCTTCGCCTCGGGGAGCGAAGGCACCCACATGGGCCGGCCGGCCTTGACGTCCTCCTGCGCCACCTTGCTCGCGTGCTGGAGCTGGGCCGCGGCCTTCGCCCCGTGCCGGTGGCAACGCTTCGCGAGCTCGATCCAGTCGGGGAGGAAGCGGTCGTCGGAGAGCGCGGCCTGGTTCGGGTTGCACGCGCCCTCCGGCCACGTGATCGCCGCGACGCCCGCGATCACGAGCGCGACGCCGCCCCGCGCCCGCGCCTCGTAGTAGTCGAGGATGCCCTCGCCGAGGTGGCCGTCGCCGCGCTCCTGGTTCGTGCCCATCGGCGTCATCAGGATGCGGCTCCGGAGCTCGAGCGCGCCGATGCGGCCGGGCGACAGCAGGTGCGCGTACGGACGCGCCATCAGGCACGCCCGAGGAGGGCGTTGCCGCGCGCGCAGGCCTCGCGCAGAAGCAGCGCCTCGTCGGGCGGGAGCTCCGCGAGCCGGCTCGGCGGCGTCCCGCGCACGAGCGCGGCCGCCTCGGCGAGCCAGGCGCCGCGCGGATCCGGCAGCGCGAGGAAGTCGGCCACCTCCGCCACCACGTCGCGCGGGCGCGCCACCAGATCCTCGAAGCGCACGGTGTGGAAACGCTCGCGCTCGAGCTTCGGCGCGGCCGCCATGCCGCGCTCCACCTGGCCGGTCCAGAAGCGCCCGAAGTACTCCGCGGAAGGCCGCGACTCGATCATTCGCGTCATGCGGTCGTCGTCGGGAGCCGCGCGCCGCAGCGCTTCGGTGGAGCGCCCCGTGCCCGGCGGCAGCTGGTACGTGAGCACGATCGCGAGCCGGTAGGCGTGGTGCTCGCGCATCGAGAGCGCCGCCTCCTCGCCCTGCCGGTGGATGTGGAGGAAGCGCGCGTCGGGGAAGCACGCCTCGAGCGGGCCCAGGTAGTCGAGCGCGCCCGCCGAGCGCTCGACCCAGACCGAGCGGCCGAGCCGCTTCATCAGCCACGCGAAGAGCGCCTGCGCGTGCTCGGCGGGCGGCCGCGGCGGCTGCGGCTCGAGCCAGGCGCGGATCTCGTCGTAGAGCGCGTCCGGGTCGTCGCTGAGCCGCGGGACGGTGACGCCGAGGATCCACGGCACGCCGCTCGCCCGATCGAAGCGGAACGCCGGATCGTCGAGCGGATACGTGACCTCCGGCACGTCGTAGCCGCGCGCGAGCACGGGATGGAGGAAGGGATGCACCTCGCAGATCAGGTCGCGGTACGCGGCGCCGCTCATCGGCTCGGGGCGGAAGCGCTTCGCGCCGTCGAGCCCATTGAAGAACTCGAACAGGGACAGCACCGCGGGGTTCTTCGCGATCATCGTCGAGAGGAGCGTCGATCCGCAGCGGCCGGTGCCGACGATGAAGCGATGCAAGACGCGCCTCCGGGCTCGAGCGGGCTATGCTGGGCGCCCATCCTACCGCCTCGAGGTGCGCATGGGCGAGCCGGACCGGAGTCCCGAGACGCGCATCGCGGACGGCAGCGCGTGGACGGAGCTCTGTGCCGCGCTCGAGCGGGCGCGCGAGGAGCTGCGCGACCCGAGCTTCCCCGACACGCCGGCGGATCGCGCCGAGTACCTGCGCTACCTGCTCCGCTTCTTCTCCTCCGGCATCGCCACCTGCGTCGAGCACGCGGATCCCGACCATCCCGAGTTCACGCGCATGATGGACCTGAACCGGCGCTGGGGGCTCGACTCGCCGGACCATCTCTATCTGTTCGCGACGATCCGCGGCGACGCCGAATACCGCGTCTCGGGCGACCCCGGCAGCGCGAACCTGCTCGACATCCAGGTGAACACCGGCCATTTCGCGCTCGGGGCGGTCGAAGCGATGAAGACGCTCGGCTCGCTCACCGGCGACGAGCTCGTGAAGGAGCCCGACGGGAGCTTCGTCCTGCACCTGGGCGGCGCCGAGCGCCCGGGCAACTGGCTCGCGCTCGCGCCCGAGGCGCGCTTCGTGCAGGTGCGGCAGGTGTTCGCGGACTGGGAGCGCGAGCGGCCGGCCGCGCTCGTGATCGAGCGCGTGGGCGGCGCCGTGATCCGGCCGCGGCTCGACGCGCGCGCGCTCGACGAGCGTCTCGAGCTGCTGAAGGGCTGGCTCGACAAGGGCGGCGGGCTCTGGCGCGACATGAGCAAGGTGATGCTGGCGCTGCCGCCGAACACGATCCGGATCCCGCCCGTCGACCGGAGCTCCGCGCATGGGGGGCTCCGCGGCCAGGCCTACGGCATGGGCAGCTTCGCGTGCGGGCCGGAGGAGGCGGTGATCCTCGAGCTCCGCCCGCCGCGCTGCCGACACTGGAGCGTGTCGCTGGCGAGCTGGTGGTGGGAGGCGATCGACTTCACGGCGCGGCAGTCGTCACTGAATCACGCGCAGGCCCGGCTCGACGCCGACGGCGTGTTCCGCGGCGTGATCGCGCACCAGGATCCGGGCGTGCCGAACTGGCTCGACGCGGCCGGGCACGAGCGCGGGACGCTGATCGCGCGCTTCGTGAGGGCCGAGGCGTCCCCCGCCGTGCGCTCGCACAGCGTGAAGCTCGCCTCGCTGCGGGACGAGCTGCCCGCCGACACCCCGCACGTGAGCCCCGCGGAGCGCGACGCGGCGCTGTCACGCCGCCGGCGCGCGGTCTGGCGCCGGTTCCGCGCCTGAGGCGGAGGCGCGCGGCTTTCGCCGTCTGCTCGCTCGGCGGGGGCAGCCGTCTCGAGCGCCGCCCCGGGGGGTGCCCGGGAAGAGCACCCGACCGCCTCGAAATCCGGGGGCTTCGGCCCGGTTTTTCGCGCTCGCTCTCCAGGTTTTTCACCCGTGCTGCCGCTTCCGCGAAAATCTTTGAACGGGGCCTTGCGATCCTGGATTCCTGGGCTATCTTTTGGACGTCGTTTTCGCTGCACGAGCCGGCCCGAGCCGGCTTCTTTTTGGCCGCTCTGTTTCGTCTTAGTTTCGCGTTCCGCCCCGCCGGGGATGAAGGCAGGCACGGCGTGACGAGCCCGGAGCGCCCGCTCGGCGTGATCGAGGCCATCCTGGCCGTGCGCGACCAGTGCCCCCGCGCCGCTGCGCGCGACGTCGCCGCGGCCGCGCTCGAGGCGGTGAAGCGCGGCGGAGCGGACGTGCTCCGCGAGCAGGCCGGGCTCGTGCTCGCGACCATCGCGGGCTGGCGCGGCGACCGCGCCCTCGCCGTCCACCGCGCGCTCCACGGCTTCCTCTCGCAGAGCGCGCCGACCCCCGACGGGGAGCGCTGAGACACGCGCTGCGATCCCGCCGCACGGACGCTCGAGGTCGGCGTGAGCGAGCTCGCGCTCGCGGCCGCGGGAGGCCGTGGCTTCGCCGGTCCCGGCGCCGCGCAGAGCGCGTGGCTCGGCCAGTCGCTGCACGTGGCCTACCAGCGCGCGGCTTCGGGCGCGGACCCGGCCTTCGAGGCCGAGGTGCCGCTCGAAGAGCGCTTCGCGCACCGCGGCTGGCACGTCGTGCTCCGCGGCCGCGCGGACGGCGTGCGGCCCGACGGCGCCGGCTGGCAGGTCGAGGAGCTGAAGTCGCTCCCGGCGCGCCGCGAGGCCTGGCTCCCGGCCTGGCGCCTCCAGGCGGCGCTCTACGCGCGCATGCTCGCGGCGGCGCGCCGCGCGCCCGCGCGCGCCGAGCTGGTGTGGATCGGCGGTGCAGCGCCCGTCCGCGAGCGCGTCGCGGTTCCGCGGCAGGAGCTCGAGAGCGCCGTCGCGAACGCGCTCGATGCGGGCCTCGCCCAGCACGCGCGTCTCGAGAAGCTGCGCGTGGCCCGGCGCGAGGCGGCACCCCGCGTGCGCTTCCCCTTCCCTTCGCTCCGTCCGGGCCAGGCCGAGCTCGTGGCCAGCGTCGAGCGCGCGCTCGCGCAGGGCGAGCAGCTGCTGATCGAGGCGGCGACCGGGAGCGGAAAGACCGCCGCGATCCTGACCCCCGTGCTGCGCTTCGCGATGGAGACGGGGCGCCCCGCCCACGTGCTCACCGCCTCGACGCTCCAGCAGCATCTCGTCGTGGAGACGCTGGCACGGCTCGCGCCCGGAGGCGTGCCGCTCGTCGCGCGGCTCCGCGCGAAGCGGCGCATGTGCACGCGGGGGGATCTGCGCTGTGACGAGACGATCTGCGAGAGCGCGGCCGGCTACGTCGAGAAGCGCGAGGCGGCCGGCCTCGTCGCGCGCTGCTTCGACGCGCACGGGCTCGCGCTGCCCGATGCCGTCTTCGCACTCGGCGCGAGCGCGCGCGCCTGCCCGTACGAGCTCCAGCTCGACGCCGCGCGCGACGCGCTCGTCACCGTCTGCGACTTCAACTACGCGATCGATCCCGCCGTGATGCGGCCGGAGCTCCGCGATCCGGCCCGGCTCCGGGAGACGATCCTCGTCGTCGACGAGATCCACCAGCTGCCCGAGCGCGCGCGCTCCGCGCTCAGCGTGCGGCTCGACGGCGCCGCGGTCCGCGAGGCCGCCGATGCGGCCGCGCTCGGCGGGAGCCCGCTCCACCGCGAGCTCCGCGACGCGCTCGAATGCCTCGCCGGCCTCCTCGCGACCACGCTCGTGGAGGCCGGCGAGCTCCCGGACGGCGCCTGGATTCCGCACGAGCCGCCCTTCGATGCGCTGGAAAGCATCGCCGCCGAGCTGCGGCGCGTCTCGTGCGCGGCGCTGCTCGCGCTCGCGGGCACGCCCGCCGGCGCCGCGTTCTCGGCGCTCTTCGAGATCGGCTCCGCGCTCGAGCACTTCCTCCGCGTCGCTTCGCGCGAGCCCGGCTTCGTCTCGCTGGCCGGCCGCGAGCGCGGCGCGCCCCAGCTCGAGCGCTTCTGCCGCGATCCGTCGCGCGCGCTCGGGCGTCTCTTCGGCGGCTGCGCCGCGCTCGTCGGCGCCTCGGCGACGCTCTCGCCGCCGGAGTGGTTCGCCGCCGAGCTCGGGCTCGACCCGGCGCGGGCCGTGCACCGCCGGGTCGAGCCGTCCTGCGTCCGCGAGCGCCGCGCGGTGGTGATCGATGCGAGCGTGACGACGGCGGAGAAGAGCCGCGCGCGCGAGATCCCGCGCATCGCGCGGCGGCTCGCCGCGCTCGCCGAGGCGGTGCCCGGCAACTGCCTCGCGCTCTTCCCGAGCCACGCATTCCTCGAGGCCGTGCGTGCGGCGCTGCCGCCGCTCGCGCGCGAGGTCCGCGCGCAGGCGCGCGGCGACGGCGAGCCCGAGCGAAGCGCGCACGTGGACGCGCTCCGCCGCGCCGACGACGTGCTGCTCCTCGCCGTCGCGGGCGGTGCGCTCGCGGAGGGCGTCGACTATGCAGGCGCGCGGCTCGGCGCCGTCGCGATCATGGGCCCGTGCCTGCCCGCGGTCGACCCGCACCGCGCGCTCCTCGAGGAGCACTTCGCCGAGCGCTTCGAGCGCGGCTTCGAGCTCGCGTTTGCCGTGCCCGGCATGATCCGCGTCGTGCAGTCCGCCGGCCGCCTGCTCCGCACGGAGACGGACCGCGGCGTGATCGCCCTCTATGACCGCCGCTTCCTGCGCGAGCCGTATGCGAGCCTCCTGCCCGAGGACTGGCTCGGCGGCCGCGCGCCGGAGGAGTTGGCGGGCGACCCCGCGAGGGTCGCCCGCGCTTTCTTCTCGCGCGGCTGACCATACGCGGCCCCCTCCATCGAGCAAGATACGCCCGATGGCAAAGGACGTCGACCGCGCGGCTGTCCCAAAGTTACGCAGCGGCGTAATGAAACCCCCCAAATGGGGGGTTCCTCCGTGACGTCGCCATGCGACGCAATGCGTCGCTCGGCGACAGCGTCGGCGCACGCGCCGATTTCTTCTTGACTCCGTCGTTTGCATCGCCGCATGCTGCGGCCAATCGCGCCGGATCGACACCTGACGAGCGGGCCTCGCAGCCGCTGGACCCAGACCCAGAATGGAAGAAGAGCCCGCTCGCACTCGAATCGCGCATCCGCGCAGAGCCGGCGGAACGCAACGGACACCGGCGTATCGCGACTCTGCAGCCCTCGCCGCCATGCCCGACGGGGCGGTGCGACGACTGAAGCGGCCCGTGGGGTCGCCCGGGAGGTCACGGAAGATGAGCACGCTCGAGCCTCGCCCCGCTGGCAATCGGTGCTCCCTCCTCGTACGGCGGCTCGCGACGCTGGCACTCCTCGTCGCGCTGGCCCCCACTCCCGCCCTGGCCGCCCTCCACGTCTCGATCGAAGCCAATCCCGATCCGGTGAAGCCCGGCGAAGTGGTCGACGTCCGCATCACGGTCACCAACGACGGGCCTGCCGACGAAGCATCGATCACGCTCGAGTCGACGATTCCTGCTGGGATCGTCAGCTTCAATCCGAACCAGCTGCTGCTGGGCGGCACCTGCCCGAATACGGTGTCTACAGGCCTCTGCGAGCCGAGCGAGCTGGCGACGTGGGATCTGGGCACGATCCCGGCCGGCTCCGGCGTCACGGTCTCGATGCCGCCGGTCGTGGCCGCCGGCACGGCCGACGGAACGCTCATCACCTTCGATGCGATGGTCAGCGACGCCTCCGTGCTTCGCGTGTCGACGCAGCAGACGGTCGAGGTGCAGGCCGCGCCTTCTTTCGAACTCACCGTGGCGGACGACCGCGACCCCGTCGTGCCCGGCGAAGCCCTCACGTACACCCTGCGCTTCGGACACGTGGCAACGGGCAGCGTCGCGGCCGAGACGACGCTCCAGCTCGTGCTGCCCGCGGGCGTGACCTTCCTCTCGGCCACGCACGGCGGCGTGCTCGACGGCGGCGGCGTCGAGTGGTCGCTCGGAGACCTCGCGCCGGGCGTCGGCGGCGAGCGCCAGGTCACCGTGCAGGTCGACGGCGGGGTCGACGAGGGAACGCTCCTCGAGGCCCTGGCCGTGATCGGAGACGCGGCGGACCAGGCGCAAGCGCGCGTCGCCACGCGCGTCGAGGCCGGCCTGCCGCTCGAGCTGGCCCTCGTGGCGCGGCCCGACCCGGTGCGGCCGGGCGAGGTGCTCGAGGTCGAGGTGACGGTGGCCAACTCGAGTGCGTTCGACGTGGCCTTCGTCCAGCTCGAGGTGCGGCTGCCCCAGAATCTCAGCAACTTCAATGGCAACCAGCTGCTGCTGGACGGCACCTGCCCGAATACGGTGTCTACAGGCCTCTGCGAGCCGCGCGAGCGGGCGACCTGGGATCTGGGCACGATCCCGGCCGGCTCCGGCGTCACGCTCACGATGCCGCTGATCGTGGCCGCCGGCACGCCCGACGGAACGCTCATCAGCTTCGACGCCTCCCTGATCGACGGCACGATCGAAGCCACCACCGTGCCGCGGCAGCGGACGCTGCAGCAGACGGCGGAGGTGCAGAGCGCGCCGGCACTCGAGCTCGCGGTGGCCGAGGACCGCGACCCCGTCGCGCCGGGCGAGGAGCTCACCTATACGCTGCGCTTCGGGCACGTCGCGACCTCGCGCGTGGCGCCGGGGACGACGCTCACGTTCGAGCTGCCGGCGGGCGTCACGTTCGTGTCGGCGACGGGTGGCACGCTCGTCGGCAGCACGGTGGAGTGGTCCCTGGGCACCCTCGCGCCGAGCGTCGGCGGCGAGCGCCAGGTGACGGTGCAGGTGGATGGCGGTATCGACGAGGGGACCCTCCTGGAAGGCCAGGCCGCGATCGTGGACACGGACGCCCCGCCGCAGGAGGCGCGGGCGCGGGTCGCCACGCGCGTCGAGGCCGACGTGTCGCTGGAGCTCGCCTTGACCGTACAGCCCGACCCGGCGCAGCCGGGCGATACGCTCGACGTCGAGGTGACGGTCACCAACTCGAGCGCGTTCCCCGTGGCCTTCGTCCGGCTCGAGGTGCGCATTCCCCAGGATCTGAACAACTTCACCCAGAACCTTCTCAGCGGCGGAGGCACCTGCCCGAATACGGTCTCTACAGGCCTCTGTGAGCCGCGCGAGCGAGCGACCTGGGACCTCGGTGAACTCGCGCCGGGCTCGGTGATCATGGTGACGATGCCGCCGATCGTCGCCGCCGGCACGCCCGACGGGACGCTCATCAGCTTCGACACCTCGTTGATCGACGGCACCACCGTGCAGCGCACGCTCCAGAGGACGGTGCTCGTCGCCGATGCACTCCTTCCCACGCCCACACCGACGGCGACGGCGACACCCACGGCGACCGCGACGGCCACGGCCACGGCCACGGCCACGGCAACGCCGACCATATCGGCCACCTCGACGCCAGGGCC
>Ga0075327_1000127_pt1 | contig 18610 bp, 7 predicted proteins | sample MayberrySE_Catta_2_FD_120056 | JGI IMG/M metagenome (GOLD analysis project Ga0075327, IMG submission 120056) | Natural and restored wetland microbial communities from the San Francisco Bay, California, USA, that impact long-term carbon... | ecosystem: Environmental > Terrestrial > Soil > Wetlands...
CTGGACGATGCCGAAGGGGAGGTAGCCCTCGAGGAGCTCGACGCGGCCGTCGCCGTCGAGATCGACGAGCTGGATCACCGAGGTGCCGCCCTTCGACTCCACCCGCGCCAGCGGCTCGGCGCCCGGGTCCGGCCCGCCGCCGGCGTTCGGGTGGACGGTGGTCACGGCGTGGCTCCGCAGCAGGCTGCCGACGATGCGGTGCACGACGAGGTCCGCCCGGCCGTCGCCATCGAGGTCGCGCGCGAAGGCGAGGAGCGTGGTGCCCGTGTGGCGCCGCTCCTCCTCGGGCGTGAAGGCCGGGAAGCGCCGCCGCGCGCTCGGCTGCTCGGGCAGACCATCCGGCCCGGCGCGGAACACGAGCAGCTCGAAGCGGTTCGCCGCGAAGAGGTCGAGACGGCCGTCGCCGTCGTCGTCCGCGAGCGCGAGCGTGGGCCACGAGAAGAGACCCCAGAGCAGGCCCGGCCGGAACCAGTTGTCCAGCGAGGGCGAGCCGTAGTCAGCGATCCGCGGGAGGTCGAGCGACTGCGTGGCGTCTCCGTCCGCGAGCGGGAGGAGGCGCGCACCGCGTGCGCTCGGGAGGAGGGCCTCGGGGCGCCCGTCGGCGTCCCAGTCCCGGACCAGCTCGGCGCGTGCGAGCTCCCACGTGCGAGCGGGCAGCGGGAGCGGCGGCTCGAACGCCTGGCGGCGCAGCGTCTCGCCCGTGGAGGCGACGATGCGGAGCTCGCTCGCGGAGAGCCAGAGCAGCTCGGGCCCGGGCGCGAGGCCGAGCTCGGCCGCGTCGACGGCGACGGCCTGCGCCGGGATCTCGACCGCGGCGTCGCCCGACCCGCCCGCCTCGCGGAGGAAGCTCACGAAGCGCCGCTCCTCGGGAGCGCTGCCCTCTACGGAGATCACGAGCATCCGCTCGCGCCCGCTCTCGTCGCGCGCGGCGAAGGCCTCGATCGCCCGCCCCGGGACCTTCCACTCGGAGAGCGCGAAGGGCGCCGCGCTCTGGGCTCGCGCGGCCGGCGCGGAGGCCAGGAGGGTGATCAGGAGCAGCCGGGCGCCCGCCAAGGCCGCCGAGTCTACGGGCCGCCCGGACGGCCCGCACGGCACCGGCACGCTCCCCCGGCGCGCGGGGCCGCTCGCACTCAGATCCCGCGCCCCGTCTGCCGATACGCCGGCGGGCGCCGCGCGACGGCTGCGCCTTCCTTGCCATGGGCCGCTCATGATCGTCCGCCTGGTCGCCATCGCCGCAGCACTCCCGACGCTCGCGCTCGGTGCGTTCGGGCTCTCGGCGGCGTTCGCGCCCGGCCTCGGGCTCCACGAGGCGCTCGAACCCTGGGCGCGCGTCCTCCTCCACTGGCTCGGGCTCGCCGCCCAGGTGGAGGCGCTGAAGAGCGCCGTCCCCTCCGGGGTCACGGCGGCGGCGGGCGCGAGCCTGCTCTGGATCGGGCTCGCCCCGAGCGGCCGGAAGAAGCGCTTTCATGCCTCGCGACGGGACGAGCGGCCGGACCGGCGCGGGGGCCGGCCCGCGGGCCCTCCCGCGCTGCCCCCGACCGAGCGCGCGGCGCGCCGGCTCGAGAAGCGCGCGGCCGCGCTCGCCCGCAAGGGTCAGGTCGTCGAGGCGGCCGAGCTCTGCCGCGAGAGCGGCCTGCCCGACGCCGCCGTCCGCTACTACCTCGACGCGGGCGACGTGGCGAAGGCGGCCGAGATCCGCCGCGACCAGAACCGCTTCACCGAGGCGGCCGAGCTCTACGTGCAGGCCGGGCAGTTCGACGCCGCCGGCACGCTCTACGCCTCGCAGAACCAGTACGAGAAGGCCGCCGACTGCTACCGCAAGGGCGGCCGCATGAGCGTCGCGGCGGAGATGTACGAGAAGGCACACCGCTACCTGCTCGCGGGCGAGTGCTACATGCGCTGCGAGTTCCACCGCCACGCGGCGCAGGCGTTCGTGAAGGTGCAGGACTGGGCGAAGGCGGCCGCCGCGCTCGAGCGGGCGATCGCGGACGAGGTCGGCAAGCCGGGCGCGGGCCAGGACCGCAGCCGCGACAAGGAGCTCAAGAAGCTCGTCCTCCAGGCCGGCAAGCTCCACGAGGAGGCGGGCGACCTCGAGGCGGCCACGCGTGTCCTCGAGCGGGGCGAGTGCTGGTCGGCGGCGGGCGACGTGGCGATGCGGCACGGCCGCTCTGCCAAGGCGGCCGACTGCTTCCAGCGCGCGGGCAACGTGCCGAAGGCGGCCGAGGCGCTGCGGGCGGCGGGGGAGGACGCCGCCGCCGCCCAGATCCTGGGCGAGTACCTGCGCGACAAGGGAAACGACGAGGAGGCGGCGCGCCTGCTGGTCGAGGCCGGGGACTACGGCTCCGCCGGCGACCTCTACCGCAAGCTCGGCGACCCGAAGCTCGCCGGGGAGTGCTACGAGCGCACCGGCGACTACGTGCAGGCGGCCGAGATGTTCCGGAGCGCGACCGACTGGGCGCGCGCCGCGGCGAACTACGAGCGCACCCAGCAGTACCAGGAGGCCGCCGAGTGCATCGCGCAGATCGGCGACCCGGCCCGGGAGGGCGAGCTGCTCGCGCGCTCGGGCATGACCTTCGCGGCGGCCCAGGCCTACGTGCGGGCCGGCCAGGACGACGAGGCGATCAAGCTGCTCCAGCAGGTGGGGGCGGAGTCGGGCGACTTCCCGCAGGCGTCCGCGCTTCTCGGCCAGATCTTCAGCCGCAAGGGCAAGCACACGCTCGCGCTGAAGAAGCTCCGCCAGGCGATCGGCACCGCGGAGCTCGACGGCCGCAACATCGATCTGTTCTACGAGCTCGCGAAGGTCCACGAGGCGGCGGGGCAGGCCCGCGAGGCCGTCGATCTCTACGAGAAGATCCTGACCGCGGACTACCACTACCGCGACGTCGAGAAGCGCCTCGAGGCGGCGCGCGCCGCCTCCGCCACGCAGGCGCCGGCGGCGGCCGCCGACGCGCCGAGCACGCCGGAGCTGGCCGCGGCTCCGACGGGGCGTCCGGGCCGCTACCGCGTGCTCGAGGAGCTCGGGCGCGGCGGCATGGGGATCGTGTACAAGGCCCAGGACACGGTCCTCGACCGGACGGTCGCGTTCAAGGTCCTGCCCGACTCGCTACGGGACAACCCGCAGGCGCTCCGGAACTTCCTGCGCGAGGCGAAGAGCGCCGCCAAGCTGAACCACCCGAACATCGTGACGGTGTTCGATGCCGGCGAGCAGGACGGGCGCTTCTACATCGCGATGGAGTACGTGGACGGCACGACCCTCAAGGAGATCCTGAAGAGGCGCGCCCAGATCAGCGCCACGGGCGTGGTTCACGTCGGGCTCCAGATGTGCGAGGCGCTCCAGTACGCGCACGCGCAGAAGGTCGTGCACCGCGACATCAAGACGGCGAACACGATGTGGACGCGGGACAAGAAGGCCAAGATCATGGACTTCGGTCTCGCCAAGGTGGTCGAGGAGGTGCGCAACCACACCACCCTCGTCTCCGGCACGCCGTACTACATGAGCCCCGAGCAGACGCTCGGGAAGAACGTCGACCATCGCACCGACCTCTACAGTCTCGGCGTAACGCTGTTCGAGCTGGCCACCGGCAAGCTCCCGTTCCGCGAAGGCAACGTCCCGTATCACCACGTGCATACGCCGGCCCCGGATCCGCGTGCGCTCTGCGCGCAGCTGCCCGAGGGGCTCGCGGGGGTCATCCTCCACTGCCTCGCGAAGGACGTCGAGCAGCGCCCGCAGAGCGCCGCCGAGGTCGCGAACGCGCTCCGCCAGTCGCTCTGACGGCCGCGTGCGGCCGCAACGAGCGCGCAGGAGTGACCCAGCTCACGCGCAGGCGCGCGAAACGCTTCGTGACGAAGACGTCACATCCGTAACCTGAACGTCACTCGAAACGAGGCCTCCGAACCCCCTGGAATGGCGAGCTTGTGAGCCCGGTCACGTAAGTGCGCGTGGTTCCGGGCAAAAAGCCGCAGGTTCCTGCTCCCCCGGGGTGTCCCGCGCTGGCACGAGCCTTGCTAAACCACCCTTCGCGCTTCGGCGCGATGATGTCCGGGGGGGAAGGGGAGCATGCAACGAACCATCGCCGAGAAGATCTCGTGTACCGGCATCGGGCTTCACTCCGGTGAGCCCGTCCAGCTGACGCTGCATCCAGCGCGCGCCGATTCCGGGATCGTGTTCGTTCGCACCGACCTCCCCCAGCCGGTCGACGTTCCCGCCGTCCACAGCGCCGTCACCTCGACGCGGCTCGCCACCACGCTCGGCCGCGCCGACGCGACGATCGGGACGGTGGAGCATCTGCTGGCCGCGCTCATCGGTCTCGGCATCGACAACGTCCGCATCGAGGTCGACGGCCCCGAGATCCCCGTGATGGACGGCAGCGCGGCGTCCTTCGTGTTCCTGATCCGCGCCGCGGGCGTGTTCGAGCAGGAGACGCCCCGCCGGAGCCTCTGGATCCAGCGCGCGCTCGAGGTCCGCGACGGCGACCGTGCGATCCGGGTCGTGCCCGGCCGCGGCCTCCGCGTGAGCTACTCGGTCGACTTCACGCACCCGGCGATCGGCCGCCAGCAGATCCGCGACCTCGCGATCGACGGCGACGTCTTCGAGCAGGAGATCTGCCGGGCGCGCACCTTCGGCTTCCTGCGCGAGGTCGAGGTGCTGTGGCGCAACGGCCTGGCCCGCGGCGGAAACCTCGACAACACCGTCGTGATGGACGACTACCGCGTCCTGAACCGGGACGGACTGCGCTGGCCCGACGAGTTCGTGCGCCACAAGGTGCTGGACCTGCTCGGCGACCTGGCCCTGCTCGGGATGCCCGTCGAAGGCCACATCACCGTCGAGCGCGGCGGGCACGCGCTCCACCAGCGCCTCGTGCAGGCGCTCCTCGCGCATCCGGACCACTGGACCGTCGAGACGTCCGTGCCGCCGGTGCGCCGTCCCGCCCGCGCGCGCCGCGCAGCGAGAGCCCGCGCCACGGCGTAGCCGGGGCCGCCCGCGTCGATGCTCCACGAGCCAGGCCTCGTGGAAGGGCTCGATTGCCACCGGGCATCGCGGGCCAGCGCGTGCTGCGCTCGGGAACCGCATCGATCCGGAAGATCTCCCCGAGCTCGAGGGCGAGCGCTGCGCCAGCGCGAGAGGCGTGAGCCTGCTCCCACGGACCTCGGTTCGAGTCGCCTGCTTGAATCCGCGCGATCGGATGAGGAAGACAATCGACGTAACCCTTGACAGCGCGTGCAGAACGTCCGCAAAGTGCTGCTGGGGATGGGGGCGGAGGCCACCGCGATGCCCCAGCCCCTCCGGGGAGCCCTGCTCCATTCCCTCCTGCTCTGCGCACTCGCCTCGTTCTGGCTCGCCACGGTTGCGCACGCGCAACGCGTCGCGGTCTGCCACAAGCCGGGCCCGAAGCAGAAGATCCTGAACGTCGAGGCCGTCGATGCCGGTATGCACCTGGGGCACGGCGACCGCCTCGTGTCGAGCGAGCTCTGCAACGGCGTGGACGACGACTGCGACGGGGTCGCCGACGACGACATTGCCGCGGTTCCGACGACCTGCGGCGTGGGCGAGTGCGGCGCCTCCGGTCTCCTGACCTGTACCGCAGGGACGCCCGTCGATTCGTGCACGCCGGGACCGGCCTCCGACGAGCTCTGCAACGGCCTGGACGACGACTGCGACGGGGTCGCGGACAACGACCCCATCGATCTTGACTCCCCTTGCACGGTCGGAGTCGGTGTCTGTCAGGCCACTGGCGCCGAGATCTGCAACGAGGGTACGCGGGTCTGCGACGCCACGCCCGGCACGCCGCCCGAGGAGTTCGAGAGCACCTGCGACGACGCTCTCGACAACGACTGCGACGGCACCAGCGACGGCTCCGACCCCAGCTGCGTCGACTGTCCGGGCTGGACGCTCGCGGAGCTGAATTTGATCCAGACCCCAGGCAGCCCTGCTGACTGCACCACCAGCCTTGCCTGTCAGGTGTTCAGCGGCGGCGCCCGCTTGAGTTGCCGCGGCCAGAGAATTTTCATCGTGGAAGCGAACAACGGCGTGATCGAATGCAGTGACCAGTTCGCCCCCTTCGAGGAGTGTGACGCCGACCTGGTCGATCAGCCGGCGCTCTCGGTGCAGTCCTGTGCGGAGATCCTGCTGCGCAGTGATCTCTGGGCGGACTTCTGCGGCGGCTGAGATGCGGCCATGAGAGCCGCCTTCGTGGTAGTCCGAGGGCCGGGAGCCGCCATCCCGACGGGCAGCTGCGGGAGCGGCCGCCACGGGGCCTCGCTACCTCCGCTCGGCCACTAGTTCGCGACGAAGCGACTCCCCGGCGCGGCGATTTCCATCGTCCCCCCGCTGCGACTCGACGATCCCCGAAGTGACGCGTACCGGGAGCCTCCGCTGAATCAGCCCGACAGCCGCTCGAGCTCCTGCGCGAGCTGCGCGGCCGCCGAGGCGTCCGTGAACTCGACGCCCATCCCGCTCGGCCGCGCGTCGCCCGCGCGCGCCTCTTCGCCGCGGTGCTGCCACGTCACGCGGCCGTCGATGCTGTGGAGCGAGGCGCCGCCCGGCAGCCGGAAGCGCACGCGCAGCGGCGTGCCGGGCGGGAGCGGCGCGTCGGTCTCGATGAAGAGCCCGCCCGCGCCGAGCGTCGTCGCGTACTCGCAGTGCGGCGCCCCCGCGGCCGTGTAGTCGACCAGCACGCGCACGAGCTGGCGGCGGAAGCGGCGGTGGCGGCGGCGCGGCTGGTAGTAGCCCAAGCGGGACGGCTCCCCTCTCCCTCTAGACGTGCGGGATCCAGGCCTCGACGAGGCCGCCGAGGAGCGCCCGCGCCTCGGGGCTCGCCGCGATGCGGGCGGCGAGGCTCGCCTCGGCGCCGAGCGCGCGCGCGCCCTCGGAATCGTCCGCGACCCAGGCCAGGAAGGCCGTGCGCAGATCGACGCTCGAGCCGGCCAGCGCGAGGGCGCTCGCCAGCCCGCGCAGCTCGGCGCGCCACGCGGCGAAGTCGATGGCGGCGATCGCCTCGGGCGGCGTCTCGCCGAGCACGCGCTTGAGGCGCTTGCGCCCGCGCCGGCCGAGCGCGTCCACCAGCGCGTTCACCACGTGGCCGTCCCCCGAGACGCCCTCGGCCTCGGCGGTGAGCTCCGCGATCAGCGTCAGGTGCTCGCCCAGCTCGGACACGGAGAGGGGCACGAGCGCGGGAGCCGTGAGCGCCGCCTCGGCCGCGGTCACCTCGGCGCGGAAGCGCGCCACCGGGTCCGTGAGGCCGCGCGGGTCGGGCGGCGCGGCGCGCCCGACCCCGAGCGCGCTGCCGAGCTCCTCCGCCGCCTCGTGCGCGAGCGCGCGCGCCGTCTCCCAGACGGGGTTCGCAAAGCGCGGGCGCCGCTCGAGCGGGATCGGGAAGCGGGCCGCCGCCTCGCTGCGCTCTTCGGACGTGGCGATGCCGAGGGCGCGCAGCAGCGTGAGGCCACCCGCCACCGCGAGGTCGTGACCGCGCGCGCGCGCGATGCGGACGAGCGCGCGCAGCGAGGCCACGCGGAGCGGGTTCTCCCGGAGCAGGTCGCTGTGGCGGGCGACCGCCTCGTCCCAGAGCGCCGGCCGGTGGACGAGCAGGTCGGCGAGTGCCTCGCGCGCCTCGAGCAGGCGGGGATCGTCGGCGACCGCCGCCCGGTACGCCTCGAGCGCGGCGTCGAGACTCTCGAGGGGCCCCGCGAGCAGGCGCCCGAGCTGGTGGTGGACCGGGGCGGTGAGCGCGCCCGCGTCGCGCGGCGCCCCCGCGAGGAAGGCGGCGAGGAGATCCGCGGCCGGCCGCCATTCGCCGAGCCCGCGCAGCAGGCGCGCGGCCGAGAGCGCGGCCTCGCTCGCGCGCGGATCCAGCTCGCAGACGATGCGGTAGTGCTCGGCCGCCTGGCGCGCGTCTCCGCGCTGCTCGAGCGCGCGGGCCACGGCGAGCGCCACGCGCGCGCGCTCCCGGCCGCTCGCGTGCGCGAGGGCCTCGGGGGCGAGCGCGATCACGTCACTGCCGCGCCCGCCGTTCCAGAGCAGGTCCGTGAGCGTCGCCCACGCGCCGGGCGCCGCCTTCCAGGCGGACAGCGCGGCGCGGAGCAGCTTCTCCGCCGCGGCGGCGCGCTCGGGGCGGCGCAGCTCGAGCTCGGCGGCCTGGAGGAGCCGCGCGGCCCGCGTCTCGCCGTCGCCTGCGAGCTTCGCCCAGGCCTGGAGCGCAGCGATCGCCTCTTCGAGCTGCTCGGTCCGCACCAGCAGGCGGGCGAGGCCCGCGTGCGTCGCCTCGCGCTTGCGGTCGAGCGCGAGGGACTCCCGGTAGTGGGCGAGCGCCTGCGCATCGTCGCCGAGCTTCTCCTCGGCCTCCGCCAGCCGGCAGAGGTGGACGGCGCGGTCGGGATCGGGCGAGGCGAGCGCGAGGCGGCGCACGAGCATCTCGCGCGCGCCCGCCGCGTCTCCCTGGGCGAGCCGCAGCTCGCCGAGGCCCGAGAGCGCCTCGGGCTGGCTCGGGTCGAGCTTCAAGACCTCGCCGAAGAGCTCGCGCGCGGACTCGCCGCGCTCCTGCGCGCGCGCGGCCCGGGCGCCGACGAGCGCCGTCTCGAGCCGGAAGGCGGGCGGCAGCGCGTCCCCGTCGGTCGGCGGCAGCGAGAGCGCGCGCAGCGCGGCGCGCTCGGCGGCGGCGAGCCGGCCGAGCCGCGCGCTCGCGACGGCGAGCCGGGCCTGGGCGGCCGCGAGGGCGGGGTCGTCGGCGACCGCCTGCTCGAGGAAGTCGGCCGCACGCTCGGGCAGCGTCGCGAGCACGAGCTCCGCCGCGCCGAGCCGCCGGACGGCGGCCTCGCGGCCGGCCGTGCAGCCGGCCGAGCGCACGAGCGCGTCGGCCGCCGCCTCGCTGCGCCCGAGCGTCTCGTGATACGAGGCGATGCGGTCCCACGCTCCGCCCGAGCCGGGATCGTCGCCCGCGGCCTGCTCGGCGCGTGCCAGCGCCTCGGGGTGCCGGCCGAGCTCCGCGAGGACGTCGGCGAGCCGCAGGCGGTCGGCGAGCGCGACGGCGGCGCCGGGCGTATCCATCCAGCGGCCGAACACCGCCGCGAACGCCTCGCGCTGGCCGAGCGCGGCATGGGACTCCGCGAAGGCCGCGAGCGCTCGAGGCTCGAGCGGCTCGAGCGCATCCGCGGCGGCGAAGGCCGCGAGGGCGCGCGGCAGATCGCGGGTGCGCTCGCGGGAGAGCTCCGCGATGCGGAGCCACGCCGCGCGCCTTCGTCCCGGCTCGCGCTCGTCGAGCACCGCGATCTCGCGCTCGTAGAGGTCGATCGCGCCCTGCCAGTCCTCCATCCCCTCGCAGAGGAGCTCCAGCGAGCGCAGCGAGACGAGGTCGTTCGGCTCCACCTCGAGCGCGGCGGCGAAGGCATTGCGCGCACGCGAGCTCTCGTCGAGCTCGCGCCAGGCCACGCCGCCGAGCCGACGGAACAGCGCGGCGCGCTCCGCGGCGCTCGCGTCGGGACGCAGGCTCAGCTCGCGCTCGAGCGTGCGGGCCACCTGCTCGAACTCGCGCAGCAGCTCGCTGCACGCGCGCAGGCCGCGGAGCGCCTCGAGCGAGTCGGGCACGCGCGCGAGCACCTCGCGGTACGCGGCCGCGGCGGCGGCGGGACGCCGCAGGCGCTCGCGGCGGAGGCGGGCGAGCTCGAGCCAGCCGGCGGCGTCCGCCGCATCGGCTCGCCGCGCGAGGCGCGCGAAGAGGCGGCGCTCGAGCTCGACGACGTCGCCCGAAGCCCGGAGCAGCTCGAGCAGGAGCCCCTCCGCCCGCTCGAGCTCCTCGCCGGACTCGGCCTCGTGGTCGAGGAGGCGGACCAGGTGCGCGACCGCTGCGTCCGTGCGGCCGAGCTCGCGCGCACAGCTCCGGGCGAGCTCGTGACGGAGCGCGCGCCGACGCTCGGCGAAGACCGGCGCCTCGGGGTCGAGCGCCTCGAGCTCCGCCTCCGCCGCGGCGACCGCGCGCTCGACGCGGCCGAGCTCGCGCCAGATCTCGGCGAGCTCGCCGTGGACCGCGACGCGCTCCAGCGTCGAGAGCCCGGGCTCGGCGAGCGCGGCCTCGAGGTGCTGCGTCGCTTCGAGGCCGCGCCCGAGCGAGCGCGCGAGCGTCGCGGCCGTGCGCTCGAGCCCCGCGCGAGCGCCGGGCGGGGCGCAAGCGATCCGGGCCTCGAGGACGGAGAGCCGCTCGGCGGCCCGGCCCTCGGACGCGTAGAGCCCATCGAGCCGCTCCAGGAGCGCGCGGTCGGCGGGGGCGGCGGCGCGCGCCTGCTCGAGCGCCGCGCAGGCGGCGCCCGGCGAGGCGAGCGGCCCGGCGAGCAGCTGCGCCCGCGCGAGCAGGAGGCGTACGCGGCCCGGCCCCTCGGGCTCGAGCGCGAGCCGCGCCCCGAGCGTCTCGTGGAGCGCGAAGTGGCGCTCGGCGGCTTCGTGGAGGGCAGCGATGCGTTCGAGCACGTCCGCGTCCCGCGGCTCGCGCCGCGCGAGCCGCTCGAGCCAGGGGAGCGCCGCGTCGCCGCCGAGCTTCTCACCGGCGAGGGCCGCGGCCTCGCGGAGCAGCGCCACCGCGCGCCCGGGCTCGCGGGGTCCGACGCGCGCCGCGGTGCGCTCGATGCAGGCCAGCACGCCCGGCCAGTCGCCGCGCCGGGCCAGCGCCTCGCGGAGGCCCGCGAGCGCGTCGTCCTGGCCGGGATCGTCGCGGAGCGCCGCCTCGAAGCACGCGATGGCGTCCGCCGGGCGGGCGAGCGGCCCCGCGAGCAGCACGCCGCGCCGCGTGTGGAACGCGGCGCGCTCCGCCGCCGTGGCGGCCTGCTCGGCCGCCTCGGCGAGCAGCGTCTCGTGGGCACCGGTTGCGCCGATCCGCTCGGCCAGCGCGAGCGCGCGGCTGCGCGCCTCGGCGTGCCGCGGTGCGATCTCGAGGACGCGCCGCAGATGCGGGAGCGCGTCGTCGGGCCGCGCGAGCGGGCTCTCGAGCAGTCCCGCGAGCTCGAGCCGCAGCGGCACCTCCAGCCCGCCGACCACGCGCGCGACCTGCGCCTCGAGGAGCCGCGCGAGCGGCGCCGCCTCGCCGAGCTGCCGATAGAGGTCACGCAGCGTGCTCTCGGCCGCGGCGTCGTCGGGACGGTCGGTGAGCGCCTGCCGGACGGCGTCGGCCGCGCCGGCGAGATCGCCCGCCCGGCGGAGGGCGTCCGCGATGCGGAGCCGCCAGCCGGCGCGCTCGGCGGGCAGCGTGCTCGCCGCGGCGGCGCGGCGGGAGAGCGCGACGAGCGCCTCGTCGCGCCCGAGGCGCTGGTAGAGGTCCGCGAGCGGCTCGGCCACCACCGCGAGCGTCTCCTCGCTCTCCGCCGCCGGAGCGAGCGTCGCCGCCGCGCTCTCCGGGTCCGCGAGCGGGCCTGCCTCGAGCGCCGCGATGCGGAGCCGCAGCGAGGTGCCGCCGCGCGGCTCGTCCGCGACGCGCGCGAGCCGCGCGCGCAGCACGCCCGCGAGCTCGGCGTGCCGCGCCTCGCTCTCGAAGCGCTTCGCCAGGAACTCGACCGCGGGCACGGAGCCCGGGTCGAGCGCGAGCACCGCCTGCCAGTGCCGCTCCGCGCGCTCGGCGTCTCCGAGCCGCCCGCTCGAGAGCTCGGCGAGCCGATGATGGAGGAGCAGCGCGCGCTCCGGATCGGTGCCCGCCGCGAGCTCCGCCTCGAGCACGCGCGCCTGGTCCTCGGGGCGATCGAGGTGCTGGTAGAGCAGGGCGAGTCCCTGCAGCACGTCGCTGCGCTCGGGCTCGAGCGCGGCGGCCGCCTCGAGGTGGGCGGCGGCCGCCTCCTTGTCGTTCAGGCGGTCGCGGCACAGGAACGCGAGGCGGCGGCGGAGCTCCGCGTCGCGCGCGGGCTCGCCCCGGCCGAGGCGGCCCTCGAGCGTGGCCGCGAGCGCTGCCCAGTCGCGCTCGCGCTCGAGCAGGGCGATCAGGAGCGCCTCCGCCTCCGCGGCGACGGCGCCCGCGCCCTCGGCCAGCTCGGCGAGCAGGGCGCGCGCCTCGGGCAGCCGGCGCAGCGGCTCTTCCAGCAGCCGCGCGCGCTCGAGCCGGAGCGCCGCGCGCTGCTCGGGGTCGGCCGCGCGGGCCGCGTCGTCCTCGAACAGGTCCGCGAGCCGGCTCGCGTTGCCGGTGCGGCGGAGCGCACGCTCGAGGCCCGCCCGCGCGCGCGGGTCCCCGGGCAGCGCCTCGCGCACGAGGTCGAAGAGCGGGATCGCGGCGTCGGGCCGGCCGAGCTTCTCGAGCAGCAGCTCGGCGCGACGGAGATCGAGCGCGAAGGCCTCCGGGGCGAGCGGGTCGAGCCGGGCGCGGCGCGACTCGAGGCGCTTCACGAGGTCGTCGAAGCGGCCGAGCGCCTCGAGGCCCGCATGGAGCCTGTCCTCGTGGTCGGGCGGCGCCCCCGGCTCGCGCGCGATCGACTCGAAGCAGGCGACGGCGCCCGCCACGTCGTGCGCGTGCTCGGCGAGCAGCACGCCGAGGTCGTAGAGGGCGCGCACGCGCTCCGCGCCGCTCGCGAGCTCGGCGAGGCGGCGGCGCGCGGTCACGAGCTCGGCGACGCGCCCGCTCTCCGCGAGGAGCACGACGCAGGCCCGGGCGCTCTCGAGGTCGGCGGGATCGGCGAGGAGCGCGGCGCGGTAGGCCTCGAGCGCGCGCTCGGGCTCGCCGCGCTCGGCGCGGAGCGCGCCGATCCGGCGGCGGCCCGCGGCGCGCTCGGTTCCCTCGACGTGGCGGTCGAGCGACTCGAGCGTGCGGCAGAGGTCGTCGCGGCGCCCGAGCTGCTCCTGGAGACGCGCGCACGCGCGCAGCGCAGCCACGTCGTCGGGCGCGGCCTCCGAGAGCCGCTGGAGCCAGTGGAGGGCGCGCTCCGGGCGTTCCTGCTCCTCGTGGATGCGGGCGAGCTCGCCGACCAGGAAGGCGAGCCGCGTGCGGTCCGTGGTCGAGGCCGCCTCGCGCTCGAAGGACTCGAGGATCGCGTCGTCGTCGCCGAGCGCGAGCGCGATGCGCTCGATGCCCTGGCGCGCCTCCAGGCAGTCGGCGTCGAGCGAGAGCGCGGCCTCGAAGCAGTCGCGCGCGCTCTCGATGTCCTCGAAGCGCTCGAGCTCGAGCGCGCCGCGCGCGCAGTGCAGGGCGACTGCCGCGCTCGGCTCGACCGAGCTCGCCGAGCGGGCGAGGTGCGCGCGGAGCGCGTCCCAGCGCTCGGTCTTGCGCAGCACGCGCTCGAGCCCCGACACCACGCGCGGGTCGCCGGGGAACGAGACGGCGGCGCGCTCGAAGGCCTCGAGCGCCGCCTCGACGTCCCCGGTGCCCTCCTCGTGCGCGTTCGCGAGGGCGAGCCAGAGCGCGGCCTCCTCCGCCGAGCCGGCCGTCGCCTGCTCGAGGCTGCGCTCGAGGAGCTCGACCAGCTCGCCGTGGCGGCCGGCGCGCCAGAGCGCGCTCGCGAGCTCCTGCTGGAGCTCGAGCCGGGTCGGATGCGCGCGGGCGGCGCGCTCCAGGTCCTCGATCGCGGAGGCGAAGTCGCCCTTCTCGCTGGCGAGCCTCGCGCTCTCGCGCAGCACCTGGGGCGGCGTCGCGTCCGCGGCGAGCTGGGCGGCGCGGCGCAGGTGGGCGGCGAGCTCGTCGGCGTGGCCGGCGAGCCGCGCCACGTCGGCGAGGTAGAGGTGGACCACCGGGTCGTCGGGAAACAGCTCGTGGGCGCGGCGGAACCAGTGGCGCGCGCCCTGGAGGTTCCGGAGCCGCTCCAGCTGCGTGCGCCCGGCGTCGTGGGCGATCGCGAGCTTGCGGAGGGGGTCTGCTTCGAGCGCGAAGCGGCGCTCGTGGAGGTCCTCGAGCAGCTCCCACTGCTCCTGCTCCTCGGCGTTTCGCGCGAGCGCGTCGAGCGCCTCGACGTTGCGCGGGTCCTCGGTGAAGGCCCGCCGGTGGAGCTCGAGCGCGCGGCGCGGGTTCGCGAGCGGACCCTCGCAGAGCTTCGCGAGCCGCACGAGCGCCCGCGCCCGGTCGGCCCCCTTCAGCACGTCGATGGCGCGGCCGAGCGCGGTGGCCGCCTCGTGGGCGTCGCCGAGCGCCTCGTGCGCGGCGGCGAGCCCGAGCAGGGCCGGGGGATGGTGCGGATCCGCCGTGCACGCCTGCTCGAAGGCCGGCAGCGCCTGCGCGGGATCGCCGAGGCGGCGCAGCCAGAGCTCGCCGAGCTCGGTGGCGAAGCTCGCGCGCTCGTGCGGCTTCATCGGCAGCGCGCCTTCCATCTCGGCGACCTGGAGCGCGAGGTCCCAGGCGTCGCGGCGGGCGTGGATCCGGCGCAGCTGCGTGAGCGCGGGGCGGAGGGTCGGGTCGAGCCGCAGCGCCTCCTGGTAGCGCGCCACCGCCTCGTCGACCCGCTCGCAGCGCTCCTCGAGCACCTGCGCGAGGCGGAGCAGCAGGCGGGCGCGGAGCGGCGCGTGCTTGCCCGCCTCGAGCTCGGGCGCGCGGAGCCGCAGCGCGTAGAGCTCGACGAGCGCGGGCCAGCGGCCGGCCACGAAGTGCGCCTCCTCGAGCGCCTCGAAGGCGACGCGATCGCTCGGGTTCGCCGCAAGGCGCGCAGCGAGCTCCTCCACGCGGGCGTGGGCCACGGTTCCCCCTCTCGGGACGAGCGCACCTCGCCCCATCGCCCCGTACCGATCGGCGGCTCGCGAGCCGGTCTTGACCCCGAAGCGCTTGCGGCAGCAACTTCGTTCAGTAGGGTTTTCGCGGGGTTACACGAGAGCCATGCCGAGAGGTCCGAGCGCCGGGAGCCCGCCCCCCGCGCCTCCGCGTCTGCCGGAGGCGGAGCGGCGGCGCCGACGCCGTGATCTCCTGCTCACACTCGGCGTGCTGCTCGCCTTCGCGGCGGTGCTGCTGGTCGAGGGCCGGATCGGCAGCCTGCCCGCCGCGCTGCCCTTCGCGGACAGCCTCCTCTTCCTGTTCCTGAACGCGCTCAGCGTCGTGCTGATCGTGCTGCTGATCTACCTGATCGGCCGGCACCTCGTGAAGCTGGTCTTCGAGCGGCGCAGCGGCACGCTCGGCTCGCACCTGAACCTCAAGTTCGTGCTCGCGCTGCTCCTCGTCGCCGCCGTGCCGACGACCCTCCAGTACGTGGTGTCGTCGTCGCTCATCACGGCGTCGATCAACGCCTGGTTCGGGCTCCAGATGGACCGCGCCATCGACGAGAGCGACGCGGTGGCCGACGCCTACTACGACGCCTGGGCCAAGAAGGCGCTGCACTACGGCGAGCAGATCGCGACGCGCATCCGCGACAAGCGGCTGCTCCGCGAGGAGAGCCGCGAGGAGCTCGCGGGGTTCATCCACAACAAGCAGCGCGAGTACGGCCTCGGCGTGGTGCAGGTGTTCCCGTTCGCGGCGGTCGAGCCGCTCGCGACGTTGGTCAACCCCGACATCCCGACGGCCGCCTTCGTGCAGCGCGAGAGCACGCTGGTGACCTCCGCCTTCGGCGGCGTGTCGGGCTCGCTCGTCGAGGCCACCGGCAGCGAGATCGGCGACGTGATCCGCGGGGCGGTGCCGATCCGCTCGTCCGACCCGGCGCGGCCGGACGACATCGTGGGCGTCGTCGTGGTCAATTATCTCGCGCCGCATCCGCTCGTGAACAAGGTCGACACCATCCGCGCGGCCGTCGCCGAGTACCGCAGCATCCGCCCCTTCGCCGGGCAGATCGCGGGCGTCTACCAGCTCGTGCTGCTGCTCTTCTCCCTCGTCACCGTGCTCTTCGCGATCTGGTGGGGCCTGCGCATGGCGAAGGGTGTGACCGGGCCGATCCGTGCGCTCGCCGAGGGCACCGAGAAGGTCGCGAAGGGCGATCTCGACGTGGTGATCGAGGAGAGCAGCAACGACGAGATCGGGCTCCTCGTGCGCTCGTTCAACCAGATGACCCACGACCTGCGCGAGGCGCTCTCGGGCCTCGAGCACAGCAACGCCGAGCTCGAGCGCCGCCGCCGCTACATGGAGATCGTGCTCCGCACCGTCGACGCGGGCGTGGTCTCGCTCGACGCGGAGGGCCGCATCAGCACCGTGAATCCGTCCGCGCTGCGGCTGCTCGAGGTCAAGCCCGGCGCGTCCGTCGTCGGCAGCAAGCTCGAGGAGGTCCTCGGCCGCCCCGAGGTGCTCTCGGTGCTGCGCGATCTCGCCGCCCAGGCGCGGCCGGGCGTGCGCGACGCCGTGCGCCAGCAGGTGGTGGTGCCGAGCGGCGAGGAGGTGCTCACGCTCGTCGTCACCCTCTCGCTCCTCCAGGACGACGAGGGCCGCGGGCTCGGCTCCGTGATCGTGTTCGACGACTACACGCAGGAAGTGCGCGCGCAGCGCATGTCCGCGTGGCGCGAGGTGGCACGCCGCATCGCGCACGAGATCAAGAATCCGCTGACGCCGATCCAGCTCTCGGCGCAGCGCATCCGGCGCCGCTTCCGCGACCGCTTCGCGGGCGTGCCCGAGGACGCCCAGGTCTTCGACGAGTGCGTGGACACGATCGAGAGCCACGTCGACGGGCTGAAAGTGCTCGTGAACGAGTTCTCGCAGTTCGCCCGGCTGCCCGCCGCGACGCCGAAGCCGGACGATCTGAACCAGCTCGTGCAGGAGACCGTGTCGAGCTACGCCGGCAAGGAGGGCGTCGCGTTCGCGGTGGAGCTCGACGCGGCGCTCCCGCTCGTGGACTTCGACCGCGACCAGATCCGGCGGCTCCTCACGAACCTGCTCGACAACGCGTGCGCGGCGGTCGGCGAAACCGGGCGCGAGGGCCGCGTCTCCGTGCGCACGCTCCACGACGCGCCGCTCCAGGCGGCGCGCGTGGAGATCGCCGACGACGGCATCGGCATCCCGGCCGAGGACCGCCGGCGCATCTTCGAGCCGTACTTCTCGACGAAACCGCACGGCACGGGCCTCGGCCTCGCGATCGTGTCGCGCATCGTGGCCGATCACCACGGCTACGTCCGCGTGCACGCGAACCGGCCCCACGGCACGCGCTTCATCGTCGAGCTGCCGCTGCGAAGCACCTGAGGAGGATCGTGTCGCGCATCCTGATCGTGGACGACGAGCAGGGGATCCGGAAGTCCCTCGCCGGGCTGCTCTCCGACGAGGGCTACGAGGCCCACGCGGCCGCCGACGGGGAGGCCGCGCGGGCGGCCGTCCGCGAGCACCCGCCCGATCTCGTGCTGCTCGACATCGCCATGCCGGGCCGCGACGGGATCGACGTGCTCGAGGAGATGCGCCAGGCGTGGCAGCGCCTGCCGGTGATCGTGATGAGCGGCCACGGCACCATCGAGACGGCGGTCCGCGCGACGCAGCTCGGCGCCTTCGACTTCATCGAGAAGCCGCTCGGCGCCGAGAAGCTGCTCCTCACGATCCGCCACGCGCTCGAGCGCTCCCGGCTCGAGCGCGAGAACCGCGAGCTCCGCGCGAAGAGCATCCGCGCGCACGAGATCCTCGGCGCCTCGGCGCCGATCCAGCGGCTCAAGGAGCAGATCCAGGTGGCGGCCCCGACGAACGGCTGGGTGCTGATCACCGGCGAGAACGGCACCGGCAAGGAGATGGTCGCCAAGCAGCTCCACGTGCACAGCAAGCGCGCCGACGGCCCCTTCGTCGAGGTGAACTGCGCCGCGATCCCCGAGGAGCTGATCGAGTCCGAGCTGTTCGGGCACGAGAAGGGCGCCTTCACGGGCGCGATCGCCCAGAAGCGCGGCAAGTTCGAGCTCGCGAACGGCGGCACGATCTTCCTCGACGAGATCGCCGACATGAGCCTGCGGACGCAGGCGAAGATCCTGCGCATCCTCCAGGAGCACAAGTTCGAGCGCGTCGGCGGCACCGACACCATCGAGGTGGACGTGCGCGTCATCGCCGCCACGAACAAGAGCCTCGAGAAGGAGATCCAGGAGGGGAAGTTCCGCGAGGACCTCTACTACCGGCTCAACGTGATCCCGTTCCACGTGCCGCCGCTCCGCGAGCGGCGCGAGGACATCCCGGTGCTCGTGAAGGCGTTCGCCGAGGAGTTCTGCGTCGAGTCGGGGGCGCGCCCGAAGCCGGTGACGGGGCGCGCGCTCGCGCTGCTCCAGTCCTACGCGTGGCCGGGCAACGTGCGCGAGCTGCGCAACCTGGTCGAGCGGCTCGTGCTGATGTCGCCCGGCCCGCGCATCCGGGCGCAGGACCTCCCCGAGGAGCTCCGCTCGGGCGCGCGCCCGGCGGAGATGAGCGGCGCTTCGCTCGAGGAGGCGCGCCGCGAGTTCGAGCGCCGCTTCCTGCTCGCGCGGCTCGAGGAGAACGGCTGGAACGTCTCGCGCACGGCGGAGGCGATCGGCATCGCGCGCGAGAGCCTGTCGCGCAAGATGCGGGGCTACAAGCTCCGCGCCGCACGGGAGTGAGGATCACGCACGCCGTGCCGGGCGACGCGCCGGCGCTCGCGAGGCTCGCGGCCGCCGTCCTCCCCGAGCCGTGGTCGGAGGCCGCCTTCGCGGAGGAGATCGCGCGGCCCGAGGCCCGGGTCTGGGTGGGGCGGGGCGCGGCCGGCGAGGCGGTCGGCTACCTCGCCGCGCGGCGCGTGCTCGACGAGCTCGAGGTGCTCTCGCTCGCCGTCGCCGAGGCGCAGC
>Ga0075327_1000128_pt1 | contig 18413 bp, 15 predicted proteins | sample MayberrySE_Catta_2_FD_120056 | JGI IMG/M metagenome (GOLD analysis project Ga0075327, IMG submission 120056) | Natural and restored wetland microbial communities from the San Francisco Bay, California, USA, that impact long-term carbon... | ecosystem: Environmental > Terrestrial > Soil >...
GGCCGCAACGGCAACGGAATCCACCGTCAGTCGAGGTGAAGCTGCAGCTCGTCCCCGGGACGAACGCCCAGTTCGGCTGCTTTGCCGGAGTTGAGCTCGAGCACGTATTGTGCCGGTCCCTCACTCGGGTAAGGGGGGCACCGCTCGGTGCGGCAGGGCTGGGCATTTTCCGCTACGCTGACCAGCCGGCGCTCGGCGTCGAAATAGAAAATGTCCAGCGGGATGCGCGTGTTCTTCATCCAGAAGCTGCGGCGCGCCTCGTCCGGGAACCGGAACAGCATGCCGCGATCGGGGTCCAGGCGATCGCGAAACATCAGGCCCAAAGCCTGTTTTTCGTGGGTGTCGGCGAGCTCCACGGTGAAGCGCTCCCCTTGGAGCATGACGTAGGGCTCCTGCGCCACGCAGGCGGTGCAGAGCAGCAGGCAGAACACGACGATGGCTTTGCGCATGGCGAAAGTCTGACCGCGGGCCGCACACATTTCAATCGGTTCGGCCGCAAAAAAGTATGGGACATCCACATCTTTTAAAGTATGGGACATCCACATCTTTTTGGACTGCCAGCTCGGATGCGCAAAAAGATGTGGATGTCCCATACTTTTTTCCAGCTCGGATGCGCAAAAAGATGTGGATGTCCCATACTTTTCGCCCGGGAACCTGCAAAAAAATGCGCGTGTCCTATGCTTAGATGGCTTGTCGTGTCAGGAAGGTGATGGACTATGGAGATGTTCGTGGTGCTGCGCCGAAGCGCCTGGGATTCCGAGGATGAGCTGGACGATGCGGCCGCCGTGTCGGTCCAGGTCGCCGACGAGGACATGGACAACCGGGTGCGGTGGATTCGATCCTACGTGGTAGCCGAAGAGGACGGCACGTTCGGGACGGTCTGCATTTACCAGGCCGAGGACGAGGACGCGCTGCTCGAGCATGCCCAGCGGGCGGAACTGCCGGCCGACGAGATCCTGCCGGTGACCCGTACCGTCATCATTCGCGACGACCCCTGACGCTCCGCCCTGCCCGGGTACGGCCGGGTTAGCCGGCGTCCCCAGCGGGCTCGGCCGCCGGCTCGACGCCTTGCGCCCCGGCTGCGTCGACGTCCAGGGCCACCATCACGCCGCCGAACTGGCGCGGTTCGATTTCGCCCATCAGGTTGACGATCACGGCTTCCGATTCGCCGTCGCAAACCAGCACCGTCATGCCGCGGATCTGCTCGCCGACGACCTTCAGCAGCATGTGGGCCTGCTCGCCTTCGGACCGCACCAGCATGACCGGCTCCCAGCCGTCGGCCTGCAGTTCCCGGCTCATGCGGTCCATGCGCGTCACTACGCGGTCGGCGTCGCCGTCGATCTCGTAAATCCGGATGCGCACGCCGTCCAGGCTACGCAGCAAGGCTTCGGCCTCCGGGTCGTCGTCGATGTGGTTCGCGGCGAAGCGCAGCAGAGCCGGCCCCACGGACAAGGTCAGCACCCGGTCGGTGTCGGCAATGCCCAGCGAATCGAGGTCGGCGAAGCCGTCGTTCGAGCGCGGCGCCGTCAGTCCGCAGGCCGCCACGGACAGCACGACGGCCAGGCACGCCGGGACGGCCACGGCCGCCCTCATTGGTCGTCGTCCTCGTCGTCCTCGTCATCCTTGTCGCCGCGGCCGCTGATGTTGACGTCGAAGTTGTCCATCACCCGCTCGAGCTCGGCCGGGTTGATGTTGCCGATGACGTTGACGAACACGGCTTCGGTGTCTTCGAGCACCATCACGGTGATGCCGTCCACCATGTCGCCGTTCAGCTTCATGAAGATCCGCACCTGCTCCTCGGCGGAGTTGATGGTGACGACCGACTCCCAGCCGCGGCTGGCCAGCTGGCCGGAGATGTCCTTGACGAAGTCCACCGCGCCAGTGGCCAGGGCGTCCGTTTCGAACACGTTGACGCGCACGCCGTTCAGCCGGCGGAACAGCTCGGCGGCCTCCGGGTCCTCCTCGGCGCTCAATGCGCCGACCAGGCTCAGCAGCGATTCACCGATCGCGATCTGCACCGTGGGTTCGCCGAAAATCGCGCCCAGCTCGCCGAAGTCGACGTAGCCGGGGAATTCTTTCAGGGCGTCTTCCTGGGCCATCGCGGGCAGTGCCAGCAAGGCACCCAGCCCGACCGCAAGGCCCCGCTTGAACCAGTTCCTGTTCGCTTTCATGAGTTTTCCTCCTCGTGGGATTGTTCAGTAAATGGAATGTGTTTCGACAGGTTGCCCTTGACCGTATGCCGCAGCTCGCCGCCCAGCACCGACTGGATTTCCTGGCCGGTGATGAGACCGGCCTTGTCGATGTAGCGGAAAGCCAGCGCGAGATCCTGGCGGGCCTGCATGACGTCCTCCTGCGACGGCTGTTGCGGCAGCGCCATCATCAGCCCCACCGCCAGCAGCGCGACGGCCAACGCCGGCGCCAGCACCCAGCGCGGCCACGCACCGGACAGCGAGGCGGGCCACACGCTGCGCCACCACGGCCTGCGCTCGCCTTCCTCCAGCGGAATCCGCTGCAGGCGACGGGTCAGGCTGGCCGGGGCCTGCTCGACCCCGAGCTGCGCGAACAGCGCATCCAGCTGCCGCTCGTAGCGCTCGTCTGCGCCGCTGAGCGTGTCGCTGCCGTTGTCACGTTTGTCGGTCATGGTCTTACCTCCGCCAGTTGCTCACGCAACTGTTTACGCGCCCGGTGCAGGTAGACTTTCACCTGCGTCAGGCTCAGTTCCAGCGCATTGGCTACTTCCTCGTAGCTGTGCTGTTGGACGTCCCGCAACACCACCAGCGATCGGTAGGGCTCGGTCAACCCGTTGATGGAATGTTTCAGCCACTCGCCCAGTTCCCGGGTCTGCAGGCCCTGCATCGGCCCGGGAATCGTCCCGGAGTCGTCCGCAGGCTGCTGCCAATCCTCCCATTCCTCGGTCGGGTGGCGTCGGCGCAGGCGGTCGAGGCAGAGGTTCCGGGTGACTTTCATCAGCCAGGGCCGGATCCGTTCGGGATCGATCTTATCCTGGTTGCGCCAGAGCTTGACGAAAGCCTCCTGGCAGGCGTCCTCGGCCTCGGCCGGATCCTTCAGCAGGTAGCGGGCCAGGGTCCACGCCTGGTCCTGGTACTGCGCTACCCACGTCTGGAATTTCCTGCTCATCCCAACAGCATAAACGCGGCCGGGCGGGAAAGGTTACAGCCCGGTTACGGACGTCGGGACTCGCGAACCGTGGGAACGGATTCATCCGCGATTGGGGTTTCGTCGCACGGTCGGCGCCGGGCACCTGTTCTCAGGAAACACGCGCAACGGCACTCCGCGAGCGCTTCTTCGCCTGCGGCGAAACCGCACTCGCTCTATTGCCTGCGCTCCAGTCTGCAAGCAGACTGGCCATCCCTGGGCGCTTGGAGCGCGTTCCCTACGCGCTACATTCCTGAGAACAGCTACCCGGCACCGACCCGGAGGCGCTTTCGCGGCGTGGACGCCGGCACGCCCAGGCCGCTGTCGGGTTGGTCCTTCCAGGGCCGTCGGCTGTCGGGAACAGCCGATCGAGCACCCAGGGATGGCCAGCCGGCATGTCTTTTCATGCTGGCTGGGGCGTGCCCTGGAAGGACTTGCCCGATAGCGGCCGGGTTCGGAGCGACTGACGCCCAATCGCGGATGAGTCCGCTACTACAGGGGGATTCGGAGCCTATGGCAACGTCAGCCGAACAGCTCTTTCAGGCGGCTGAGGTTGGCGGCGGCGCGTTCCTTGGTGCGGGCTTCGTCCTTGTCGGCGTCGGCGCCGCGCCAGTCGAGCAGGTCTTTGGGCAGTTCCTCGAGGAAACGGCTGGGTTCGCAGGAGATGGCTTCACCGTAGCGGCGGCGGTGGCGGGCGAAGCTGAGGGTCAGGGTCTCGCGGGCGCGGGTGATGCCGACGTACATCAGGCGGCGCTCCTCGGCCTCGGCGCCCTCGTCCATGCTGTTGCGGTGCGGCAACAGGTCCTCCTCGACGCCGGCCAGGAACACATGCGGGAACTCCAGGCCCTTGGAGCCGTGCAGGGTCATCAGGCGCACCTGCTGGCCGGGGTCGTCGTCGGCGTCCAGGCTGGTCAGCAGGCTGAGGCGGCCGAGCAGGTCCGTGAGCCCCATACCGGGATTGTCATCGCGCAGGCGGCCCAGCCAGGCGACCAGTTCGCGGGCGTTCTCGATGCGGCGTTCGGCGGCCGGCGGGTTGTCCGACTGCTCGCGCAGCCAGGCCTCGTAGCCGATCGCCTCGACCAGGTCCTGCACGGCCTCCACCGGGTCGCTGCGCTCACCGCGATCGCCGGTGGCAATCAGCAGGTCGCAAAAACGAGCCAGGCTGTCGGCGCTGCGGGCCGGCAGCGCGGCCCGGCACTCGGCCGCGACGGCGGCCTCGAACAGGCTCAGGTGGTGCTGGCCGGCGTGGCGGGCGATGGCTGCACGGGACTGGGTCCCGAGGTCGCGCCGCGGCGTGTTCACCACCCGCATGAAGGCCGTGTTGTCGTCCGGGTTCACGGCCAGGCGCAGGTAACACATCAGGTCCTTGACCTCGGTGCGCTCGAAAAACGAGGTCCCGCCCGACAGGTGATAGGGGATACGCTGTTCGCGCAGGGCCTGCTCCAGCACGCGGGACTGATGGTTGCCGCGGTAGAGCACCGCGAAGTCGCCCCAACGGGCCTTGCTGGTGTATTCGCGATGCAGAATCTCCGCCGCGATCATCGCGGCCTCGTCCTTGTCATCCGCGCAGGGGATGACCCGGATGGCCTCGCCCTCGTGCAGCCCGCTCCAGAGGTTCTTCTCGACGGCCCGCGGGTTGTTGGCGATCAGCGCGTTGGCCGCCTTCAGCACCGTGTTGCAGGAGCGGTAGTTCTGCTCCAGTTTAATAATGTGTAATTTCGGGTAGTCCCGCTGCAGCTGCTGCAGGTTTTCGGGCTGCGCGCCGCGCCAGCCGTAGATCGACTGGTCGTCGTCGCCGACCGCGGTGAAGCGGCCCTCGTCGCCGGCCAGCAGGCGCAGCATGCGGTACTGGGTCTCATTGCTGTCCTGGTACTCGTCGACCAGCAGGTAGCGCAGCTGCTGCTGCCAGCGCAGGCGCGGCTCTTCCTGCTGCAGTACGCGCAGCGGTTGCAGGATAAGATCGTCGAAATCGACGCCGTTCAGGTCGCGCAGGTGGTCCTCGTAGCGCCGATACAGGCGCCAGACCGAGGCTTCGCCCTCGCTGGCCCCCTCGCTGGTGTGGGTTTTCGGCACGTCGCCGGCCGCCAGGGCCAGGTTCTTCCAGCGCGACACCTGGGCTCGCGCCAGCCGCACTCGCTCGGGGGGCGTGCCGCCGGGCAGCAGGTCGCGCACCACGTTCAGGCTGTCCTGCTCGTCCAGGATGCTGATGCCCGGGCGGTAGCCCAGCAGGTCGTGGTGCTCGCGCAGGATCCGCCAGCCCAGCGCGTGGAAGGTCGACACGGCCACCGCGCCCGCAGGGTTGGCGCCCAGCCGTTTACCCAGGCGCTCGCGCATCTCCTTCGCCGCCTTGTTGGTGAAGGTGATCGCGGCGATGCGCTCCGGCGGCAGGCCGCGGTTCTGCACCAGGTGGACGATTTTCTCGATGATGACGCGGGTCTTGCCGCTGCCGGCGCCGGCCACCACCAACAACGGGCCGGCGGTGTACTGGACGGCTGCCCGCTGCTGTTCGTTCAGCTGGATTTTCGGCTTGTGGTTCGAGCTGTGGACTGGACCGGGCATGAAGCCGGGCATTCTACCCCGGCAGGCGGAACTCGGAAACGGGAATGCCGGAATCCTCGAACCTGCTGAGCCAACATTCGCGATGCCGTTCAGCCAGCTTTGGGCGATGCGGGAGTCCGAAAGTGAGCTCGGCTCTTGAAATGAATTCGGCGCAACCCCACGTGCCTGACAGGCTGTGTTGATGGTGCAAGGCCCTCGATACAGACACGAAATCCGCGGTGGGGCACGGCCTTGCCGCCTGCCCTTATTGAAAACAGTTAAATTGTCTGGGAGATTTGAAATGAAACTTCGTCCTTTGCATGATCGCGTCATCGTGAAACGCGTCGAGGAAGAGAAAGTGTCCGCCGGCGGGATCGTGATTCCCGACCACGCAGCGGAGAAGCCCATTCGGGGCAAAGTGCTGGCCGTCGGCAACGGCAAGGTCCTGGAGAACGGCGACCAGCGCGGGCTCGACGTCAAGGTCGGCGACACCGTGCTGTTCGGCAAGTACTCCGGCACCGAGGTGAAAGTGGACGGCGAAGAACTGCTGGTGATGCGTGAAGACGACATCATGGCAGTGATCGAGAAGTAAGCGCCGCCCATTTTCCGCAACGACACAGAATTCGCAATCGAGGTATCAAGTCATGAGTGCAAAAGACGTTAAATTTGGTGAAAACGCCCGCAATCGTATGCTGGTGGGCGTAAACATCCTGGCCGACGCGGTCAAGGTCACGCTGGGCCCGAAAGGCCGCAACGTGGTCCTGGACAAGGCCTTCGGCGCCCCGACCGTGACCAAGGACGGCGTGTCCGTGGCCAAGGAAATCGAGCTCGAGAACAAGTTCGAGAACATGGGTGCGCAGATGCTCAAGGAAGTCGCCTCCAAGACTTCCGACGTGGCCGGCGACGGCACCACCACCGCCACCGTGCTGGCCCAGGCGCTGCTGCGCGAAGGCATCAAGGCGGTGGCCGCCGGCATGAACCCGATGGACCTGAAGCGCGGCATCGACAAGGCCGTAATCGCGGCCGTCGAGTCGTTGCAGAAGCAGTCCACCCCCTGCAGCACCTCCGAAGCCATCGCCCAGGTCGGCTCCATCTCCGCCAACTCCGACATCGAAGTCGGCCAGCTGATCGCCGAGGCGATGGAGAAGGTCGGCAAGGAAGGCGTGATCACGGTCGAGGACGCCACCGGCCTGGCCAACGAACTGGACGTGGTCGAGGGCATGCAGTTCGACCGCGGCTACCTCTCGCCGTACTTCATCAACAACCAGCAGACCATGAGCGTCGACCTGGAAGAGCCCTACGTGCTGCTGCACGACAAGAAGGTCAGCAACGTGCGCGAGATGCTGCCGGTGCTGGAAGCCGTCGCCAAGTCCGGCAAGTCCCTGCTGATCGTCGCCGAGGACGTCGAGGGTGAGGCCCTGGCCACGCTGGTGGTCAACACCATCCGCGGCATCGTCAAGGTCTGCGCCGTCAAGGCCCCGGGCTTCGGCGACCGTCGCAAGGCCATGCTGGAAGACATCGCCATCCTGACCGGCGGCACCGTGATTTCCGAGGAAGTGGGTCTGAGCCTCGAGAAGGCCACCCTGAACGAGCTGGGCTCGGCCAAGAAGATCTCCATCACCAAGGAGAACACCACCATCATCGACGGCGCCGGTTCCTCCGAGCAGATCGAGGGCCGGGTCAAGCAGATCCGCGCGCAGATCGAGGAATCGACCTCCGATTACGACCGCGAGAAGCTGCAGGAGCGCGTGGCCAAGCTGGCCGGCGGTGTTGCCGTCATCAAGGTCGGCGCTGCTACCGAAGTCGAGATGAAAGAGAAGAAGGCCCGCGTCGAGGACGCCCTGCACGCCACCCGTGCGGCGGTCGAAGAAGGCGTGGTGCCGGGCGGCGGCGTCGCCCTGGTGCGGGCGCTGATCGCAGTCGAGAAGCTGAAAGGCGACAACGAGGACCAGAACGTCGGTATCGGCATCGCCAGCCGCGCCATGACCGAGCCGCTGCGCCAGATCGTCATCAACGCCGGCGAGGAAGGCTCGGTGGTGCTGAACAAGGTGCGCGACGGCAAGGGCAATTACGGCTACAACGCCCAGACCGGCAAGTACACCGACATGATCAAGGACGGCATCCTGGATCCGACCAAGGTCGTGCGCACCGCGCTGCAGAACGCGGCGTCCATCGCGGGGCTCATGATCACCACCGAAGCCATGGTGGCCGAACTGCCGAAGGACGAAGCGCCGATGCACGGCGGCGGTGACATGGGCGGCATGGGCGGCATGATGTAGTTCACCACCCGCATTTCGCTTCTTTCGCCTGATGGCGAAAACCGCAAAATGCTCTACGTGAGTGCTAGAAACCCCACCCTCGCGGTGGGGTTTCCTTTGTTGGCGATATCGAGACCTGTCCTGAATGCGGCGGCAGACTGCGCGTTATTGAGTGTGTTGAAGACCCGCCGCTGATCACGAAGATTCTCGGCCATCTCCAACGGCGTGAGACCCTGTTCGACAGCACACCGCGCGCACCACCGGGCTCGCTACCGCTACCGAATCTCACCTGACCCGCTTGGGCCCAGGCCCAGGGACCGTTGCGGCCGCTTGCCGGGTTTGCGGCTTTCCAGACGCTTTTCCCACCCGGTTGGCGACTAACCGGAGGTTCCGGGTTCACTGCACACGCCCGGTACGTGGATTTCTCGCCCAACACCGATCGGCAATACTTGCTCGAATCAGCCAACTCGTGGTTTATTCTTCCTATCCGTGAATTTCCTGTCCACCACTTGCCCCAAGGGCATCACCACCCTGACCACGATTCTGGCAGGCGCCCTCGCGGCGGGAGCCGCTCATCCCCAGGCCGCCGGTGAGATCGCCGACGAGGAACCGCCGAACATCGAGGAGATCATCGTTTCAGCCCAGAAGAGAAACGAGGACATCCAGGTCGTGCCCATCGCGGTAACTGCGCTGGACCAGAAGTTCCTGATCTGCCATGAGATACAGAACATCGAGGACTTGAGCGGCTTCGCCCCAAACCTCTACACCACCCACAGCGTCAATTACGGCGCGGCACCCATATCAATCCGCGGCATCGGTGGTGCCAATGGCGGCGGCAACTTCTTCAACGACGAGCCGGTTGCCGTATATCTTGACGAGATGTACATCGGGCGCCTGAGCTTCTCGACCGCCGACCTGGTCGACATCGAATCGATCCAGGTGCTGCGCGGCCCACAGGGCAGCCTGTTCGGACGCAATGCAACGGCAGGTGCGCTGTTAGTGCAACCCGCGCGCCCCACCGCCGAGCGTGAAGGCTACCTCCGCCTGCGCTTTGCCGAGTACGGCGAATGGCGGGTGCTTGGCGCCTTTTCAGGTCCCCTGACGGATACACTGCGGAGTCGCGTGGCCATTGGCCACACGGATGTGGAAGGCTGGGGCGAGAACACCTTCACCGGCGAGGACGTGAACGGAAGGGAGGACACGACCGTTCGTTTTTCGCTTGCGTGGCAGCCTTCGTCCGAGATGATCGCCGAGTTGATGCTTGAGCGCAGCAATCAGGAGGCAAAACCCGCGACCATCAACGTGGCGCCGGTGGCTCCGGGCCAGCCCTCTTCGCCCTTCATCCGCCGCGACGACCTCGACGAGGCGCTGGACAACTCGGAATTCTCCTTCAACGACGCCAGTTCTAACCAGAACGAGGCCACGAATGCGGTCCTCACCCTGAGTTGGGATCTCGGCAACACGACGCTGACTGCCATTAGCGGATATCGGCACTACGGGCTGGACGGCCGGCAGGACTCCGACAGCACGCGCTTCACCCTGTTCAACAATCACGGGCGGATCGGCTCCGAGCAGTTCTCCCAGGAAGTTCGGCTGTCCAGCGAGGCCGGCGGTCCATTCCTGTGGACGGTGGGTGCCTATGGCTACGCCGAGAACTCGGACGTGGTCTTCAGCATCAACAACTACCAGGCGCTGTTCGAGGCAGGTACCGCGGCCACCTTCGACGCCAGCCAGGAACTCGATTCCTGGGCCGTATTTGCAGACGCCACCTATGCCTTCACCGACCAGCTTTCTCTCACCTTCGGCGGTCGCTTCAGCGAGGAGGAAAAGGATTTCACCAACAAGCAGACCGTGCTGACCATCCGCGACAGCGTCCCCCTGCCCATCGACTTTCTCACGTTCCCGGCCGGCTCCCGCATTCCCGGCGGAATTACCCTCCTAGATCCGCCGCTTTTCGCCAGCGACGCCGAGTTCCACAATTTCTCTCCGCGCGCAGTGCTCTCGTACGAGCTCCAGCCTGACGTGCTCACCTACGTCAGCTACAGCCAGGGGTTCAAGAGTGGCGGCTTCAACTCCTTCGGCCTGACCCCGGCCTTCGAGGACGAAGAAGTCGAAGCCCTGGAGATCGGGCTCAAGAGCACGCTGTTCGACCGCCGGCTTCGGCTGAATGCTGCCTATTTCACGTACGACTACACCAACCTGCAGGTGCGCCTTCCGGTGCCGACCGGCGGCGTTACCATCGACAACGCCGGCGAGGCCGAGGTCTCGGGGCTGGAGGTCGAGGGAAGCCTGCTGATCACCGACAAGCTGCGCCTGGATGCCAATTTCGCCTTTCTGGACGCCGAACTGCAGGAATTCAATACCCAGCAGGTGCCGGAAGACCTGATGTACCTGCTGGGGGCGCCGATCCCGCTGGAGCCGGTGAATGCGGCCGGCAATGAGCTTACCCGGGCCCCGAAATTCTCATTCTTCGCTGGTCTCCAGTACGCCGTGGCCCTGGGAAACAACATCGAGGGGCTGGTCGAGCTGAGCTATCGCTACCGAGACGGGGTCTTCTTCCTCGAGACCAACCAGGAACGGAACACCTTCAAGGCCGACAGCGCGGACCAGCTTGACCTTCGGTTTGCCCTGCATCCGTATCGCGGTCCCTTGGAAGCGGCGCTCTACGTCAACAACCTGACCGACGATCGCAGCATTACCCAGGTCACCGCACTCGGCTCGTATCCCAACGCGGCCATCAGCCCGCCGCGGCAGTACGGGGTCGAATTCATGTATCGCTGGTAAGCTTCCGGTCCTTATTCACTCAATCCCGCAACGACCGGAGTTCATCCAGCACGTCCCAGCAATGTGTCCTGCAGGGGGAATTCGTTGCCCACTTGCGCATTTCGTCGACGAAATCATCGAGAATGTCCTCTGACTGGAGCGCTTGCGCGAGCTGGATTTCGCGCTTCGCTGACTGTGCGTCGCCCAGCCCGGTATGCGCCCAGGCGCAGGTCAGATGAGGTTGGTAGTAATTGGGCGTACGCTCAACGGCCTGCTCGCCACCGCGCAAGCCCTCTGTGTAGTTCAGCATGAAGAGGTGACCGGTTGCGCGGTAGGTGGCCCACAAGCCGAAACGCGGATGGTGCGGTGCGCGGGCTTCGGCGGTTTCGATCAGGCCGATGCCGCCGGGGTCCGAATGACGCAGGCAGTGCTGCCAGCCGAGCACGGCCAGCGCATGCGCATCGTTTGGATTGCGCGCGGTCGCGATCTCCAGGTGCCGGATGGCATCGTCGGGCCGGTGAAACATGGTCGCCACGATTCCGGCGGCCGCCAGGATTTCGGGGTCGCTGGGCGCGGCGGCCAGCGCCTGAGCGATCAGCGAGTCGGCCTCGACGATGGTCGCGGCGGGATCTTCGGCCCACTGGCTGACGACGTTCTGGCTGAGCTGCACCGCGAGTGCCGCGCGGGCAACCGGGTCTTCAGGTTCGAATTCAAGCGCTTCGTGCAACATGGCGACGATCCGCTTCGCGCTGTCGCGCCCGTAGTTCAGGCGCAGCGCTTCTGCCGCCTGTACCCGCTCGTAGGCCGAAAGATTGAAGCGACCGGTGCGCCGCACGCGCACGGGTTGAGTCACATTCACCTTGGCGGCGATGGCCGTGGTGATGCTGCACACCACATCTTCCTGAACCTCGTAGAAGCGGTCGACGGCCGTCTCGTATTTTTCCGCCCAGATCAATTCCTCATTGGCGGCGTCGCCGAGTTCGGCGCGAATCCGGACCGTGTCATCGCAGCGCGCGAGTGCGGCGGTGACGAGATAGCGCGCGTGCAGCGCTTCGCCCACCGCCGCCATCCCCGGGGCGTCGGCGAACTGGCGGGTGGCGGAACTGTGGGGCGTGACCCGAAAACGCGGGACGCGGGAGAGCAGGGTGGTGAGGTCGCGGGTCAGGCCGTCGGCCAGGAACCCGCCATCGCCCCCGGCCGAAATATCGATGACGGGCCGGACCGCGACGGAAAAAGGCGGCAGCAGGGCGGTCCTGGCGTTCGCCGCATCCAAGTCATCGTCGGCGGCCCACACTTCCGCGTCCAGGCGGTAGCCCAGCTTGGGCACAGTCCGCACCGCGCCGGCGGCCGCCGCCACGGCCTTCAGCGCGCGGCGAAGCTGATAGACGATGCGCGTCAGGACCTCGTCGCTTGCGGAATCTCTCGCCCAAATCCGGGAGACGAGATCATCGCGCGTCCACAACTTGCCGGGCCGCTCGGAAAGCGCGACCAGCAGGGCCATGACCTTGGGCTCGACCCGGCAACTCGAATGGCTGCCGCTGATGCGCAGGGCATCGGGTTCGATGAACACCCCGTTCATGAAGAATGACGCGCGTGTTTTTGCCGGGTTGGTTTCAGAGTCCCCCATGTGTCAATAAATAGCACATTCACGACGGCTTCATCATAAAAACATCATATGACCGTCAGGCTTTCGGCTGGAGGCCGGACTAGAGTACCAGCCGTTTCATGGTCGCCGGGCCGGGAACGAAATTTTCGCCACGGCCCGGATGTGTTGACTTCAAGCAAGATGAATGGGGAGACCGTTATGCGCAGTTCCATCGTTTTCATGGCGTTGCTGGGTGTATTTGCCAGCCAGACAGGTTTTGCGCAGTTTTTTCCGCCGGCATTGCCAAACAACTGCCTGCTCGCGCCTCTCACCCCCCAAAGGCCTGACCCACGAGACCCCGAATTGACCACCCCGGAGCAGCGATGTGCTGCAGCGGACTCGTTCGCGCTCTCGAACGTGCCGACGACGCCCGTGGACGTGATTTATCCCTCCGGCGAGCCGCGTTACTACTGCTCGCTTGACGGATCGACGCTGGCCGTCCCGGGCGAACTGGATGTCACGGACCCCGAGCTTGCCAGCATTCTGCCCGGCGCCACGCCCTGTGCGGGAGATTCTGTTTGTGTCGATCTTTTCGGCGAGAATGCGAGCTGCGAACTGTTCGGCCCGGATGCGACCGGTCGCGGCGCCAACGGGTGGAGTTCCCTTGGCCCCGCGAGTTCGATTGCCGTCGCCGGTGACCTCGACGGCGCCCTTGGCGCGCATTCCATCTATGTCCGGTCGCCAGGGGGCAAGGGGTGGATCTACTACTTTCCGCGCGGCCTGAACCGGACGCATTCGCTGGGGGCTCCCGGCCTGACGCTGACGACTCCGGGAGATTTGCCGGTTCTGGATATCACCTTCTGCAAGGCTGAAAGCTCTGTCGTGCTGCAGCTCACCCCGCCTCCGGAATCGGAATGCACCGGCTTTTTCTGCAGGCCCCAGGAATGCTGCGGCCCCCACTTTCCGTGCCCCGACGGTTATCCGAACCTGTCGCCTTTGCTCCAGGAACCCGGGGACCGGGTCGCCGGGCTTGACCTGGAGTTGGAGGCGCTGATCAATGGCGATGAGCTTCACGACGGGCAGGGACGGGGAATGCGCCAGCTTCTCGTGATCATTGCGGACAGCCTTGATAGCGGCATGCTCGACCAGGCCTGCAATCACATTGACCATTTCATCAACGCAATCGGCCATAACGTGGACAACGGCAAGTTAAACCCGGATGCCGCCGGGCCGCTCGAGGCGGGGGCAGTTGCACTGCAGGTCGAGCTTGGGTGCACCGTGCCCGGCTAAGGCAGGCAAGGGGAAACTGGCCGGGTTGAATGCTGCTTTCAGAATTCTCACCCGGAACTTGACTGGACATTCGGTCCATCAGAGGAGAAAAACCGTGAATAGAATTGCCTTGCTGACCGTGCTTTCGCTGCTGGCGCTGCCGCTTTCAATCGCAGCCCAGGAAGAGGCCGCCGAAGCCTATACCTACGCCACCTACTTCTACTGCGACACGAGCAACGAGGCGGCCGCGGATGAGTGGGTGAAGAAACACATGGTCCCGGCCTATGACGCCGCTGTGGACGCAGGCGGCATGACAGCCTGGGGCTGGATGGCCCACCACACCGGCGGCAAGTGGCGCCGCATTCTGTACCGCGGCAGCACCAGCTTGTTGGGCGTACTCGGGACGCAGGACATAGAGATTCCAGGCGTTGCGGATGACGACCCGGGAACCGGGGTTTCATGCAAGGCGCACGATGACTACATCTGGAAGGCGGAAGCGGGTACCGGCGGAACCGGAACCGTGGAACGCGGACCGGTGGGCGAGTCGGTGTATTTCGTATGTAACATGAATCGTGAAGAACGCGCCGACGAACTGGTCAGGACGAGGTTCGCGTCCGTGTACGACCAGCACGTGGCCAATGGCAGCATCACCTCCTGGGGCTGGCTGTCGCACGTCATCGGCGGCGAATACCGGCGCCTACTCACGATCACCGCGGCCGACTGGGAAAAGCTCATGCGCGCGCGTGAGAGCATCCTTGAGACGGTCGGCGACATGGAAGGCTCGGAGGAATTCACCGATATCTGCTACTCCCACAGCGATTACCTGTGGGACATCCAGCACGAGAAACCCTGAGTCACAGCCAGTTGGGCTGCAGGCCGAGCTTGGCTGTACGGTTGTGGGCTAGGAACGCAAGTTAGACTGCCGCGCAGCGGGGCGCAATGCCCTGCTGCGCGTGTTTCGTTCAGGGAATGCAGACCAACCCGAAGGAGTTCAGGCCAGCTGTAATTCGATCGGCGTAAGCACGCGCTTCGGTAATCAAGCCGATGACACCGGCTGCGCCGGAGTGCCCGCGCACGGTCCCGCCGCGGAAGCACGGCGGCAACATGGCCATCCGCTGCATCACTAAGGGCACGACCGTGTACCTGCCGTGTACGTTACCGTTTCCGCTGCGTTTCCTGCTGGCCGCCGAGCCCAAAGCGTTGAGCGAGGTGCTGGCGGTGGTCCAGCGCGGCATTTCGACCTTCCTGATCCGGCGGGCTGGATTCACAGTGGCTTCCGGAGCGAAGACGGGTGCGGTGACCCTCATCCAGCGCTTCGGTTCAGCCCTCAACCTCCACATTCACTTGCATATGCTGTTCCTGCACGGGGCCTGCCGCTTGGATGGCAACAAGGGGGTTAGGCCCTGAATTTTCGGACACATCTGAAAAGACCGATAATGGTCGTGGAGGTGTGTCATGTCAAAACGCAGAAAGTATAGCGTCGAGTTCGGGGATAAGTAGAATAAAGCACCTGTTGCCAGGTTTGAACCGGCATCGGTGAAGGACTCAGGCGGCTTGATCTGGTGCGTGAAGAGTGACCCATGTGGTGCTGGAACCGCTGGACTTTATCGCCCGCCTCGCCGCCCTGGTCCCGCGCCCACGTTTGAACCTGACCCGCATTCACAGCGCAGGCGAGAGCGAGCGCACGTCTTACGCACCGCGTAAGCAGTAAGGGAGCGAAGCCGTCGCGCGTGTGTTCGCACCCAACTTCAAACACCGGGCCTGCATCGTGCCACCCCAGTCCCGCCGCGAGATTGACGCGGACGAACCAACCGCCCCCATGAGCTGGATGCAGCGCCTCAAGCGGTAGCGCCGGATGGCGATGGGTACGGTTTGCGCGCAGCGCAAGAAGCCTTGCCGGCGAGCCGACCAGCGCGTGTGGGGGGAAACTCCGGGTGATCGCCTGCATCGCGGATCCACTGTGGGCAGGGTTTTCCGGGTGGGAGGTCAGGAAAGATCTGGAGTTACGTCACGATGTTCCCATCGTGTTGCATGTAACTAGCTTTCGGAACAGCGTCGAAGCGTCTTACGCGGGTCGACGCCCCGGCTGACCGAGGATAAAGCCTGCCCCCAAGAGCCCAATGGCAACGGTGGTGAGCAGAAACCACGGCGTCTCGCTTCCGTTGTCGTGTTGACGAAGGGCAGCCACCTCCGCAACGAGGGCGTCAACTCTCGGGTCCTTAGCGGACGGAGCTGCGGCAGACTCCAGCCCTGTTTTCATCGCCTCAATCTGCGCTTGCTGTTCCTGGATCGCCCTCGTCAGCACTGGGATGACTCCGTCGTAGTCCACGCGCAGATACCCGCTCTCCATCTCGGTAACAAGATCAGGCAGCACCTCTCGCACGTCCTGCGCCAGGAAGCCAAGGTGCGTGCCAAGCCCATAGATCTTCTCGTTGTACTCGAATCTCACCGGCTTCAGGGAGACAATGTCAGCGAGGCCACGCGTTGAAGGCGCGATGTTGCGCTTAAGTCGTTGGTCAGATGGCGCCGCGCAACCCGTACACCCAGATGCGCTGATTGGCCCAATGAACTGGCCAGCGAGCGAGTTCGTGCCATCGGCCAGTCCTTTGACTCCGACGGAACCCGTGCCTAGGCTGCGGCCGTAAACGCCGACGCCGCCGTTAGAGTATCCGTGAACGCCAGTCAGGATGGGGAGATTGGGGGGGTAGTCGCCCGCCACGCCGTAGACGCCGATCCCGGTGCCGTTGCCGGGGGCCGCGTCCCCCTCGACACCGATTACCGCGCTCTCGCCTCGTACGCCCGAGCCCTTGAAACTGTAGCCTCGAACGCCATTGCTTGAGCTGTCGTTGAGGCAGGAAGAGCCATAAACCCCGGCGCGAATGGTGTCCAGGGCAACGTTGCCGCAGATTCCGGCGCCATTGCCGCCGAGAACGCCGATATTGCCTCGGTATCCGAGATAGCCAGTGCTCGATCCGCCCTGGCCAAAGATCGCCATTCCAGTCCCACTGTTATAGATCGTTAGGCCGCTGGACGACACCGTACTCCCCGTCCAGGTCTGCTCGAAATGGTTGTGGTCGCTGCGCGCGGCGGTGTTCGCCATGCCATTCACAGGCCCAGCTCCGAGGAACTCGACCTCAAACTGAGCTCCAGTCAATGTGAGGCCCATCCCGGCGGTGTATTGCGTGCCGCCGCCCAGGGCGAAGAGCGCGTAGGGCGCTGGAGTCAGAGGCTGGCGCGGAGAGAGCGTTGCGAATGCACCCGATGCCGCCGGCCTCACCTGGATCTCGAGCCAGCGCGCATTGCCATCGAACGTCAGCGCGCCGAAATCGAGGTCCGCGGTGAAAATACCGTTGGTGACCGTGCGCGTGACCTCCACGACGGTGGTCCCGTTCGGGACTTGGTTGCCACTCGTGAGCGCGTCGTAGAGACGGAACTGGAAATCGTAGCTGCCGTTCGCGGGCACGCCATTCTGATCCAGGCGGCCCTGATACGTGAATGCGGCGCCGAGTGCCGAAGCGGATGCATCGGCTCGTGAGTCGCCGTTGTCGGCGAGGGAGATGGCGAACGGGCTGACGATGCCACTGCCGACAAACAGAAGGACGAGGCCGATGAGGGGAGAACGCAAGGCCTTGGTCATGACGTTTTCCAGTTTGTAGTTAGTGTGGATCGTACGGCTTGCGACGAGAAATTCCTACAAATACTGCTCGACGGCTGCTCGACTCGAACGCGCGGCAAGCTTGAACGGTTTATGGCCGGCTTTGGGTAACTGAAAATGAGTGGCAGGTGGCCGGTTACTATAGACCGCAAGACAAGCCTACCGGCGGAATGTCAGAAAAGCCCTACACCTCCGGGCCGATGGCGATACGGTAAGCGATGGAGGCGGCCTGAAGCTGGTCGAGACTGGAGCCGGACACGAAGTCGAGGTACGGGATCCACCGGATCGGCGATCAGCAGGCCACGCCGCTCCAACACCCTGACGGTGCGCCGACTGAGGGTGTCGAGCAACCCGTTCAGTTCGAAGTTATCAGGCCGGCACGCGCGGTGGAAAGTGCCCCGATTGCCGTGGAACTTGTTCCTGGCAGCCTCGCAGCCGCTTACGGGCCTGGCCCAGACCACGGAATTCACCTACCAGGGTGAGCTGACGGATTCCGGCACGACGCAAGCCACCCACCAGATGCGCTTCCGGCTGTTCGGGGCGGCGGCGGGCGGCAGCCCGATCGGCAGTCCCATCGAAAACGCGTCGGTCGCGGTGGACGGGGGAATCTTTACGGTCACACTCAACTTCGGCTCGGCCGTGTTCACCGGTGCGGACCGGTACCTGGAGATTGCCGTGCGGCGCAATGCGGGCGAGAGCTACACGGTGCTGGACCCGCGCCAGAAAATCGCCTCCTCACCCTACGCCATCCGCACCTTGAGCGCGCAGACCGCCGACCTGGCGGTGAACGCGCAGAATCTGGGCGGGGTGCCGGCCAACCAATACGTGACCACCTCGAGCAACGCCTTCATCCACAATGGAGCGACGCTGCAGGACGCCGACTTCAACATTGACGGCAATGGCTTTATCGGCGGCAATATCGGCGTGGGCAGCACCAATCCGGGAGCCCGCCTGGTGGTCTCGACCGATACCATGAGTGCGACCAACAATACGGCCTACTTCGAAGCGACCAGCATTGGCCCGCATGCCAGCAACATCCATTTCGGCACCACCGGTGACTGGTACATCCGCTCGGCCTCGGCCGCCGGCAAGGTCATCTTGCAGGACACCGGGGGCAACGTCGGGATCGGCACTCCGAATCCGAACGCCAAGTTGCAGCTCAACGGTCATGCCACGCAGACGCTCGCGA
>Ga0075327_1000129_pt1 | contig 18406 bp, 11 predicted proteins | sample MayberrySE_Catta_2_FD_120056 | JGI IMG/M metagenome (GOLD analysis project Ga0075327, IMG submission 120056) | Natural and restored wetland microbial communities from the San Francisco Bay, California, USA, that impact long-term carbon... | ecosystem: Environmental > Terrestrial > Soil >...
CTCGCCGGCACGCACGCGCGCGGCCCCGATGCGCTGGCGCCCTCGCTGCTGCTGCTGCTCTGGATCACGATGACGCTGATCTCGCAGCGCATCCTGCCCTTCCTCGCCCTGACGCTCGCTGCGGTGGTGCCGCTCTACGGGCAGCTCGGCGGCGTGTCGTCGCGGCTCGCGGAGCGCACGGCCGCCCGGGCGGCGGCGCTCTCGCGCCTCCGGGTCGCGCTGCCGCTGCTCGTGGTGCTCGTCGTGGGCTTCGCCGCGGGCTGGAGCCGCCTCTCCGCCGGCCGGCCGCTCCTCGCGTCCGAGCTGCCGAGCGACCGCACCGCCGGGACGGCCCGTCACTTCCTGTATCCGGAAGGCGCCGTGCGCTTCCTCCGCGACTCGCCGTGGTCGGGCCGCCTGCTGAATCCCTTCACCCAGGGCGAGTTCCTCTACTGGACGCTCTACCCGCGCTTCCGCGTGGCCATTGATGGCCGCTTCGAGGAGGTCTACGACCCGGAGCAGTTCCGGGAGGTCTACGCCTTCTACCACCACTTCGATCCGAAGCGTCCGGAACGGCTCGCCGAGTTCGCCGAGCGGAGCGGCGCCGACCTCGTGTTGTTCCGGACGATCTTCCGGAACCTGCGCGTGCTGGCCCGCGATCCGGAGTGGACGACGGTGTACCGCGACGCCGCGTTCGTGCTGCTCGCGAGGCGCGAGCTCGTGGAGCGGACGCCCCACCGGCCGGACGCGCCGGCGTCCGGCGCGGGGCCCGCCTCCACGATCGCCGACTTCTTCGACGCGGAAGGCGCGCCCGTGAGCCGCTTCTCGGCGTATCCGCGGCCGTGAGCCCCGCCTCCCGTGTGCGCGAGCGCGTGCGCGCGCTCTTCGCGATCGACCTGCGCTCGCTCGCGCTGTTCCGCATCACGGTGGGCGTGATCCTGCTCTACGACCTCGCCGACCGCGCACGGCTGCTCGGCGCCAACTACGGCGACGCGGGCGTGGTTCCACGCGAGCTCGTGCTCGCGAACGCGCGGCGCGGGCTGCTGCCCTCGCTGCACCTGATGGCCGGCTCCGAGGCGGCGCAGCTCGCTCTCTTCGTGGCGGCGGGCGTGGCCGCGCTCCTCCTGGTGCTCGGCTGCTGGACGCGCCTCGCCACCCTCGTGTCGTGGTTCCTGCTCGCCTCGCTCCACGCGCGCAACGACCTCGTCACGGACGGCGGAGACCACCTGCTCCGCCACCTGCTCTTCTGGAGCGTGTTCCTGCCGCTCGGCGCGCGCTGGTCGCTCGCTGCGCGAAGGCGCGGCCCGCCGCAGCGGGCGAGCGTCTCCTCGCCGGCCTCGGCCGCGCTGCTCCTCCAGATCGCCTCGGTGTTCCTCGTGACCGGCCTCGCCAAGACGGGCCCGGAGTGGACCAGCGACCACAGCGCCATCGAGTACGCGATCGCCCGCCGCTGGTGGATCCAGCCCTTCGGCGAGTGGCTGCTCGCGCATCCGCCGCTGCCCACGCTGCTCACGCCCGCGGTGCGCTGGTGGGAGATCCTCGGGCCCTTCGTGCTCTTCGTGCCGGTGGCGAACGCGTTCTTCCGGCTCCTCGCCATCGCGGGCTTCTGGGCGCTGCTCGCGGGGCTCGCGCTCGGCCTGTCGCTCCATCTCTTTCCCTTCATCGCCGGCGGGGGCCTGCTCCCCTTCGTGCCTCGCGAGCTGTGGGACCGGCTCGGGCGCCGCGTCGCCTTCCTCCGCGCGCCCCCGGAGGCCGGCGCGCCCACGCCGGCCCGGGCGCCCGCGCTCGCGCTCGCCGGGCACGCGGCCATGCTCGCGCTGCTGCTGCTGCTCGTGGTGTGGATGAACGCACGCACGCTCCGGCCCTCGCTCGCGCCGCCCGAGCCGCTCGCGCGGATCGCCGACGCCGTGCACATCGGGCAGGGCTGGCTGATGTACGCGCCCTCGCCGAAGCGCGTCGACGTCTGGTTCGAGCACCGCGGCCGCCTCGCGAACGGCGCCGCCGTGAACCTCGACCGTGCGAGCGGGGGCGCGGGCTGGGCCGAGGTGGAGCGCGCGTGGCGGGACTACCGCTTCCTCTTCCAGCTCCAGAAGCTCGCCGCGCCGAAGTGGCACGACGTGCTGCCGGCCTACGCGCGCTGGCTCTGCCGCCGGTGGAACCAGGACCGCCAGGGCGGCGCGCGTCTCGACTCCGTGATGGTCTCGTCGGTGGTCCAGCCGATCGCGATCCGCGGCGAGCCCGCAGAGCCCGCCGAGACGAGGCCGCTCGCGACCACGCTCTGCCCGCGCTGAGACCCGGCTACGACCCGAGCACGGCCTCGAGCTTCTTCCAGGGCAGCCCGAGCGACTCGCCCACGCCCTCGCAGACGAGATCGCCCTGCCAGACGTTCGCGCCGAGCCGCAGGCTCGGGTCGGCCTTCACCGCCTCGGCCGGGCCGACCGCGGCGATGTGCTCGACGTGGTGCAGCGTCGTGTTCGTGAGCGCGAAGGTGGAGGTGCGCGGCACGGCGCCCGGCATGTTCGGCACGCCGTAGTGGATCACGCCGTGGAGCTCGTACGTGGGCTCCGTGTGGCTCGTCGGGCGGATCGTCTCGATGCAGCCGCCCTGGTCCACGGCGACGTCCACGACGACGGAGCCGGGAGTCATCCGCTCCACGAGCTTCTCGCTCACGAGCATCGGCGCGCGGCGCCCGTGCACGTACACGGCACCGATCACGAGGTCGCTCTCGAGCACGGAGCGCTCGATGTTGGCGCGGTTCGAGAAGAGCGTGTTGAGGTCGCCGGAGAAGATGTCGTAGAGGTACGTGAGCCGGCGCAGGTCCACGTCGAGGACGTCGACCTCCGCGCCGAGCGCGTGCGCCACGCGCACGGCGTTGATGCCCACGATGCCGGCCCCGATCACGGTGATCCGGCCCCGCGGCACGCCCGGCACGCCGCCCACGAGGAGCCCCTTCCCGCCCTGGTTCTTCTGAAGCAGGGTGACGCCGATCTGTGTCGCCAGGCGCCCCGCCACCTCGCTCATCGGCGCGAGGACGGGGAAGGTTCCGTCGGGGTTGCGGATCGTCTCGTACGCGATCCCGATCACGCCCGCGTCGAGCAGCGCGCGCGCGAGCGCCGGCGCCGCGGCGAGGTGCAGGTACGTGAAGAGCGTCTGGCCGCGCCGGAGCCGGCGGATCTCCGCCGGGTTCGGCTCCTTCACCTTGACGATCAGCTCGGGCTCCGACCACGCCGCCTCGCTGCCGACGAGCGCGGCGCCGGCCTCCGCGTACGCCGCGTCCGGGAAGCCGCTGCCCTCGCCGGCCCCCCGCTCGACGAGGAGCCGGTGCCCGTCCTCGACGAGCGCACGCACGCCGTCGGGCGTCATGCCGACGCGGAACTCCTGGTCCTTGGTCTCGCGGGGGACTCCGACCTTCACCGCCTCACGTCCTTCGGTACGCCTCGATCAGGATGTCGGCGATCTCCGGGCGCATGATCCGCGGGTCGGGACGCTCGCCGGTCCGCAGCTGCTCTCGCACCTTGGTGCCGCTGATGCTGTAGGGCTTCTCGTTCGGGTGGCGCTCCTCGAGGTCCACGCGTCCGAGCGATTCGTAGAAGGCCGCGAAGCCGATCTTGCAGGGCCGGATGCGGAGCTCGCCGGGAAGCTCGTCGAAGACCTGCTGGGCGTCGAAGTCGCCCCAGATCGGCTTGCCGTCCTCGTAGGGCGCATCCGCGTGCTTGCGCCCGATCACGAGGTCGCTGAAGCCGTAGTTCTGCCGGTAGATGCCGTGCATCACCGCCTCGGACGGCCCTCCATAGAACATCTTGATGTCGAGCCCGATCAGCTCGAACACCTCGGTGAGGTCGTAGCCCACGCGGGTCCAGAGCGCCTCGTCCTTGTCGCCCTGCCCGAGCAGGCCCTTGTCGTGGAGCTCGCGGTAGCAGCGCATCCGCATGGCGGCGGGCACGTCGTCGCCCTTGAGCTCGCCGACCAGCGGGTTCAGCACCACGCCGGTGAAGAGGCCCTCCGCGGTGAGCCGCTCGGCGCCCGCGACGAGCGCGTATTCGTGCGCGCGGTGGAGCGGGTTCCGCGTCTGGAAGGCGAGCGCGCGCTGCCACTTGCGGTCGCGGATCAGCGCGCGCGTCATGCGGGGCGTGAGGAGGTACTCGCCGTACTCGGGATGGGAGGGCGGCGGCAGCACCCGGAGCGTGCCGCCGAGGAGCTGCGTGCGCGGATCGGACTCGACCATGCGCCCGCCCGGGTGGTCGAAGCGCTGCGTGCGGTAGACGCGCTCCACGTAGCGCGGCTTGTCCCAGGCGTAGACCTCGGCGCCGTCCACGACGCCGACGAGCTCGCCCTCCTCGTTGCGCACCGCGACGGAGCCGCCGCGCGAGACGCGGGCCGCCTCGTCGTCGGCGATCGGGAGCGCGAGCGGGATCGTCCACGCGTAGCGGCGGCCGCGCGACAGGATCACGCGCTCGTCGAGGACGCGGTTCCACGCCTCCGCGCCCATCGGCCCCTCGAGCGGCGAGAGCGCGCCGTCGCCGATGCGATAGAGGGTCGCCAGGTCGGCCCGGCTCACGCGGAGCGAGGGCAGCTTGGCGGCCTCCGCCGCGAGCGCCTTGCGCTCCGAGAGCGGAACGCTCCGGTCGACCAGCTCGTCGAGGCCCCCATGCACGGGCACCAGCTCACGCGTCATCTCCGACTCCCTCCTTCTCTGCACTCGCGTGCCTACCAGACCGGCAGCATCCCGGTTCCGCTCAGCTCGAGCTGTCGGTCCGCCGTGCCGTCGAGGGGGCGCACGAACAGGCGGCTCGTCGCCGAGCGCTCCTGCTTGGTGCCCGCGAACACCACGAAGCGTCCGTCCGGCGACACCGCCGGGTCGTTCTCGTGGAAGGCGCTCGCCCCGAAGCTGCGCCTGGCGCTGCCGTCCGGTCGCATGCGCCAGAGCTTCCAGCCCGCCGCGGTGCGGGCGCTGTACACGATCCACTCGCCGTCCGGCGCGAACACGGGCGAGCGGCCGCGCGTGAGCACGCCGCCCTCGCCGCTCGCGGGGTCGACCCAGCGCAGCATCTCACCGCGCGAGCGGTCGCGCGCGGCGTAGACCAGGCGGCGGCCGTCGGGCGACCAGGTGGGCTGGAGGTCGGCCGGGCCCTCCGTCACCGGGCGTGCCCGCTCCCCCGGCAGGCGGATCCAGATCCGGGACGTGATCCTCCCGTTCCGCGCCCTCACGCTCTCGGCGTACGCGAGCGCGCCGTCCGGCCCGTAGCAGCCGTCCGGATGCGACTCGCCGCGCGTCAGCTGGCGCACCTCGCCCGTCTCGGCCAGCCACTCGAAGAGCTGGAGGCGGTCGCCGGAGAGCGCGCTGAACAGGAGGCGCCGGTGGTCCGGCGACCACTCGAGCGGGCGCGCGCCGCGCGGGGCGAACTCGACGCGCTCGAGCCGGCCCGCGGGCGCGACGTAGAAGCGGACGCGCCCGGCCTGATCGCGGAGCGCGTCCTCCGGACGGCGCAGGCCGGCGAGCTCCTCGAGCGTCTCGCCCCGGATCTCGAGCTTGTTCGTGTCGGTCTGCTCGAGACGCCGCGCCTCGGCCTCGAGCGGGTTGCGCGGGCCGCCCCGTCCGCCCCGCTTCTGCTCCTGCTCGAGGAACTCCTGGACGCGCTCCGTCTCCCGTACGGTCCGGTAGACGAACGCGATCGGCGCCTCCGGCAGCTCGGACAGCTCGAAGTGCGGGCCCGTGCAGGCCGAGAGCGCGAGCCCGAGCGCGCCCGCGTGCCGGCGCCAGCGCCTCACGGCGCCCGCGTGCCGGCGCCAGCGCCTCACGGCGCCTCCCCGCGCAGGAGACGCCCCTCGAAGCCGGGGCTCGCCTCGATGCGCCGGAACACCGCGGCCTCGCCCACGAGCCCGTCGATCACGGAGATCACGATGTGCTGCGCGTCCGGAAAGGGGAAGCCGGGCTGGCGGGCGTACTCCTGGTCGAGCTCCGAGAAGTAGGGCCCCGCCTCGGTGTGCGAGTGGTACACGCCCGTGACGAGCTGGCTCTTCGCCTCCGCCTCCTCGAGCACGCGCAGGGTGTCCCCCTCGTTCATGTGGAAGGCCTTCCGGCCGTCCCGCGGATGGGCCGCCGGGTCCCGCCGGTGGAGCCGCGTCATGTCGTTCTGGCAGCGCCGCGAGAACACGAAGCGCCCGGGCGCAGCGCCGACCAGCAGGCCGCAGCACTCCTCCGGGTGCGTCTCCCGCGCATGCTCGCAGAGCGCGTTCAGCAGGCGCGCCGAGATCGTCACGGGAGGCAGCGCGCGGTTCACCTCGATGCGTCCGCTCACGGGCCGGAGATTCTCCCAGGCGGCGCGCAGTCTACGGCATTTGCGGGGCTTCGCTCGAACGCCCGCTCCCACTCAGATGTGGTAGACGCGGCTGTCGGCGTCGGCGCGGCGCACCGCCAGCGCTGCGGCGCGGCGGCAGACGTCCGCCAGCGAGACGTCGCCGAGTGCCGCCTGGATCCGCTCGCAGAGCTCGGGCCAGAGGAAGTTCGGCCGATGCACCGGACGCCGGTCGCGCGGCGGTGGCCCCCCCGCGAGCGCGTCCGTCAGCGGCCCCTCGACCGCCTCCACGATGTCGCGCAGCGTGATCGCGCCCGGCTCGCGCGCGAGCACGTAGCCGCCGCCCGGGCCGCGCTTGCCGCGCACCAGATCGGCCCGGCGCAGGCGCTGGAAGATCTGCTCGAGATAGCGCTCGGGGATGCGCTGGCGTTCGCCGATCACGCGGACCTGCACGGGAGACGACTCGCCGTTGTAGGCGAGATCGAACATGCCGCAGATCGCGTACTGAGCCTGTTGGGAGAGGCGCATCGGGGGCGCCCGAACATGCAGGAGGCCGCCGCGCGGCGTCAAGGCACGGTCGGCGCGCGGCATCGAGGCACTGTCGGCGCGCTGCGAGTCTCGTTACGATCCGCCACCCCGCTCGCGCGCCCGGTGCTCCTCCTCGCCCGGCGTGGAGGAACTCCGTGCCGCGCACCGGGTCCGGGTCGGCGCTCGCCGGCTGGCTCTCCGCGCTTCGCGAGGACGAGGCGCTCGGCCGCGCGATCCGCCACCACGCGCTGCTCCCGCCGAGCGCACCGACGCACGCGGAGGGCTTCGTGCTGCCCGACGCGCTCGCTCCCGTGCTGCGGGCGCGCGGCATCGCGTCGCTCTGGGCGCACCAGGCGCGCGCCATCGCGGCGCTCTCGGCCGGGCGCGACGTCGTGCTCGCCACGCCGACCGCGAGCGGCAAGTCGCTCGTCTACGCGCTGCCTGCGCTCGAGGCGAGCCTGCGGGACGGAGAGGCGCGCGCGCTGCTGCTGTTCCCGCTGCGGGCGCTCGAGCAGGACCAGCGCAAGAAGCTCGCCGCGGACATCGCCGCGCTCGGCCTGCCGGCGCCGCCCCGCGTCGCGATCTACGACGGCGACACGCCCGCCGGCGAGCGCAAGAAGCTGCGCGAGAACCCGCCGCACCTGCTCATCACCACGCCCGACATGCTCCACCTCGGGCTCCTCCCGCACCACGAGAGCTGGAGCCGCTTCTTCCGCGGCCTCGCGCTCGTCGTGCTCGACGAGCTCCACACCTACCGCGGCGTGTTCGGCTCGCACGTGGCACAGGTGATGCGGCGGCTCGACCGCGTCGCAAGCCACCACGGCGCGGCGCCGCGCTTCGTGTGCGCCTCGGCCACGATCGCGAACCCCGGCGAGCACGCCGCGAACGTGACCGGCCGCAGCTTCGAGGTGGTCGAGGCCGACGGCGCCTCGCGCGCCGCGCGCCACGTGCTGCTGCTGAACCCCGGCGGCTCGCCGTACACGGCGGCCGCGCGGCTGTTCCGCATGGCGGTCGCGCGCGGGCTCCGCACCATCGCGTTCACGAAGTCGCGCCGCGTGACGGAGCTGCTCCACGCCTGGATCCAGGCCGCGGAGCCCGCGCTCGCGAAGCGCATCAGCTCCTATCGCGCGGGCTTCCTGCCCGAGGAGCGCCGCGAGATCGAGCGGCGCCTGTTCCGCGGCGACCTCGCCGGCGTGATCTCCACCTCCGCGCTCGAGCTCGGCATCGACGTCGGCGGCCTCGACGTCTGCATCCTGGTCGGGTACCCGGGCAGCCAGATCGCGACCTGGCAGCGCGCCGGGCGGGTGGGCCGGCGCGGCGAGGCCGCGATCGTGCTCGTCGCGCAGCCCGACGCGCTCGACCAGTACCTCGTCTCGCATCCGAAGGCCTTCCTCGAGCGCGGCTTCGAGCACGCGGTGCTCGACCCGGAGAACGCCGACGTCCTGGCCGCGCACCTGCCTTGCGCGGCGGCGGAGCTGCCGCTGCGCGCCGGGGAGGCATGGCTCGCGAGCGAGCGCGCCGCCGCCGCGCTCGAGGCCGCCGAGCAGCGCGCCGAGCTGCTTCGGAGCGAGTCGGGCCGCGAGTGGTTCGCGGCGCGCCGCGCGCCGCATCGCGCCGTGAGCCTGCGCTCCGCCGGCGCGAGCTTCGTGATCCTCCGCGACGGAGTGGATCCGGCGCACTCCTCCGCGCCCGTCCGCAAGCCCGGCGCTGCCGGGCGCGCAGCGAGGGCGAAGCCCGAGCGAAGTGATGGGGTGGTCGGAACGGTGGGCAGCGGGCACGTGTACACCGAGTGCCACGCCGGCGCGATCTACCTCCACCACGCCCGCTTCTTCCGGGTCACGAGGCTCGACCTCGAGGAGCGCAAGGTCTGGGTCGAGCCCTCGGACGGCGCGACCTACACGCGCGCGCTCTCCGAGAAGGAGACGAGCATCCTCGCGCGCGAGCGCACGCGGCCGGCCGGGAACTTCCGCCTCTGCCTCGGGCGCGTGAAGGTGACCACGCGCGTCACCGGCTACGAGCGGCGCCGCGTGCGCGGGCAGGAGCTGCTCGGGACGGAGCCGCTCGCGCTGCCGCCGACCTCGTTCGAGACGCAGTCGCTCTGGCTCGAGCTGCCCGACGAGATCCCGGCCGTGCTCCAGCAGGCCGGCCGCCACGTGATGGGCTCGCTCCACGCGGTCGAGCACGCGGCGCTCTCGCTCTTCCCGCTCTTCGCACTCTGCGACCGCTTCGACGTGGCCGGCATCACGATCCGGCACCACCCCGAGCTCGGCCGCGCCGCGATCTTCCTCTACGACGGGCACGAGGGCGGGCTCGGCCTCGCAGCGGGCCTCTTCGACCGCATGGAAGGCCTGCTCGAGGCGACGCGCGAGCGGCTGCGCGACTGCGAGTGCGAGACGGGCTGCCCGGGCTGCGTCCACTCGCCGCGCTGCGGGAACGGCAACCGCCCGATCGACAAGGCGGGGGCCCTCGACGCGCTCGACCTGCTGCTCGGCGACCGCGCCCTCGCGCTGCCCGCCGAGAGCGCGCTCCCAGCCCGCGGCGCCGCCCTCCCCGCCGCGCCGCCGCGCGAGCCCGAGGCGCGCATCCTCGTCTTCGATCTCGAGACGCAGCGCAGCGCCGAGGAGGTCGGCGGCTGGCACAACGCGCACCTGATGCGGCTCGCGCTCGCCGTCGTCTGGGACAGCGCGGACGGCCGCTTCCACAGCTTCCGCGAGGCGGGCGTCCACGAGCTGATCGCGCGCCTCGCCTCCGCCGATCTCGTGGTCGGCTTCAACGTGCTCGGCTTCGACTACCGCGTGCTGCGCGGCTACACGGACCGCGACCTCGCACGGCTTCCGACCTTCGACCTGCTCCAGGCGATCCACGGCCGGCTCGGCTTCCGCCTCTCGCTCGGCCATCTGGGCGAGGAGACGCTCGGCGTGCCGAAGGCGGGCGACGGCCTCCAGTCGCTCCGCTGGTGGCGCGAGGGGCGGATCGACGAGATCGAGCGCTACTGCCGCGGCGACGTCGCGATCCTGCGCGACCTCTTCGAGCACGCACGCACGCGCGGCTTCCTGCTCTTCCGCACGCGCCGCGGCGAACGCGTGCGCCTGCCGCTGCGCCTCTCGCTGCCGGAGCTGCTCGAACGGGCGAGCGTCGGCGCTGGCAGCCCGCGCTCAGTGCACGGGCGCGGTCGAGCGGACGCGGCCGTCGAGCAGCTCGAAGTAGAGCAGCACGAGGACGTGACGCACCGCGGGCGCGAGCTCTCCGATGAAGCGGCGCGCCTCGTCGAGCGTGGGGAGCCGGACGACGTACTCGATGGCGAAGTGGACCTCGGCGACCCGCCCGGCGAGCTCGAGCCGGAGCCGTTCGGCGTCCTGCTCGAAGGCGGTGTGGATCGTCTCGGCGTCGAAGAGCAGATGGATCCCGCGCTCGCCGATCTCGAGGAGCCGGTCGGTGTCCAGCATGCCCCCGCGTATCGGCAGGACCGCCGGCTCGATTGACCGCAGCCGAGATCGCGACGGCCCCCGGGCACGGCGCTCGCGCGAGACGCGCAGCGACCGGCACCGGGGCCGGGGGGAGGCCGGTCGAGGCTCGAAGAGGCCGCTGGAGACCGGTGCCCGCTCCGGCTCCAAGAATCGGGTGATGTCGCCTCCGCGTGCACCGGTCTCCAGCGGCCGGAACTCGGATGCGATCCTACACCGGGCCGCGGAACGGGTGACCGCTACCGTGACCCGCCGTGACGCTGCGCCTCACCGGCATCGCGCGCGCCTTCGGCGGCCGGACGCTCTTCTCGGGCGTCGACCTCGAAGTGCGCCCGGGCGACCGCGTGGCGCTGGTGGGGCCGAACGGCGTCGGCAAGACCACGCTGCTCCGCATCGCCGCGGGGCTCGACGCAGCGGACGCCGGCGCGCGGAGCGCCTCCCGCGGCGCGCGCGTCGCGCTGCTCCGCCAGGAGATCGACCCCGCGCGCGCGGGCAACGTGCGCGAGGAGGCCGCGACGGCGTTCGCGCACCTGGACGCGCTCGAGCAGGAGCTGCGCGGCCTCGAGGCCGAGATCGCGCGCCAGGCCGGCCACGTGCCCGCGGCGCTCGCCGAGCGCTACGACGCCCTCCACGCGCGCCTCGTGCTGGGCGGCGGCTTCTCGCGCGAGGCCCGCGTGGCGCAGGTGCTCGAGGGCCTCGGCTTCGACGCCGCGGCGCGCGAGCGCGCCCTCGCGAGCTTCTCGGGCGGCTGGCTGATGCGGGTCGAGCTCGCGAAGCTGCTCCTCTCCGACCCCGACGTGCTGCTGCTCGACGAGCCCACCAACCACCTCGACCTCCCCTCGCTCGAGTGGTTCGACGAGACGCTGGCCGCGTACGGCGGCGGCGTGCTGCTCGTGTCCCACGACCGCGCCTTCCTGCGCCGGCACGCCACGCGCGTGGCCGAGCTCGAGCGCGGCCGCCTCACCGTCTACGCGGGCGGGTGGGACTTCTTCGTCGCGGAGCGCGAGCGGCGGCGCGAGCAGCTCGAGGCGCAGAAGCGCACGCAGGACCGCCGGATCGCCGAGACCGAGCGCTTCATCGAGCGCTTCCGCGCCAAGGCGAGCAAGGCCCGCCAGGTCCAGAGCCGCGTGAAGGCGCTCGCGAAGCTCGAGCGCGTGGCGGCGCCCGAGGGCGGGGCGCGCCGCATGCGCCTCCGGATCCCCGAGCCCGCGCGCGCGGGCGCCGTGGCGCTCGAGCTGGCCGGCGTCCACAAGGCGTACGGCGCACACGTCGTGTATTGCGGCATCGACCTCCAGCTGCGGCGCGGGGACCGGCTCGCGCTGGTCGGCCCGAACGGCGCGGGCAAGTCGACGCTGCTGCGGATCCTCGCGGGCGTGCTGCCCTTCGAGGCGGGCGAGCGCCGCGTGGGCCACCGCGTGGAGGTCGCCTTCTACGCCCAGCACCAGCTCGAGGCGCTCGATCCGCGCTGCACGGTGCTCGCGGAGCTCGAGCGCGGCGCCGCGCTCGAGGACCAGCCGCGGCTCCGCTCGCACCTCGGCGCCTTCCTGTTCTCGGGCGAGGACGTGGAGAAGAAGGTCTCCGTGCTCTCGGGCGGCGAGAAGGCGCGGCTCGCGCTCGCGAAGCTGCTGCTCCGCCCGGCCAACGTGCTCGTGCTCGACGAGCCCACGAACCACCTCGACGTCGATGCCTGCGAGGTGCTGGAGGAGGCGCTCGCCGGCTACACGGGGACGCTCGTCGTGATCTCGCACGACCGCACCTTCCTGAACGCGATCGCGACGCGGGTCGTCGAGGTGCGGGCGGGCGTGCTGCGCGAGTTCCCCGGCAACTACGACGACTACCTGGCGCGCGTCACGCCGGGCGCGGATCCCGGGTCCCAAGCGGGGCGCCGCCCCGCTCGCAGCGAGGCGAAGCCGGGCGACGCCCGAGAGCGCCTCCGTGCCGAGCGCAAGGCGGCCGAGCGCGCGCGCCGCGAGCTCGCGCGGCTCGAGGCCGAGATCGCGGCGCGCGAGGCCGAGCTGGAGGCTCTCTCCTTCCGCCTCGCCGATCCCGCGCTCTGGGCGGACCCCGGGCAGGCGCGCCGGCTCAGCGCGGACCGCGAGGCCTTGCGGCTCGCGCTCGACGGCCTCTATCCGGAGTGGGAGCGCCTCGCTCTCGGGGCGGAGCGCTTGCGCTCGGACTGATCCGCGAGCGCGAGGCGGAAGCGCCCGCGCGCGGGGTCGACGGCCGCGAGCGTGACCTCGAGCCGGTCCCCGAGCCGGATGCGCTCGCGGCCGATGGCGACGCTCATGTGCCGCAGGTCGAGGCGCGCGCCGCGCGGGAGGGCCCAGGCCGGCAGCAGCCCGTCGCCGAACACGGCCTCGAGCGCGACGAAGACGCCGGGCGCCGCAACCGCGCTCACCCGGCCCGTGAAGCGCTCGCCCACGCGCCGCAGCAGCAGCGCCGCGCGCTTCCAGTCGAGCGCCTTCCACTCGGCCTGCGCGGCCGCCCGCTCGCGCAGCGAGAGGTGCTCTGCCAGCTCGGCGAGCTGCGCGCGCGGCCCGCGGCCCGGGGCCCGGGCGCCCGGCGCCCGTCGCTCCGCGAGGAGCGCCTTCACCGCGCGGTGCACGACGAGGTCCGCGTAGCGCCGGATCGGCGAGGTGAAGTGGAGGTAGTGCGCGAAGCCGAGCGCGAAGTGGCCGAGCGGCGCATCCGCGTAGTGCGCCTGGCGCATGGCGCGGACGAGGAGCGCGTGCACGGGTCCCGCGGCGGCGCTCGCGCGCGCGGCGTCGGCGAGCGCGGGAAGATCATCCGCCTCCGGTGCGCGGCGCAGCCGCGCGGGCCAGAGACCGAGGCCCGCGAGCACCGGCTCGAGGCCCGCGAGCCCCTTCGGGTCGGGCGGCTCGTGCACGCGGTGGAGCGCGGGCCGCCCCGCCTCGACCAGCCACTGGGCCACGACGCGGTTCGCGGCGAGCATCGCGTCCTCGATCGCGCGGTGCGCCTCGGTGCGCGCCGCCGGACCGATCGCGACGACGCGGCCTTCCGCGTCGACGACGGGCTCGGCCTCCGGCAGCTCGAGGTCGAGCGAGCCCTGCGCGTGGCGGAGGGCGCGGAGGCGCCGCGTCGCGGCGGCGAGCGCGGCGAGCGAGGACGCGACCGCGCCGTCCGCGCGCGCGTCGCCGGCCATCACCGCCGCGGCCTCCTCGTACGCGAGCTTGGCAGAGCTCCGGATCCAGGCGCGCACGACGCGGCGCCGCTGCGGCGCGCCTTCCGCGTCGACGTGGAGCTCGACCGCGAGCGCGGGCCGGTCCTCTCCGGGACGCAGCGAGCAGAGGTCGCCCGAGAGCCGCTCGGGCAGCATCGGCACCACGCGGTCGGGCAGGTAGACGCTGTTGGCGCGCGCGCGCGCCTCGCGGTCGAGCGCGGAGCCGGCCGGCACGTAGTGCGAGACGTCCGCGATCGCGACCCAGAGGCGCGTGCCGTCGCCGTCGGGCTCCGCGAACACCGCGTCGTCGTGGTCGCGCGCGCGGGCCGGATCGATCGTCACGAAGGGCAGCGCACGGAGATCGAGCCGCCCGGGCTCGTCGGCCGCGGGCGCCGCGCTCGCCTCCGCCTCGCGCAGGCACGCCGCCGGGAAGCGCTCGGGCAGCCCGTGCACGTCGCGGAGCGCGGCGAAGTCGACGTCCGGGTCGCCGATGCGCCCGAGCCGCGCGCCGGGCACGACGTGCCCGCGTCCCTCGAAGCGGAGCGCCACCACGTCGCCGGGCACGAGATCGCCGCGCCCGTGGAGCGCGACGCGGAGCGTGCCGTCGTCCGGATGTGCGCGCAGCTGGAGGCCGCGCCGCGCCGCGCACACCACGGCGCGCGTCGGCCGCCGCCGCGGGCCGCTCGGCGGCGCAGGCTTCGCGCGCCGCTCGCGCGGCCCCCGCTCGCGCCGCGACGCGGCCGGCTCGGGCCGCTTCCGCTCGCGGCGCGCGCCGCCCTGCTCGCGGCGATCCTTCTGCCGCCGCGCGGCCTTGCGCGCGCGGCGTCGGCGCTCCTCTTCCACTCTCCTCCCCTGGCGCGTTGACGCCGTCGGACCCCGAGCTTAGTCTCCGCCGCTCGCCGCGCTCCCGGGCCCGGGTGGCGGAATTGGCAGACGCGCAAGACTCAGAATCTTGTGTCCGCAAGGACGTGCTGGTTCGACTCCAGTCCCGGGCACCAGGGCCCTCGCGGGGCCTTCCGCCCACTCTTTCTTGACCCGCCCCGCCTCCCGCTTACGCTTCGTCGTCTTTGGCCTGGGCCCCAGGCAGCGGAGGGGGTGTGAGCGAGCCGCAGAACCTGTCGATCCTCGCGGTCGGGAACGAGAGCCTCACGGTGCCCGCCGAGCTCCCCGTGTTGCCCGTGCGCGACGCGGTGGTCTTCCCGGGCATGAACGTGCCGCTCTCGGTCGGCCGCCCCCGCTCGCTCGCGGCGCTCGAGGAGGCGGGCGACAACGGCTTCCTGGTCGTCGCCACCCAGAAGAGCCCCGAGACCGAGGAGCCCGGGCTCGCCGAGCTGCATCCGATCGCCTGCATCGTCCGCATCGTGCGCGTGGTGGACGCCCGCGGCCAGGCGCGCCAGGCGCTCGTGATGGGGCTCGTGCGCACCCGGCTCGCGCCCGCGCCGAACGGCCCCAAGAACGCGCTCCGCGCGAAGGTCGAGCCGCTCGCCGAGACCACCGCGCCGAGCGCCGAGTCCGACGCGGCGCGCGCCCGCGTGGTCGAGCTCGCGCACCGGGTGATCGATCTCCGCGACGACTACCCCGACGAGTGGAAGAACCTCGTCGCGCAGATCCCGACGCCGGGCCTCCTCGCCGACCTGATCGCCTCGAACGTGGGGCTCGCGACCGACGAGCGCGTGGCGCTGCTCAACGAGCCGGACCCCGTGCGGCGCCTCTGGCGCGTGGCGAGCGCGCTCGAGCGCGAGGTGACGATCGCGGAGACGCAGCGCGCGCTCCGCGCCGAGGAGGGCCCGGAGGACGACGACCCGAAGCGCCGCGAGCGCCTGCTCCGCCGGCGCATGCGCGAGATCCAGAAGGAGCTCGGCGAGGACGAGGGCGGCGCGCGCGAGGCCGACGAGCTGGCGGAGCGGCTCGAGGCGGCGGAGCTGCCCGACGACGCCCGCGCGCACGCGGACCGCGAGCTTCGCCGCTTCCGCGCGCTGCCCCAGCACGCGCCCGACCGTCATCTGCTGCGCACCTATCTCGAGTGGATCGCGGACCTGCCGTGGTCGAAGGAGACGCAGGACCAGCTCGAGCTGCCGCACGCGCGCCAGGTCCTCGACGAGGACCACCACGACCTCGAGAAGGTGAAGGACCGCATCCTCGAGTACCTCGCCGTCCGGAAGCTCGCACCCGACGCGAAGGCCCCGATCCTCTGCTTCGTGGGCCCGCCGGGCGTCGGCAAGACCTCGCTCGGCCGCTCGATCGCGCGCGCGCTCGGGCGCAAGTTCGCGCGCGCCTCGCTCGGCGGCGTGCGCGACGAGGCCGAGATCCGCGGCCACCGCCGCACCTACGTGGGCGCCATGCCGGGGCGCGTCCTCCAGAGCCTGCGGCGCGCGGGCTCGCGCAACCCCGTGTTCCTGCTCGACGAGGTCGACAAGCTCGGCGCCGACTTCCGCGGCGACCCGTCGTCCGCGCTGCTCGAGGTGCTCGACCCCGAGCAGAACTCGACCTTCTCCGATCACTACCTCGAGCTGTCGTTCGATCTCTCGCGCGTGCTCTTCATCGCGACGGCGAACACGCTCGCCACGATCCCGCCCGCGCTGCTCGACCGCATGGAGGTGATCGAGCTGCCGGGCTACACCGACCGCGACAAGCTCGTGATCGCGCGCGAGCACCTGATCCCGAAGCAGCTCGAGTCGCACGGGCTCACGCCGGCGCAGGTCGCCGTGACGGACGGCGCCGTCGAGCGCGTCGTCGACGAGTACACGCGGGAGGCGGGCGTGCGGAGCCTCGACCGCCACATCGCGAGCCTGATGCGGAAGGCCGCCGCGAAGATCGCGGGCGATCCCGCGGTGGCGCCGCTGACGATCGACGAGGCGTTCGTCGCCGACGCGCTCGGCGCGCCGCCGCACCTGCCCGAGACCGCGGAGCGCACCGAGGTGCCGGGCGTGGTGGTGGGCCTCGCGGCCACGGCCCACGGCGGGGACATCCTCTTCATCGAGGCGACGGCGAACCCGGGCGGCAAGGGCGTGCGGCTCCGCCTCACGGGCCAGCTCGGCGACGTGATGCGCGAGTCCGCCGAGGCGGCGCTGTCCTGGGTGCGCGCGAACGCGGAGCGCTTCGGGCTCACGGCGCCGGCGCTCACCGCGGGCGAGATCCACCTCCACGTACCGGCGGGCGCGGTGCCGAAGGACGGGCCCTCCGCGGGCGTGGCGCTCGCGGCCGCGATCGTGTCGGCGCTCTCGGGGCGGCGCGCCCGGGGCGAGGTCGCGATGACGGGAGAGATCTCCCTGCGCGGGCGCGTGCTTCCGGTGGGAGGCATCAAGCAGAAGGTGATGGCCGCGGCGCGGGCCGGCGTCGAGCGCGTGCTGCTGCCGCGCAGGAACGCCAAGGACCTGGTCGAGGTGCCGGCCGAAGTGCGCGAGCAGCTCGACGTCGTGCTCGTCGACACGATCGACGAGGCGCTCGAGCTCGCGCTCGAGAAGCAGGCCGCGTAGCCCGAGCGGACGCCGCTCGCAAGCCTCGCGGGTTCCGCCCCACTTCCTAGACTGCGCCGCGAATCGGGGGTGGGGGGCCTTCGTTGGGGTGTGCTGCGCGCGCGGCTGCCGCGCTCGTCGCCGCGTTCGCCTGCGCGGCCGCGCCGGCGCGCGCGCTCGAGCTGCGCGGCCGGGACGCGGCCGAGGTCGAGTGGGCGCCGGCCACGGGCGACGTCTCCGCGTACGTCGTGTTCGTGTCGCGCGACGGGGGCCCGTACCGCAGCGAGCAGTACACGCAGCGGCCGCGCGCGCGGATCGCGGCGCGCCCCGGCGAGACGATCCAGGTCCGCGTGCGCGCGTACGGCCTCTCGGGCGAGCGCACGCTCGCGAGCCCGCCCTCCGAGCCTTCGGAGCCGATCCGCTTCGTCCCGCCCGACGTCCCGGCGGAGGTCGCCGCGGCCCCTCCCCCCGCGGCGCTCGCGCCGGGCGCGGGCACTGCACTCTTGCCGGGCGCGCGCACTGCGCTCGCGCCGGGCCCGAGCACTTCGCTCGCGCCGGGCGAGAGCGTGCGGCGGATCCCGGGCTTCCGCTTCGCGCCGCCGCTGCGCGTCGAGGCCCACGGCGACTTCGACGGCGACGGCGACCTCGACCTGCTCGCGACGCTCGGCTCGTGGCGCCATCCCCTCGTGCTGTTCCTCGAGGACGCCTCGCTCGAGCACGCGGTCGTCCTCGGCTCGCTCGGCGAGGCGAGCGGCGCGCTCGCGGCCGACTTCGACGGCGACCGCCGCGACGACGTGGCGCTCTTCGGCGCCGGCCAGCTGCGCGTGGTCCGCCTCGAGCGCGGCGGCAAGTTCGGCGTGATCGCGCGCGAGCCCCTCGCCACGGGCGCGCGCCTCGTGCCCGCGGACCTCGACGGCGACGGCGCCGCCTCCCTCGTCGTCTACGAGCCCGCGACGGGCCGCCTCCACGAGCGCCTCGGCAAGCGCAACGCCGACTTCGGCTCGATCCAGCCGCTCCACGCGCTCCGCGCCGGCGACTTCGACGGCGACGGCCGCGACGACCTCTGGATCCAGCCCGCGCCCGGACCGCACGCGGAGCTCTGGCTGATGCGCGCCGAGGGAGGCTTCGAGGTCGCGCGGGTCACGCTCGGCCGGAACGTCGGCGTCGCGACGGTCGCGGACGTGAACGGCGACGGCCGCGACGATCTCGCGGGCTACGATCCCGGGCGCGCCGAGCTGCGCGCCTTCCTGCTCGACGGGGGCCGGGTGATCGGGGAGCGCCTCCTCGCGAGCGGGCCCGTGGAGAGCGTCGCGAGCGGCGACTTCGACGGCGACGGCCTCGACGACCTGCTGCTCCGCGCACCGGGCGGCGAGGCGAGCGCGCTCGTGCTCAGTCGCTAGGTGTCGTTGCCAAGAGCGTTGGTCACACGTCGAGCCGGGAGCCTGGGCCGGCGGAGCCCCCACTCTGCTGCGGCTCCAAGAATCGGGTGATGTCGCCTTCGCA
>Ga0075327_1000130_pt1 | contig 18294 bp, 17 predicted proteins | sample MayberrySE_Catta_2_FD_120056 | JGI IMG/M metagenome (GOLD analysis project Ga0075327, IMG submission 120056) | Natural and restored wetland microbial communities from the San Francisco Bay, California, USA, that impact long-term carbon... | ecosystem: Environmental > Terrestrial > Soil >...
AGGAGATTGTCGTTACCAGCCTGCGCAAGGCCAGCCTATTCGACGAAGTAAAGGACCGGTTGTTGGAACCGGGTACCGGACTGTCCGGTGGCCAGCAGCAGCGGTTGTGCATCGCCCGCGCCATTGCGGTGTCCCCGGAGGTCATCCTGATGGATGAGCCGTGCTCCGCGCTCGATCCGATCGCCACGGCGAAGATCGAGGAACTGATCGACGAGTTGCGCGCCAACTACACGATCATCATCGTTACCCATTCGATGCAGCAGGCGGCGAGAGTCTCACAGCAAACCGCCTTCTTCCACCTCGGCAATCTTGTCGAGCATGGAGCGACCGACCAGATGTTCACGAATCCGAAGGACAGGCGGACGCAGGACTACATAACAGGCCGCTTCGGCTGACGGTTCAAAGGAAATTTTCGATGTCAGAACATACCGTCACCTCATTTGACGAAGACCTGAAAGAACTCGCCCATCGGATTTCCGAGGTCGGCGGGCTCGCCGAGCGCTCCGTCGACCGTTCCGTCCGCGCCCTGGTCACGGTCGATGCAGCGGTCGCCCGTCAGGTGATCGAGGACGACGACCGGATCGACGAGCTTCAGCATGAGATTGAGGAAAAGGCGATTTTAACGATCGCCCGCCGCCAGCCGATGGCCCAGGACCTTCGCGAGGTCATGGCCGCGATCCATATCGCCAACGATCTCGAACGGGTCGGCGACCTCGCCAAGAATATAGCCAAGCGGGTGATCGCAATCGGCGGGCAGTTCCAGCCGCAGCAATTTGTCCATGGCGTCGAGCATCTCGCCGAGCTTGCCTTGGAACAGCTCAAGAATGTGCTCGATTCCTATGTGGGACGCGATCTCGATCAGGCGCTTGCCGTCTGGCGACGCGACAATGAGATCGACGTCCTCTACACGTCGTTGTTTCGCGAACTCCTCACCTACATGATGGAGGACCCGCGAAACATCAGCTTTTGTACGCATCTTTTGTTCTGCGCCAAGAACATCGAGCGGATCGGAGATCACGCCACCAATATCGCCGAGATCGTGCACTATCTGATCACCGGGATCGCCTTGACTGATGAGCGTCCGAAGAAGGACACGTCAAGCCTGACCTCGGTCGAGTATAAGGATGCCTAGGCCCGGAGTTCGCTAGATGATCCCCAAGGTCATGATCGTTGAAGACGAGGAACCGCTGTCCCTCATGCTTCGATATAATCTGGAGGCCGAGGGCTATGCAGTCGACACCGTGGCGCGCGGCGACGAGGCCGAAGTCAGGCTGCGTGAAGGCGTTCCCGATCTCCTCCTGCTCGACTGGATGCTTCCCGGTGTCTCCGGCATTGAACTTTGCCGGAGATTGCGTTCGCGCGAGTCCACGCGGTCCTTGCCGATTATCATGTTGACCGCCCGCGGCGAGGAGTCGGAACGCATTCGGGGCCTCGCAACCGGCGCCGATGACTATGTCGTCAAACCGTTCTCGGTCCCTGAGCTGCTGGCTCGGGTCAGGGCGATCCTGCGCCGCTCCAAGCCGGATTTGATCGCAACCGTGCTCAGGGCCGGCGATATCGAGCTCGACCGGGAGACCCACCGTGTGCGTCGCAGTGGACGCGAGTTGCATCTAGGGCCGACCGAGTTCCGGCTTCTCGAATTTCTCATGCAGAGCCCGGGACGGGTATTCTCGCGGCCGCAACTGCTCGACGGAGTCTGGGGCCATGATGTGTTCGTCGACGAGCGTACCGTCGACGTCCATGTCGGGCGTCTTCGCAAAGCCCTCGGTCGCGGACGCGATCCGATCCGCACGGTGCGTGGCTCGGGCTACTCGTTCGACGAAAATTTCGCCGTCGCTGCCTGATCTTAGCCCGACTTGCGATCCCGCCGCCGGTCGGCCACCGGTTGGTAGGCGACCCTGCTGTGATACTCGCAATAGGGTAGGCCGTTGAAATTTTTATGGCCGCAGAAGTGGAAGCCCTCTTCGGTCGGATCGCCGATCGGCCACTTACACATCGAGTCGTTGAGCGCCATCAGCGAAACGTTCAGGCTGATCGGCACGACAACGTTCTCGACCGGGACCGGCGCCGGCAGACGTCTCGGCGCCGGAGAGGCGTGGGCCTTGAGCGCCGTGTTGCCGGCGATATAGCCGCGGCCCGAAGGGCGATGCGGCGACGATCGGGGCTTCCGCGGCCGCGGGCCACTCGATGCCGGTTTTGCCCGGCCGGAGAGGCTCAGCCGATGGACTTTTCCGATGACAGCGTTGCGGGTTACCCCACCGAGCTGACTGGCGATTTGGCTGGCACTCAAACCCTCGGCCCAGAGTCTTTTTAAAAGTTCGACGCGTTCGTCGGTCCAGGACATCCGCATGTTCCCGTTCAAGGCGGTTGGACTCAGAATCCATCTCCCCGTCGTCCTTACCAATGGACGACGCCGAACGCTTCACAATGGATACAATAAGTCCGCCGCGCGATATGTCGTAGTTGACGAATTCGAAGCTACAATAGGTGCCGACTCCGTGACAAGAGTCGAAGGACGGCAAGCGTGCGTTTTGATCCGTTTTCCCCAGGTCCTGCGTAAATCACAGGCCTAGACGTCGAAAAGTGCGGACCGCGCGACCGCAGCTGTTGAAATCGGGTGCACGAGTGCCACCGGGCGCGGAGATTTGACACATATCGGCAACGCGATCATATAAGGTCGCATAAAGTGCTGCCCTCGGCGGCGCTTTTTGATTTTGTGGACAATCCAGATAGACGAGGCGGCAAAATGGACCGCTCACCGCTTTATGACACATTCGCCCGGGCACCCGTGTCTTTCGTCAGGGGCGAAGGCTGCTGGCTCGAGACCGATGATGGACGCCGCATGCTCGATTTTTCGAGCGGCGTAGCCGTCAACTCGCTCGGTCATGCCCATCCGAAGTTGGCCGCGGTGCTGTCCGAGCAGGCCGGCAAGCTCTGGCACGTATCCAATCTTTACCGCATTCCCGAACAGGAGCGCCTCGCCAGGCTGCTTTGCGACGCGACTTTTGCCGAGAAGGTCTTTTTTGCAAACTCCGGCGCGGAGGCGGTCGAGTGCGCCATCAAGACCGCGCGCCGTTACCAGTTCGTCAGCGGACATCCTGAACGGACCGGGATCATCACCTTCGCCGGTGCGTTTCATGGCCGTACTCTCGCGACACTGGCGGCGACCGGCAATCCGAAGTATCTGGAGGGTTTCGGTCCGACGCCGGAGGGGTTCGACCAGGTGCCTCTCGGAGACCTTAAGGCAGTCGAAGCGGCGATTACCGCCGAAACCGCGGCGATCATGATCGAGCCGATCCAGGGCGAGGGTGGCATCCGTCTCGTCTCCGGTAGGTTTCTGCGCGATCTCCGGGAACTCGCCGACCGGCTCGGATTGCTCCTCGTCTTCGACGAGGTCCAGACTGGCATCGGTCGGACCGGCAAGCTCTTCGCTTATGAATGGTCCGGGGTTACGCCTGACATCATGACCTCGGCCAAAGGAATCGGCAGCGGCTTCCCGCTCGGCGCATGTCTTGCGACGGCGGAGGCAGCCAAGGGGATGACACCGGGGACCCACGGCTCGACCTTCGGCGGCAATCCGCTGGCTTGTGCGGTCGGCGCGGCCGTTGTCGAGATTGTTAAGGCCCCGGAGTTCCTGGAACATGTTCGTAGTATGGGGCTCTATTTGAAGCAGCAGCTGGCCGCCGTTGTCGACGACCATCCCGACCTCGTCGCCGAGGTCCGGGGCGAGGGCCTGCACATCGGTGTCCGCTGCATCGTGCCGGTCGGCGATGTTGCTGCGGCGATGCGCTATCAGGACCTGCTCGGTGTCGCCGCCGGCGAGAATGTCATCCGGCTGATTCCGCCGCTGATCGTTACCAGGGCCGAGATCGATGAAGCCGTTGGCCGGTTCGACCGTGCTCTCGCCGCCCTGTCGACGGCGAAGCCCGGGTAGTTGTCTGCGCCGCCGGCGACGAACTCCGCAGGCTTGCACCATTGGTGTTTTGTTCGCGGACCGTGCGTCCGACGTCTCGATGGCAAGCCTTTCATCGCCGCGGGCGCCGCGGTTGGGATACAAGCACTGAGCTGTCAGGAGCCCTACAGTGGTCCGACATTTTATTGACCTTGCCGTGATCGACGGCGTGATCTTGAGGCAGATCCTCGGCAAGGCGACCGAGCTCAAGTCCGTGCGTCGGAGCCCCGCTGCCGGCAAGCCGCTTGCCGGCAAGGTCCTTGCGATGATCTTCGACAAGCCTTCGACGCGCACTCGCGTTTCCTTTGACGTCGCGATGCGCGAGCTCGGCGGAGAGACGGTCGCCCTGACTGGCGGTGAGATGCAGCTCGGGCGCGGCGAAACCATTTCCGATACGGCGAAAGTCCTGTCGCGCTATGTCGATGCCGTAATGATCCGTGCTCTCGATCAGTCGCTGGTCGAAGAATTGGCCGCGAACGCATCGATTCCGGTGATCAACGGTCTCACTAAGGACACCCACCCCTGTCAGATCATGGCCGATGTGATGACCTTCGAGGAACGCAAGGGCGCGATCGGTGATCGGTTGGTGGCATGGATGGGGGATAGCAACAACGTTCTGGCCTCGTTGGTTCACGCCGCAGCCCGCTTCGGTTTTCGATTGAATATCGCGACGCCGCCGGAGCTGGCGCCCCCTGCGGAGCTTCTCGGCTGGGCGCGCGAAAACAGGGCCCAAGTCTTTGCCACCACCGACGCCGCGTCGGCAGCGGCGGGCGCCGACTGCATCATCACCGACACCTGGGTATCGATGGGCGATGTCGACGCTGAGCGACGCCACAATTTGCTGGAGCCCTATCGGGTCGATGCCGCCCTGATGGCGCGAGCCAATCCTGACGCGATCTTTATGCATTGCCTGCCGGCGCATCGTGGCGAGGAGGTTACCGACGAGGTCATCGACGGACCGCAATCGGTGGTTTTCGACGAGGCAGAGAATCGTCTGCATGCTCAAAAGGGCATTCTGATGTGGTGTTTCGGCGAGGAAGCGCAACGATGACCGATGTGCACCGCGCAGCCGAGCAACTCGCTGCGGCCGGCGACGATGCCGTTCGGCCGTTCGCCGTCGCCGGCCTCGATGTCCGCGGCCGGGCCATTCAGATGGGGCCCGCTCTCAACGCGATTCTTGCGCGTCACGACTATCCGCCCGCGGTATCGAAACTGCTCGGCGAGGCAACGGTTTTGGCGATCCTACTCGGCTCGTCGCTGAAGTTCGAGGGGAAGTTCATCCTTCAAACTGAAACCGATGGGCCGGTCGACATGCTGGTCGTCGATTTTCGGACGCCGGACGCGGTCAGGGCGTACGCCCGCTTCGACAAGGATGCGGTGGCAAGGGCCGAGGCGGGCGGCATCGCCGATCCCGGGACTCTCCTCGGCAGCGGCTTCCTGGCGATGACCATCGACCAAGGGGCTAACATGATCCGCTATCAGGGCGTGGTGCCGCTCGAAGGCGAATCGCTTGAGGAAGTCGCCCACACCTACTTTCGCCAGTCGGAGCAGATACCGACGCGGGTACGTCTCGCCGTCGCCGAGATGCACGTCCGCGACGGCGGCATCATGCTGCATCGATGGCGCGCCGGCGGCATTCTCGTTCAGTTTCTCCCCGACGACTCCGAGCGGGTGCGCCACCAGGATCTACCGGGTGGAGATGTGCCAGACGAGATTGTCGTCGACATGCCGGATGAGGACGATTCGTGGATCGAGGCGTTATCGCTCGTGGGAACGGTCGAGGATCACGAGCTCATCGATCCGTCGGTGCCGGTCGAGCGTTTGCTCTACCGGTTGTTTCACGAGCGCGGCGTCAGGGTATTTGCGCCCGCAGCGATTCGCGACCGTTGCTCATGCTCGCGCGAGCGCGTCGAGGCGATGCTCGGACGCTTCAGCGCCGATGAGATCGAGGAAAGTATCGAGGACGAGGCCATCTCGGTGACATGCGAATTCTGCGGAGCCAAGTACGTGTTCAACCCGCGGCAATTCACCGACATTACGGAAGGCAGCGGCGATCCCGGCGACCCGTAGGCTCCGCCTGCTCGCACTCCGAGCTATGTGACACCGGGGACGATCAGCCGTGTCAAGCGCCCTGTCGTAAGTGTCCGCGCCGACGTTCATCCGAACATATACCGGTCAGTTCACCGTCCGCCGCCCGTCCGGGATGTCGAGAGAGAAAGCGGGAATCTCGATCGAGAAGAGCTCTCCCTTGTCAGTCCGCATCTGGTAGGTCCCGACCATTATGCCGGAAGGCGTCGTCAGCGGGCAGCCGCTGGTGTAGGAAAACATCTCCCCAGGCCGAAGTACCGGCTGCTTGCCGACTACTCCGGAGCCGCGCACCTCTTCGGTGCGACCGTTGGCGTCGGTGATTCGCCAATGGCGGGACCGGAGTTGAACCACTTCCTCGCCCTGATTTGTCACCTCGATAGCGTAGGCCCAAAAGTAGCGGTTGTCGCTCGGCGACGACTCAGACTCTAGAAACGTCGGCTCGACGGTGACCTGGATCGACCGCGTCGTCGCTTTGTACATGGCAGGCTCTTGCAGCACCCTCGATTGTTTTCCCAATTATGGGCCACCGTCGTCGGGCGTCAATCGCGCCGTTTAGCCGAGCTTTGCCAGCGCCTGGTCGAGGTCATCGGTGAGGTCGTCGACATCCTCCAGGCCGACCGAAAGCCGCAGAAGTCCCTGGGTGATCCCCTGTTCGCGGCGCGCAGCCTCACTGAGTCGCTGGTGGGTCGTGGTCGATGGATGGGTCACTAGGCTCTTGGCGTCACCGAGGTTGTTGGAGATGCGGATGATCTTGAAGGCGTTTGCCACCTTGAAGGCGCCGGCGCGCCCTCCCGATACCTCGAAAGCTATCAGGTTGGAGCCGCCGGACATCTGCCGTTTGATCAGCTCGGCCTGCGGGTGGTCGTCGCGACCCGGATAGATCAGCCGTTTGATTTTCTTGTGTCCGGCGAGATGGTCGGCGAGCTTGGCCGCGCTCTTGACCTGGCGCTCGACGCGAACGTCGAGGGTTTCCAGCCCCTTCAGCAGCACCCAGGCGTTGAACGGGCTCAGCGATGGCCCGGTCTGTCGCAGGAAATTGTGAAGATAGTCGTTGATGAACGCCTGGTTGGACAGCACGACTCCGCCAAGGCAGCGCCCTTGGCCATCGATATGCTTGGTCGCCGAATAGACGACGATATCGGCACCGAGCTTGAGCGGCCGCTGCAACAGCGGCGTGGCGAAGACGTTGTCGACGATTAGTCGCGCCTTGGCCTTGTGAGCGATCTCGGCGACGGCGGCGATGTCGATCACCTCGAGGGTGGGGTTGGTCGGGCTTTCGAGGAAGAAGGCCTTGGTCGAGCGCGTCACCGCCTTTTTCCACTGGCCGAGATCGGTGCCGTCGACCAGCGTTGAGCCGATGCCGTAGCGCGGCAGCAGATCCTCGACTACGTAGCGGCAGGAGCCGAACAGCGCGCGGGCGGCGACGACGTGATCGCCGGATTTCAGCTGGCAGAGCAGTGCCGCGGTCACCGCCGCCATCCCGGTCGCCGTCGAGCGCACCGCCTCGGCACCCTCGAGCCGACGCATGCGCTCCTCGAACATCGAGACGGTCGGATTGGAGAAGCGCGAATAGATGAAGCCGGCCTCGTCGCCGGCGAAGCGAGCGGCGGCGGACTCGGCAGTGTCGTAAATGAACCCTTGAGTGAGGAAGATCGCCTCCGACGTTTCGCCGAACTGTGATCTGAGCGCGCCTCCGTGGACCAGCTCGGTCGCTGGTCGGAAAGGTTTGTTGGCGGCTTTCTTCGGGGATTTGGCTTTCTTCGCCATGGCCCGTCTCCTTCGACAATAAAAAACCCGGCCGCAAAGCCGGGTCGGGTCCGAAACCCTCCGGCCTTTTAGCGATTTCTTTAACGTGGCTGCAAGCCGGCCGGCTCAAATGACCACGACGTTCAAACTCTTACTGTCGTTCCGCCTTGGCGTCAATCGTCACTTGATTTAAGCCTCGATCCGCCGCAATCGTGAAGGCGGCGAGAGAGACATCATGGCGGAAAACGCGGCGGCCGGCATCCTGCCGGCCCATCAGATTTCGGACTTGGCCAAGGCCGGTCATATCGTCAGCGAGACACCGCTCTCCAACGATCAGACCCAGCCGGCGAGTCTCGATCTCAGGCTCGGCAATATTGCCTATAGGGTCCGAGCGAGTTTTCTTCCCGGCCCGTCGATGACTGTCGCCGATCGGCTGAATGTGCTCAAGCTTCACGAGATCGCACTCACCGAAGGCGCAGTGCTTGAGACTGGTTGCGTCTACATTGTGCCGCTGATGGAGAGCCTCAACCTGCCTGCCGATCTCTCCGCCGCCGCCAATCCGAAATCGTCGACCGGCCGGCTCGATATTTTCACCCGGGTGATCGCCGACCGCGCCCGCGAGTTCGACGCAGTGCCGGCGGGCTATGAGGGCCCGCTCTATCTCGAGGTCAGCCCTCGCACCTTCCCGATCGTCGTCAGGGCCGGCTCGCGTCTCTCCCAGATCCGCTTCCGCCGCGGCAACGCCCGCCTTACCGACGCCGAACTGCTCACGGTGCATCGCAAGGTCGGGTTGATCGACGGCATGCCGAACATTTCCAACGGCATCGCCGTGTCGATCGATCTCACCGCCAATCCCGGCGGCGGCGGTTACGTCGGCTTTCGCGCCAAGCGCCATACCGGCATTGTCGACGTCGACAAGCGGGGGCTCTGCGACGCGCTCGACTACTGGGAGCCGCTGCCGCCCGACCGGCGTCAGGAACTCGTCCTCGACCCGGCCCAGTTCTACATCCTTGTTTCACGTGAAGCAGTACACGTTCCGCCCGAATATGCCGCCGAGATGGTGCCTTTCGACCCCTTGGTCGGCGAGTTCCGGGTGCACTATGCCGGCTTCTTCGATCCCGGCTTCGGCCATCGGGCCGCCGGTGGCGAGGGCAGCCGTGCAGTGCTCGAGGTCAGGAGCCACGAGATCCCCTTCATCCTCGAGCATGGCCAAGTCGTCGGCCGGCTGGTCTATGAACGTATGGCCGAGTTGCCGAAGAAGCTTTACGGCGACGACATCGGCTCGCACTATCAGGCTCAGGGGCTCAAGCTGTCGAAACATTTCCGGCCACTGGATCGGTAGCCCGCAGCAGGTGCGCGCCTCACCTCAGTCTGCAGCGAACCTGTAATGCAGCCTGTGGCAAGGGTCGAGGTGCGGATAGCTCTTGACAGCGGCGACGCCTAGGCCTTCAAGTTGCGGTCGAGGCGGGTGTAGTTCAGTGGTAGAACGACAGCTTCCCAAGCTGTATGTCGCGGGTTCGATTCCCGCCATCCGCTCCACCACTTAGCTTGGCATTTTGGCACGCCTTTGCCGTCGAGCCGGGCTTCTGGGCCCCTGTCATAACTCTTCGTGCCGGTCGACAAACCGCGCTCGGATAAGGCTTCCGGGCGACTTCGGCCGGCCCTGCCGTCTATCGCCGTCGGCAACCGTCTTGGAACAATTGCAAACTTGCCGTAGATGGTAACGCCATTCGAACGCCAAACCGTGAGCCGCGCGCGTCTGCAAGAAGTCATATGAACCTCACTCATCAGTTTGAAATTCCGGCCGACCTGGATACTGCCTGGGCCGTCCTGCTTGACATTCCGCGGATTGCGCCGTGCATGCCGGGCGCCGAGCTGGTCGAGACGGTCGGCGAGGGGACCTACAAGGGGCTCGCGCGGGTCAAGATCGGACCGATAGCGCTGCAATTTAACGGCGAGGCCGAGATCGTTGATGTTGACGACAGCGCCCATCGGGCGACCGTCCATGCTAGGGGCGCCGACGGAAAAGGCCGCGGGACCGCCGATGCAACCGTCCGCTTCGCGCTCGCGCCGCAAGGAGAGCGAAACACGCTTGTCCAGGTTGAGACCGATCTCAACCTCACCGGCGCGGTCGCCCAATATGGACGGGCGGCAGGATTGATCGATTCTATCGCCAATCAAATCATTGCGGATTTCGTCAAGAACCTGGAAGCCGAGCTGGCGACGGGCCAGCCGGATGGCGCCGAGGCGCAATCGTCTGCGTCAGGCACGGCTCACGATACTCCGGAGGTGAGCGAAGAGACATCTGCGACAGGCGCGAGGAAGTCGCGGCAGGCTAGTGCACCCGTTTCCGGACTGCGCCTTCTGTTCAGGGCGATTGCTGCCATGGTCAGCGGCTGGTTCAGGAAATAGGATGGCATTTCGATGACGGGCGGGACGCAATGAAACCGGCGCCATTTCGATATCACGATCCAGCCACGCTCGACGATGTCGTAGGCCTCCTCGGCACGCTTGAAGACGCGAAATTGCTTGCCGGCGGCCAGTCGCTTGTGCCAATGCTGAATTTCCGGTTCGCTCAGCCCGATCACCTGATCGACCTGAATGGCGTCAGCGAGCTGTTTGGTGTGGATGACGACGGCACCTGCTTGCGTGTCGGTGCCATGACCCGGCAGTCGACGCTGCTGGATAGCCAGGAGGTGAAGCAAAGCCTGCCGGTCATGGCCGAGGCACTGGAGTGGGTCGGCCACTTTCAGACGCGATCGCGCGGCACGATCGGTGGCAGCCTGTGCAATCTCGACCCCGCCGCTGAGCTTCCGGTCGTTGCCTTGCTCTATGATGCCGAGCTTGGTGTTCGGGGGGCTGACGGGTCGCGTCAGGTGCCGATGTCCGAATGGCCGCTCACCTTCATGATGCCGTCACTGGCTCCCGAAGAAGTGCTTTCATCGATTGCCTTCGAATATTGGCAGGGCGCCCATGGATATGCATTCACCGAGTTTGCCAGGCGGCATGGCGATTTCGCGATTGTTGCAGTGGGCTGCCTGCTGGCGGTCGGCGAGGGGAATATCACGCGTGCGGCAATCGCGGTCGGGGGCGCGCGCGAGACGCCCTACCGCCTGACACAGTGCGAGGAAGCGTTGGTCGGGCAACCGGCGTCGAGCGAGAGGTTCAAGGCGGCGGCGGCCATCGCCCGGCAGCAGGAAGCAATGTCCGACGCTTATGTTTCGTCGGCCTATCGGCAGCGGCTCGTCGGCGTTCTCACCGAGCGCGCTTTGGCGACCGCGGCGTCGCGCGCCGGAAATTGAGGGAACTCAATATGGAACCCCTGTCGGTCACCGTCACGGTCAATGGGCAAGACCACACCGCCGATGTCGAGCCACGCATGCATCTCGGCGATTTCCTGCGCACGGTGGCGCGCAAGACGGGCACGCATCTCGGTTGCGAGCACGGTGTTTGCGGCGCCTGCACGGTTATTGTCGACGGAGATGCCGTGCGCTCATGCCTGATGCTGGCGGTTCAGGCCAACGGCAAGAGCGTGACGACGATCGAAGGGCTGGCCAGCGGCACCGAGCTGCACCCCGTGCAACAGGCCTTCCGCGATCAGCACGCATTGCAATGTGGCTTCTGTACGCCTGGAATGATCGTCTCGCTAACGGCTTATCTCAAGAAGAACCCGGACGCCGACGAAGCGGAGATCCGCAAGGCGATCTCCGGGAATATTTGCCGCTGTACCGGCTACCAGGGCATTGTCGCGGCCGGCCTGCAGGCGGCGAAGGCCATGCGGACGGAGGGATAGCGGATGGGTGTGCGTTACTTCGGCGCAAAGGTCTTGCGCTCGGAAGACCCGAGGCTGGTCACCGGCCACGGCCGCTATGTCGATGACATCGACCTTCCCGGATTGTTGCACGCCGCGTTCGTCCGCTCCGAGCACGCCCACGCGCGGCTAAGGGGGATCGATACCGAGGCGGCCAAGGCCATGCCGGGCGTGCACGCGGTGATGACCGCTGACGATCTCGGCGCCGCCTACGCCGACAAGCCCATGGTGCCGGTCTATCCTTCGCCGCTCGTCAAGCAGCAGATTTTGCCGACCGCTCTGGCAAAAAATGAGGTGAACTACGTCGGCCAACCGGTTGTGCTCGTCGTTGCGGCATCCAGGTCTCTCGCCGAAGATGCGGCGACGCGCGTGGTTGTCGACTACGAGCCGCTTCCGGCGATCGTCGATTGCCGCAAGGCACTCGATGCGGGCGCGCCACGAGCCCATGGTGACTCGCCCAACAACCTGGTCGCCGAGCTCGCAAACGCCTTCGGAGACATCGCGGCGGCATTTGCCGATGCCCCACATATCTTCGCTTGCGAGTTCCGGCAGCACCGGGGCGGTTGTCACGCCATGGAGTGCCGCGGGGTCATTGCCAGCGATGATCCCTATAATGACGGACTCACCGTCTATACCTCGACGCAAGCGCCCTACCTTGTGAGAAAAGGGCTGTCGCGTTGGCTCGAAGACGACGAGAATCGCGTCCGCGTTGTTGCGCCGGATGTCGGCGGCGGCTTCGGCCCGAAGGCCGGCATCTATGTGGAGGAGCTTGTCATTCCGCTTGCCGCTCGGATTCTGGGAAGGCCGGTCAAATGGATCGAAGATCGGCGCGAACATTTCACTGCGACGAATCAGCAGGGCGACCAGTGGTGGTCACTGGAGGTCGCTACTGAGAGCGACGGGAAGATTCGCGGTGTTCGCGGACGGGTGATGTGCGATAGCGGCGCCTTCGTTCCCTACGGCCTGTTGTTGCCCTTTACGACCAGAAACCTGCTACCCGGACCCTATGCCGTCCCGGCGCTCGACGTGAAGCTTGACGTCGTATTCACCAATACGACCTGCAACTCCCCGGTCAGGGGCGCCGGGCGCCCCAATTCGGCCTACGCCATGGAACGCATGATCGAGACCGTGGCCCGCGAGTTGAAGCTCGACACGGTCGAGGTTCGCCGGCGCAATTTCATCGGCGCCGACCAGTTTCCCTATCAGCCTGGCCACAAGTTGCCGAACGGCGCGCCCGTCACATACGACAGCGGAGATTTCCACGGTTGCCTCGACAAGGTCCTCGATCTCGCCGACTTTGCGGGGTTCAAGGAACGTCAGGCCGCGGCGCGACGCGAAGGGCGATATATCGGCATCGGCGTGTCGTCGTGCATCGAGGATACCGGATTGTTGCCCTTCGAAGGGGCGACAGTCCGCGTGCAGCCAAGCGGTAGGGTGATGATCCAAACTGGTGCCGCGAGCCAGGGACAGGGTCATGGCACCGCCTGTGCGCAAATTGTTGCCGACGAGCTGGGCGTCGAAATCGAGGATATCGTCTATCAGTCGGCGGACACCGGGACCTTTCCCCACGGCGTCGGAACCGTTGGCAGTCGGATAGCGGTCACGTTGGGAACGGCGGTTCATGGCGCAGCCGTCGGTGTGCGCAAAAAGGCATTGGCGCTTGCTTCAATGCTGTTGCAGACGCCGGAGGAAGAGCTGGAACTGGAGGGCGGCGTCGCTCGGGTGAAGAGCGCTCCCGGTACGGCGGTCGCGTTGAAGGATATGGCCCACCAGCTGGCGCCGCTTACCGGCACACCGCTGCCGAAGGGGTTTTCGCCGGGGCTCGAGTCAACGTCTTACGACGGACCGACGGGTTTGGCTTACGCCAGCGGAAGCAATATTGCCGAAGTCGAGGTCGATATCGGAACCGGAGAAGTCAAGGTCCTTCGCTACTCGGTCGCTCACGACTGCGGCAGGATGATCAACCCGTTGCTGGTCGAGGGCCAAATCATCGGCGGCGTGGTCCACGGGATCGGCAACGCGCTCTTCGAGCGGATGCACTATGATGACGGCGGCCAACCGCTATCGACCAATTACGGAGAGTATCTGTTACCGCTCGCCACCGAGATGCCGCGGATCGACGTAACCCATCAGGAAACGCCGTCCCCGGCCAATCCGCTTGGTGTCAAGGGCGCGGGAGAAGGCGGTACTATGCCGGCTGCCAACGCGATCATTGCCGCAATTGAGGATGCGCTCGAGCCTTGGGGCATCGTGATCAACGATTATCCGGCCGAGCCGCAGCGAATCTGTGAGCTGCTCGATGCGGCCGGCGCGCCATCGAGCGGATAGGGATCCGGCGGAGCGAAATTCAGCCGATTAGTTGGGTATCGCAGGGATTCGCGCCCCATCTGCGGCGAAAAGCAGGATTTTCGCTGCGGGCAGCTCGACGCCGACTTCGGCGCCATTCTCCAACCCTGTGTTTGCCTCGGTGATAGGATAAGGTCACGCTCGCCGCCATAGTTTATGTAGATCAGCGTTTCCTTGCCCATGGGCTCGACGAGTCGGACTTGGGTTGCGAATGTGGGCGTATTCGAGCCAACGCGAACATGCTCAGGGCGGATTCCCAGAGTTGCCGCGCCGGTCTGGATGGCGGAATAGCTGGCCGGCAATTGAGCCGAGAAGGTTGAATTGACGAATCGGCGTCCATCGTCACTGGCTTCGATTTCGCCGGCGATCAGGTTCATTGACGGCGATCCGAAGAAATCGGCGATGAAGTACGAATTGGGGTTATTGTATATCTCCATCGGAGAGCCTTGCTGGACGATCTCGCCCCTGTTCATAACCACGATCCGGTCGGCGAGCGTCATCGCCTCTTCCTGGTCGTGGGTGACATAGACAAAGGTCTTCTTCAGCTCCTGGTGCACACGGTCGGCTTCGGCGCGCAGCTCGCGGCGCAGTTTTGCGTCAAGGCTCGAAAGCGGCTCATCGAGAAGATAGGTGTCCGGATTTGTGATCAGCGTGCGGGCGAGGGCGACACGTTGCGCCTCGCCGCCGGAGCACTCCGCAGGAAGTTTGCCGAGAAGGTGAGTGACGCGCACCATTTCGGCAACTTCGCGAACCCGCTTTCGCCGTTCCTCGGCGGGCACCTTCTTCATCCGCGGACCGAACTCAATGTTCTCAGCCACCGTCTTATGCGGGAAAAGTGCATGCGACTGGAACACCATGCCGAGATTGCGCTCACCCGGCGGCAAGTCGTTGACGATCTTGCCGTTCATCACGATGCTGCCGTCGGTCGGGTCTTCGAAGCCGGCAATCATGCGCAACGTCGTTGTCTTGCCGCAGCCTGACGGTCCGACCAGCACCAGGAATTCGCCGTCCTCGATAACGAGATCGAGCTGCTTGACGGCGACAACCTGGCCGAAGCTTTTCTTCAGGGTGTTCAGTTCGATTTTAGCCATGGATCAACCGTCGCTATGGATATCAGCGTTTGACCATCCCGAAGCTGAAACCTCGGGCAAGATGCTTGCGGATAAACAATCCGATGATGATAAGCGGGAAAGTAATGCCGACCGCCAGCGCCGCCTGTCGTCCGTAAACGCGGCCTTCCGACGATCCCTGGTACTTCGATAGTTCGACCGGCAACGTCACCACTTCGCTTTTCGACAGGATCAGCGCGAGCAGATATTCCGACCAGGTGAGGATCAGAATGAAAAGAAACGTTGCCACGAGGCCTGAATGGACGACGGGTAGGACGATTTCGAAGATGATCCGCCAGCGGTTCGCGCCGAGAACCTCTGCCGCTTGCTCCACCTCCAACGGCACTTCGTCAATGAAGCTCTTGCTCATCCACACCGCATACGGAATCGAGGTGATGTAGTAGATGAGCACCAGCCCGGTGATTGTGTCGAGGAGGTTGAGGGCCGCGTAGTAGAGAGACAGGGGGGCGACGATGACGATCGGTGGGACCATGCGCAGGACGAGAAGCTGGAACATCCGTCCCTCGGAAAGGATCCGATAGCGGGACACTCCGTACGCGATGATCGCGCCCGAAACGACTGCAAGCGAGGTGGCCAGCAGCGAAATCACGAGACTGTTGCGCAGCGCGATCCACGGTTTCTGCAGCGACTGCACATATTGCGTATCGGCATAGCTGGCGAAGGTCGTCCAGACGTTGAGATAGTTGTCCCAAGTCGGCGTCTCCGACCAGTAGACCGGTGGCCGCCAGGCGAACCATTCATGGTCGGGCTTGAACGAGGTGGCGACGATCCAGAACAGCGGAAACGCAACAATCGCCAGCCATACAGTGAGAACCGCATAGCGGAAGACGTTGAACGCCAAGTGTTTCCGCGATTTGGTCACGCTTCTTCTCCGCGCTCGTACATGCGGTCGAGCGTTCTCTTTTCCCGGCGCAGGATTCGAATGGCGCCGAGGACGATGAAGATCATCATTACCATGACGACGTAGGACATGGCGGCGCCGCGCGAGATGTCGAAATACTGCCAAGTCGTCAGGAAAATGTAGACTGGCACTGTTTCCGTTGCCGACCCCGGACCGCCCTGAAAGAGCGACCAGGTCTTCGGAAATTCGGCCATGGCCTCGAGAAAGCGTAAGACCAGTGCCAGGAGAATGACCGGCCTGAGGAGAGGGAGCTGGACCTCCCAGAAGATGCGCCAGCGGTTGGCGCCGAGAACTTGTGCTGCTTCGAGCGGCTCGCGCGGCAGCGATGCGAGTCCCGCCATCATCACGATGAAGGTGAAGGGCGTCCAGTTCCAGATTTCCATCAGCATGACCGTGGTCAACGCCAGGTTGGCGTTGGTCAGCCATTGCGTGTTGACGTCATAGCCGACGACACTGCTGATGATGCCGTTGATAGGACCGTTCTGGTAAAGAAGCATTTCGCCTGTATACGCGATGACGATCGGGACCGTGAGCATCGGCAGGATGAAGAAGATGTAGTAGATCGCCTGGCCCGGGAACGGACGATACATCAGCAGCGCCAGCGCAAATCCGATGATGAAGCACCCGAAGGTCGAGCCGGTAGCAAACAGCAGCGAGCGGACGATCGCCCAGCCGAAGCGCGGGTCGGTCAGGACGTCGCGGAAGATATCGACTCCGGCAAACTCGGCTTCCCACCAGTTGCCGAGATAAATCGTGTAAGAGTGAAATGAAAAATAGAGTTGGACAAACAGAACGGGCAGCAAGACCGCGCCCATGACCAAAAGAAACGGGCCGAGCACGCCCCATTTGAACCGTGTGACCGTGCGCCGGTGTGACGACGCCCGCTGGCTAGGACGGTCTGACGGAATGACCGTTTCGGCCACCTGGGCCATACGCTTCCCCCTACCCTGTCGCGAATGCCGGGGCAGAACGCATCCTGCCCCGGCACGCGGTCTTCTTTGTCTGTTGGACGACAGCTAGGTCGGCTCGTCGACTGTCGGCATGACCGCTTTGTAGCTCGCCAGGTCGTCTTGCAACCGCTTCTTGCCGGTGCGGCGGATGATGCCGTTCCAGTCATCCTCGGTCCGGGGCAGGACGTCGGACGCGCTGATCTGGCCGACATAGGCTTCGGAGAGATTCTTGGCGAGCGCATCTTGGAACTCGAGATAGCCGGTCATGTAGATCGGCGGCGAGGCAACCTGAAGGTTGGTCGCAACGGCGTCGACACCGCCCGGCGTATAGGCTTCGCGCACGACCTCGGAATCCATGTGACCGCTGTGCCACGGATCGTGGAACGTATTGGCTCGGTCGGAGACGATCTCGGCGCTGTTGCCTAGCGTGCCCATCCACAATGCCCAATAAGCCGCCTGCTCTTTGCGCGGGCTGTGCCGGTTGATGAGAAGGGCGCCTAGTGGCGAAGAGACCGACCGGTAGATCTGCTTGCCGGAGAGGGTCGAGCCCGGCACCAGGCCGTAGCGCCACTTGCCGACGGTCTTTGATTTTTCCGGGTTCTCCGCAAGCGCGATGATGCCGTCCCAGTACTGGCAGGCGAAGGCGTTGCCCCCTACGATCCTCGGGATCATCTGCGGCGTACCCCAGCCCGGCGCCTCGGGATGCGACACGTCTTTCACCTTGAGATAGGTTTCAACTGCATAGTTGCCGGCGTCTGTATTCAAGGTCGGGTTCATGTCGTCGTCGAAGGGGAAGCCGCCGGCGGAATAAAAGTACATGTACCACCAGGTGACACCATTGGCGCGGTTGCGCAGATTGGCCGAGCCCCAAACCTCGCCGTCAGGATTGTTGAAGAACTCCATCAGCTGCTGGTCGTCTTCCCAGGTCTTGGGCCAGGCGATCGGCTTGCCGTTTTTGTCTTCGAAACGCTTCATGTTGTCCGGATCCGACATCATGTCTTCGCGCATGAATTGGACATGGACGTTGCCGTCCGTCGGGATGCCGTAGGTTTCGCCCTTGTACTTCATGAAGCTGGCGTAGTTGCCGATCGTATCGATTTTGAAATCGGCCTTCTCCATGTACGCGTCGAGCGGCTCGAGGAGGCCGGCCGAAAACCAGTGACGGGATCATATTGGAATCGACATGGAAGAAGTCGAAATTCGGCGACCGCGACAGTGCTTCCGCCATGGCTCGTTGCGGAATATCGAAGATCGAGATGTCCTGGATGTTGCCGATGCCGATCCCCGTTGCTTCCTGGAAGCGGCCGGCTGCCGGCTGCATTGGGACCATGTAGTTCGACCAGATCATGCCGTTGATATCGGCCTTGTCG
>Ga0075327_1000131_pt1 | contig 18291 bp, 16 predicted proteins | sample MayberrySE_Catta_2_FD_120056 | JGI IMG/M metagenome (GOLD analysis project Ga0075327, IMG submission 120056) | Natural and restored wetland microbial communities from the San Francisco Bay, California, USA, that impact long-term carbon... | ecosystem: Environmental > Terrestrial > Soil >...
CGCCGTGAAGTCGCGACCTTAGCAAATGCATGCCGCGGCCGGCCGCACGCCGCTGGGGCGGCCAGGGAAGCTCTGAACGAGCAGCCGCGCGGGGTTCATGACGGGGAATCGTCTGGAGGGGTGTGCGGCGGGGCCGACCCGCCCCGGAGGATGGGTCTCGAGGCAGTGGAGAGGCGCCGTCGCACGGCTCTCGCGCGAAGCCCGGGACGCCCCTCAGACGCGAGCGGGGAGCGCGCGTCCCGGCGTCTCGCCGGGATCCACGAGACCGTGCCGGCGCCAGCCGATCCGGAGGAGCCAGGTCTTCGCCCGGGCGACTTCCGGCAGCGCGCTCCTTTCGGGAACGCGGCTCACGGCCCCCCGCCGCCAGCCATCGAACCAGCGGGCGGAGCTCGCGGGATCGAGGAGCACGCGGCTCGCACTCTCCCGGCCTCGGCGTTTGCGCAGGTGGTGCCGGGCGTTGAGAAGCACATAGGCCAGCGCGTGTCTCACTTCGCGCGGTGTGCGCAGCACGCGGTGGTGGTAGCGGCCATCGAGCACGGGGCCGCTCCGCCCGAGCACCCGGTTCACCGCGCGCGCGAGCCGCGCCCCGATGCTCTTCATGCCGCTCGCGAGTGCTCGCGCATCGTCAGCCTCGACGATCAGGTGGAGGTGGTCGCTCTGGAGCGAGTATTGGGGGACGCGGAAGCTCCCGCGCTCGCTGGCCTCGGCGAGCGAGCGCCGGAACTCACGGACCACGGAGAGCGTGCGCAGCGACGGCACGTCGTGGCGGACCCGGATCGTGACGTGAACCGGGCAGCGGGAGGGAAGCTTCCCGCGGCTCCGATGCCAGACGCGCGGCCGCGGCCCCCGGGGCCTGCCGGCGCCGCGCCGCGGCCCCCCGCGACCGCTGTGTTTCCGGTAGTCGTTGAAGGAGAGCTGCTTCGGTGTGCGAGGCACGGAAAGATAGTGGCGATTGCTGCACGTCGGTCGCGGTGGCACCGTTCGAGGTGCCGCGCCAAACGTCCAACGGCGCAGACGAGGCCTCGGCGTCGGCCGACTTCCGCGGCACGCACCCTCTTGCCCTCCAAAGCCTCTCTGCGCCGGCGGCTCTTCCCTCCGCAACGGGCAGCGCCGGGCGAGCACGCACCGGACAGCCGTCGTGGCTCACCGTCGAGGCGGCTTGTGCCGGGCTTCCCTACTCGGCGCCCGCATTCTCGAGCGGCTGGCCCGTGCGCCGCGCCTCGGCTTCCGCCCGGCGCACGTAGCGCGGCACCAGCTCCGCGGCGGGGACCGCGTGGCCCGCGGCGAGGAGCGCGCGGCCGAGCCGGCCGACCCGTGCGGCGCGCGCCGCGCCGAGCGCCGCGGGAAGCGGCCGCAGATCGGGCCGGAGCGCGGTGAGACGCGCCGCCGCGGGCGCGGCGTCCTCGCCGATCACGAGCGCGGCTTCGCGCGGGAGCACCGCCGCGAGCGCCTCGGGCGTGAACACCGAGTCGGCGAGCACGCTCGGGAGCGGCTCCCCCGGGTACGCGCAGGCCGCCGCGTACACCTCGCCGCGCCGCGCGTCGAGGAGCGCCGCGACCGGGCCCGGCGCCCCCGCGGCCGCCGCCGCGAGCGCGGCGAGCGTCGGCACGCCGGCCACCGGCCGGCGCTCGTCGAGCGCGAACGCCTTCACGGTGGCGAGCCCGATGCGGAGCCCCGTGAACGAGCCCGGGCCGATCGAGACGGCGAAGGCGCCGACCGCGCCCAGCGTCGTGTCCGCGAGCGCGAGCAGCCGGTCGACGGCGGGCAGCAGGCGCTCCGCGTGGAGGCGCTCGTCCTCGCTCGTGATCTCCGCGACGAGACGGTCCCCGTCGAGGAGCGCCACGCTCATCACGCGCGTAGCCGTCTCGATGGCCAGGAGGAGCGGCTCCGCCGCTCCTCTCCGCTCGCTGACTCCGCTCGCGCTCCGCCCTCGCTGCGCACCCGGCCTTGCCGGGCTTGCTAGAGGTTCTTCAGCCACTCGAAGAAGCTCGCCCAATAGCGGGACACGTCGTTCCAGAAGGCGAAGCCCATCAGGCCCACGAGGAGCAGCAGGCCCACCTGCTGCACCCACTCGAGCGCGCGGCGCGGCAGCGGCCCGCGCTTCATGCCTTCGAGGGTGAAGAGCACCGCCTGGCCGCCGTCGAGGATCGGGATCGGCAGCAGGTTCAGGATGCCGAGGTTGATGCTGATGATCACGAGCAGCGAGACGAAGCTCTCCCAGCCGCGCCGGAAGGCGAGCTGCGACTGGCGCGCGATCTCGATCGGTCCGCCGATCGACTGGCGCGGGATGTCGCCCGAGACGATCCGGCCGAGCCCCTGGAGGAACATGCCGGTCGTCTCGACGGTGGCCGAGACCGCACGCGGGAGCGCCACGAAGGGGTTGCGCACGCGGTCGAGCGCCGCCGGCCCGGGCACCGTCGCGTTCACCGCCGAGATGCCGATCAGGTACTGCTCGATCGGGTCCTCGGGCGCCGCCTTGCCGAGCCGCGGGGAGAGCGTGAGCACGCGCGTCTCGCCGTCCCGCGCGACGGTCACCTCGAGCGGCCGTCCCTCGCTCGCGAGCACCGTCTCGCGGAAGGTGCCGAAGCTGCCGACCGGCTGACCGTCGACGGCGACGAGGAGATCGCCGGGCTGGATGCCGGCCTCGGCGGCCGGCATGCCGGGGCTCACGCCGGCGACGAGCACCACGGCCGGGATCACGCCGAGCCGCGAGACGTCGCCGAGCGCGGGCACGCGCACGTCGAGCTCGGGCGGCGCCTCGCCCTCCCCGCGCGCCACGCGGAGCGTGACCTCGCCGGCCGGCGCCTTCGCGTACGCCGCCGCGAACTCGTTCCAGTCCTCCACCGGCTCCCCGGCCACCGCCACCACGCGGTCGCCCGCGCGGAGCCCGGCCGCCGCCGCCTTCGCGTCGGGCGAGGCCATGCCGAGCGTCGCGCTCTGCCGGTGGTGCTGGAGGCCGAGCCAGCCGACGTCGCCCCGCTGGCCGAGCAGGTCGAGGCCCGCCTTCGGCCGCACCTCGAGCGTGCGCTCGAAGCGCTCGCCGTCGCGCGCGAAGCTGAGCGCGAGCTCCTCGCCCGGCCGCTCGCGCACCGCGCGCTCGAGGTCGTCCCAGAAGCGGACCGGCTCGCCCTCGAGCGCGAGGACGCGGTCTCCCGGCTGGACGTCGGCCTCGGCCGCGGGCGAGCCGGGCTCGACGGTGCCGACCGTGGGGTCGCGCCGCTCGACGCCCGCGAAGAGGCTGATCGCCACGACCGCGACGGGGAGCAGCAGGTTCATCACCGGCCCGGCGAGCACGATCGTGAGCTTCTTCCAGAGCGGCTGCGCGGAGAGCGAATCGGGCGGCGGCGCGGCCATCTGCGAGGCGTGCGCCTCGTCGTCCGTCGCCTCGCCGAGCATCTTCACGAAGCCGCCGAGCGGGAACCACGCGATCACGTACTCGGTGCCCCTTCGCACCCAGCGCAGGCGGTAGCGGCCGAAGCCGATCGGGTGGCCGAAGCCGATCGAGAACTTGAGCACGCGGACGCCGCAGGCCTTCGCCGCCCAGAAGTGCCCGAGCTCGTGGATCGTCACCACGACGCCGAGCATCAGCGCGAGCGCGAACACGAACTCCACGCCGGTCGCGAGCCCGTTCATGCGCACACCTCCGCGAGCGCCTCGCGCGCGCGTCGGCGCGCCCAGGCGTCGGCTGCCAGGATCTCGTCGAGGCTAGCCTCCGATCCGCCCCGGTGCGCGGCGAGGTGGTCGTCGAGCACCCGCTCGTCCGCGGCCGCGATGCCGGAGAAGGGGATCTCGCCGGCGAGGAACGCGGCGACGCTCACCTCGTTCGCCGCGTTCAGCACGGCGGGCGCGGCCTCGCTGCCCGCGAGCGCGCGCCAGGCGAGCCCGAGGCACGGGAAGCGCTTCGGGTCGGGCGGCTCGAAGTCGAGCCGGCCCACCGCCGCGAGGTCGAGGCGCGGGCCACCGAGCGGCAGCCGCTCCGGCCACGCGAGCGCGCACGCGATCGGGATCCGCATGTCGGGCACGCCGAGCTGCGCGAGCACCGAGCCGTCCACCAGCTCGACGAGCGAGTGGACCACCGACTGCGGGTGCACGACGACCGCCACCTGCTCGGGCGCCACGTCGAAGAGCCAGCGCGCCTCGATCACCTCGAGCGCCTTGTTCGCGAGCGTGGCGGAGTCGATCGTGATCTTCGGGCCCATGTTCCAGTTCGGGTGCGCGAGCGCCTCGGCGACCGTCGCACGCGCGATCTTCTCCGCCGGCCAGGTGCGAAAGGGGCCGCCCGACGCGGTGAGCAGGATCCGCGCCACGTCCTCGCGGCGCTGGCCCGCGAGGGCCTGGAAGATCGCGCTGTGCTCGCTGTCGACGGGCAGCAGGCGCACGCCGCGCCTCTGGACCTCGCGCTGCACGAGCGCGCCCGCCATCACGAGCACCTCCTTGTTCGCGAGCGCGACGTCGCGGCCCGCGCGGATCGCGGCGAGCGTCGGCGCGAGGCCGACCGCGCCGACGAGCCCCGCCACGACGAGCTCGGCCGGATGCTCCGCGACCGCGACGAGCCCCTCCGCACCGACACCGAGCTCGGGCGTCTCGGCGCCGAGGCGTGCACGGAGCTCCGCGGCGCTCGCGGGGTCGGCGACGGCCACGCGCTCCGGGCGGAAGCGGCGCACCTGCTCGGCGAGCGCCGCCACGTTCTTCCCCGCGCCGAGCGCCACGACGCGGAAGCGCTCGGGGAACTCGGACGCGACGGCGAGGGTCTGCTCGCCGATGCTGCCGGTGCTGCCGAGCAGCGCGAGCCGCTTCAACGGGGGCTCCCGCCGCTCCGCACCTGCGCGCTCGTCCGCCCGAAGCGGCGCTCACGGCCCGCATAGTCGTCGAGCGCGGCCTCGAGCTCCGCGCGCCCGAAGTCCGGCCAGAGCACGTCCGAGAGGACGAGCTCCGCGTACGCGCTCTGCCAGAGCAGGAAGTTCGAGATGCGCCGCTCGCCGCCGGTGCGGATCAAGAGGTCCACGTCGGGCAGCTCCGGCTCGTCGAGGTACGCGGCGAAGCCCTTCTCGTCGAGGCTCTCCGGCTCGACGCGGCCGAGCTCGTGGTCGCGCAGCAGCCGCCGCGCGGCCTCGACGATCTCGCCGCGCCCGCCGTAGGAGAGCGCGAACACGAGGCGCATGCCGGTGCAGCCCTGCGTTCGCACGACGGCGTCGGCGAGAGAGCGCCGCACGTTGGGCGGCAGCCGGTCCTGGCGGCCGATCGCGAGGATGCGCACGTTCCGGCGCACCACCTCGGGCAGCTCCGTCTCGAAGAACTCCTCGGGCAGCTTCATCAGCAGCTCGACCTCGGCACGCGGCCGGCTCCAGTTCTCCGACGAGAACGCGTAGAGCGTGAGCCAGCCGATGCCGAGCTCCTCGGAGCTCCGCACCAGCGCCCGCACGGCCTCGACGCCGGCGCGGTGGCCCGCGCTGCGCTCGAGCCCGCGGCGCTCGGCCCAGCGGCCGTTGCCGTCCATGATGACGGCCACGTGCTTCGGGAGTCGCTCGCGACGGAGACCTTGCATGGCGTCAGACCTCGAGGATCTCCGCCTCCTTCTTGGCGATCACCTCGTCGATCCTGCCGACGTAGGCGTCCGTCAGGTCCTGGATCTGCTTCTCCACGCGGTGGCGGTCGTCGGCGGTGACGGCGCCATCGCCCTCGAGCTCCTTCAGCATGCCGAGGCCCGCCCGGCGCGCCTCGCGCACGCCGATCTTGTGCTCTTCGGCCGTCTTCTTCACCTGCTTCACCAGATCCTTGCGCCGCTCCTCGGTGAGCGGCGGGATCGGGATGCGGATCAGCTTGCCGTCGTTCTGCGGCGTGAGCCCGAGGTTCGCGGCGCGGATCGCCTTCTCGATCTCGCCGATCGCGCCCTTGTCGTAGGGCGAGATCACGATCAGGCGCGGATCGGGGGCGCCGAGGTTCGCGAGCTGCTGGAGGGGCGTCGGCGTGCCGTAGTAGTCGACCTGGAGCCCGTCGAGCAGCGCCGGGTTCGCGCGCCCCGTGCGCACCTTCTGGAGGTCGATGCGCAGGCTCTTGAGCGCCTTCTCCATCTCTTCCTTCGTCTCGTCCAGGACGACCTGGATGTCCTCGTCCGCCATGGCCCTTCCTTCTCACGCGCTCACGATGGTGCCGATCTTCTCGCCGGCCACGACCTTGCGGACGTTGCCCGGCACCGTCACGTCGAAGACCACGATCGGCAGCCCGTTCTCGCGGCAGAGCGTGACCGCCGCCTGATCCATGAAGCCGAGCTTGCGCGCGATCACCTCGTCGTAGCCGAGGCGCTCGTAGCGCTTCGCGGCGGGGTCCTTCTCCGGATCCGCGCTGTAGACGCCGTCGACCTTGGTCGCCTTCAGCACCGCGTCGGCGTGGACCTCGGCGGCCCGGAGCGCCGCGGCGGTGTCCGTCGTGAAGTACGGATTCCCCGTGCCGCCTGCGAAGATCACGATGCGGCCCTTCTCGAGGTGTCGCTCGGCGCGCCGGCGGATGTAGGGCTCCGCCACCTCCTTGATCTCGAGCGCGGAGCACACGCGCGTGTGGAGCTCGAGCTTCTCGAGCGCGTCCTGGAGCGCCACGCTGTTCATCACGCTCGCCATCATGCCCATGTAGTCGGCGGTCGCGCGGTCCATGCCGCGCGAGGCGGCCGCCATGCCGCGGATGATGTTGCCGCCCCCGACCACGATGCCGATCTGCGTGCCGATCGACGCGGCGTCGCGGATCTGCTCCGCGAGGCCCTGGAAGACGTCGGGTTGGATGCCGAAGCCCTGGCCGCCGGCGAGCACCTCGCCGGAGAGCTTCAGCACGACGCGGCGGTACGCGAGGCTCATTCCGTGGCGGTCTCCCCCAGCTTGAAGCGCACGAAGCCGGTGACCCGCACCGGCTGGCCGAGCTTCTTGCCCGCCTCCTCGAGCAGCTGCGCGACGCTCTGGTCGGGGTTCTTCACGAAGGCCTGCTCCAGCAGACACACCTCGGCGTAGAACTTCTTGAGCCGGCCCTCGACGATGCGCTCCGTCACGTTCGGCGGCTTGCCCTCCTGCGCGGCCTGCCGGCGCAGGAGCTCCGTCTCCTTCTCGAGCAGCGCCTTCGGCACGCCCTCCCGGTCGATCGAGACCGGGCTCGGGTCGTGGGCCGCCACGTGCATCGCCACGTCCTTGGCGAGCCGCTCGAGGCCGTCGCCCGAGGCCGCGGTCTCGAGCGCGACGATCACGCCGAGCCGCCCGCCCGCGTGCACGTAGCCGCCCGTCCCGCCCGCGGCGCCGGGCACGGCGAGCCGGGCCGTGCGCTTCAGCACGACGTTCTCGCCGAGCTTGCCGCTCGCGGCCTGGACGCTCTCCCGGAGCCCGGCCTGCGCGAGCAGCGCCTCGGGCGTCTTCGCCTCGGCGTGCGCGAGCGCCGCGGCAGCGAGCTGGCTCGCGAGGCGCTGGAAGTCGTCGGTCTTCGCGACGAAGTCCGTCTCGCAGCCGAGCTCCACGATGCCGGCGGCCGTGTCGCCGAGCGCGAGCGCGATCACGCCCTCGCTGGTCGCGCGGCCGGCCCGCTTCGCGCCCTTCGCGAGCCCGCGCTCGCGCAGCAGCTCGATCGCGCGGTCGACGTCGCCGCCCGCGTCGCCGAGCGCCTTCTTGCACTCCATCATGCCGGCGCCCGTCCGCTCCCGGAGCGCCTTCACCGCCTGCGCAGAGATCTCCACCACGCTCCCCTCCGCTCAGCCTTCCGTCGGCCCTTCGGGGGCCGCCGGCTCGGCGGCCGGGGCCGACTCCGCGGCCGGCGCCGGCTCGGCAGCCGCAGCCGACTCGGCGGCGGGCGCCGACTCGGTGGCCGTCGCCGCCTCGGCCGCGGGAGCGACCTCCTTCGGCTCCTCCACGGCGACGCCGCGCCGGGCGCGCCCCACCGCGGAGTGCGTGCCGCCCGGCTGGCGGCCGCGCCGCGCGGTGGGATGCCGGATCTCGACCACGCGGCGCAGCGTCCGCGGGCCCGCGCCCTCGGCGCCGGCCGCCGCGGGCTCCTGCGCCTGGACGCGCGCCTGGAACAGCTCCGCGCCCTCGAGGCAGGCGTCGGCGACGAGCTTGCAGTAGAGCTCGATCGCGCGGATCGCGTCGTCGTTGCCGGGGATCACGAAGTCGATGCCCTCGGGCTCGCCGTTCGTGTCCACCACCGCCGCGATCGGGATGCCGAGCCGCCGCGCCTCCGACACCGCGATGTGTTCGCAGCCGACGTCGATCACGAAGAGCGCGTCGGGCAGGCGGCTCATCTCCTGGATGCCGTCGAGCGACTTCTTGTACTTCGTGATCGAGCGGTTCAGGCGCGACAGGTCCTTCTTCGAGAGCTCCTTGACCTTCTCCTCGTCGCCGACGGTCCCGAGCTGCTCCTTGAAGCGCTCGATCGACTTCCGCACGGTGCGGAAGTTCGTGAGCATGCCGCCGAGCCAGCGGTTGTTCACGTAGAACTGGCCGGCGCGCTGCGCCTCGCGCTGCACGATCTCCTGCGCCTGGCGCTTGGTGGCGACGAAGAGCACCTTGCCGCCGGCGGCGACGACGTCCCGCAGGAATTCGAGCGTGCCCGCCAGCCGGCGCACCGTCTGGTCGAGGTCGATGATGTGGATGCCGGCGCGCTCGCCGAAGATGAAGGGCTTCATCTTCGGGTTCCAGCGCCGCGTCTGGTGGCCGAAGTGCGCGCCGGCCTCGAGCAGCGCCCGCACCGAGGGCGGGGTGCGCTCGTAGAGCGGGGCGCCGGGCGCCGCGCCGGCGGCGGGCGCAGCAGAAGGCTCGGGGGCCTCGGACATGCGTTCTCCTTCGCGGTTGGACGACCGTCCCGGCCCGTGTCCTCCCCCACCCGGCTGGCGCCGGGACCGCTGGGGCGGTCCGGAACGTGTGAAGTGGAGGGTGGTTAGCAGACGCTCGCGGGAGCGGAAACCTCTACGTCGTGTACTCCGCGTTGATGCGGACGTAGTCGAGCGAGAGGTCGCAGGTCCAGATGCGGGAGCGGCCGCGGCCCGCGCCGAGGCGGACCTCGATCTCGACGTCGCGGGCCCGCATGCGGCGCCCCGCCCGCCCGCGCGCGGCGAGGCCCGTCGAGGCGCCGCGCCGGAACACGGACACGCCGCACAGGCGCACCTCCGTGCGCGGCAGCGCGAGCGCGACCCGGCCCGCCCCGACGGTCTGGAGGATGCGCCCCCAGTTGGGGTCCCCGCCGTAGAGGGCCGTCTTCACGAGGAGCGAGTTCGCGATGCGGCGTGCGGCGAGCTCGGCCTCGGCGTCCGAGCGCGCCCCGGACACGTCGACCGTCACGAGCTTCGTGGCGCCCTCGCCGTCGCGGGCGAGCGCGCGCGCGAGCGTGCCGGCGACCTCGCCGAGCGCGGCGCGCAGCGCACCGGCGCCCGGGCTCCGGTCCGAGCGGATCACGGGCGCGCCGGAGGCGCCGTTCGCGAGGACGAGCGCCGTGTCGCTCGTGGAGGTCTCGCCGTCCACCGTCACGCGGTTGAACGTCTCGTCCGCGATCTCGCGCCACAGCCGCCGCAGATGGGCGGGCGCCACCGCGGCGTCGGTGACGACGAAGGCGAGCATCGTCGCCATGCGCGGCTCGATCATGCCCGAGCCCTTGGCGATGCCGGCCACGGCGCAGCGCGCGGCGCCGACGCCGAAGCCCGCGCCGGCGAGCTTCGGCACCGTGTCGGTCGTCATGATCGCGCGGGCCGCGCGAGAGGCGCCGTCCGCCGCGAGCGCCCGGGCGGCGCGCGGCAGCCCCGCCGCGATCTTCGCCAGCGGGAGCGGCAGGCCGATCACCCCGGTCGAGGCGCAGAGCACGTCCGCGGGGCGGAGGGCGAGCGCCTCGGCGGCGAGCGCGCTCATGCGCTCGGCGGCGGCGAGGCCCGCCGCGCCCATCGCCACGTTCGACACGCCGCTGTTCGCGACGATCGCGCGGGCGCGCCCGCGCTCGAGGCGGCGCCGCGACAGCACGACGGGCGCGCTCGGCACGGTCGACTGCGTGAAGACGCCGGCCGCGCTCGCCGGGCGGTCGCTCACCAGCAGCGCGAGGTCGGGGCCGCGGCGCTTGATCCCGCAGCGCACGCCCGCGAAGCGGAAGCCCGCCACGCGCGGGATCGGTGCCTTCGGCATGCGCCCTGCTCGTCCGCGCGCCTACGCCTCGGCGCCGTGGCACTTCTTGTACTTCTTCCCGCTTCCGCACGGGCACGGCTCGTTGCGGCCCACGCGCCCGGCCGGGAGCGGCGCGCGCGCCGCGGCCGGCTTGCCCGCGCCGGCGCCGCGCGCCTGCGGCAGGCCCGGCCGCGCGCCCGCGGCCTCGCGCGCGATGGGCGCGGGCGGCGCCTCGCGCGGCTTCGGCGGCGGCCGCAGCTGGGACGGGTCGGGCAGCACGAACTTGAAGACGAGCTCGGCCACCTCGTGGTCCACGCGCTGGTCCATCTGCTCGAAGAGCGCGAAGCCCTCGCGCTGGTACTCGAGCTTCGGGTCCTTCTGCGCGTAGCCGCGCAGCGAGACGCCCTCGCGGAGGCCGTCCATCGCGTGCAGATGGTCCTTCCACTGGCGGTCCATCACGCGGAGCAGGATCTCGCGCTCGTAGTCCGCGAACGACGGGTAGCCGAGCTCGCGGTGCTGCTCGGCGAGCGCGTCGCAGCGCTTGCGTTTCTCCTCGAGCACCGCGAGGAGCCGATCGAAGATCGCGCGGCCGAACGCTTCGCGGTCGGCGAGCTTGCCCTCGACCGGGAAGGGCTCCGCCCGCGGATCGAAGGCGACCCCGAACTGGTGCTCGAGCGTCGTCGCCAGCGTGGCGAGCTCGTCCTCGCCCGGCACGCCCTTCTCCGGCCAGATCTGGCCCAGGTGCGTGACGAGCACGCCCTCGACGATCGCGAGCATCTCCTCGTGCACGGCGCCGCTCCGGCCGAGCACCTCGCGGCGCTTGCCGTAGAAGCTCTTGCGCTGCTGGTTCATCACGTTGTCGTAGTCCAGCAGGTGCTTGCGGATGTCGAAGTTGCGCGCCTCGACCTTCTTCTGCGCGTTCTGGATCGAGCGCGTCACCATGCGGTGCTCGATCGCCTCGCCATCCTGGAGCCCGAGCCGCTCCATCCAGGGCTTGATCTTGTCGCCGCCGAAGATCCGCATCAGGTCGTCTTCGAGCGACAGGTAGAACTGGGAGGAGCCGGGATCGCCCTGGCGGCCGGCGCGGCCGCGCAGCTGGTTGTCGATGCGCCGGCTCTCGTGCCGCTCGGTACCGAGGATGTGGAGCCCGCCGGCGGCGATGACGTCCGCGTGCTCCTGGGCGCACTGCGCCTCGAAGTCGGCGAAGAGGCGCGGGTAGTCGGGGTGGTCCTTGTCCCCGCCGCACTTCGCGAGCGCCAGGTACTCGGGATTCCCCCCGAGCAGGATGTCCGTGCCGCGGCCGGCCATGTTCGTGGAGATCGTCACGGCGGCCTTGCGCCCGGCCTGCGCCACGATCTCGGCCTCGCGCTCGTGCTGCTTCGCGTTCAGCACGTTGTGCTTCACGCCGCGCTTGCCGAGCCGCGAGGAGAGGCGCTCCGAGTTCTCGATCGAGATCGTGCCGACCAGGACCGGCTGGCCCTTCTCGTGGCGCGCCTTGATGTCCTCGATCACGGCGTCGAACTTCTCGCGCTCCGTCTTGTAGACGACGTCGGGCAGGTCGTCGCGGATCATCGGCCGGTTCGTGGGCACGACCATCACGTCGAGGTCGTAGATCTTCGCGAACTCGGGGGCCTCGGTGTCGGCCGTGCCCGTCATGCCCGCGAGCTTGTCGTACATGCGGAAGTAGTTCTGGAACGTGATCGAGGCGTAGGTCTGGCTCTCGCTCTGGATCGGGATGCCTTCCCTCGCCTCGACGGCCTGGTGGAGGCCGTCGGACCAGCGGCGCCCCGGCATCAGGCGGCCCGTGAACTCGTCGACGATGATGACTTCCGGCTTGCCGCTCTTGTCGCTGCGCTGCACCACGTAGTCGACGTCGCGCTTCTTCAGCGTGTGCGCGATCAGCGCCTGGTTCACCGCGTGGAGCACGGGCAGCATCTGCGGGTCGTAGAGGTTCTCGATGCGCAGGATCTGCTCGACGTGGCGCACGCCCTCCTCGGTGAGCGTGGCCTGGTGGTGCTCCTCGTCTACCCAGAAGTCGCCGCTCTCGGGCACGTCCTTCTTCGGGTCGCCCTTGGCGCCGGCCGTGAGGCGCGGGATCACCTGGTTCGCCACACGGTAGAGCTCGGTGTTGTCCTCGGAGGGCCCCGAGATGATGAGCGGGGTGCGGGCCTCGTCGATCAGGATCGAGTCCACCTCGTCGACGATCGCGTAGTGCAGCTCGCGCTGGACGAAGTAGTCGAGGCTCGGCTTCATGTTGTCGCGCAGGTAGTCGAAGCCGAACTCGTTGTTCGTGCCGTAGGTGATGTCCGAGCCGTAGGCGCGCTTCCGCTCGACGTCGGAGAGGTCGTGCACGATGCACCCGACCGACAGGCCGAGGAAGTTGTGGATCTCGCCCATCCAGGCCGCGTCGCGGCGAGCCAGGTAGTCGTTCACGGTCACCACGTGGACGCCCTTGCCGGTGAGCGCGTTCAGGTAGCAGGGCAGCGTGGCGACGAAGGTCTTGCCCTCGCCCGTCTTCATCTCCGCGATCGTTCCCTCGTGGAGCACGATGCCGCCGAGCAGCTGCACGTCGAAGTGGCGCTTGCCGATCGTGCGCTTCATCGCCTCGCGCACGCTGGCGAAGGTCTCGGGGATCAGGCTCTCGAGCGGCTCGCCGTTCGCGATGCGCTGCTTGAAGTCGGCCGTGCGCGCGGCCAGGGCCGCGTCGGACAGCTTCATGAGGGCCGGCTCGAGCTGGTTGATGCGCTCGACGTAGGGCACGAGGCGCTTCAGCTCGCGGTCGTTCTTGGTGCCGACCAGCCGCCGGACGAGTTGGATCATCGGAGCCGGTTGTCTCCCGTCCCGGGGGGGGCGAAGCCGGAATCTACGGGAGGGCTCCGCAAGCAGCAAGCAAACCCGGGCTGATGCTTCGCTCGCCTGCGGCTCGCTGCGCGGGACGAGGGTCGGAGCTTCTCGCGATCCGCCCGAGCCGTTGCACGAAGCCGGCGTTCGACGAAGGGCTACTCGAAGATGTAGTCCGTCGGATCGACCGTGCGCCCGTTCACCTCGACGCCGTAGTGGAGGTGCGGGCCGGTACTGCGCCCGGTGCTGCCGACCTCCGCGATCGGCATGCCGCGCTCGACGACCTGGCCCTGCAGCACGTGGGCCTTCGAGAGGTGCGCGAAGTGGGTGCGGAGGCCGTAGCCGTGGTCGATCTCGACCATCTTTCCGAACGGTCCGTTCGTGCCCGCGAAGACCACGCGGCCGCGCGCGGGCGCGACGACGATCGTTCCGAAGTCGGCGGCGATGTCGAGGCCCGCGTGGAACTGCGTTCGGCCCGTGAAGGGCGAGGTGCGGTGGCCGTAGCCCGAGGTGACATAGCCGTCCGTGGGCCAGATCGAGGGCGTCGCGGCCAGCCGCTGGCTCTTGCCCTCGAGGCCCTGGAGCAGCTCCTCGAGCGAGAGCTTCCGCGTCGGGACGGCGCTCGCGAGGTCCCGCGCGCGGGCCTGGATGCGTGCAAGCGCGGCGGGGTCGAGGCGGCCGTCCGGCAGCGCGCCGAGCCCGTCGAGGGCCGACGCGGCGCCGGCGGAGGGCGGCGCCGCCTCGACGTCGGCCGGCTCCGGGACCGGCAGCTCGTCGTCGCCGCCCTTGCCGGCCGGCTCGGGCACGCGCGCCTCGCGCATCGCGATCGGCAGGTTCGCGATCACGCGCACCTTGCGCTCGAGCTCGCGGAGCCGTTCGAGCTCGCTCGCGAGACCCGTCACCTCGCCTCCGAGCGTGACGAGCTCGCTCTGCTGGCGCGCGTTGTCGGCGCGGAGGCCGACGACGTCGACCGCATCGATCCGCAGCCGGACGTAGTCGATCAGGCCCACCGCGATCAGGAGCGCGGCCGCGATGGCGGCGCCGGCCACGCGCCGGAGCCCGCTGCGGGAGACCTGCATGCGGCGCACGGGCGAGAGCTCGTCCGTGACGAGGATCAGCGTGTAGCGCTGGTGGATCGGCTTCATGACGCGGCGCCCGGCAGCCCGACGCGGAGCTGGAGCTTGCCCATCCGGATCTCGTCGCCGTCCGCGAGCGCGGCGCGCTGCGTGCGCGCGCCGTTCACGAGCGTCCCGTTCGTGCTGCCGAGGTCCTGCACGAAGAAGCCCTCGCCCGGCTGGAAGCCGATCGCCGCGTGGGCGCGGCTGATGGTGGGCTCGGCGAGCACGGCGTCCGCGGCGCGGCCGCGGCCGATCACCCACCAGGCCCGGTCGATGGCGAGCTCGAGGCCCTCGTAGAAGCCGTGGAGCACGCGGATCCACGCGCCGGGCGGCACGGGCACGTCGGTCCGGAGCGGCGGAGCCGCCGCTGCCTGCACCTGGCTCATCTGCGCGCCCTCCTCTGCAAAGCCCATCCGGATCGTTCGCGCCTCTGTTCCGCTCCGGTGGATCGGCCGGCCGGGGGCAGGGCTCGTGACCCGCATCACGCCACCCCGCAGGATCGGCTGGGGCGGTCGGGGGCTTTACCCTCCGGTGGGAGGTGGTCCGCGTTACTTCCCGCGGGGCCTGCGCTTCCGGCGGGCCCCCGCGAGGAGGGCGCGCGCATGGTCGAGGGTCGCGGGGCCGACCTCCGCCCCGCCCGCCATGCGGGCCACCTCGGCCACGCGGCCGGCCTCGTCGAGGAGCGCCACCTCGGTCCGGGTGCGCCCGCCGGCCCGCCTCTTCGCGACGCGGAAGTGGCGGTCGGCGTGGATCGCGATCTGCGGCAGGTGGGTGATGCAGAGCACCTGGTGCGTGCGGGCGAGCGCCGCGAGCCGGGCGCCGACGCGCTCGGCCACGGCGCCGCCGATGCCGGCGTCGACCTCGTCGAAGACGAGCACGCGCGCGCTGCCCGCCCCGCGCAGCACGTCCTTGAGGGCCAGGAAGACCCGCGACAGCTCGCCGCCCGACGCCACGCTCCTGAGCGGCCGCAGCGGCTCGCCCGGGTTCGCGGCGAAGCGGAACTCCGCGGCCTCGGCGCCGGACGCCGCGCACGGGAGCCCGGCGGGCGCCGCCGTCGGCACCAGCTCGACCGCGAAGCGCGCCTCGCCGAGCGCCAGCTCGGAGAGCGCGGCGCTCGCCGCCTCGCCGAGGGCCGCCGCCGCACGGGCGCGCTCGCGCGAGAGGCGGGCGGCCGCGCGCTCGACCTGCGCGTGCTCGGCGGCCCGTTCGCTCTCGAGCTTCTCGAGCCGCTCGTCGCTGCCAGCGAGCGCCGCGAGCTCGGCCGCGACGCCCTCGCGCCGGGCGAGCGCGGCCTCGAGCGAGCCGCCGTACCTCCGCCGCACGCGCTCGAGCTCCCGCAGGCGGGCGTCGAGCTCGGCGAGGCGCGCCGGATCCGACGCGCTGCGCTCCGCGGTGCGCTCGAGCTCCGCCGCGACGTCGGCGATCTCGGCGCGCGCCGCGGCGAGGCGCTCGGCGAGCGCGCCGAGCGCGGAGTCGACGCCGGCGAGCGCGGCCGCCTTGCTCGCGGCCGCCGCAACGCCGTCGGCCGCACCGGGCGCGTCCGGGGCCGCGGGATCGCCGAGCAGCAGGGACGCGGCGGCCTGCGTCTCGGCCTGGAGCCACTCGGCGTTCGCGAGCCGGCGGTGCTCGTCCTCGACGGCGCGCGCCTCGTCGAGATCGAGGCGCGCCTCCTCGAGCTCGCGCCGCTGGAAGGCGAGATCGTCGGCGCGCCGCGCACGCTCGTCCGCATCTGCGCGCAGGCGCGTGATCTCCTCGTCGCGGACGCGGAGCGAACGGACGCCCGCCTCGACCTCGGCGCGAAGGCCCAGGCAGTCGCCGAAGGCATCGAGGAGCCGGCCCTGCGTCTCGGCGCGCAGGAGCGCGAGCGAGGCGTGCTGGCTCGACACCTCGACCCCCTCGCCGAGCAGCTCGGCGAGCGCGCCGACCGGCACGAGATCCGCGCCGAGCCACGCGCGGCTCCGCCCGCTCGTCGCGAGCGTGCGCCGCACGATCAGCTCCGCGCCGTCGCGCTCGAGGCCGCGCGCGGCGAGCGCCGCCTCGAGCTCGGGCAGCGCGCGCGTGTCGAACACGGCCTCGACGCGGGCCTCCTCCGCGCCCTCGCGCACCGCGTCGGCCTGGGCGCGCGCGCCGGCCACGAGCGCGAGCGCGCCCAGCACGATCGACTTGCCGGCACCGGTCTCCCCGGTGAAGACGGTGAGCCCCGGCCCGAGCTCGAGCACGAGCGACTCGACGAGCGCGAGCTCACGGACCTCGAGCCGCTCGATCACCCCGAGCCCCAGCCGAGCTTCGTGCGCAGCACGTCGAAGCGCGAGTGGAAGGGCGACACCACGAAGTGCGCCGGGTGCGCGGAGACCGCGGCGTGCACGTGGTCGCCGCTCTCGAGCCGCGCGCCCACCTGGCCGTCGACGGTGAGCTGCGCGCCGCCGTCGCGCGGCCGCACCTCGATCTCGACGCGCGCCGTGTCGGGCAGCACGAGCGGCCGCTGCGTGAGCGTGTGCGGGCAGATCGGCGTCAGCACGAAGACGCGCGAGCCGGGCATCAGGATCGGCCCGCCCGCGGAGAGGTTGTAGGCCGTCGATCCCGTCGGCGTCGAGACGATGAGCCCGTCGCCGTGATACACCCCGACGCGCCTTCCCTCGGTGTGCGCCTCGAGGTCGATCATGCGGGAGAGGTCGCTGCCCTTGATCACGAGGTCGTTCAGCGCGAGCGAGCGGGCGATCTCGGCGCCGCGCCGCTCCGCCCGCACCTCGAGGCGCATCCGCGCGACGGTGTCGAAGCTGCCGCCGAGCACGTGGTCGAGCGTCTCGAGCTGCTCCTCGGGCGCGACCTCGGCGAGAAAGCCGAGCTGGCCGAGGTTCACGCCGAGGATCGGCACCTTCGCCTCGCCGATCTCGCGCGCCACCGCCAGCAGCGTGCCGTCGCCGCCGAGCACGACGAGCAGGTCCACCTTCTCGGCGAGCACTTCGCGGCTCTGGCCCGGGGCACCCAGGGAGCGCGCGGCCTCCGGGTCCGCGAAGACCGAGACGCCGCGCTCGGCGAGGCGCAGGGCGAGCGTGCGTGCCGCTTCGCCGGCCTGCGCCGAGGCCGGCTTCACGCAGAGCCCGACCGCCGCGATCTTCCGCTGCGCCATCGGCAGGGCAGTAACACTGGCCGCACGGGCCTGCCAGCGCGGCCGCGCCGGAACGCCAGCTACGCCCGGGCCGGAGCGCCAGCTACGTCCGGCCGGAGCGCCAGCTACGTCCGGGCGCCCCCGCCCAGCCCGAACGCGGTCGCGAGAACGCCCCGCACGAGCAGCCACACGTCGGAGAACAGGTGCGAACGCTGCGCGTAGCCGGCGTCGACCTCGAGCTTGGCCGGGAGGATGTGGCGCAGGTAGAAGGACTCGAGGTCGTCGCAATCCTTGGGATAGAGATCGGCTTCGTTGCGGTAGCGGATCTGGTTCGGCCCGAAGATCCCGGGCTTCACGGAGAGCGCGAGGTCCCACAGCTCGGGCGTCGCGCGATCCACGAACTTCGGCACCTCCGGGCGCGGGCCGACGATGCTCATCTCGCTCGCCAGCACGTTCAGGAGCTGCGGCAGCTCGTCGAGCTTGGTGCGCTCGAGCCAGCGCCCGACGCGGGTGAGCCGGCGGTCGTTGCGGGCGGTGAGCATCGGCCCCTGCTCGGGCAGGTCGTGCGGCATCTTCCGGAACTTCCACATGAAGAAGGGCCGGCGCTTGCGACCCACGCGCAGCTGGCGGAAGAAGACCGGGCCGGGGCTGTCGAGCTTGATCGCGACCGCGATCGCGAGGAAGAGCGGCCCCGCGACGACGAGCCCGAGGCCCGCGACGACGACGTCGAAGACCCGCTTCGTCACGAGCCACAGCTCGCCCCGCTGGAGATATCCGCGCGCCTCCGCAGCACAGAGCTCGGCCGGGGCGGTCTCGACTCCCATCACGCTTCGATGCTCCGCAGCAGGGCGTCGACCACGACGGCTACGTGCGCGTCGGGCAGGCGCGGATAGAACGGCAGGGTCAGCTCGCGCGCCGCCAGCGCGGTGGTGCGCGGCAGCGCGTCATCCGGCCCCGCGTAGCACGCGAAGCGATGGACGGGCGGATAGTGGATGCTCGTCTGGATGCCCGCCTCCTTGAGGCGCGCCATCACGGCGAGGCGGTCCGTGCCCTCGGGCAGCAGCACGGGGAGGATGTGGACCGCGGTCTCGTCGAGCTCGGTCTCGAAGCGCCC